>Ga0209312_1000208_pt1 | contig 63114 bp, 56 predicted proteins | sample BioC13SIPDNA_4_FD_185744 | JGI IMG/M metagenome (GOLD analysis project Ga0209312, IMG submission 185744) | Anaerobic biogas reactor microbial communites from Washington, USA - Biogas_R1_B C13 SIP DNA (SPAdes) (version 2) | ecosystem: Engineered > Bioreactor > Anaerobic > Unclassified | place... | reverse complement strand
TTTTATTCGTTCGAACCATTGATGTACTTCCTCGGTTATCTCGTTACTGTTCCACTCAGTAATCGTATTATCCAAATCCAGTATAAATGCCTTTATATTTTGTTCTTTGAGCTCGTGGAGCGGTACATCCTGTAATGATTGGACATAAATGTCCGGATATAATTTGCTAAACATGCCTGACCTCAATTCTTAAATTTTGCCCCCTACTCTACTGCACATTCCTCTCGTAATACCCGGGCAGCAATCTCTGGTGATACCGGATTAATATGGTATCCACTCCCCAGTTCCATCCCGTTTACTACAATAAGACGTGGCATTATCTGCATATACCAGTGATAACCCGGTTGGTAATCTACATTTACCGGTGCAGTGTTAAATACAATGTTATAGGATGAGTCTTGAAGACAGGTCACCAGTTTGGGGAAGAAACGGCTGCTCAGCGCAGTTAAATCCTTCAGCTCTTCTTCGGTCAAATCACCAAAATGTTCTGTATGCCGACGGGGAATTATCCAGGTTTCATAAGAGAACCTGGAGGCATAAGGACATATTAGCAGGAAATGTTTAGTGGAGCCTACTATACGTACATTATGCTGCTCTTCTTCAGCCAGCATACGACACATTATACATTCTCCGTGCTCTTTATAGAAGTGGGGAAATGCCTGCTGGTAATCCGGGACCATAGGCAATCCTATAATCTGACTGTGGCTGTGTCCCAGTGAAGCACCGGCAAATAAGCCTCGGTTTTTGTATACTTGAATATATTTTAAGCGTTCCTCGTTTTTAATACTGTTGTACCGGGTTACCAGCATGCTATAAACCAGTTCCATCTGTTCATAAGTAAAATGGTGAAATTCCAGGCCGTGTTGCGGAGTCTCTACCACCACCTCGTGATGTCCCAAACCATTGGCACAGGAAAACAATCCACTGGTTTCCTGATTAAACTCCCCTTCCAGGTTAAAAGCGGAGTACTTGTTGGGAATTGCCCGAACCTGCCATCCAGGCGTATTAATTTCCGTACCTGGATTGCGAAAAGCATCTAATTCTCCAGGGGTATAATGCTCCTGACCTTCACAGAACGGGCAAAAATTACTATTTATAGCATGATTGGTATTGTTGCGGTTGATAGGGAAATCCTTTGGTTTTAATTCTACATCGGTAGCAATAACTACCCAGTTGTTGCGGAAAACATCAAATCTTAATTCTGACATCTCAAATACCTCCTTGAGGGGAAACCGCCCTGACAGTTTTTATCCCCAATAAACAAATGATGCTAATTTATATATTATGATACAACCAATATAATCAATATTTCCCTTCCTTTTCTCCTATCCCTTCTATTATATCCGTATTTATGAATTAAAAGTATTTAAAATAGCTGGCTGACTGTTGACTTTAATAATTAATTATCATATTATTATCTATGTCAATTCGATAAATAAAAGCTGGAAACCGGAGTAGTAAACAAACCAGTACAGAGAGTCACACGCTGGTGAAAGGTGACCTAACTTTGTTGAACTCGCCGGGAAGCTCTGCAGGTGATTTAATATAGCCTGTAGCGGATAGTCCGTTATCCTAAAAGAGTGGACAAGAGATGTGGGGCTATGGCGCAGTTGGGAGCGCGCTTGAATGGCATTCAAGAGGTCGTGGGTTCGAATCCCACTAGCTCCACCAATATCATATTGTCAATCAGGGTGGTACCGCGGGAATAACTCTCGTCCCTTTGAGGGATTGGGGGTTTTTTTGTTTTTTATCTGTATTTCAGGAGGCTAAAACATGAACTCTAAGTATGATTTTCAGGCTATTGAAAAGAAATGGCAGAAATATTGGGAAGAACAGAATATTTTTCATGTCACTGAGGATCCGAACCGGCCAAAGTATTATGCGCTGGAGATGTTTCCTTATCCCTCCGGCAATCTGCATATGGGTCATGTGCGTAACTATGCAATCGGTGACGTGGTAGCTCGTTTCAAAGCTATGAATGGATTTAATGTTTTACACCCGATGGGTTGGGATGCATTCGGACTACCGGCAGAAAATGCTGCTATCAAAAATGCTATTCCCCCGGCTCGCTGGACCAGCAGCAATATAGTAAATATGCGTGAACAGCTCAAAACCCTTGGTATCAGCTATGACTGGGATCGTGAATTATCCACCGCCAGTCCTGAATATTACAAGTTTACACAGTGGATGTTCTTAAAACTTTATCAACATAACCTGGCTTACAAGAAAAAAGCTGCCGTAAACTGGTGTCCCTCCTGCCAAACCGTTCTGGCAAATGAACAGGTAGTCGAAGGCAGTTGTGAACGTTGTGATGCTACCGTAGATAAAAAGCAACTCGAACAATGGTTTTTCAAAATAACTGATTATGCTCAGCGTTTGCTGGACGACCTGGAAATGCTTCCCGGATGGCCGGACAAGGTCAAGATAATGCAGCGCAATTGGATAGGACGCAGTCAGGGTTGTCAGTTCTCCATGGATATTGAAGGTTGTGATGAAAAGATTACCGTTTTCACTACCCGACCGGATACGGTTTTTGGAGTTACCTATATGGTTCTGGCACCTGAACATCCGCTGGTAAGTGTAGTATCTGCCGGTAAACCTCAGGAACAGCAGGTGCAGGAATTTGTAAAACGCATGCAATACTTGAGTGATATGGCTCGAACCGCCAGTGATGTTGAAAAAGAGGGGGTTTTCACCGGGGCTTATGCCATCAATCCCATGAATGGTGAACACATTCCCATCTGGATTGCCAATTATGTGCTTATGGATTACGGCACCGGTGCAATTATGGCCGTACCTGCCCATGACCAGCGAGATTTTGAATTCGCCCGTAAGTATGATATACCTGTCCGGGTAGTAATCAAAGGCGAAGAATCTCCGTTAAATGCAGATGAATTAGCGGAGGCTTATCCTGGCGAAGGTGTTATGGTTAATTCCGGTACATTTGACAACTACTCGGTGGAAGATGGCAAAAATGCAGTAATTGAATACATGCAGGAAAATAATATCGGATTTGGAACGGTGAATTTCCGGTTACGCGATTGGCTGATTTCGCGCCAGCGTTACTGGGGGGCACCTATTCCAATAATATATTGTGATAAATGTGGAACGGTCCCGGTCCCTGAGTCTGATTTGCCGGTAATTTTGCCGGAAGATGTAGAGTTTAAACCCTCAGGCGAATCTCCGCTGAATTATGTGGAATCCTTTTATAAAACTGATTGTCCGGTTTGTGGTGGTGCGGCTAAACGTGAAACAGATACCATGGATACTTTTGTCTGTTCATCCTGGTATTTTGACCGCTTTTGCAGTCCCCAGGAAACCTCACTGCCTTTTACCCGCGGAGCAGTCGATTATTGGATGCCGGTAGATCAATATATTGGTGGAGTTGAACATGCCATTTTACATCTGATGTATGCCCGTTTCTTCACCAAGTTCCTGCATGATATAAATATGCTGGAGGCTCAGGAACCCTTTACCAACCTGCTTACACAGGGAATGGTTTTAAAGGACGGAGCAAAAATGTCAAAATCCAAAGGCAATGTGGTTAGTCCTGAAGACATTATTCGCACTTATGGCGCTGACACGGCCCGGTTATTCATCCTGTTTGCATCTCCTCCGGAGCGTGATCTGGAATGGAGTGATCAGGGAGTTGAAGGTGCCTACCGCTTTTTAAATCGTATCTGGCGTCTGGTGGATGAATATGCCGACTTAATCCAGGAGGTATCATTACCGGAAGATTTCTCCCAGCTGGATGAAAATGCCCGTAAAATGAGGTTTAAAACCCATGCTACCATAAAAAAGGTGAGTGAAGATATTAACGCACGCTTTAATTTTAATACTGCCATTAGTGCCATTATGGAGCTAACCAATATGCTTAACTGGTATAAAGACGTTGAGGAATTGGACCTGGCAGTATTTAAAGAAGCGATTAACTCCCTGTTGATTATGTTAAACCCCTTCTCTCCTCACATCGCTGAGGAATTGTGGCAACGCTGCGGTAATGAAAACAGTGTCCAAATTCAGAACTGGCCTAAATATGACCCTCAGGCTCTGATACAGGATGAAATAGAAATCGTAGTGCAAATAAGCGGCAAGGTAAAAGAACGAATTATGGTCCCGGTAGACAGCACTGAAGAAGAATTACGTGAAATTGCTCAAAATAACTCTCGGATTAAAGAGTTGACAAACGGAAAGAAGATCGTGAAAATAATAGTGGTCCCTAATAAATTGGTTAATATTGTCGCTAATTAATTTTGATACCAATAATATTGGTATATACACCCCCGGGGGGTGGGCAACCTTCAAACGAAACCCGGTTGCATTACGATGGTCGTGCCCACCTCCTCCCCCCCCTAATAGACGTAGATTAATTAAGACTTACTGTCAGTTATCAATACTTCGCGAGCATCCGCCCAAAGGTTTTCCAATTGATAATAGTCTCTTTCTTCCTCACGAAATACATGTAAAATTACTGAGTTGTAATCCAACACACACCAGACTCCCTGTTGATGTCCTTCTTTGCGCAGGGGAAGAACCTCATGCTCCCTTAAAGTTTCCTCTACATAATCAGCAATACTGCGTACCTGAAGATAGTTTCTGCCACTGACAATAACAAAATAATCGGTAATCACAGTTAAATCACTTACATCCAAAATAGTGATGTTCATAGCCTTCTCATCCAGGCAGGCTTCGGTAATTAGTTTTACAATATCAATACCTTCCAACAAATCTAACCTCCCTTAGTTATTTTAAAAATATATTTCTCTTATATATAAGTTCCATCACCGCGTTTTAAATAGGCATTGCGTACCTCTACAGTACGGGGATGAATCAGTCTTCCCTGGTCAAGGCAATAGCGCAGGGTAGTTTCCAGACCAAACAGCATAGCTTGATTAAGATCACGGTAAGCCAGACATTTCAATCTGTCCTGCCCGGGATAATCCCTGCCCGGTTCAATCATATCTGCCAGATAAATAATTTCCTCCAGTTGGCTCATATTTAAATCACCAGTGGTATGTACTGCTACTGCTCTTAATATCTCCTGATCATCAATACCTAATTCCTGTTGAAGTAACCAGGCCCCTACCGGCGCATGCAGCAGATCCGGAATCTGATAATCCATATCATGCTGAATCAGTTTCCCCTTTTCAGCCGCAGTTAACAATTCTGCTCCGGATAAGCCTTTGGCATAATCATGTAATAACCCGGTGATATATGCCTTGTCAACCTCAACCCCAAATATTTCTGCCAGCTCCCGGGCTACCCGGGCAACTTCCAGCGAATGTTTGAAACGGGAAGGAGAAAGCCGCCGGCGAATTATTTCCTGCAATTGTTGTTCATTGTACAATAATCTCTCCTCCCTTTACCGGTAAAGTCCATGGTCATCAATATATTGTTCAACCTGGTCAGGCAGGAGATATTTTATGGGTTGTCCCTCCCTTACCCGTTGACGAATATCGGTTGAAGAAATATCCATACCGGGAATAGCCATTATATGTAGATTGTCCCATAATTGCAGCGGCAATTGCTGCAAAGACGGTATATTTCGATCCAATACATAATTAGGTCGTGTTACTACGATAAACTGGCACAAGGTAGACAGGCGACCGATATCTTTCCAGCTATGCATTGATAACAAAGAGTCCATTCCCATTATAAAATAAAAGGTATCCTGCGGTTGTTGGCTGATAAAGTAATCCATGGTATCTACCGTATATGAATTACCCGAACGCTGCATTTCCAAATCTGATATAGTAAAGGCCGGATTATCCTTAATCGCCAGGCAGACCATCTGGTAACGATGGTCCCGACTCAGAACTGAATTAATTTCTTTATGCGGGGGACGGGCAGCAGGCATAAAAATAACCCGGTCCAATTGGAATTGGTAGCGTGCCATTTCTGCTGCAACCAGATGCCCATAATGGATGGGGTCAAATGTTCCTCCCAATATCGCTATTCTTTGTCCCGAATTCAAGCTATCACCCTTATTTATGTAAAATCTATCCTAATAATAACTTTGCCGTTATGAAAATGCAAATTAGCTATGTAGAGACTTTCCCCTGGCAATTAAAACCCCTATAATAGATTTAATAAACTTCGGGAGAGAATTTTTTGAAAGAAGTAAAACTGACTTTTCATAATAATGGTCTGCGCAGTTATATTGATGTGGATTTATGCAGCCAATGCCCTCGTCAGGATGATAAAGGTTGTTGCGGGTATTACTCACCAGTTTTTTATCCCAGCGATTTTGCTTATCTGATTCGTCATCAGCCTGAATTGCTGGAAGAAATTCTTTCCCTATCCCAAATTACGGTGCTGGACGCTTCAATAACCGTTAATCACACGGTTGAAGACCCCGGTTATCGTTGTTATTTTCATAATACCGAAGGTGGATGCCGTTTACCGCAATTGATGCGTGAATCGGTATGTCGCCATTTTGTATGCCCGGGAATACCCTGGGAGCAGGATGAAAAGTTTAAGCACTGGAAGGATTTCTTCTCCCGGTTAAGCGATTATGAAATTGAACTTAACAACAAAATCAGCGAACAATTAAAATCCGAGCGGCTTTCTTTAAGAAACCGGGAAAGTCGTCCACTTTTTTTTAAGCGATTGCTGGAGATTTTTGACCAGGAAACAGTCATCATACCTGATTTTATAGATAAACTAAATAAGGAAGAGTCATTGAGTCTGGTATGTGAATTAAAATATGGAGAGGACTGGATTTTATAAAATCCAGATATAATGTGCGGGAGGTATAAGTTTATGCAGTGGGAGCGAAATGGAAAAATATTGGTTAATGTGCTGGAAGCAATAGGTATTACACCGTTAATCAGGTTAAATCGAATTACAGACGATATAAAACCGGAAATATGCGTTAAACTTGAATACACCAATCCCAGCGGCAGTTTAAAAGACCGGGTGGTTAATCAGATTGTAAAAGCGGCCGAACAAAGGGGCGAGTTGAAACCGGGAATGATATTACTGGAAGGGACTACTGGAAATACCGGTATATCGACTGCCATGGTTGCTGCTGCCCGCGGGTATAAAGCCATTATCGTAATGCCTCAGGGAATGAGTGAGGAACGCAAAAAAACGATTAGAGCTTATGGAGCAGAATTGGTGCTTACTCCAGGAGCGGAAACTGATGTAGATTTGGTATTGGAAGAACTGGATCGCATTAAAGCTCGTTATGGGGATAAAATATTTGAAATTGGTCAATTTGTCCGGGAAGATAACCTTAATGCTCATATTGAAAATACCGGACCGGAAATCTGGGAGCAAACCGGGGGCGAGGTTGATATATTTATTATGTGTCAGGGCACCGGTGGCACGGTAACCGGAACTGCCAAATTTCTGAAAGAACAGAATCCGAATATAAAAGTATTTATTTCTGAACCGGCTGATTCCCCTATACTTTCCAAAGGCCGTATCGGTCAACATAAGGTTCAGGGCATAGCTGACGGTCTCATCCCTGAGATTTTGGATTTGCAGTATGTGGACGGTGTAGCCCTGGTTAGTTCAGAGGAATCAATCGAAACGGCTCAACAAATGGCCCGTGAGGAAGGGATTTTCTGTGGAATTTCCTCCGGTTGCAATGTAGCTGCTGCAATCAAGGTAGCCCGGCGTTATCCGGAAGCTAAACGGATCGTAACCATTGTAAACGACAACGGTCTGCGCTACCTGTCTACCGATCTTTGCGGAAGTGAAGTCTGCCGGGAATTATTGGACCGCGATTATCAGCTGTCCGAAGCTGACCTGAAGAAACTGGCCAGCTATAAGTTGGAAATAATCGAGTAGGTATTGTAGGGAGCAAGCCTGATTCCAAGTTTTTAGAACCTGACTTTGACTTTTATATTTAAATTTTAATAGACACTGATTACACAGACCCTTCGGGCGCAGATTTTCACTGATTTTTTATTGATTAAATATGAGTAAGATTAGTTATGGTGAGGCAGGTTTTCATTTGAGGGAGTATTAAACAAATTCTAACCTGACTTGACCTGCTACAGTAATTGTGAAGCCCTATGGGCTGAGCATCCGTGTCCCTGAAAGGGGACTATAACTGATTGAACCTGACCGTATTTTAAATTTTTTAAATCGCGACAGAGGGATTTCCTTTGTTGTCATGCTGAACGAAGTGAAGCATCTCAGAAGTGCATTAGACTCTTCGCTTCGCTCAAAGTGACAAATATAATAGAAAAATTAATTGGTTATCAAAGCTGCTCTGAGGGGCAGCTTTTTTAATTTATTTCCCAGGCTGAATCCCATTATGATCCAGAATAAAGGCATTACCATAATGACATCAATATTGAAAAATCCCTGTACCAGATAGGTGGTTATCATCAGAAATATTACCTCTTCATCATCGTTTTCCGGTATTTTTATTACTCTGGCTAAAAAAATAATGAAGGCTAGTAGTGTAAAAATACCCATGGTAACCAAAATCTCGATAAAGATATTATGGGCTTTGTCAGCAGTTACCCATGGGGCTGGCTCAATTTCTGCATACTTCAGGTTTTCGGGCCCTATGCCAAACGCCCAGTTTTGCGGAAATAGCTTCAGGCTTTCTTTCCAAATATATATTCGCCCGGCACCTGCATCTCCATCCAGTTTAACCCCCGCATCTACCTGACCGGGGATACTGATTATTCTGCTAACTATCAACCCCCCTCTGGTAGGAGCCAATAACAGGAACACTACAGCCAGGGTTATGAACAGAACTGAAAATGCTTTCCAGGTATATTTACCTTTAAATATTTGAACCAATATGTAAAACCCCGTAAAAGCAAAGGCAATCCAAGCCCCTCTGGTTGTAGTTGCCAACAGAGCTGCAAATAGAATTGCAGCTGCCGCCAGCCAAATTCTTTTACCCTGCTGCAACCACCAGAGCATGGCTATCGGTAATAGAAACACTGTATAGGAGGCTAAAAAGTTTGGATTAGCCATCGTAGAATAGGAAATCAGCGCATCACGAAAAAGTTCATGGGGAACCAGATTAATGTTGAACCACTGCAGTATTGCCAGAACAGATATAATCATGGCTGTAAATAGAGTATATTTAAGAATTGAATTTTGCAGTTGCCTGCTTTCAACAGCTACCATAAACAGTACCGCACAGAAAAGATAAGTACTTAAACCAGTGCATCGGGGATAGCCAAACCAGGAGTTTACCGGATCCATACCCAGGACAGAAGAAATGAAAACCAGAAGCAGAAATATTAACAGGCTGGGACATTTTTTTAAACTAATAAATTTTGTTCTTTTAAAATAATCATACCCGGCTGCTATTGATACCAGTGCCAGAGCAACTGCCCGGGGCAAATAGAAATAATCTCCGCCAATCGGTACTACCATCAGACAATAAACAGTAACCATAAACAGCAGATAATAATTCACAAATGCCCCCTCCCTCTTTAGCGAATTAAGATTATACTAATCTATTTAGAACCTGACTTTGACTTTTATATTTAAATTTTAATAGACACTGATTACACAGACCCTTCGGGCGCAGATTTTCACTGATTTTTTATTGATTAAATATGAGTGAGATTAGTTATGGTGAGGCAGGTTTTCATTTGAGGGAGTATTAAACAAATTCTAACCTGACTTGACCTGCTACACTATTTACTGCCGGATTTGTCCGTCGCCATAGATTATAAATTTGGTAGTAGTTAATTCCGGCAGGCCCATCGGACCTCGGGCATGCAGTTTTTGTGTGCTGATACCTATTTCAGCTCCGAAGCCAAATACATTACCGTCAGTAAACCGTGTGGAAGCGTTGGCATATACCGCAGCGGCATCAACTGCTGACATAAACTGGCGCACATCACTGTAATTCTCACTGATTATGGCTTCACTGTGGCCGGTGCCGTGATTATTAATATGATCAATAGCCTCATTAAGGCTGTCAACTATCTTTACTGCCAGTATAAGATCGAGATATTCCTCATCCCAGTCGGCATCCACCGCGGGAATAACATCGGATACAATTTTCCGGGTTCTTTTGCATCCCCGTATGGAAACCCCCGCAGCACGTAATTCTTTAATCATATCCGGCAGAAATTGTTCAGCCACGGCTTCATGAACCAGCAGTTTTTCCGCAGCGTTACATACCGAAGGCCGTTGTACTTTGGCATTCATTACAATAGGAGCAGCCTTTTTCAAATCAGCATACTGATCTATATAGACATGACAGTTACCCATACCGGTCATAATAATTGGTACAGTGGCATTTTCCATTACAGCCGCCTTTAGTCCCTTGCCGCCGCGGGGAATCAATACATCCAGATAATCATGCATTTTCATTAAATATACAGCTGCTTCCCGATCTTCACTGTCAACCAGCTGTATAGCTCCTTCCGCCAGTCCGGCCTTTACTGCGGCATCAGCAATAGTTGCTGCTATTAACCGGTTGGAGTTCAGTGCTTCTTCACCGCCGCGTAAAATAACCGCATTACCGGCTTTTATACACAGAGCAGCCGCATCAGCAGTAACATTGGGTCGTGACTCATAAATAATACCGATAACTCCGATGGGAGTACGCACGCGTCCCACTTCCAGGCCGTTAGGCCTTTTGCTGATACCGGTTACCTCTCCAATCGGGTCAGGCAGGGCGGCTATTTCTCTTATTCCGTCAGCCATATCTTTAATACGGGCCGGGTTCAGACTAAGCCGTTCCAGCAATGCTTTGGTAAGTCCATTTTTTTCTCCCTGCTGCAAATCCAGCTTATTGGCCTGCAATATTTCATCAGAATTATGTTCCAGGGCATCTGCCATAGCTAATAAAGCGTTATTTTTTATGGTAGTTGGAGTAATGGCCAATGCTCGAGCAGCTTTCCTGGCTATTTGCCCCTGATTGCTTAAAATTTGCTGCCAGTTATTCACGGTATCACTCTCCCCATTATTTAATATTTTTAGCTTTCTATCCAGAGGTTGTTACGATGAATGACTTCATCGTAGTCTTTTTCCCCCAGTATCTTTTCTATTTCCCGGGATTGTTTGCCGGCTATGCAGCTGATTTCCTCAGCGCTATAATTTACTACTCCCCGAGCAATTTCCTGTCCGTCAGGATTGTTTACACGAACTATGGTTCCCCGCTCAAAGTCTCCGCTTACAGAGACAACTCCTGACGGTAACAGACTTTTGCCTTTATTTAATAGAGCCAGGCAAGCACCTTCATCAACTACCAGCTCGCCCTGGGCCAATGAGCCGAAGGCAATCCATTTCTTGCGGGCATGCATTTTTTCTTCGCGGGGTATAAACAAAGTACCTACTTCTTCACATGCTACTATACGGCGAATAACATCTTTTTCATCGCTGTTGGCTATAACCATTGGTATCCCTGCAGCCATAACCATACGAGCTGCTCTCAGCTTTGTATACATGCCGCCACTGGAAAAGCTGCTGCCCCGATTACGGGAATTATCCTCCATATCAGCAGTAACTTCATTTACTTCTCTTAATAACCTGGCCTGTTTATCCTTACGAGGATCATGATCATAAAAACCATCTACATCAGATAATATTATCAGTAAATCAGCATCCACTACTCCAGCTACTACTGCTGACAGGGTATCATTATCACCAAACTTTATTTCCTCGACTACTACCGTATCGTTTTCATTTACAATCGGAATTACCTTCATATTCAGCAAGGCCAATAGTGCATTGGTAGCATTAAGGTAACGAAGTCGTTCATCAAAGTCCCCGCGGGTAATCAGCACCTGGGCCACGGTTTTGGAATATTCGGCAAATAATTTCTCATACAGATGCAGCAATGCTCCCTGCCCGATAGCTGCCAGGGCTTGCTTTTCCGGCATGGTTTTGGGTACCTGCCGGTAACCCATGCGATTGGCACCTACTCCAATGGCACCGGAGCTAACTACTACCACTTCCAGGTCCTGATTATGCAAATCAGCAATCTCACGAACCAGATACTCTATACGACGCAAATTCAGCTGTCCGTTACTATGTGTTAAAGTACTGGTACCAATCTTTATTACTATGCGACGACAATCATTTAATATTTGCCTCTGCCCCATATTATTTCCCCTCAACTTTATTCGCTGTAATCAAACTCCAGGTCCTTGATACGGACGGTATCTCCTTCTTTTATCCCCATACGCTTCAGTTCGTCTTCCAAACCCATCATTTCTATAGTTCGCTGAAATCTCTGTAAACCTTCTTCCAAATCAAATTTTGTCATGGCAACCAACTTTTCAATTCGTTTACCGCTGACTTCATAAACCCCGTCAACTATTTCTATAGTAAAAGGTTGTTCATCTTCAAAACGGTGCATAACCACTTCATCTCCGGCTATAAACTCCTCACGGGGTATTTCTGCCAATAGCTGCCAGGTTTTTTCTATCAATTCTTGAATTCCCTGACCGGTAGCGGCTGAAATGGGATGAACTTCAATATCTGGAGCCTGGCGTAATTTTTCCAGGTTGTCAGCTGATTCCGGTAAATCCATTTTGTTGGCTACTATTATACTGGGCCGCTTTAAAAGTTCCGGTCGATATTTTTGCAATTCCTCCCGGAGGGTTTCATAATCCTGCCAACAATCCCGACCTTCAGTTTCTGCAGTATCCAAGACATATAACAACACCCGGTTTCTTTCTATATGACGCAAAAATTCGTGTCCCAGCCCTGCGCCTTCATGAGCACCTTCAATCAAGCCGGGTATATCTGCTACCACAAAGGCATCTTTGTTTTTGGTTACTACTACCCCCAAATTGGGAACTAAGGTAGTAAAGGGATAATCAGCGATTTTAGGCCGGGCAGCTGACATACGGGATATCAAAGTAGATTTGCCCGCATTAGGAAATCCAACCAGACCTACATCAGCCAACAGCTTAAGTTCCAGACGAATCCACCGTTCTTCTCCCGGTTCACCATTTTCAGCTACACTGGGAGCTTTATTGGCTGAAGTGGCAAATCGGGCATTACCCTTTCCTCCACGCCCACCGTGGGCAACTATTAATTGTTGTTGCGGCTCAATCAAATCTGCCATTACCTGATTGGTATCATCATCCCGGATTATAGTTCCCACCGGGACTTTAATAATGAGATCTTCTCCGCCGGCTCCATGCATGTTTTTTCCCTGGCCGTGACTGCCCCGCTTAGCCTTAAAATGTTTTTTATATTTAAAATCCATGAGGGTACTTAACCCCTCATCAGCAACAAATATTACATTTCCTCCACGACCTCCATCTCCTCCGGATGGTCCTCCCAGCGGTACATATTTTTCACGACGAAAAGCTACTACCCCGTTGCCCCCGTCGCCACCTTTGACATAAATTTTGGCATGGTCAATAAACATATGCTTACTCCTTGGGTATTATTCTGTATCCTCCACAGCAACATCCACGATTAATGAACCATTCTCTTCTTCTATCACGCTTACATTAACCTTTAGAATATCTTCCTGGTTATTATATCTTGCTGCTGCTTCCTTCAGGCTGTTTAATGGTTCATCATGGGTTTGCAGATAATTTATATTATCGACTTGCAGACGATTGTACTTAATTGCTATTCCTGCATCCCGGGCTCTTATCATTTGGTCATAGAAATATAAAGCTGCTTCTCCGGAACATGACTCAAAGATAATTCTTTCAGTTGCTAATTCTGTAACTACCTGTGCCAGATATTTTTGAGCTTCTTCAAGTTTTGCTAAATCCAGGTATCCGCTGATAACCTGTAAATGATTATCAAAATCATGTCGGGTACGGCGCAATAAGTCTACAAATTGGTCGTCTGTCAAGCTTATCCCTCCCAGTTTGGATTCATATAACAAAAACCCCTGAAAGTATATCCAGGGGTTTCGTTTCTAAATTAGATCCAGTTACATTGTTACCGTTTGTTCTATCGGATATACACTGACCTGTTTTCTGGTCTTGCCTACCCGCTCGAACTTTACGCGGCCATCGGCGACTGCAAACAGAGTATCATCGCCGCCAATCATAACATTATTGCCGGGATGAATTTTGGTTCCTCTCTGGCGTACCAAAATATTTCCCGCCTTAACTACCTGGCCATCATATCTTTTAACACCCAGGCGTTTAGATTCGCTATCTCTACCATTTTTGGAGCTACCAACACCTTTTTTATGCGCAAATAACTGTAAATCCAAAACGAACATAATTAACACCTCCTGATATCAACTTTAAGATAATCTGCATATCCCTGTTCAATTGACAGTAAACCTTTTTCCATCGTGGAAAGTATAATCTGAGCTTTTTCCTGATCATTTGGTGATAAATCCGCAGGCAAGGTTACGGTCAGAAAACCATTTTCCAGCTTATAATCCGGTTTATCACTTAAATGCTCCAGTAATCCTAATAATGCTGTCTGCGTAATCGCTGAAACTCCAGCGCAGTAAATATCCTCTCCTGCTTCTGCAAATCCAGCATGACCTTTTACTGCAAACTGCTTAATAAAATCACCCTGCCAGGTAATAGTAACTTTTATCATTACCCCTCAATTTTTTCCACTTTAATTTTCGTAAACGGCTGCCGATGTCCCTGTTTCTTATGATAATTCTTTCTTTTTTTGTACTTGTAGACAATTATCTTCTTATCGCGTCCCTGTTCAAGTACCTCTACAGTGACAGTAGCATTAGCCACTAAGGGATCCCCAATCTTTACTCCGTCATCATCACCAATCATTAATACCTGATCAAGTGTAATGCGGTCACCCGGCTGCGCTTCCAGTTTTTCAACCTTCAGTACGCTGCCTTCATTAACTTTGTACTGTTTACCACCAGTTTTAATTACGGCATACAAAAAAGATGCACCTCCAATATTTTATTAGACTCGCCAGTTTCAAGGCAGACCTGAAAGAGGTCATTTAGTAACCCGAACTGTGCGGTTGCATAAAAATGTGCAACCCTCATAAGAATTTATCATATTAGCCCAATAAAAGTCAAGAACCGGAACAAACTGTTGTTAATCAAATTTAGTATGAAATACGACTTTTTTTAAATTTGTTGTTTTCGGCTTTATTAAGTTGCATAAAGATGATAGCTCACTGTTTTCGCATAGGTAACACTTGCGGCTTGTCTCACAGCTCAAGGGGTACCGCACTAACCTCCCGTCCATGGTCGGTAGTACTCTCGCGACGTCCTGTCGCTCGCCCCCTTTCGCTTGCTCGCCTTCACCGAGGTGTTTCACTATGCTTCACCAATGCTCGCTCTCATATTTATGCAACCAAAAATAGGACGCGAGTGACGCCCCGCATGGATGCGGAGTCGGAACGTCCCCCTGGAGGCGCAAGACAAGCAGCAGGTGTTTCCCATGCGGAGTCCTGGCGACAAAATATTTGTTCACCCAAATTGGTTTTTGCAGCGCAATCAGTATTAGATTAAGTACATTTGGCAAGGGGTTATAGTTAACGGGCAGGATAAATGTTGTACTCTGAAATAGAAAGGGAATCGTTAGGTTGCAGCTTTATTTGCTTGCGGGTACGACGGGTAATAAACTCCAGGTTCTTTTCATCATTTTCAATATATTGCAGAAGTTCCGGATTAGCTTCACAGACAACTGTATTACTCTCCACATATCCCATGTTGGCAAGTTTTCTCTTTACTTCGCAAGCCATAGCAAACAAATTGATAGTTCTGCCCCGGCCATTACAGGTGGTGCATTCATCAGTGAAAAACTCAGATACGCCATAGCGTGATTTTTTACGCGTCATTTCCAGAAAGCCTAAACCAGTCATACCTATTACACGGGTATGCGCCTTGTCTTTTTCCAGTTCCCGACGCAAAACTGTAATAACTTCCTCCTGGTGATGCTTGTCTTTCATATCAATAAAATCTATCAGTATGATGCCGCCTATACTGCGTAACCGCAGCTGGCGAGGTATTTCCACCGCTGCTTCCATATTCAATATATGAACCGTATCCTCAAAATCATCTTTTCCGGTAAACTTGCCGCTATTAACATCAATTACAGTCATAGCTTCGGTCTGATCAAAAATCAGATACCCTCCGCTTTTCAGCCATACCTTGCGCCGCAGGGAGCGTCTGATATCCTTTTCCAGACCGTGGGTTTCAAATAAATCTCCCTCCTCAAACTGAACCGTGAAGGAAAAGGCCGTCTTTTTGCTATTCATGTAATTTACTATTTTTTCTTTGAGTTTATGATTATTAATGATCACTTTAGAAATGTCGGCATCCAGATAATCTCGCAAAGTTCTTTCCAAAACATCGATATCCTCATAAATCAGACTGGGGGCGCGTTTCTTCTCAAAGCGTCCCCGTACTTCATTCCACACCTTCAGCAAGACTTGCAATTCATCCAAAACATCCTCATCTTCAGCCTCCAGGCAGGCAGTACGAAAAATCAGACCAACATTATCCGGTTTGACTTGCTCCACCAAAATCCGTAAATGTTCTCGGCGTTTATCACTGGTAATTTTGCGCGAAATGGATATTTCACTCTGACAGGGCAGCAAAACCAAATAATGTCCGGGAATGGTAATATCTCCGGTAACCCGTGCACCTTTTTCGGAAAAGGCCTCTTTTTTAACCTGAACCATAATCTCCTGTCCGCTTTTAACGGCATCATAAATATTGCGACTTCTCTTTTGTCCTCGTCCGCCTACATCGCCGGCATAAAGAAATGCATTCCTGGACATGCCGATATCAACAAAAGCGCAGGATAAGCCGGGAATAATATCTTTGACCTTGCCTTTGTAAATATTGCCGACATTTTCATCCTGATCAGCCCAGAACACTTCAGCCAGACGGCCATCTTCAACTATAGCCACCCGGGATTCCCAGGGATATATTTCTGCAATTATTTCCCTATTCAAAAACCTTCACCTTTTCCAGCGGAGAATAGAATCGCTCCCCAACTTTAATATAATTGCCCTGCCGATAAACATCAATTACTAAACTACTATCCAAACCAGTTTGCTGCATCATATCTAAAAGTTCGTCGTAACGGATATTTACCGGTTCACCACTGCTAACCCATAAAATAATTTTGGTCTCCAATTCATTATTAATTAGCTCTATTTTATAAATACCCTTCTTCAGGTCTTTGTCAATACCTTTTTTCTTGCCCCGACTTTTTACCGTTAAAATATCCTGGTTTAAGACCTGGTCCCTCCAGGCTGACACATCAAAATTATCACTATTTATAACAAATACATAGGCGGTAGCATTGATAACTTTCATTAATGCCGGGGTTGACTGCTCAATTTTACTGGCCTGGTTAATCTTAATAGCCGGTGGCAGGACCACATTCATTTTACTGACAAAATCTTCAATACTCATGGGAGCAGCCAGTTCCAAATCAAAATATTCCCTTTGCCCCCATAACCCTACCGGCAAAACCGTACCCATTGATAAGCGGATATGAGGGTTAAAACCTTCACTGAGTGCATAAGGAATATTCCCTCTCCTTAAGGCCCTTTGTATTACATTCATCATATCCAGATTAGATAGAAATCTAAGTTCTGATTTAACTTCATATTCAACTCTGATGCGCAAAATTATCCCCCCCTCGGATATCCAGATCAACTTCCAGGGAGGTACATACTCCGCACCCCGTGCATCCCACCTGCCGGCAATCCGGTGACAATACCACTGCCATGGCCAGTTCATTTTCCTCAATCAGAAACTCTTTCGTAACTCCGATATCGATAAAATCCCAGGGCATTATTTCTGAGTAAGAGCGCGGTCTGGTTACATAAAAATCAGGCTCTACCTGACATTCATTAAAAGCTTGCATCCAGCGTTCAAAGGAAAAATACTCCGACCATCCATCAAAGCGGGCGCCCTTTTGCCAGGCAGTCAGGATTACCTTGCCAAGTCGCCGGTCGCCCCGGGCAATTACTCCCTCCAGATAACTGGTTTGACTGTCATGGAAACTAAGCTTGATATGCTTGCGTTTACTTTTTTTCATCCAGGCAATTTTTTCTTCCAGTTCAGCAATACTGTTCTGTGGTTGCCACTGAAACGGCGTGTGAGGCTTGGGTACAAAACAGGCCATACTGGCCCTTATTTCTACCGGTCGACGCGAATACTGATTGCCAACCCTTTTCACCTCATCCAGCAAAGTCAGGATTCCGTCCAAATCCTCGCGGGTCTCAGTGGGCAAACCAATCATAAAGTATAATTTAAGCGCCATCCAGCCCGACTTAAAGGCAGCTTCAACCGCAGCTAATAACTGCTCCGTGTCAACATTCTTATTTATCACATCGCGTAATCTCTGACTGCCAGCCTCCGGTGCCAGGGTCAAAGTAGTTTTGCGCACCTTTTGCACTTCATTGGCCAGTTCAATTGAGAAAGCATCCACCCGTAAAGAAGGCAGTGCTACTCCTATCCCGCGCGGGCCATGTTCTGCCACCAAACCTTTTACCAGCTGGTCAACTGCAGAATAATCCAGGGTACTCAGTGAAGCCAGGGATATTTCCTCATACCCGGTATGCAGCAATTGGTTACGGGCTTGCTCAGTTAAAGTATCCATACTCCTTTCCCGGGTAGGACGATATACCATGCCGGCATGACAAAAACGGCAACCGCGCTGACAACCGCGCATAACTTCCAATACGGCCCGATCATGAATAATTTCCATATAGGGTAAAATTGGTTTATCCGGGTAATAGGCCTTATCCAAATCTGCTACCACGCGTTTGCGTACTACGGATGGTACCTCAGTATATAAAGGCTGTCTGGACTTAATGGTATTATCCGGTAAGTACTCTACACCGTATAGTTGCGGTATATATATACCTTCAATTGCAGCCAGTTTAAGCAAACATTCCTGACGGTTTAAATGCCGGTGATTATAATAAGCATCCAGAAATTCCGGCAGCACTTCTTCCCCGTCCCCTATAAAGAATACATCTATAAAGTCGGCAAACGGCTCCGGATTAAAAGCTACCGGTCCGCCAGCCACTATTAAAGGATCATCTTCTCCGCGCTGTTCTGATTTAAGCGGAATACCGCTTAAGTCCAACATGTTTAGAATATTTGTAATGGAAAGTTCATATTGCAGGGAAAAACCTACAATATCAAAATCAGCTAATGGCCGAAACGACTCCAATGAATATAACGGAACATTTTCCTCCCGCATTATAGCTTCCATATCAGGCCAGGGGGCATAGCTGCGCTCCATTATGTGATCTGTTTTTTCATTTATTAGACCGTATAATATCCTGCCTCCAATATGAGACATGCCAATCTCATAAACATCAGGAAAAGCAAATACCATTTTGGTACGGCTGGTTTCCCATTCTTTTTTTATAATATTTAATTCATTTCCGGCATAACGGGCCGGTTTGCTAACCCGGGGCAATATATCGCGATAAAGCTTGTCCTTCATTTTATCCTCCCTGCAGGCAGGTTTAGTGTATATCATTAGTTATTCTATCATAAATTATAAACTCATAACCAACTGCATATATTCCAGTCAAATTTCAACCTAAAAATCCTGCAGGCGTACCCGGGGGCCTTTTTCCAGTAAACCTTCAATCAGCTCCGCTTCACCCAGCATCTTTTCGGCTCCATAGTCAGCGTTAACAATAATCACCAGCATATAAAAAGACGGTTTGCTACACGCCAGTAAATCTTTTACTTCTGTATCGGGACGGCTGACAAAATGCCGGGCGGGCATCATACCTTTTTGAGCCAGCTGCCCCTTTTTATTAACCAGATAACGCATAAATGCATAGCTCAGCAGTTTATCTTCGCGACGAGCGGCCATAAACAGCATTATTGCTACTATTATCAGGTTCAGCGCCGATAGATTAAAACCGGTCAGGTCCAGGGAACTAAGATTCAACGTGGATAAATTAATTTTAAGAAAATATAAGCCGGTTATAAAAAGAGCTGCGGCTATGCTTTTACCCAAAAAGGCAGCACGAGCCGTTGCTTTCTTGAAACCAATCAGCGGTGATACAGCTGACCGCAAAATTCTGCCCCCATCCAAAGGCAGGGCCGGTAATAAATTAAAAATTCCCAGCAACAGATTTATAACCACAAAGAGTTGCTGATAAGTATTAGGGTTAACCGGCAGAAAATAAAAAAAGGCCGCCAGCAACAAACTGGTGACTGGCCCAGCCACAGCTATATAAAACTCTTTACCCGGCTCCAGAGCCAAAAATCCTTCTACATGCGCCTGACCGCCAAAAGGCCATAATTCAATTTCGGTTACCTTAATACCGGAACCGATGGCTACCAGGGTATGCGCCATTTCATGTATTAACACGGCCAGAACAATTAGTAATATTTCCCGTCCCAATCCCAGAAGGGTATATACCATCAGCAGCAACATGAATAAATAATTTACTTTTATACTTACACCGACAATGCTGCCCAGCTTCATAACTAGTTAAACAAATTACCGGGATTTACTGCTCCATCCGCATCCTTTAATTCAAAATACAAGTACTCCGAAGTTTTGCCCAGGACATCACTTTTATCTACCTGTTCCCCAACCTCAACCAAAACCTCTTTTAAACCGCTATAAGAAGAAATATAGTTTTGCTCATGCTGTATCAAAACTTTCCCCCCGTTTTTCTCCCAGCTTAATTTAACCACTTTTCCAGATAAAACCGGTCGTACCAGAGTATTAGGTTCAACCATTACGCTAACCCCGGGAGAAAATCCAGGTTTATTTGATGCTTCATTCAGATAAGGACCAAAACCCTGCTCAACTTCTACAATCTGACAGGGAGGTTGTAAAGAGGTCAGGCTGATAACCGGAACTGGTTCTGAAGCTCTTTTAATATTTTTAATAACTTCTGCAACCTGTTCTTGCAGATGATAATCTTTCAAAATATAGTCACTTAAAACTACGCGAACATAATCACTGCTGCTATGTCCTGACTGAACGATTAATCCTACAATTACAACTGTAATTAGCACGGCCAGCATTCTTATCCGGAAACTTCCCAACATCATTATCATCACCCCGAAACAGTCTTTGTCCATCCATCACCTGTTAATAGCAAAATAACTATTAAATATATATCAACATATGGGCTGAAATATTCCATTAACGGTTGCGATAAAATGTTTATAAATTAGATATTTTAATAATGTAATATATTGTGTAGAATAAGATTAACTAAAAAAGGAGGGGTTACCGTGAAAACCAGAATAACTGAATTGTTTGGAATTGAATATCCTATTATCTGTGGTGGAATGTTGTGGTTATCTACTCCGGAATTATGTGCGGCTATTTCAAATGCGGGCGGATTAGGAAATATTACTGCCTGTAATTATGATACCGGCGAACAATTAAGAGAAGCCATTCAAAAAACCCGTCAACTAACCAGCAAACCAATTGGAGTTAACATCACCCTGTTACCCTCCATGCGTTTCACCGAAGAAATATTTGATGACTTTTTCCGGGTATGCGCAGAAGAAAAGGTCGAAGGTATTGAAGTATCAGGTAAACCTGCTATTAAATATCTGGATATGCTGCACAAAAACGGTGTAAAAGTTATGCACAAAGTAGGCGCAGTTCGTCATGCGTTAAATATTGAGCGTTTTGGATACGATGCTGTTATCGCTGCCGGAATTGAAGAAGGCGGACATCCTCTTAGTGATGATGTCACTACCATGGTTCTGACCCCCAGAATTGTTGAGTCGGTAAATATTCCGGTAGTTACCACCGGGGGTATTGCGGATGGACGTGGTTTAGCTGCTGCCCTGGCACTGGGTGCAGAAGGCGTTCTGATGGCCACCCGCTTTATTGCTACCAAAGAATGTGCGGTACATGATAAGGTTTATGAAGAATTAATTAACCGACAGGAACATGAAACCACCTTGATATGTAAATCAGTAGGACTGCAAGGCCGTGCTCTGAAAAACCAGCTGGCACAACAGGTTCTGGATCTGGAAGAAAAGGGCGGCAAACTGGAAGAAATGATACCGCTATTATCCGGACAGCGGGCCAAGAACGCCTGGACTACCGGTGAAGTAGACAACGCTGCACTCATGGTAGGCCAATCAATCGGTCTGGTCAAAGAAGTAACCACCTGCCAGGAATTAATAACTTCAATGGTAAATGAAGCCGAAGCTATTTTCCGCAACAACCTGGCCAGATTTAGTTAATTTATAGTGAATTAAGCTTTCCAACGAGAGAGATTAAAAAATAGAACCTGACTTTTTTGCTGACTTTTTTGCTGACTGGACCTGACGGTTATTTTAATTAAAATTATAATAATCAGGTTAAGTAGGTCTGGTCAGGTCAAGTCAGGTTCTAATAATTTGGTTAAATTTATTCTTAATTTAAACCTGATTCACCATAAACAATCTTACACAATATTACTCAATAAAAAATCTGCGAATATCTGCGAAAATCCCAGAAATCCGCGTCTATTAAAAACCAACTCCCACTCATCAAAAGACCAATTTTTTACCTCTTACATTCACGCTGAGGATAAGACCGGCTGCAATTAGGTTGGTAAGCATGGCACTGCCTCCGTAACTGAGAAATGGCAAAGGTATTCCGGTTATCGGCATAATTCCCAGCGACATGCCTATATTTTCAAAAACATGAAACAGCCACATGGCAGCAATACCGGATACAATGAGACTGCCAAACAAGTCTTTGGCGTCAAAAGCGATGTAAAAACACCTTAATAGTAATATCGCATATAGAATAATTACAAAGGCAGCACCGAAAAAGCCCATTTCTTCTCCAATTACTGCATAGATAAAATCAGTATGATGGTCAGGCAAAAAATTCAACTGTACCTGGGTACCATTGAATAGTCCTTTACCAGCTAATCCACCGGAGCCTATTGCGACCAGGGATTGAATGGTATGCCAACCAATCCCCCGTCCTCCCAGACCATCTTCATAGGGATTAAGAAATACTGCCAGCCTTTTCAGCTGGTAATCCTCCAGCGGCAACCACATACCAAACTGAAAGTGCAGAAATAGAGCCAGACCTATTACTGCTAAGGCAGAAATTAATATAGTACTCAATAGTTTGGCGTTAACTCCGGCAACATACATCATTATAATGGTAAAAGCAATATAAACCAGAGCAGTTCCCAGGTCAGGCTGTAATATGATTAATAAAAACGGCACGCCCATATATAAAAAACAGGGAATTATTTGGGGCAATGTCTCCAGTGATCCTTTACGCCGTTTTAAAAAATCAGCAAAAGCTATTATTAATAGTATTTTGGTAAATTCAGCCGGCTGAACTGCCGGAAGCGGACCGATACTAATCCATCCTGTAGTTCCTCTGACTTCTTCTCCCAAAATTAAAACCATAATCAGCATAAGTATGGAAATACCATACAGCACGATACTGAAACGGGATAATTGACTATATTCATATCTTAGCAAGAAAATAGCCGCTATTATTCCCAAAACTATAGCCCCTACCTGTTTCTTTACATGGAACCACGGATCAGCAGATATCCCCTGACTGGCGCTGGTTAACGTAACTAAACCAACCATGATTAATAGAATCAGGGCAATAATAAAAGGCCTATCAATAAACTTTAACCGTTTTATATTCAAGGTAATATCCCTCCCTGTGCTCATCATTAATTATATAGACATGGCAATATTCCTGTAAACCTGCAAATACAGGGATAAATGAGAGCAACAAGGGATTTACCTTCTGAAATGGCCGGACCCTAAGCGGCCCGGCAACGAAACCTTAAATATATAGTCTATGCATCAGATAATCCGCAGATTTTTTATTGATTAATGAAATAAGATTGTTTATTTGTGAGCGAGGTTCTCTCCTTCACATTCATTCATTAACTACCCGGCGAAAACCTTTGACAGGTATATTAGCTATTAAAGCCACTGAGTCAGATTCATTTTCAAAATTTACCAATAAGGCCTCCTCATCAATTTCAAGATAATCTCGAATTACCTTTATCAAATCTTCTTTTAAAGCATTTAGCAGTTCCGGGGAACTGGAGGAACGATCATGAACTAATACCAGACGAAGTCTTTCCTTGGCAATTTCCCTGCTGCCTCCTGCCTCCCTGTTTAAAATTCTGGCGATTATATCAAGCACAAAATCTCCTCCCTCTAGCGAGCCAGTTTTATTATTTTTTTAAAACGGTCTAAAAAGTTATTTGCTTCGCCAGTAACGACTGCAATATCTTCGCCCATTATTCTGCGGGCTATACGTCGATAAGCTTCTCCGGCGCGGGAACCATTTTCTAAAACTGCCGGTTCACCGCGATTAGTTGAAATAATTATACTTTCATCTTCGGGAACTACTCCCAGCAGATCAATAGATAAGATATCAATAATATCATCTATATCCATCATATCTCCATGTTTAACCATGGTTTTGCGTATACGGTTTATTATCAGACGAGCATTACTTAAACCGGCTACCTCCAATAATCCTACTATTCTGTCCGCATCCCGGACCGAAGATATCTCCGGAGTTGCCACCACGATAGCATCATCAGCGCCGGCAATAGCATTTTTAAACCCCTGTTCAATTCCGGCAGGACAATCAACCAGAATATAATCAAATTCTTTACGCAGTTCATTAGTCATATTTTTCATTTGGTGTGGAGTTATAGCTGATTTATCCTTGGTCTGCGCAGCAGGGAGAAGACATAGTCCATCAAAACGTTTATCTTTTATTAATGCCTGTCTTAACTTACAATGACCATTTACTACATCAACAATGTCAAAAACAATCCGATTTTCCAATCCCATTACTACATCCAGATTGCGCAGTCCAATATCAGTATCAACCAGGACCACATTATTTCCCATCATAGCCAGTGCTGTCCCCAGGTTAGCTGTAGTAGTAGTTTTTCCAACTCCTCCTTTCCCGGAAGTAATAACGATTACTTTACCATTCATGCTATAGCCTCCATTTCATATTTTTAACTTTTCAATAATGACTTTGCCAGCTTTAATCCTTGCAACTTCCGGATGTACTCCCACCCCCTGCTCCCCATCCGGTGGACGGGTAATATGTTCAGCAATACGAATCTGGGTAGGATTAAGACGATAGGCAGCAATAAGCGCTTTATCATCACCCCGGGCCCCGGCGTGGGCCATACCCCGTAAAGATCCCATTATCAATATGTTCCCTACGGCGATTATCTCAGCACCAGGGTTTACATCTCCTAAAACCACAATATTTCCATAGCTGAATACTTTTTGTCCCGAGCGTAAATTCCGGCAAATCAAGCTGGTTGATTCATACCTGGGCATATCCTCTATCAAGGGTTTTTCCTCTTGAAGATTTTGACTAATCATGCTCCGGCTTATGATTTCTTTTAGGTGCAACCCATGATCAAGCAATACATCTTCAATTTGTCGTTTTTGCTTATTGGTCATGTAATTTCTGCCAATATCAAGATAGACTGGGGTTCCAAGTGAATAATTATCGCTATTAATCAGTTGGTCAGTAATTGCCGTTTGCAATTCAGTAAAGCTTTTATAATCCTTGACTTCAATGAACATTCCTTCTTTGCTACACGTCAAAGTTCCTGACACATAACAGCCCTCCCCTCCTAGCCCTCGGGCATACTTATATTTCCTATGTATTCTATTTTTGGTTAATTTTACCTTTAAGGAAAAATAAAAAAATAGAGATAATATAGTCTAATTACCTCTATTAGAGTCGGGTTACAATAAAAAAAATTACCCTATTATTCGGCTTTTTGATTCGACACAATTGGTTCTTCTTCGGTTAGGTGATTCTTGATACCAAAGTATTGTTCAAATACATCCCGACAAACCAAGCCAGCTGACCCTCCACCACTATATCCATATTCTACAACTCCGGCAAATGCAATTTCCGGATCGTCAAATGGAGCAAAGGCAATAAAAACACCATGAAACTCTCTCATGGGATTATCCCCCTGTCTGCCGGTTTGTGCAGTACCAGTCTTGGCAGCCACCTGAATCTGGGGTGGAAATTGATAGAATAAAAAGTGGGCTGTACCTCCCGGTTGCGTAACTGCCAACATGGCACGCTTAGTTTCAGCAATAGTCTGGCTTGATACATCCGCCCGGTGAATTACCTTGGGTTTAAATTCTTTTACGGTTTTACCGTTGGGGACTACAATTCTTTTAACTATATATGGCTGCATCAATTGACCGCCATTAGCGATAGCAGATACATAGTTAGCCAATTGTATTACCGTATAGTTGTTTGAACCTTGCCCAATCGACATATTGAAAGTATCAAAAGATTGCCAGGTAGTATCAAAGATATAGTCAATATTATATTGTGCCTCCAGTTTTACTTCCTCATTATGGCGCTGCCGTTCAATTTTTTCCCTTTCCTCACTGTTAACCGCTTGTTTTAACAATAGCTCATATTTATTTTTTAATTCTTTACGTAAATTATCATACTTCTGATCAATTAAAATGGCGTTGATTTCCTTTTTCCATTCAGGGGTTGGTAATAAACCCCTATTCTCATCGGGAAGATCTATACCGGTTTTACTACCCAGACCAAACTGATCGGCTATTCGGATAATCTCATCTTTAGTGGCCCGCCGTCCCATTTCCTGAAAAAATGTGTTACACGATTTGGCCATCCCATTATAATAGTTCATATTACCGTGAACACCAGTACATTTAATATAAGGAGCAATCCAGTAGGCACCGCCACAATTAACCGAATCATAAACCGAATTTAAAGCTCCTTTGTCAAGAGCTGCCATTCCAGTTATCGGTTTGAAGGTTGAACCAGGAGGATAAGTAGCTTGTATGGCCCGGTTCTGTTCAGCACCCGGGTTTAAGGGATCATATTTCCCCTGGGGATAATAATAATCAACTTTTGATGAAGCTAAATTTCCCTTCCAATCATCCGGATTAATTGGCGGCATACTGGTCATGGCCAGTATTTCTCCGGTCTTTACATTCATAACTACTGCCGAACCAACTTTTGCTTTGGGATAACTCCCCTGAAGCGTAGTTAAAACCTGTGACATACTTTGATCCAGAACCTTTTGCAGCTTCATATCAATACTGAGATATAAGTTATAGCCTGGTTCCGGCTCCAGCGTTATCTGTTCCTGAACAGGAATAGGTACATTACGGGCATCTACTTCAATCCGACGAGCTCCGTCTTTACCGCGCAAATAACGTTCATAACTCTTTTCAATACCCGACTTTCCAATCAAACTATTCAGGGTATATTCTTTACCCGACTCTGCTGACAACTCCTGAGGATTTATGGAATGAATATACCCCAGCAGATGTCCGGCCAGTTCACCCTGAGGATAGGACCTGAGTGGCTCAACAGTAATCATTACTCCCTGGTAAATGCTACGATTCTCCTCTATATGAACAACTAATTCCCAGGGAATATCACGAATAATGGTAACCGGTTCATAGAGGCGAAACTTTTGTAATTCAATTTTCTCATTAATGCTCTCCACTGTAATCTCTGGATAATGCTTATTCAATAATTGTACCAGGCGCTCTATAACCTCTTCATCCTGGTTTGATTCCAAAGATGAAAGATTTAATGTATAAACCAGTTTGTTAGAGGCCAGCGTTTCACCATCACGAGTATAAATTTCTCCCCGGGGGGCTTTCACTGACACCAGACGAATACTATTCTCTTTAGCCTGGGTCTGATACAAATCATTATAAAATAGTTGTAATACTGCCAATCGTATTAACAATACACTTAGCAGTAATATTACTACCCCGGAAAGTATTCTTAATCTTAGTTTATATTGTTCGGCTTTCATTTATATCACCTTTTAAGCCTTTAGCAAACCATTATGTGACGAATTAAAATACCAAAAATAAATTGGTATGGATAACAATAAATTATACAAACATTGGTATAGTGTTTTTACCAGGAAATCAGATCCTGCTACAGGAAAACCAGACACTAATAAGACCAGTATCAACATAACCAGCGAATTAATAATAGTACCCGCCAGTACTCCCAAAACTCCTACCAGCATATTTTCCTTAAAAACATTACCCTGCATCTTGCCCAGAGAATAACCTACTATGGCCTTACATAGAGCATTTAGTCCTATTAATCGCCCCATATATAGATCCTCCAGCAATCCGCACAGAAAGCCATATATAGTTCCCGGGCGCTCTCCATTTATAATTGCAAAAAATACAACAAACATTAATACGAGATCCGGTATAGTTCCTCTTATACTATAAAAACTAAAAAGAGTCGACTGAAGAAATATTGCCAGAAATGGCAGGAAAGCGAGAATCACATAACGAATCATCATTACTTAACCTCGTCAGATTCAGTACTGGGTATATAATCAATAATAACCATCACTTCTTCCAAACGGTCAAAATCCACTACCGGTTTTACCTCGGCTGTTAAAAGCAGTCCATTGGGCTCTCGGGATATTTTGCTTATAATACCTACATCAATTCCTTTAGGATAAGTGGTTGATAAACCGGAAGTAATTACGCGGTCATTTACTTCTGCGGAAGAATAATAGGGTATGTTACCCATTCTCAACAAGTTGCCATCCCCCAACCCCTCTACCAATCCGTTGGTTTCCCGGGTTCTTTGCAAAATCACTCCTACCGCCATTTCCCGATCAGTGAGCAGGTTAACTTCAGCAGTGGTATTATTTACCCGCATTATTTTCCCTACCAGCCCCTCCGGTGTAATTACTGGCATTCCATAATAAACTCCATGATTTTCCCCCCGGTTAATAACGATAGTTTTATACCAATTGTTGGGACTCCTGGCAATAACTCTAGCTTCCAGTAAAGTATATTTTTTTATGTTTGCTTCTTTAAATTTTAATATTTTTTTTAATCTTTCGGCTTCTGACTGATACTCCCTGAGCATTTGATTATCTAAAGAAAGCTGTTTATTCTTTTCTTCCAGAGTATCAATTCTTTCTATTAAAGATCGTTTTTCACTAAAAATATAGCTAATTCCGCCCCAGTTTCCCCTTATATTACCAGTCCATTTTTGGAAAGGACTATACAGGTTATGAATAATGTTTTCTGCTACTGTAGCTTCCTGACGAGGAGCAGCAGTCATTCTCATAATGGACAGGCTAATTATTACGATTAAAATAACCGCCCAAAAATACTTATTGCGTAATAATCTAAACACAGCTCCTCACCCGATATCAAAATGATTTTTTTGGTGCTACAAGTACCCGTTTCAGTACTTCGATATTCTCCAGCACTCTTCCGGTACCTTTTGCTACCGCTAATAGTGGTTCATCACAAACATAAACTGGTATATTGGTTTCCTTGCTGATAAGTTTATCCAGGCCTTTTAACATGGAACCACCACCCGCCATGACTATACCTCGGTCCATAATATCAGATGCCAATTCCGGTGGGGTTTTTTCCAGACAAACTTTAATACCGTCAATAATTTCATCAACTGTTTCCTGTAAAGCAGATTGAATTTCAATGGAAGAAACTTGAATATTTTTGGGTAATCCGGTAACCAGATCACGTCCCCGCACTTCGTAAAACTCTTCCGGACCTTCCCACATAGCTGATCCAATAGAGATTTTAATATCTTCAGCAGTTCTCTCTCCGATTAATAAACTATAAGTCTTTTTTAAATGTTGAATTATGGCTTCATCCATATTATCTCCAGCCACCCGGACTGATTTGGCAGTTACAATTCCTCCCAGAGAAATAACCGCTACCTCAGTAGTACCTCCACCGATATCCACCATCATATTACCGGTAGGTTCATGTACAGGCAAACCGGCACCAATTGAAGCTGCCATAGGTTCCTCAATTAAATAAGCCTCACGAGCCCCGCCTTGCAGAGCCGCTTCTCTGACTGCCCTTTCCTCAACAGTGGTGCAACCGGTAGGAATACTGATAACTACCCGGGGTCTGGCCATAGGATTACGCTGTCCCAATGCTTTATTAATAAAATACTTTAACATGGCCTGCGTAATATCAAAATCAGCAATCACGCCATCTTTCATAGGCCTTATGGCAACAATATTACCCGGGGTTCTGCCAATCATCTGCTTGGCTTCTTCGCCTACCGCTAAAACTCTGCCGCTATCATTTTGTATTGCTACCACTGACGGCTCTTTCAGTACAATCCCCTTACTCTTCAAATGTACCAGGGTATTGGCAGTTCCCAGATCTATTCCCATATCTTTTCCAAACACCATCATGTATCCTCCTTCTGTATCTTAACCTTTAATTTATATAAGGCCTTTATTTTTTAAACTACAATAAGAATCATAACCAATAATTATATGATCAAGTACATTAATACCCATAATTTTACCTGCTTCAATAAGACCTTTGGTTGTTTCCACATCTTCTTTACTGGGAGTAGGATCACCACTAGGATGATTATGTATAAGAATAATAGAAGCAGCACTATTTTTGACGGCTGTTTTAAATACTTCCCGCGGATGTACAATAGAGCTGTGTAATCCTCCTACACTAACATCCTCCCATAAAATGATTCCATTTTTTCGATCCAGATATAAAACTCTGAAACGCTCACGGTCAAGGAAGCGCATATCTTCCATAAAGGCATTTTTTACATCTTCGGGAGATTTTATCGTTATTTTATGTTGCTGACCAATGGATATGCGTCGTCCAATTTCAACCGCAGCTTTTATTGTTACCGCTTTGGCCTCCCCAATTCCCGGTTCCTTTGTTAACTCATCGACGGTTGCCTCCATCAAATAGCGCAATCTTCCCTCATGATTAATTAGCACATGATTGGCAATATCCAGAGCTGTTTTACCAACTATTCCTTGCCCCAGGATAATAGCCAGTAATTCTGCATCACTTAAGCTGGATTCCCCCTGTTGCAACAGTTTTTCCCGCGGCCGCATATTTTCAGGCATATCTTTTATCGTAACATGATAATCGTTCAGCCTAATCCCCCCTTAAGCAGGCTAAAGCCACGTTTTTCAAGCATCAAATATAATCGTTGCAAAGGTAGTCCTACTACATTAAAATAACATCCTTCTATACGATTAACAAATAATGATGCACGACCTTGAATTGCATAAGCGCCGGCTTTATCCATTGGCTCGCCAGTGGCAACATAATACTCGATTTCATCAGGCGTTAAATCCTTAAAATATACTTCCGTAATCTCCGTCTGAACTTCATAATCATCATAATTGGTATCCAATACACATACGGAAGTCATCACCTGATGCTTGCACCCGCTTAATAAATTAAGCATGTTAATTGCATCACTGACATCTGCCGGTTTGCCCAGAATACTCCCGTTCAATACTACTATGGTATCAGCAGCAATTATTGAGCCCTTATAACCTTGTTTCGCTACCGCCCGAGCTTTTTCCAGTGCAATTCTGCTACTGGATTCAATAGGAGTTTCATGAAGATAAATTACTTCGTCAATATCTGAAGGAACACTTTGAAAAATAAGCCCCAGGTTATTCAGTAAGGCTTTTCTTCGCGGTGATTGTGAGGCTAAAATAATATTCAAACTATCAATCCTTACAGGCGTTTATATATTAGATATGCAATTAAAAAACCAATTAAAGTAAAGATACTAACATGGATCATAAAGCCAAAGGATAATGTAATAACATATAAATCTACTGTAAATGTGGGCAGTCCTATACTTTTAGCACTACCCCAATAAGCGATCGATGGCCAATTATGAACCATCACATCACCTATCCATCCTCCCATTATTCCACCCAGTATCAATAAAAGCGATAATACTTGCCAGCCCGGAACAGAGCGTGTTCGATTCGCCACCTTATACCTCCGGCTACTTTTCTAAAAGTTTAGCATTCCTATTCCCTAAAAACAAGGCGAGTAAAGCTAATCAAAAAAGCTCCCCCATACAGGAGAGCTATCTGCAATAATATTTATTATTTTTGCAGGGCCAAATTAAAACTTAGCACTTCCAGGTTAACTGATAAATCTACATTTCTTAATATTACATCATTGGGTACCTTCAATACACGGGGAGAGAAATTAAGAATGGCCTTTACCCCGGCAGCCACCAACTGATCAGTTACATTCTGAGCTGCTGCTGCTGGTACTGTAACGACACCAACTTTAATACCCTGTTCACGAACCCGTTCTTCTAATAAATCCAGAGACTCAACCGTCACATCACCAATCTGTTTCATAATACGTTTATTATCTACATCCAATATGGAAGTGACTTTAAAGCCTCTATCCTCAAATCCCTTATACAGAGCCAGAGCACTACCTAGTTTCCCGGCGCCGATAATAATGACATTCCAGTTTTGATCCAGACCCAGAATTTTCATCAAGTGTCCATATAGTTCTTCAACTTTATACCCAACACCTCGAGTGCCGAATTCGCCAAAATAAGCCAGATCTTTCCTTACCTGCGCTGAGCTGACGCCTACACCTGATGCAATATCACCCGAGGCTACAGTATTAACTCCATCTTCCAGTAATTGATGTAAATAGCGGGAGTAGATAGATAATCGCATCACCGTGGCTTCAGGTATCTTATAAACCTTCAAAAACCCCACTCCTTAGAAATAATTACCTATAATAGCATTGTACCACTAACGTGAAATTTTTCTCGATTATTTTTATAAAAAAACTCTTTCTCGTTATTAGAAAGAGTACTGATATTATATAAAGAAACTTATCAGTTTGTAAAACAGCATTGCTACAAGTGCTGCGGATGGTATGGTAACGAACCAGGCAATTACAATTTGCCGGGCTATGTTCCATCGCACCCCCTTTAATCGTTTGGCGGCCCCTACCCCCATGATTGAAGAAGATACCACATGCGTAGTACTGACTGGTGCTCCCATAAGACTGGCACAGTAAATAACCACCGAAGAGGTAAAGTCAGCCGCAAAACCATTGATTGGTTCAATACGAAATATTTTTCCTCCCATAGTACGAATAATCTTCCAGCCTCCCATGGCAGTTCCGGCTGCCATAGCCAGCGCACAACATATTTTAACCCATAAAGGAACGTTAAAGGTGGTCAGAAATCCTCCTCCTACCAGTACCATAGTAATAATACCCATCGATTTCTGAGCATCATTGGAACCATGAGCAAATGAAGCCATACAGGCAGATAAAATTTGTAATTTACGAAAACCCTGGTTGGTCTTGGCTGGTGATGATCTTCGAAACATCCAGAACAGTACCGTCATAAACAGACTTCCAACAATCAAACCAACTACCGGAGCAATAAGCAGACCACTGAAAATTTTAATAAAACCTTGCCAATTAACCTGGGCTGCCCCAAAACCAGCAATAACTGCACCTGTAAGACCACCAATCAAAGCATGTGAAGAGCTGCTGGGTATACCAAAATACCAGGTAAACAAGTTCCAGAAAATTGCTCCGATAAGAGCAGCAATAATAACCAGTGGAGTAACTAATTCCGGCATAACGATGCTTTTTCCTATAGTAGCAGCCACAGCCGTCCCGCTTAAGGCACCCATAAAATTCAGGCTGGCGGCAATAAGAATGGCATTGCGTGGAGACAGGGCTTTGGTTGAAACTGAGGTGGCAATAGCATTGGCAGTATCATGAAAACCATTAATGTAATCAAAAATGAGAGCTAATATAACTACTACGATTACTAGACCCAAACTAAACATATTTTACAGTAACTCCCTTGATAAGATTGCTTACATTTTCACAGTAATCGAGCGTAGTTTCCAAATGTTCGTATATTTCCTTCCATTTAATGATTTCAATAACATTGTCATTATTCTCAAATAACTCTGCTATGCCTTCACGATACAGCACATCTCCTTCGTGCTCATAGTTACGGATTTTCTCACATGAATTTACTATTTCCCGGTGCTTTTCTCTAACATAGGGCAGATCAGTTACTGCTATTTTAATCTCCCGGGCAGCTTCTTCCAGTACTTCAACCATTTTCAAAACATACTCTGCTTTGGGGACTCCTGCCTTATAAATAATTACTTTTTCCATAGTTCCCTGAATATGATCGAGAACATTATTTAATTCCCTGGCTAATAACAAAATATCTTCACGATCAAAGGGGGTGACAAAAGAATTATTGATTCGATTCATTACTGAAGCCAGTATTTGGTCCCCTCGTTCCTCAACTGCTTTAATCTTGTCCAGCTTTTTAAACGGTTCACTGGAATCCTGGAAAAAAAGTTTCATAATTTCGGTAGCTTCCAAAATAGCATCCGCCAATTGATTGAAATAGTAAAAAAACTTGTCATCTCTGGGTTTTAATCTTATCCCCACTGGGATACCTCCTTAATAAGCCGTTAATCAACTGCACTAATTATAACAAACATTGCTAAGCTGCCGTTGTTAATAATATGTTAAGAAATCCTTAATAGCCGGTAAATCGTAGCCGGGCCTGGTCTAAAACATAGAAAGAACCGGTGATTAATAAATATTCATCGTTTATCAGCCTGGCCAATCCCTGTTCAATAGCCTGAATTATATCCTCAACTTCTATAACGGGAATATCAGGATACAACCCGGCAAATTGTCGGGTAAGTCTATTCCAATTCTTACTACGGTTGCCATCCGGCCGTGTTATTATACAGGCAACTGTATTTTTCCCTAAATACTTCAAGGTATTCTCTGCATCTTTATCATCCACCATTCCGCAAATTAATACCTTGCCGCGTTGCGGTAAAATGCAATCCAGGGAAAGTGCCAAAGCCTCGGCTGCAGAAGGATTATGGGCTACATCAATTAAAACCAGGGGTTGTGAACATACCGTTTCCAGTCTGCCAGGATTTTTCAAGGTCGCCAATGCGGTTTGAATGTTATTGCCGGTAACTGAAAAGTTCTGCTCTTCCAGTACTGCTATGGTAGTCAAAGCGGTTTTCAGGTTTTCCAGCTGATAACATCCCGGCAAAGTGAACTGAACACTATGCAAATCATGTCCAGGCATAGATATTGATACTTCCTGTCCGTGCAGACCTGACTGTCCATCTAAATTAACTTCTACGACAGTATTTTCATAACAGCGGGCTTGTAGATTGTTAGCCCGGCTTATTATTACCTCTTTGGCCGTTCGCTGCATATTCCCGATTACAACTGGTGTTAATGGTTTTATAATGCCAGCTTTATTACTGGCAATTTCCTGCAAGGTCTCACCCAAAACGTTCATATGATCCAGTTCAATACCAGTTATTACAGAAACCAGAGGAGAAACAATATTGGTGGAATCATAAAGCCCCCCCATACCAACTTCCAATACTGCTACATCCACCTGTTGATCATAGAAATATTTGCATGCCATAGCCGTAAGCGTTTCAAACTCGGTGGGATGTTCCAGATCATGGCTAAGCATCTCATTAGCCGCTTGTTCAAGCATGTGCAGATAATAAATAAAATCATCTGCATTAATCTGCTCGCCATTAATCATCAATCGTTCCAGATAAGAATGCAAATGAGGTGAAACAAAATGTCCCACTTTATATCCGGCAGCAGCCAATATTTTCGCTACAATCAATGAGGTAGAACCTTTACCATTGGTTCCCCCCACATGAACACAGGGCAAACCAGCATCAGGCCGCCCTATAATTTCCATTAACGCCTTTATTCTTTCCAGGCCTGGTTTTATTCCAAACCTGGTAAACCGTGACATCCGATCATTAATTAATTGGTTAGTGTTTGTATACGTTGTAGAATACCCTCCTGTTTAACCCTGGCTTCCTCAACCTTGTTTCGTTCCTTCTCAATTACTTCCTGGGGAGCACGGGATAAAAAGTTTTCATTATTAAGTTTGGCTTGCGCTTTCTCCAAATCAGACTGTGCCATCTTTAGATCTTTTTCCAGACGTTCTATCTCCCGGGCAATATCTACAACACCTTCCAGCGGAACATATATCTCAACCTTTGAAGTTAAAGCAGACCCGGCCTGGGATGGTTTATTCATAAGCTCGGTTAATATCTGTAACTCATTAACCCCACTCAAACCTTTAATATATTCCTGATTTTGATTCAGCATTTCGGCAAATTCATGTTCACGTGACAGTATAATTGATTTGATTTTGGAACCCGGGCTAATACCAAATTCGGCACGAATATTACGTATAGCTCTGATTACGGACATAATTCCCTGCATATTATCTACTGCCTCACCCCAGTAGTCACCAGGTTTCGGCCAGGCATCCAACATAATAGTTTCACTATGACCGGGAATATTTTGATAAATTTCTTCAGTAATAAAAGGCATGAACGGATGTAATAACCTTAAGGTATCTACCAATACATTACGCAGCACATTCTGTACAACCAGTCTGTCCTCTTCTGCTTCTTTATTAAATAACCTGGGTTTGGCCAGTTCAATATACCAGTCACAAAAATCGTTCCATATAAACTCATATAAAGTTTTGGCGGATTCTCCCAGATCATATCTTTCCAGCAGCCGTTCTACTTCCGTGGTAGTATGGGTCAAGCGCGAAATAATCCAACGATCAGCCAGGGTTAAATTATTTTCACTTAGTATTATGGGCTGGTAATCAGACAGATTCATTAAAACAAACCGTGATGCATTCCAGATTTTGTTGGCAAAATTACGGGTATTCTCAACCTTATCCCAGTTAAAACGAATATCATTACCCGGGGTTACTCCGGTAATTAAGGAAAATCGCAGTGTATCTGCTCCATAATTTTCAATTACTTCTATAGGGTCAATACCGTTACCCAGGGATTTGCTCATCTTGCGCCCTTGCCCGTCCAATATCAAGCCATGAATGTTCACCTGATGAAACGGAATTTCCCCGGTATGTTCCAATCCGGAAAAAATCATACGGGCCACCCAGAAGAATATAATATCACGTCCGGTAACCAGTACACTGGTAGGATAAAAATATTTTAAATCATCAGTTTGCTCAGGCCACCCCATGGTTGAAAAAGGCCAGAGAGCACTGCTGAACCAGGTATCCAGTACATCTTCATCCTGACGAAGATCAGTACCCAGGCACTGCGGACATTCCGTGGGATCAGTTTTGCTGCATATTACCTCACCACAATCATCACAGTACCAGACAGGTATGCGATGTCCCCACCATAACTGGCGGGATATACACCAATCGCGAATGTTTTCCATCCAGTTCAAATAAATCCTGGTAAAACGTTCCGGAATAAATTGAATGTCACCGGAAACCACCTTTTCAATAGCAGGTTTGGCCAACGGTTGCATTTTAACAAACCACTGAGTGGATATCATGGGTTCAATAATACTGTTACAGCGCTGACAATGCCCAACCGCATGACGATGGTCCTCAACTTTTATTAAATATCCACCGGTCTGTAAATCCCTTACTATTGCTTTACGGGCTTCCTGACGCTCCAACCCTGCATATTCTCCGGCATTTTCATTCATTACGCCTATTTCATCAATAACCCGCAATTGTTCCAGACCATGTCTGATACCCATATCAAAATCGTTGGGGTCATGGGCAGGAGTAACTTTAACTGCTCCGGTACCAAATTCCCGATCTACATATTCATCGGCAAAAATAGGTATTTCCCGATTCATGAGCGGCAGGATAACCTTCTGTCCTACTAAATGTTTATAACGTTCATCATCAGGATGGACTGCTACCCCGGTATCTCCAAGCATAGTTTCCGGCCTGGTTGTAGCTACAATTATGAAATCCTGGCTATCTTTTACCGGATAACGAATATGCCAGAGGTGTCCATCACTATCTTCATGCTCTACTTCTATATCAGATATGGCAGTTTTACATTTAGTACACCAATTAGTTATGTACTCGCCCTGATAAATCAAACCTTTTTCATATAAATTAACAAATACTTCTCTTACCGCCTTCGAACAGCCTTCATCCATCGTAAATCTTTCCCGGGTCCAGTCACATGAAGAGCCTAAGAAGGATAATTGTTCAGTGATACGACTGCCGTACTGTGCTTTCCAGTCCCAAACCCTTTCCAGAAATTTTTCCCGCCCCAGCTGCTGTCGGGTTAAACCTTCCTTCAGCAAGGCTTCCTCCACTTTTGCCTGGGTTGCAATACCTGCATGGTCAGTTCCGGGTAGCCATAAGGTATTATAACCTTGCATACGCCGCCAACGCGCTAAAATATCCTGCAGCGTGTTATCCAAAGCATGTCCCAGATGCAATGATCCGGTTACATTAGGTGGCGGCATTACAATGGAAAAAGGTTTTTTACTGTAATCATTAACGGGAGCAAAATAATTATTATCCTTCCAATACTGGTACCATTTTCGTTCTACCTGCCCCGGTTCATATACACTGGATAACCCCTGGTCGGTTGCCATTTATAAAAATACCTCCTCATGTAAACGCATATTAAGCTTTATGTAAATCGCTAAACTCTATTATAAAGTAAATTGTACTGAATATCGAAGCCACAAAGCAAGTTATTCAACAGCCGGGGTTACTGTCAAGTATGCAACCTGGGTGACTTCTTACATCAGCAGCAGACTTAAGGCCATTACCATCATCCCGGTAATCAGCCCATAAACAGAATGATGGGCCTTTCCGTACTCCCTGGCAGCCGGCAGAAGTTCGTCCAGGGAAATAAATATCATTATACCGGCCACGGAAGCAAAGAGGACAGCGAACAGGGCTTCATTCATAAAGGGCAGTAGAATCAAAAATCCTATTAATGCACCCAGCGGCTCTGATAATCCGGATAAAAAGGAATATAAAAAGGCCTTTTGTTTGTCTCCGGTAGCATAATATACAGGAACTGAAATTGCAATTCCTTCCGGTATATTGTGGATGGCAATTGCTATGGCAATTGCCACTCCTACTGACGGGTCATGCAATACCGATATAAATGCAGCCATTCCCTCCGGGAAATTATGTATGGCTATGGCGATAGCCATCATATAACCTATCCGCAATAGTTTGTTATTACTGACCGGGGCTGACAAATCCGTGATTTCCTCAACTCTTCTTGGTTCATGAGGATTTTCATAGGAAGGCACCAGCATGTCGATTAATGCAATAAGAATCATGCCGGCAAAAAACGCCCCGTTAACAACCCATAACCCCCCGTTTCCCCAAACACTTACAGCTATTTCCCGGGCCTCAGCAAATATTTCGACCATGGAAATATATATCATTACCCCGGCTGAAAAACCAAGGGCTACAGACAAAACAGCGGTATTGGTTCTTTTGGCAAGCAGAGCAATCAAGCTGCCTATTCCGGTGGACAATCCGGCTAAAACAGTTAAAGCAAAGGCTAATGCTACATTATTTAATTCCATATATGCTTCTCCTGGCGTTTAAATATTATTTTACTTGCGACTTATCATATCATATCAATAAAAAGGCCGGGGCTGACCAGCATTTTATTGAGCAGGAGGCTCAGCTAAAAAAAGTCTATACCATAATAGAGGAGCTGTAAGCAAAAAAGGTCAGGCTACTCAACAGATTATAACTCAGTTTGCCACTTAATCCTGTATAGTTTTTTCTTTATTTTTATTAGATTGTCTGTATTGGTCGCAGGAACAGATTCTTTTTCCGGGGGAAAAATAGAAATTTTCTATAGCGTATAATAGATTTATAAAAACTGAATTTCAGGAAGAAGCAGAATGACACCGTTCTTCCTGCTCGTTTAGGAGAGTGAAGCATGGTAAAGGTTGTTGCTGTAATTGCCAAACATCCGGGTAGTGGTCAAACCACGGTTCTAGTTAATCTAGCCAGTGGATTGATTCGCCAGGGATACCGGGTATTAATCGGTGAGTTGGGAAAAAGTGAAAAATTGCGCAATTGGCTGGGGATTGGCTCGGAAATCGATACTATAGTGGATGGTGATATAACTAATTACAGTAGAATAAAAACCCGCATATTAAGTTCGCAGTTGGGCATAGATCTTCTGCCTCTGGTTGTTGAACCTGACACTCATAAGACCCCATTAAGCTTAACTCACCTGGAGGAGTCCGACTATGATTTTTTTCTGCTCCACCCGGCTGGTAGCGAATATTTTAAATTTACAGATACATCTGTTGTTAGTGTGATTGTATGTACTGATCTCAGTCATGATAATGAGCTGGGTGAATTACAGGCCCTGGAGGAATGCTTACAGAACCTGGGAAAAGGTAATGGGATCAATTTAATTTTGCCCAATAAAATAAACACTAAAGAGTGGGAGCAGAACACCCAACAATTATTTATCCTGGCTGACCATTTTGGTTATGAAAAAATAGCCGACCCCATCCCCTATTGAGAAAGACTCCATGATATGTCCCTGGAGGGACATACGGTGTGGGAGCTTAGCCAGACAAATCTACAAGATGCCTTTTTAAGGCTGGTAGAAATAGTAAGGTAAAGGTTCTAATCTTTTAAATAACATTACTATAAATCTATACCCGATTGTGAAATGACTGGGGAATATGCTAATCTTCAGGTATGAGTAATGAATATGACAGGAGGATAACACTTTGCAAAATGATTATCCCCGTTTATCTTTAGGTTTTTTCCCTACTCCATTACATGAATTAAAAAACTTAAGCCAACTGTTTAATGGCCCGCGTATATTTATTAAACGTGATGACCAGACTGGTATGGCATTGGGCGGCAACAAAGTCCGCAAACTGGAATATATTATGGCTGATGCTCTGGCTAAACAAAGCCGGATAATCATCACTGTTGGAGCAGTAAGCTCCAATCATGCAAGGCAAACAGCTGCCGCAGCAGCAATAATGGGTTTGGAGTGCCATCTGGTTCTGATTGGGCGTGAACCAAAGGAAAGTCAGGGTAACTATCTATTGGATAACCTGCTGGGAGCCAAATGCACTTGTGTCCGTAATTCGCAGGCAGCAGCAACAGTTGAATCCCTGATGCAGGAATATCGTGACCAAGGGAAAAATCCCTACTTTATCCCAGCTGGTGGGCATTCTACTGAAGGAGTTATAGCCTATATGCACGCCTGCCAGGAAATACAACAGCAAGCAGAGTACGACTTTGCTGCTGTCATAACCGCGGTTGGGACCGGTACCACTTATGCCGGTTTATATCTGGGTGAAAAAATAAAAAATAACGGTTCACAGGTTATAGGTATATCTGTAGGCGGTGACCGGGATTGGTGTTCAGAAAAAGTATTAAACATTATTCATCCCCTGGAAAAACAAATGGGAATTATACTTTCGCAAGCAGCAGACTTAAATATTTATTATGATTATATTGGGCCCGGATATACTAAAACCTATCCTCAATTAAGAGAAGTAATTAAACTGGTAGCTAGTCAGGAAGGAATCCTGCTGGATCCGGTTTACAGCGGTAAAGCCATGCTGGGTTTAATTGATCTGATAAAGCAAGGTTATTTCAACCGTGAACAAAATGTATTGTTCCTTCATACCGGGGGTGCCCCGGAAATATTCAGCTATAATAAATTTTTAACTGAAACTGATTAACCTGGAGGTAACTATGAGCAACAATAAAATTGGCCGCAATGACCCCTGTCCCTGCGGCAGCGGTAAGAAATACAAGAAATGCTGTGGGTTGCTGGGAGATATTCGTGGGGCCAGTCTTGATCCCTTTGAACGCTTTAATCAAAACCTGGTGGCGTTAAAAATAAAGCTGGATCAACATTTTGGTAATCAGATTAAACGTATGCGTAAAGTAGCTCAATTACAATTTTTACACTTTAGTCCGGACCCTGCCTTGCCGGTTGAACATGAAACCATTTTTTCCGACTGGCTGTGGTTTGACCGCATTGAAACTGAACAACCTTCGCTGGCGGAACAATACCTCTCACAACAGGGGGAGTATCTGGAAGAATCCTTAAAAATATGTCTGGAATCGCTAATAAATTCACATTTATCAGTCTACCGCGTACTGAACAGTTCGGATTTAAAACTGCATCTGCGTGATATTTTCAATCAGGAAGAAATAACCGTCATGCTGCGTGAAGCCTGGGAAGTTTCTCCGCAAAAGCAGATACTTCTAATGGGAAGGCTGATACAACTGGAACAAGATTATATTTTTTCCGGTCTGGTTTTAATGATGGAAGACAATAATGGCCAGGAACAATTTTTCATTGACCATTGGAATTATTGGAACCGCCTTATGAAAGCTATCGAACCTTTATCTGCGCCCATAGTTTATGGTCTGTTTGACCATGCCTTTAAGAAAATGTACTTTAGTCTGGATGATTTAAGATTATTGTCTATCTCCAATCAAGAGTATAATGATTTAATAATAATGCTACCATCCGAAGCAGAATTGAACCATCTGCACGATACCGGGGATGTATCCTGGTTTACATTATCAACAGAGACCCATGGTTATGTAAGATTAGCTCTAACCCAGGAATACCTGGCTATAACTGCTGATATTATTACCGAACTAAACCAGCTATCAGCTATTGCCACGCGACTGTTACCCGGAAATCCCTGGCAAATAGTAAACAGTACTCTACTGGCTGTTCCACCGGAAGCAAAATACTCTGACATCTGGTTCCTGTTCCTTAAAGACAAACAAACTGAACACTGGTTGAATACTCCTCATATGGAGCTGGAGAATAAAACCCCAACTGAAATACTGGCCGAACCTGACGGCAAACAACGCCTGCTGTCATTGCTGGATGATTTTTCTACTAACATAAACTCAGAGGAAGAAGCCGCATTGATACAGTACATGAAAAATCGAATCAATTGAAAAAGCCAGCCAGCGGTATATTTTATATAATCATACTAAACATAACCATTCCGTTTATCCCCTTAGAAGATTTCGGACAGAAGGGTTAGAAGGGCTTCTGTACCTTCGCCGGTTTGGGATGAAAAACATAGCGGAATGTCATCAGCAGGCAGGTTGAGTTCTTTTTTAATTATATTAAGATGTTTTTGACGTGCTCCACGGGATATTTTATCAGACTTGGTTGCCACTACCAGATGGGGAATCTGATTATGTGACAACCATTCTTTCATCAAAACATCGTTTTCGCTGGGAGCATGACGAATATCAACCAACAAAATAACTCCCCGCAGGGTCTTCCGTTGTAACAGATACTGCTCAATCAATTTACCCCAGCGTGCTCTTTCCGTCTTGGATACACGTGCATAACCGTATCCCGGCAAATCAACCAAATACCATTGCTGGTTCATCTTATAATAATTTATCGTCCGGGTTTTACCGGGTGTTGAACTGGACTTAGCCAATCCTTTACGATTAGCCAGTTTGTTAATCAAAGAAGATTTACCCACATTGGAACGACCTACAATAGCAATTTCAGGCAATCCATCTGCAGGCAGAAGTTTTTGCTCAACAAACACCCCGCAAAACTCTGCATTGGTTATTTTCACTAATTCAACCCCTCGGAACGCACCAGAGTTTCGTTCAATACTTCGTCCATGTGCGACACCGGAATAAACTTCATTTTACGTTTCACATTGGCAGGAACTTCGGCCAAATCTTTGCGGTTATCCAACGGCATTATTACCGTATAAATTCCCGCCCTATGTGCTGCCAGTACTTTTTCCTTCAGACCGCCAATGGGTAATACCCTGCCGCGTAAAGTAATCTCACCCGTCATGGCTACATCATTACGTACCGGAATTCCAGACATGGCTGAAGCCAAAGCGATAGCAATTGTAATCCCTGCCGAGGGTCCATCTTTAGGTATAGCACCTTCAGGAACATGCAGGTGAACATCTGATTTCTGGTAAATCTCGTCCTCTATTTTCAGTTCTTCCGCCCGCGAACGTACATAGGTTAAAGCCGCCTGAGCAGACTCTTTCATAACATCACCCAGTTTTCCGGTTAAGGTTAAATTGCCTTTACCTTTTAACAGAGCAACTTCTATGGAGAGGATATCACCGCCGGCTTCGGTCCAGGCCAGACCTGTAGCTACCCCCACCTGATTGTCTGCCTCTGCTACTCCGTAACGATAACGGGCGGTACCCAAATATTTTTCTATCATCGAGGCACTAACATTTACAGAAGTTGAAGGGTCTTCCACCACCTGGCGGGCGACTTTACGACATACTGAAGCGATTTCACGCTCCAGACTTCTGACTCCGGCTTCGCGCGTATATTCCCGAATAATTTTACGAATAGATCCTTCGGAAAAAGTTATGTTATCACTCTTTAAGCCATTTTCCTTAATCTGTTTAGGCACCAGATAATCCCTGGCTATATGAACTTTATCTTCTTCAGTATAGCCACTGATTTCAATAACCTCCATACGGTCCAGCAAAGGTTTGGGAATATTGTATATTGAATTGGCCGTAGTAATAAACATTACTTTGGAAAGGTCAAAAGCAGTTTCCAAATAATGATCACTAAAAGTGGAATTTTGTTCAGGATCCAATACTTCCAACAAAGCGGAGGCTGGATCACCTCTAAAATCCATGGTCATTTTATCAATCTCGTCCAGTAAGAATACCGGATTTTTTGAACCGGCTTGTTTTATGGATTGTAAAACCCTACCGGGCATAGAACCTACATAGGTACGACGATGTCCCCTGATTTCCGCTTCGTCCCGTACCCCGCCCAGTGACATACGTACAAACTTACGATTTAATGAACGGGCTACTGATTTACCCAGTGAGGTTTTGCCGACTCCCGGAGGCCCAACCAGGCAAAGAATGGGGCCTTTCATCTTTTTAGCCAGTTTACGAATAGCCAGATATTCCAGTATTCTCTCCTTGGGTTTTTCCAAACCATAATGATCTTCTTCCAGGATTTGTTCGGCAACTTTTAAATCCAGACGGTCTTTGGTTTCTACTGACCAGGGCAATGATAACAGCCAATCAAGATAATTTCGGACCACTACTGCTTCAGCTACCATAGGTGGCATTTTCTCCAAACGGTCCAGTTCTTTAAAAGCCTTCTCATGTGCCTCTTTAGGCAATTTAGCTTTTAATATGGCTTCCCGTAATTCCTCAACTTCTGAGGCACGTTCATCTTTTTCACCCAGTTCTTTTTGAATGGCTTTAATTTGCTCGCGCAGATAATATTCTTTTTGAGTTTTCTCCATCTGCTTACGTACCCGGATGTTTATTTTTCTTTCCAGTTCTAAAACTTCCATTTCCTTGGCCAGTAGTTCACATAAATAGTTCAGACGTTTATAAACATCACGGGCTTCTAAAACCTTCTGTTTCTCATCAATACGCAAAGAAAGATGTGAAGCAATTACATCCGCTAATCTCCCCGGCTCTTCAATAGATACCACTGATACAACTGTTTCAGGGGGAATCTTTTTACTCATGCGTACAAACTGTTCAAATTGTGAAACCAGGGTTCTCATAATTGCCTCGACTTGAGCAGTCTTTTCCTGTTCCTCGTCATTATATTCAATTATGCTAACATGCAAATAAGAGTCAGAAGGCAGGTATTCCTTAACTTCGGCACGATATAACCCTTCTACTAAAACTCTCATCGTACCTCCGGGCATTTTAAGAATTTGGCGAATTTCTGCAACCGTACCTACAGTATAGATATCAGAAATGTCCGGATCATCTGTCTGCGCATCTTTCTGTGTGGCCAGAAAGATCTCCTTGGTATCCAGCATAGCTTCTTCTATAGCATTTATTGATCTTTTCCTTCCTACATCCAGATGAATAACAGTGTAAGGGAAAACTAATACTCCCCTTAAAGGCAACATCGGGATTTGGCGGTAGGTGGAAGAATCATTCATTGTTTTCACCTCCAGGCAAATTCATTCTACTATATGTCTGCATACGGTGCAACCAGACTCTTGCAGCGGGTTGTTTAAGATTCTCCGAACCTTAATCGCCATATAATCTCAATTAAACATTATCGGTAAGAAAAGCATGCTGGAAAACTTGCTCCAGTCCCCTGACCGGAACAATTTCTATATCGCTGAAGTTATCAAATATAGATAACCAATTATCAGCTGGAATTAGGATCTTTCTCAACCCGGCTCGCCGACCGGCCTCAATTTTACTAATAACCCCTCCGACCGGTTTCACGCGTCCCTGTATTGATATTTCTCCGGTCATGGCTAACAGATTATCAACCGGTTTTTTAGTCAAAGAGGAATAAATGGCAGTAGCCATGCTTACCCCTGCCGAAGGTCCATCTATTGGTGTTCCGCCGGGGAAATTTAAATGAATATCGTAGTCACTAATATTTAAATTATAAAATACACGTAAAACCGTAAGAACATTCTCCACTGAGCCTTTGGCCATACTTTTCCTGGTAAACCGTCGTTCATTCCCTCCCACCTGCTCTTCTTCCACTACTCCGGTTACTGTCCATTTCCCCTGACCTGGTGATACCGGAATACTGGATACTTCCACCTCTATAAGCGTCCCGGCAGTAGCACCATAAACTGCTAAACCGTTAACCACTCCTATTATAGGGTGGTCACTGATTTTGACATCCGGTCGCGGGGAAAATCGACCATTGTTTAATACTTTTTCTATAACATCAACCGTTATCTGGTTGGAAGAATCCATTTGAGCTATTCCGGCTGCCAATTGCACAATATTTACCGCTTCACGCCCGTTAGTAGCATAGCGCACTATTTCACGCAAAGCTTCCGGGGATATTTCAAATTTAATTTTCATAGCTGCATTAATGGCTATTCTTTCTACATCTTCTTTTTCCAGTAGTTTGAAAAACACTTCCATACAACGGGAACGAATTGCAGGTGGTAATTCATCAGGGCTACGGGTAGTGGCTCCTACCATACGAAAATCTGCCGGCAAGCCGTTAGTAAAAATATCATGAATATGGGAAGGCATATTTTTGTCAGTTTCACTGTAATAAGCACTCTCCAGGATTACTTTTCGGTCCTCGAGTACCTTTAGCAGTTTATTCATCTGCATAGGATGAAGTTCACCAATTTCGTCAATAAATAAAACTCCGCCATGTGCTTTGGTGCAAGCGCCCGGTTTTGGCTGAGGAATACCTGCCGAACCGAAAGACCCGGCCCCCTGATAAATTGGGTCATGTACTGAACCAATTAAAGGGTCGGCAATATTTCTTTCATCAAATCGCATTATAGTAGCATCAACTTCAATGAATTTTGCCTCTGGCGTAAATGGAGATAAAAGATTTTTCTTGGCTTCCTCCAAAACTAATCTGGCAGCGGCAGTCTTGCCTACACCCGGGGGACCATATATGATAACATGTTGAGGATTGGCACCACAGAGAGCTGAACGCAGCATATCAATCCCTTCCTGTTGACCTAAAACATCATTAAGATCAGCCGGTCGGGTTAAACTGGCTAACGGTTCGCTTAGTTTAATATTTCTCATTTTTCTTAATTTGGTGATTTCCCGTTCCGCTTCCCGTGAAATACTAGTCTTTTTAGTTTGCTGATTTTTAAGTAAGGTCCAAAAATATACCCCAATTACAATTGCAAAAAATAATTGTACCAGATACAAAATCCCGCCATATTTCATAAAAAATTCATTCATCATGATAATTTTCCTTTCCCTTTCTGTTTCATCTATTATTCCCTTTAAAGGGCAAGTGAATGAGATTGGAAAGGAAGTAAAAAAAGGTAGCTTTCGCTACCTTTTCTAGTATTGTTATATTTATCGTGTTAATTTACTTTTCGTTTGGCATCAACTGTTACTAACAGAGGTTTTTCCTTCTTTAACAAAACATCTTTAGTAATTAGTACTTTGGTAACATCCATTCGGGAAGGTACTTCATACATTACTTCCAGCATAATGTCTTCAATTATAGCTCGTAAACCGCGTGCTCCAGTATTACGACGCAAGGCTTCCTCTGCAATCGCTTGCAAAGCATCCTCATTAAACTCCAGATCAACGCCATCCAGTTCAAACAGCTTTTTATATTGTTTAACCAGTGCATTTTTAGGTTCAGTTAATATGCTTATCAAAGCATCATTATCCAAAGCTTCCAGAGTGACTATAATCGGTACACGTCCAACAAATTCCGGAATGAGACCAAAACGCAATAAATCCTGAGGCAAAATCATGTTGAGAATTGCACCGATATTTTTTTCCTCACGACTTTTTATTTCAGCCCCAAAACCCATAACTTTTTGATTGACCCGACTCTGAATTATTTTATCAATCCCTTCAAAGGCTCCGCCGCAAATAAATAAAATATTACTGGTATCTATCTGTATAAACTCCTGATGCGGATGTTTGCGTCCTCCTTGTGGAGGAACACTTGCCACCGTACCTTCCAGTATTTTTAATAGTGCCTGTTGGACACCTTCGCCGGAAACATCCCGGGTAATACTTGGATTATCAGTTTTACGGGCAATCTTGTCAATCTCATCAATATAGACAATACCTTTTTCAGCTTTTTCAATATCATAATCAGCTGCTTGAATTAACTTCAACAGTATATTCTCGACATCTTCACCTACATAACCAGCCTCAGTCAATGAGGTGGCATCTGCAATAGCAAATGGTACATTGAGAATTTTGGCCAGGGTCTGAGCCAGCAGAGTTTTTCCACTACCGGTAGGTCCCAGCATCATGATATTACTCTTCTGAAGTTCCACATCATCCAGCTTCATACCCAGATTAATGCGTTTGTAATGGTTATAAACTGCAACCGCTAATGATTTCTTGGCCCGTTCCTGTCCGATTACATATTCGTCCAGGATTTCTTTTATTTCCTGAGGTTTAGGAATGTCCCCCAGTTCGAAACCAAAATCATCGGCCAGTTCTTCTTCAATAATCTCATTACAAAGTTCAATACATTCATCACAGATATATACACCGGGACCAGCAACCAGTTTTTTTACCTGGTCCTGATTCTTGCCACAGAAGGAGCATTTCAATTGTCCTTTTTCATCCCCATATTTCTGCATACATTCACCTCTCTACTTGAAAAAGCTACTTTTTAGCAGTCGGTTTTTTGGGCTGAGTCAATATATCATCAATAATGCCATATTCTTTAGCTTCCATAGCAGACATGAAATAATCTCTCTCAGTATCTGCCTTGATCTTCTCCAATTTTTGTCCGGTTCGTTCAGCCAGAATCTGATTAAGTGAGTCTTTCATCCGGATTATACGGCGAGCATGTATCTCAATATCAGTCGCCTGCCCCTGAGTGCCTCCCAAAGGCTGATGTATCATAATTTCAGCATTAGGTAAAGCAAATCTTTTGCCCGGTGTACCGGCAGTAAGCAGAAATGCTCCCATACTGGCGGCCAAACCTACACATATGGTAGATACATCAGGTCTTATAATCTGAATGGTATCATATATTGCCATGCCGGCACTAATTGAACCACCCGGACTATTAATGTAAATGGAAATGTCTTTATCCGGGTCCTCAGCTTCCAGGAATAACAACTGCGCAATAACCAAATTGGCTACCATATCATCAATCGCACTGCCCAGGAAGATTATCCGATCCTTCAACAACCGTGAATAAATATCGTAAGCTCTTTCGCCACGATTAGTCTGTTCAACAACCATTGGTACCAGGTATGACATATTATTCACCCCTTATTATCAATTTATAAATATATTTTATGATTATTCTTCATCTGCCGGTTCTTCATCCTTATCATACTCGGTTATAACCGCATTATCGATAAGGTATTGAGTTGCTTTATCCATCTTGATGCTGAATTCAATATTGTCCATGATCCCGGCCAGATTTTGTTTGGCCTGCTCAGGATCAACTCCCATGCTAATTGCAGCATCCTCAACCTCTTTATTTAGTTCTTCATCGGTAACTTCAAAACCTTTTTCTTCTACCAGTTTTTCCAGCAGGAAGGTTGTTTTTACTATTCTTTCAGCTTCCGGCCACATATCAGAAATCAAATCATCCGCTGAACTACCAGTATACTGGAAATATTGTTCCAGATTCAACCCCTGGGACATTAATCTTTGACCAAATTGCTCCATCATACGATCTATCTGATTTCTAACTACTGCATCCGGTGCCGGAACAGTACATATTTCAATTGCCTTATCCAGAACTTCCTGTTTAATTAATTCCTTTTTGCGATAATCCAGCATTTGGTTTAAACCGTTGCTTAGATCTTCACGCAATTCTGCCAGCGTATCAAACTGACTTACTTCCTGAGCAAACTCATCATCTAATTCTCTTAAACGATGGGTTTCAATTTTATTAACCTTAACCTTAAACACGGCTTCTTTACCAGCTAATTCTTCAGCATGATAGTCTTCCGGAAAAGTCACGACTACATCTTTGCTGCTGCCTACAGTTGTTCCAACCAACTGCTCCTCAAATCCCGGGATAAAGGTATTTGACCCCAGTTCCAGAGAATAGTCTTCCCCACTTCCGCCTTCGAAAGCTACATCATCAACAAACCCTTCAAAATCTATACTTAAAACATCAGCCATTTCGGCTGGTTCATCGGTTTTTTCTTCCAACTGGGAATAACGACGACGCATATCTTCCAGGCGTTTATCAATATCTTCTTCGGTAATTTCCAGGTGAGGTATATTAATTTCTATACCTTCAATTTCCCCTAATTCCACCTCAGGTTTAACTGCAACTCTGGCTATGAAAGAAAAGTTTTTCCCGGTTTCAATTTCTTCTTCCAATTCAAAATCTGGTTGAGCAATAGGCTCTATATTCAGCTCATCGATGGCCTGTTCATAAGCAGTAGGAACAATATATTCTAAAGCGTCTTGAAAGAGAACTTCCTTACCAAAATATGATTCCAACAGCTGACGTGGTACACGACCTTTTCTGAATCCAGGTATAGTAACCTCTTTAACTACTTTACGGTAAGCAAGCTCCAATCCCTGCTCCATTTGTTCAGCATCTACTTCTATAGATATGTAGGCTTCACTGTTTTCTATTTTTTCTAATCTGGCCGGCATTTATGCTCCTCCTAACATTTTCTTTTGAGCCAAAAACTCCTCATGGGTAATTACTCATTTTGCAGTTTAACCCTTATAAGAATTTACCCTACTTTATATTAAAATACAACACCCCGGCAAATGCCGAGGTTATTAAACTTATGGAGCGGAAGACGAGATTCGAACTCGCGACCCTCGCCTTGGCAAGGCGATGCTCTACCACTGAGCCACTTCCGCTTACCTTGCATCCTTTACTAGGATAAATAATAGATTATTATTCGTCAAGTCTTTCCCCGAGTATAAATTAGTTATGGTTCTGCCAGAAGCAAATCTAAAGTTTCTGAATCTAAATTACCAGTTGCCTTTAAGCCATTATCAGTTTGAAAACTAATTACTGCAGCTTTAAAATCTGACTCACTAAAACCACTGGCCGGCAAATATTGCATTTTTATAAGATTAGCGCAAATAATATCCATTTGCTTTTCGGATAATATGTTAATCGCCACTGGCTTGCGATAATCGACTGCATCTTGCTGGCTTACAGGATTTTTCAGCTGTCGTAAAGAGTCTGGCTGGTTGGTTGTTTTAATGGGATTTTGTGTTGGTTCCTGCATAGCTGGAGACTCAACCCCATATTTCCAATGCTTTAGCTCCAGAATATCATCTCGCTTATTGGAGTCGGTATCTGATTGCCCAAGTTTTTCAATAAATTCCTCATCACTCATGATCTCTTTTGGCTGAGTTTTAGTAGTTATAGTCTCGGGGTTGGCAGCGTTTTTTGTAGCAGTTTTTGAACTATCCTGCCCGCATGCACTTATCGATAACAAGGCTATAATCAATACTATAATAACTTTCCTGTTCATTATTCTCTATCTGCCCCTTAATTAAACCTTATAACCTTTCATTTTAGCAATTTACCCCAAGGGTTTAATAATTTCACTTTCGGTTTTCTTCCAGGTAATCCATTAACAGAGCCCCCAGCTTCAGTAAAAATATTCCTTGGTTCCAGGCAGTTTCTTCATCTTTCAAATCATCCTGACGTAACAAAGCCAGAGATAACTCGGGATGACGGTTGAAGAATGCAGCTAAATCAGCTACCATTCGCTGCTGTAAATCCCTTATCAGGTTGTAACCAGCTTCAAAGGGCCGAAAGGCCACTACTATATCAGCGGATTTGAATGTGCGGCGAATGTCTTTGGTGAATTTATCCAAATCTTTACCGGGCGGCAATGTTATGGCAATTCTCTCTGCACCCACACGAACATATCCCCACTGATACATTTGATTGGAATTAAAGCTCATCCAGATAAACGTTGTTCCCGCAGAATCAGAGGATAGAACTCTAAACTTCCGATTTTGACTCAGTAATTGAATTGCCTGTTGGGAATTAATTATATGAGCAATCTGCCACTCCATTTGCAGCGGTTGATTCATTAGGTTAACTGCAATTTGTTCCATTTCGTCCAGAGACATTATATAAGCCTTGACCAATCTCTCCCCACGTTGTTTAAGGTACTTATAATCGGTTATATCATAAGGATGCAGCTTTTCCATTAAAATATCAGCATTTTTTTGAAATAAATCAATTAAATCCGGCATTACCGTAAACATTGGTTCATTAATCCACACCTTGTTATCCAAAGGCAGAACCCGTGTAATACTAATCATGCCTGGGACTATATTATCGTGAACTCTATCGCCAAACCTACCGATCGCTTCACGTCTTTCGCCAGTAAAAATATCCTCGAAAATAAGCTGGTTGTAACCGGTAGGAATAACCCGGTAAGCCCCTACATAACTCATCATTAATATAAAGGCTGCCCTTCGCAAATAAGGTGGAAAACGCTTAGCCTGATTTTCCCAAAAGTGATTGGTAATCGTTGTTTGCTGACTATCCAGATCATCTTTATTGAAATGATCTTTAAAAAACTGATCATAAACTTTTTTGGTAGCATCATCCCAGAAACGTCCTGCGCTGTTTACCAATTCATAATACTCCATACGTACCTGGGTTTCATCACGGTTCCATGTATGTTTCATAGCATAGGTAAACATTTGCAAGTGTTGCTGTACTTCTTCAAATGCATCAATTTTCTCTTGTTCGCTTAACTCTTCCCAGGTAGGATAACTTGCCAGTTCCAGTTTAAAATCCAGTGGGAACCGTTTAAAATGTTTTTCCATCAGTTGTACATGTTTGCTGACAACCCCCACAGGAACCCCAAATTTTTTAGCTGTCCAGGCAAAATTTACTTTTTCTCCGGAACAGGCCAGATAAATATGTTCCAAAGCTGCTATCCAGTATTTTACTTTGGCCACTTTGGGCCGATATATAATAGAAAATTCATGCCAGATATATAACATCCAGGCCATACGCTTATATTCGCGACTGGCTATATAAAGATCAAAAATAGTAACTGCTACTTGACAATATTCTTCATTGCTCCAGTTATAAGCAGTGACATACTGGCTAAGTTCCTGACGGAAGCGATGCCTGGATACCATAGCCGCAATTGCTACCGGATTAAGCAATTCCTTATTTAAACGATTTTGATCCAGGTTAAGTTTAGTACGAATTACTGCAGTGGGGAAAAAGTATTCACCGCGACTGCGAGCACGAAACTCCATTAATTCCAAATCACTAAGCATGCTTTCCAGTAAAACCCGTCCCCTTAAATCCTCCACTGCCTGTAATGGAGTCATGCCATCCAATTCCTGATGATTAGAGGTAAGCCATTCTTCCATATGTTTATCATGCATTATTTCCAGCATGGTTTCTTCTGCAACATCTTCAGAAGAAAAATCATAACCCTCAATCCATCTATAAGCAGCTTTTAAAGTTGTATTTTCTAAAATACCTTTTAGCTTTTGGGTTGCCTCTCCTAATTGAGTGTGGTCTTCTGCCACCACAATAATGTCATCAGCTGAAAAATATAATCGGCGTAATAAACCAGTACCTTCTCCCCAGGTAAACTTAAGCCACTTGTCATTTTGTTCTAATAAAGTAAAACTTTCTCCGCTTAACAGTTTCTGGCTCAATACGGGTTTATCCAGAGGCGAAACTACCAGGGTACGCGCCTTTATACGCGTTTTCTTCAGACCCTGGTTAAGGTCCATCACCAATCCGGTTAATACTTCGGCATGACTTTTTAAGAACAAACTCGGATTGCTGGCACCTTCGGATACGCACACTGAGTTAATCTCTTCAGTTAAATATTTCTTATGTTCGGAAAATATCAAGGTGGGTTTCCCTAAAATTAATGGAGAGTTTTCAACCTTTACTACTCGCGTTAATAATAGAGAACCTGGTTCAATAATTCTCGTAAGCGAGCCAAAGTTTCTTTCAACTATTACCTCCTGGCGTGAAAACAAACCTTTGAGTGATACAACATTATTTTTAATCCACTGTACCTGATAAATAGAAAGAAATGATTCTTTAATGGCAAGATAAATATCGTGGTGTTTTTGATCCATCTCATCTTCTTTTTCAGCAATGTAAAAATCTATAATAGGTGAAACATCACTGTGAAAACGATAGTTTATAACATACCAGTGCCAAAACATCTGAGAAAAATGATCATCAATTTCATTGAACTGAGAATAAGATGTAAATCTGGCTGCGCCTTCAGACTCCCAATTATAGAAATATCTACGAGCATAACCTATCAACTCAGCCATGCAGTTTTCCAGATAGGCCGTATAATTGCTCTTTTTAGCTCTGGGAAAATGAATCACCAAACCGCCTTTGGCAAAGCCGCAGCACTGTTCATATGGCCTACCACTACCGCAGCTACACAGGGTCTGGTCACTTTGAATTCTGCCCATTGTATCCCCCCGTGATACAAAATCCCCCAAAATTATATCTCTATAATAAAACTATTCAATATTTAATCTTACTATCATCATAACAAATAATGTCGTCAAAGCGATAAATAAAATTAGTACAAAGGGAACCAAGTTCACGTCCTTTTATGAGCAACTATTATCCAACTCCCCTTCTATCAGCATTACCTCATTTAAATTATATTTAATTTTTTATTCAGCTGTTAATATCTGGCTAACTATTGGTGAAGTAATATACCCGCTATCCGGTTCATAACTCTTCAATTCTGCAAGCATATTTCTAGCTGATTCATTATTATCATTAAAATGGTAGCAACAAGCTAAAAAAAACAAACAATCGTCATGATAATTACTCTCTGGAAAAAGACTGAGACACTGCTGAAAATATTTTGTTGCCTCAAAATAATTATGCTGCAAAAAATAACACCTGGCCAGATAATAAACTGCCTCCCTATTAATATAACTGCCACTATTCATATCTGCCACAACGGTTAAATTGTCAATCGCCTCAGTTAGATGTGATGCTAAATAAGCATTAAATCCCTTATCATAATATTGTTTTTCCTGTTCAACTTTGCTTTGTTTTTCATTAATTGTTATATCAATATCATCATGGGTTTCATTCATTATATAAGGAGAAGCAACTGTTACCATTTCTTGATTCGTTGATATTGCAGAAGTATTTATTTTAGACTTATGGCTATATTTCTGTTCTGAAGAAAAAGCTGCCTGCAGTAAAAACCCTGACCCGATAACCAATATCACCACTATGGTCGGCAGTACAAATTTCCGATTTAAAACATTGAATATTTCTTCTGCTCGTGCAACCACAGGTTTATGAAAATCTTCTACCTGCTTAACCGTATTTTCAGTCAAATTTAAGTATTTTAACAAGGCCGGATTGGCTGTATCCCAGGCTAACCCCTTCTCCCATACTCGTTTTGCCTGTTCTTCATCCCCCATAGCCAGATAACATAACCCCAGCACTTGATATACTGATATAAATTCATCGTGCTCTTCCAATAATTTATGTAATAACAAACTAGCTAATTTATAATTCTTTTGTTCCACCAATTTAAGGGCTTCCTTATATCGCTTAACCCAGTATTGAAAAGTCGGGTCAGACATGCTTGCTTTTATTTCCATGGTCGAATCATCCATATCCCCATTACGTTCTGCCTCCTCCAAACATTTATTAGCCCGTTCAAATTCACCTAGTCGATAATAACAAACCGAATTAAGGTTCCATACCCCGGGATTATCACGATCCAGTTTATATATATCCAGCAAGACCCCCAAAGCCCCGGAAATATCCCTATAATTAACTTTAATTACCGCATCATCCAACAAACTCTCAATTACGGTTTTCACGTTCATCCCCCCGTTCAAAACTCTTTTTAATTCAAGAATTCGCCAGTGCCAAACATAATCCTTCCAATATTTGTAATTTTTTGTTTTTGTTGCCTTCTTTTTAGTTATTATTAATCGGTGAAAATTTCCAGCGCTCCTGTATGAGACTTTTCATATGTTAATTAATGAGAATGAAAGGAGGGTTTTAGGTGTTATATAGCAGCCGGTTTTTACGCCTGGAAAAAAAACGTATGCGTGGTCCCGATGTGCTGTACTTACAAATGAGGTTACAGGAGCAAAGCTACCATTCCGGTCCACTCGATGGGATATTCGGACCGCAGACTGCTGCTGCAGTAACAAAATTTCAAAAGGATAAGGCCTTAACGGCTAACGGTATAGTGGGTCCTGATACCTGGTCATTACTGAATACCCTGCCTCAAACATCCGAAGGCTCTGACGGTAATGCCCTGGCTGGTATTTCTATAACTATTGATGTAGATCAACGTCGGCTTTATTACAGCTCACCAAAACTGTCCGTATCTTATCCAGTTGCAGTAGGAAAACCACAAACGCCGACTCCTTTAGGTAATTGGGTAATCGTGCAAAAAACCATTAACCCAGGTGGTCCTTTTGGAGCTCGATGGATGCGTTTAAGCGTCCCCTGGGGAGGATATGGGATTCATGGTACCAATAATCCTAAATCAATAGGGAAAGCAGTTAGTCACGGATGTATACGCCTGTACAACAAAGATGTGATTAAATTATATGATATGACGCCTCTATGGACACCAGTTACTATTATCGGAAAAAGTTACAGTGGTCGTATTCTTCGTATGGGAGACTCCGGTTCCGATGTACGTTATGTACAGACTGCTCTGAAAGAACTGGGATATTACCGTAGTGCAATAGATGGGTTTTTTGGTCCAATAACTGAGCAGGCAGTAATTAACTTTCAACAGGCGCAGGGCTTATTAGTTGATGGTATTGTTGGTCCGGCAACCTGGCAAGCCATTCAAAGGGAATTGGATATTGCCCGGGGTAATGTTGAACCCTGATTTAAAATTACGTTATATTTACTGGCTTTTCCAGGTTTCAATCACAAAAAGTTCTTCTTCATCCAAATCCATAATTCGTTCCATATTTACATTTGGTTTAAGCATAATACTAAGGTGACGCTCCCCCTGGCTCCAATGCGACTCCAAACTATCCTCATCAACATGATAAGAAAACCGGGGAGGGTTAGCTAAACGGGCACGACTTAAGCCTTGAATGGTATCAGCCAGACAGAATGGCCCTAATACATGAATAAATAAATCAGGAGTGTTTAAATGTCCAAAAGTATTACTGGCCAATGTTGCCATACGAACTCCTATCTGTAATTCCGGGCATAACTCCTGATGATGACTCAGGGCCTGACGCATAAACATTGCCTGCAATTGTTCTCCATCCCTGGGCGGAAAGTAGGGAGTACGAGGTGAAAAAATAATATCGTTTTCAAAATACGGCTTTATATCAATTACTGGCGTCCCATCAATAGCATCAATACGTTCAACATATAAGCGATTATTATCTATTTCAAGTAAACGGGTAAGAGTAATAGCCACCGGATTGGGGCGGCTGGGGCTGCGCATTGCAAATGCTCCATATTCAGGCTTTTCCGGATTCCGGTTTAGGGGAGAGCCAACCAGCATATCACGATCAGCTTTATGAAACCAGGACAATACCCATATATGAGAGTTTTCCTCCAATTTTAACAGTGCCGCGGTGTAAGGTTCAAATATTTCAATAACAGCTGCTTTTCCTCCCCGTGGCATTTCTTTGCTTTCAGTTATTGAAGACTTAACCTTTCCAATCGGCTTTAAAAGTATCTCATCCACCTTGAAAATCCCCCTCCATTTAACAGATGAGTCGTAGTTTTCAGACTGGCTTTCTATCTTTGATTACGTTGACATCAATTCGCTTCAGATGGTATCATATAGAAGTTCGGGGCGTGGCGCAGCTTGGTAGCGCGTCTGATTTGGGATCAGAAGGCCGCAGGTTCAAATCCTGTCGCCCCGACCATTATTATATGATAACCTGCCTTTAATAAAGTTCTTCAGCTTCTGCATTTTTCCTCTTTGATGGCTGACTGTTCTCTACTGCAAATTTTTTCTATCTGATTACATATCATTATCCGCTATAATTAGTTTATTACGGATTTGAAAGGTGAAATTTACATGTTTAAAAAATCAAGTATTGTTCTGCTTGCTTTTTTCTATATAATTACTCTGCTCCCTTTCCCAAGTCTGGGAGCAGCTTCCCCCTCGATTGTAATCAACAATCAATTACTGCATACTGCGGTTCCGCCAATAATTGTTGAAGACCGTACTCTGGCTCCGGTTAGAGGAGTTTTTGAGGAATTGGGAGCTACTGTGAAATGGGAGGAGGAAACTCAAACTGTACGTATTACCAGGGACAACTTGCTGATTACCATGCGCATCAACCAACGCAATGCTTATATTAACGGCAATCGCCATGTATTGGACTCCGCCCCCATTATTTATAAAAATTATACCATGGTGCCATTGCGGTTTATTTCAGAAGCTTTGGCGGCGGAAGTAACCTGGGACAGTCAAACCCGTACCGTATATATCAATACTGAAACGTTCAATCGCTGGCAATCACTATGCAATGCCCGAGGGGTAGCCATGGGTGAAGAGGAATCCCGGGTTCTAAGTATTCTAGGTTCCCCTTTGCGAATTGCTCCCTCCGCTTATGGCTTTAACTGGTGGGTATACAATAGTACTTATCGGGATTATTTACTGGTAGGTATACAAAATCATAAAGTAGTAGGTATGTATAGCAATGCTCCCGTATGGAAATCAGACTCGGGACTTACCTTAGGGGCCACCCGCAGCAAAGTCAGAGCTGTACTGGGCACACCCAGCAAACAAATAAGGAAGGGTAACACTCTATTCATGGTATCCAATCCTGAGGAACGCGATGTTTTCTTAGTTAATAAAGTCTATTTAACTGCTATGTATGATAGCCAGAATAATTATAAAGTAAACTCATTTTTACTGATAGATAGTCAAATTGAGGAAGCTATTAACGGTTACCGGGTTAATGGCAGTATAGCTTTACGGGATAGCCTGGAAAAACAGACCCTGGATTTGGTTAATGTTGAAAGGGTTAAAAGGGGACTGTCCATTCTAACCTGGGATGCTGATATCGCCAATGTAGCCCGTAAACATAGTCAGGATATGCAGCGGCGTAATTATTTTGCCCATGATAATCCTGATGGTAAAACACCATTTGACCGCATAGAAGCAGGCGGTATCGATTACTGGATGGCTGGTGAAAATATTGCTCTGAATTATAACGCTATTTCTGCCCATGAATCATTAATGAACTCACCCGGGCATAGAAAGAATATCCTGGAGAAGGATTTTAAGCACCTGGGGGTGGGAATAAGTTTTGATGATCCTGATTATCTGTATCTAACCCAAAATTTCTATACCCCTCGCTGATAAAGGGCAAAGGATTTCATTTCCTAAGCCAGCCAGATAAAATATGCACCTACAACTATCAACATTACCCCGGCTACTTTATCCAGCACCGTACTCCAGCGGGCAAATAACTCCATACGGGTAATCAAGCCGGTAAAAGTACCTACTGCCACCAGAGGAACTCCTCGTCCCAGGGCATATACAAAAAGTAAAATCGCGCCATACAACCATTTGCCACTGGCCAGAGCCAATGATAAAATGGCCAGCAAAATAGGGGTTCCACATTGTGACCCGACTAATCCCATCGCCAGGCCCAGAACATAGCTGCCGCCCAGACCTCCTGAACTACCCGCACGGTCTGCCCAGGCCGGACGATAATTTATATTCAGACTGACAGCCCCTAATAACTGCAAGCCCATTAACACACATACTGCCGCCACGAAATAATAGATCAGGCTTTGTTGTAAGCCAAATATCCCGCCTATCAAACCAATAATAAACCCCAGTATCACAAAAGTAGTAGCCGTACCCAGCGTAAAAGCTACCGATAATGCAAAAGCACGTTTACGCCCGAATTCACTGCCCCCGACATGAGCAATAATAATGGGAATCAAACTAAGATTACATGGGCCAATACTGGTTACAATTCCCGCCAGAAATACCAACCCTAATCCCAACAGTGAATAGGACTGAATCAATTCTGGCCCCATCTGATTTATCCAATCCATAAACAGTACTCCAGTTCAACAATTTTATTAAAGTCTTCTTAATTATACGTAAAAATTTGATTTTTTATATTAATAATCAATTATCACCAAAAATGCCATAAAATATTTTCCTGGCATCCTTCAGATCACTATCAATTCACCAGACAAAGGCATGGGCCCCAGGGATATTTTTTTAAGGTTATCTGTCTGTCATCACCAGGAGTCTGATCAAAAAAATACCCGGCATAAACTGGTACACCATCTACCTCATAGGAAATAAAACCGCTTAGATCCTCCAAGTCAGGTACACCCATTCTCACGGAAGGGGCAGGTCCCGAAGGTTTTCAACTACATAAATCCATAATCATATCAACTATAATAAATCCACCATTTACTTCAATATAATTACGCGCTTTTTCATCAATAGCAGTTATCTTCATAAAGTAAAACCTCCCTGCTCAAACTTATATACCCGGTGGGGGTATATAATATATAATAGCATTGCCCTTTTATAAGGTCAACTATGTATCAGCAAATAAAAAAAGCCGTTGTACGGCTTTTTTACCAGATATGATTCCTTTGGGCTTCACTATTTAGAAAATCGCGGAAATGAGGATGGGCAATATTTATAAGCTCTTTAACCCGCTCTCTGACTGAACGTCCTCGTAAACAGGCTACCCCGTACTCGGTTACTATATAATCCACATCAATACGCGAGGTAGTGACAATAGTTCCCGGCTCAAACTGCGGCATAATACGGGAAACACTATCTCCACGACCGGTGGAATAAAAAGCTATAATAGACTTACCCCCGGGAGAATCCTGAGCTCCATTTACAAACTCCTTATGGCCACCAGTTCCACTAAATAAGCGTCCTCCAACTGATTCGGCAGAACATTGACCAGTCAAATCCACTTGCAGAGCTGAATTAATTGAGACCATCTTATGGTTCTTACGAATCACTGCCGGATCATTCACTACACTGGAACGGTGAAACTCAACCGCCATATTATCATCCAAAAAATCATAAAGGCGTCTGGTACCCAGGGCCACAGCCGCAACATATTTATTCTTCCAGATAGTTTTCTTGCGATTAGTAATAGCACCGGCTTCGTGTAAATCCAGCAGACAATCGGTAAACATTTCCGAATGCACCCCCAGGTCCTTCTTGTGGCTGAGACTCAGAGCTACTGCTCCGGGTATGCCCCCAAACCCTATCTGGATAGTCGAACCATCTTCAATCAAATCGGCCACATAAGATCCGATTAACATATCCTTTTCGGTCAACTCCGCCGCTGGCATCTCAGGAACCGGACGGTCGGTTTCCACCAGATAATCAACTTCTGAAATATGTACCTGAGTATCACCAAAAGTTCTGGGCATATTAGGATTGACCTCCAGGATTACTTTATCAGCATTCTCAATAAAATCCTTTTCCATTACGGTTGATAATGATAAAGAAAAATATCCGTGCTTATCCATTGGTGAAACTGTACCCATAAATACATTAGGACCCCTGTAATTCATACGCCGGTTACTAAACCGATGTAACTCCAGCGGTACATAAGATACCGTTCCCAGGTCATGTGCTGCCCGGGGACCATCAGTATAAAACCAGCTATTTAGCAGAAAATGTCCTTTCATATCAGGATTCATAAAAAACTCATACTGGCCCAGTAATAAAGCCGAAACCACCGAAACATCCTCAACCCGATTACTAATAGTATGTAAATTACCAAGCAAGGTAGCCGGTTCACAGGCAACCAGAGCACACACCACTTCATGATGGCTCTTAATCTGTTGCAAAGCTTCTTCCACCGACACTACTTTACGACGATAAGCTTCGTAAAAATTCATGATTCACCTCAAAAATGAAATATACCTCCTAATTATGTCATACCAGGCAGAGCATTTTCAATCCTTTGCACTTCATATTAATATGTAATATAATTTTGCCGGACAATTATTAATAAACGATTATATCCAGTCATAAATGGCAAAAATAGAAATAAAGAATTATTCTTACCTGATGATACAATGATGAAACATGTATACTGGCAAGGTTTAAGCATTTATTATAAAGTTTAATTCTTTCTTGAAATGCCCGATTAAAACATGTATAATACTCTTTGCGGGCGGGTGTAGCTCAGTGGTAGAGCCCCAGCCTTCCAAGCTGGTTGCGAGGGTTCGATTCCCTCTACCCGCTCCATTTTTATGTCCCTGTAGCTCAGCCGGACAGAGCAACGGCCTTCTAAGCCGTGGGTCGGGGGTTCGAATCCCTCCGGGGACGCCACTTTAGACTGTAACCGCCGCTGAAAGCGGTTTGTTTAATTTTTGGGCGATACAAAGCCAGTTGCTTGTTTACTTTTGACCTTATCCATGTTAATATGTTTATTCGTAAGGTCATTTCTTAAGGGTTTCAGGCAGGCTTGCAGAGCTTTACTGATACTTGGCTGAAATGTATCCGGGATAAATATTATGGTGGATGTAGCTCAGTTGGTTAGAGTACCAGATTGTGGCTCTGGGGGTCGTGGGTTCAAATCCCATCATCCACCCCATTAATTTTCTTGACAGCCCAACCGGGAGACTAGTATACTCTAAAACGTTGGGGTGTAGCCAAGCGGTAAGGCAACGGACTTTGACTCCGTCATTCGTAGGTTCAAATCCTGCCACCCCAGCCATATAGGGGCCATTAGCTCAGTCGGCAGAGCACCTGACTTTTAATCAGGGTGTCCCGCGTTCGAGTCGCGGATGGCCCACCATTGAATATAATTAACCGCGCAGGTTTGCGCGGTTTTTGGTATTCTGCATACTATTTTTACCTTTTTACTGCAATGAAATATCAATAGAAGGAGCAACTTTAAAGGTTCCTTCCCTTGAAACTTTATGATAGGTCCTAGAAAAGCAAATTTAGTCCTGGAAAACGTTTCTTAAGAATTACGCTCCTAATACCTGGGGAATGGATTTTTTAACATTTCCCTTATTTGCTATTTCATACGGAAAAGGTTTGTATTTTTATGCCTACTTTCCATTATGTTAATGCTACTCTAATATTAGGCCAGATGCTGGTTAAAAAATAGGCCACCTTAATATTCCAATCCTGTATGATGATGTTGCAAGACATTTTCGTACA
>Ga0209312_1000207_pt1 | contig 63247 bp, 64 predicted proteins | sample BioC13SIPDNA_4_FD_185744 | JGI IMG/M metagenome (GOLD analysis project Ga0209312, IMG submission 185744) | Anaerobic biogas reactor microbial communites from Washington, USA - Biogas_R1_B C13 SIP DNA (SPAdes) (version 2) | ecosystem: Engineered > Bioreactor > Anaerobic > Unclassified | place... | reverse complement strand
CATGGGAAATGGCAGTCAGGTTAATTATTACCTGTCTCCTGCCGCCATTATAATGCGTAAAGGTGAAATTGTCACTGCCTCCAGCTTGTACACCGGTGATAAAGTCAGGGTGTATTTCGATGATATTTATACGGATATGATAGGACGCATGGAAGTCGAAGGTGACTCAATCCTGGTAAAGGATTTGTATCGGGCCAGGCTGGGGTCAGTGGATAGATACAGCAATGCCATGCAACTACAGAATGTTCAGGCTTTTCACAATGGAGGCTGGGTTGATATCAGTCCCGGCATGAAAGTTCCTTATAATGACCAGTTGAAGGTTTATTATGCCGGACAGGTGATCAAGCCGCATAATATAAAAAATTATCGTAATCAGACTATATATATGGTAATCAAGAATCTTATGGGCAAAGAGTCAATTGACCGGTTGGTAATAAAAAGCGGTACCGAATCAGCGTTTACTGATAAAATTACTACCGTCAACTGGTATACGGATTCCTTTGAACTGGCCAGCAACCGCAACTTAAGCTTTAATGCCGGCAGTATCATAATAAAAAATGGTCGCCTGCAGGATCAGTATATACTCAGTCCCAATGATGATGCCTTTATCATTGCCGATAACCGAGGTTCCAATCGCATCGCTAATATTATTTATATCAATAATGTAGATATTAATCATTCCACTTTGGGTCAGAATTATGTTTATGCCGGGCGTGTGGAGCAGATTGTAGACGACCGTTTATGGCTGGAAGATTTATTCCTGCTGAATCAACATGAATGGGAAGCCCTGGACAGTGAAAAAGAACTATTTTATGACGAGGATACCAATATTCTGGATTTGGATAACGGGCGCCGCCTGACTACCACGGAATTACTGGCCGGAGATTATGCAGTAGATGAGGATAGTGAACGCAGCAAAGAGAATAATCTGAAGAAATGGTATGCTTATGTTTATACTGACGGAGACCGTATTTGTGCTATAACTCTGCAAAAGACCATGGACTCTTTACTGAAGCAACGGGTTACCAGCGGCCGGGTAGTTTCGATTGCGGATGACAGCCTGGTAGGATGGGCGTTAAATTTGGGTGATGCCAGTGATTGGAGTGCCCATAAGCAGTCGTGGATGCCTAAAAGCAGTCCGGTGCGTATGGGATTATTGAAGTCCATGATTCTTAAAGACGGACATATGATCCAACCTGAAGATTTAAAAACCGGGGACCGCTTGTATGTAGTACGGGATGATTTCCAGGCCCGGGTAGTTATTGTTAAATAATAAGTGCAGATAATTGGAGGCAGTTATGAAAAAACTTTTTTGTATAATCATGATCGGATTGTTCCTGGTCACCAATGTATCCTATTCATTGGCAGTGCCGCCTGATTTCAGTGGCGGGGTAAACAACGAGTTTGATTATGAAGAAGTGGTTTTTATTTCCGGGGAACCGGTAGTGGTTACCGGCAGTGGCAAGAATGTCAGTATTAAAACTACCAGTAAGACCGACAAGATAACCACCGTCTACAAAGTTACCCTGGAAGGCGTTGACAGTAATGGAAAGCCGGTGGAGCTGTCACGCAATATCACCTATGAAACCGCATTATATCCCCATGAGGATAAAGGCCAGACTACTTCACAAACTACGGTGAAAAAGTTTAAAGAACAAATTGAAGTTGATAAAAATCGTTATAAATTAGAAGATTACCAGTTTTCCAAATCGGATATTATTGATAATCGTCCCGCCTCGGATTATCACGCCGGGTCCTTTAAAGCCCGTAAAACTTATTCGATAAATAAGGATGAAGGCAAGGTAGTAATAGATATTACCGGTAATACTATTGGTTACCATAATTTTTGGGGCAGTACGGAAAAGCAGCAAATCGAACAGATAATTGACTGGTCAGGACCAAATATCACCAATAATCAGGGTGTAGTAGATATTTCTTCGGTAGACAGCCAAACCAGGTCTTTGATTTATACTCCGCATACACCGAACTTAACCAGTTTTGAGCATGCCCATACCCGTACTACCAATCGGGATATGTATTCGGAATATAGCTATAATCTGCCGCTGGTCAGTGGAAAAGCCCTGCGGGGTAATATTGATTTAACCCAGGAGTTTTTACCGCGCATTGAACGCATGGTAGTTCCAAAATTCAGGGATATTGGCGGTCATTGGGCCGAAGAGGATATACAGAAGTTATATGCCCTGGATATTTTCGAAGGAGTACCGGCCTTTTTCGTACCTGATGCACCGATGACCAGAATTGATTTCATCAGAGCGGTAGTAAAAGGTGCTCAAATCAGAATTTCAGAACCACCCAAGTCCAGCCGAACCAGTAGAGGTAAAAATACAGAAACCGCAATTTTCCGTGATATTCCCGTTACTCATCCGGATTATAGTTTTGTAAAAGAAGGAGTTAATCGGGGAATAACCAGCGGGGTTTCAGCGGATTTATTTATGCCCCAAAGCCCCCTGACCCGGGCGCAGGCTATTACTATAGTGATAAAAGCACTGGGCTGGGAGACTCGTGCTCCTTCCCCGGGGTTTGCAACTCCTTTTGTTGATGATGCTGATATTCCCAATTGGGCTAAAGATAGTATATATGTGGCCTGGAATACTGGCCTGGTATCAGGTGATGCAAGTAACCGAATTAATCCCAACCAGCCAATCTCACGAGCTGAAGCCTCAGCTCTGGTAATAAAATTTCTGTACTATTTGGAAAAGGAATTACAGCAAGACCATTTCATTAGTAATGTACTTTAAAAAATGTTGCAGCAGAAACGGGTGAATAAAGAGATGGGAAAAAACAAGCTGGTTTTAATAGTTGTTATAATAGGCGTCCTTTGTGCCGCCTATTTTATATATGCCAATCAATACAAGAAGGTTGGGGTGGAGGCTAACCAACCTACCGATAAGCCCATCCTGCAAGAAGAAAATACCTTTCCGGCACCGGGAAAAACTGTTTACCAAATGAGTTTGTATCTGGATATTAATAGTCGTACCATCTACGGAACTACTATATTGACTACCGTTAATACCTCCGGTCGGGTATTGTCTGACTTACTATTTACCATTTATCCGGATGCCTTTAGACAGGCCGGCAGCAGTCCGGCACCTGATCCGGCTTATTATGCCGGTTTTGACCCGGGCTGGATCGACATTGACGGTATAATGATTAATGGTAAAATGGCAGAGTATAGTAAAGAGGGCGTATCCATGCAGGTAATGATTCCTGAACCGGTAAAAAAAGACCAGGATTTACGCGTGGAAATGAAATGGCGTACGCATGTACCAAAAGTAGAGTATCGCTTTGGCTACAGTGATAAAGTTTTTATGCTGGGTAATTTTTATCCGCTGTTAAATGTAGCAGACAACAAAGGCTGGCTTTCCTCATATAATTCTGTCTTTGGGGACCCTTTTTGTTTTCATAGTGCCGACTACCTGGTAGGAATAAATGTTCCGGACAACTATGGTATAGTATCAACTGGTGCTGTTATTGATAGAAATGCTGAAGATACCGGACGACATGATTATTTGATTGCAGCTGAAAACGCACGTGATTTTTGTTTGGGAATCATGTATGATTACAACGGAATGTATGAACAATATGATGACTTGCTTATTACTGTAGTAAGTCCGCCTGGCCATGAAAAACAAATGGAGTCAGTTTTGCAGCAGGCTGCCGGTATAATTGATTATTATTCCAGGACCTGGGGGCCTTATCCCTATAAGGAGTTTAAAATCGCCTTTGTACCAATGAAGGGTTTTCATGGTATGGAGTATTCAGGGCTGATATTTTTACAGGATGCATTTCTGGGCTCAACAGCCAATCAGCAGCGCAGTGAATTTATTTTGGCCCATGAGATTGCACACCAATGGTGGTATGGGGTAGTAGGTAATGATCAAATCAGAGAACCGTGGCTGGACGAGGGTTTGGCTAACTGGGGAGCGTATAAGTATTTGGAAGAGGTAAAAGGGAATAAAATTACACCCCCCGTTGAAGAACCGGTTAATCTGGCCCGGGAATTAAGTGATATGTATTCCACGCGTGAATATTATCATACCGCCTATACCGGAGGAGAATCTTTCTGGTTTGGCCTCGAAAAAGAATTGGGTAAAGAAAAGGTAAATAGAGTATTGCAGCGTTATTATACTGATTATCAGTTTAAAATAGCTAACAGCAGTAATTTGCTGGATACTATTCGTGAAGAGGCCGGCCGCGATATGGAGTATTATTTTAACGAGTGGTTTTATTAGTATTTGGATTATTTTACGGGATAGTGGTAGGATATTTTTTAGGAAAGTATCAAACTGTAACAGCATACAATTAGGAGGTCAACATGAACCCCATACAAAGTTTGCGGGACTCCGTATATAATACGATAATTGCTGCCCTGGAAAAGGCAAAAAAAGATAATCTGCTGGAATTTTCCACCGTACCTGATTTTGTGATCGAAGTACCGCGTGAGAAAGAGCATGGTGATTTTGCTACCAATGTGGCCATGTTATTAGCCCGCCAGGCCAAAATGCCGCCTCGAAAAATTGCCGAGATTATTGTTGCTCAAATTCCAGTTAATCAGTCCGGTTTTAAGCAGGTAGATATTGCCGGTGCCGGGTTTATAAACTTCTATTTTGATAATAGTTGGTTGTACGGTATTCCTAATTTGGTACAAACCATGGGGAATGAATACGGGCTAAACCAGAAGCAAAATAAAAAAGTCCAGGTTGAATTTGTCAGTGCCAATCCTACCGGTAACTTACATATGGGCAATGCCCGCGGTGGGGCCATTGGCGATAGTTTGGCCAATATTTTACATTTAGCCGGTTATGATGTTGAAAGAGAATTTTATATTAATGATGCCGGCAACCAGATTGAGATTTTTGCTGAGTCCCTGGAAGCCAGATATTTGCAATTAACTGGTCATGATGTCAAGTTTCCGGAAAACGGTTATGCCGGTCAGGATGTAATTGATACCGTAAAAGGGATTATCAGTCGCTATGGCAAGGATTGGGTGGCTTTATCATCGGAAGAACGCCGCCGCTGCCTGGTAGAAGAGGCTTTGCAGGAAAAAGTAACTTATATAGCCAAGACTTTGCAGGAATTCGGTATTAATTATGATGTCTGGTTTAGTGAAAAAACTTTGCACCAGGCAGGAAAAATTGATGAGGTTATAGCTGAACTGGAAAGAGAAGACTATGTTTATGAAAAGGATGGTGCTTTGTGGTTTAAATCAACCCGATTTGGTGATGAAAAAGATGAGGTTTTAAAACGGGCCAATGGTTTACCCACTTATTTTGCAGCTGATATTGCTTATCATAAAGATAAGTTTGAACGAGGATTTGATTGGGTAATTAATGTCTGGGGAGCTGATCACCATGGTCATATAGCCCGTATGAAAGGAGCAATTCAAGCTCTGGGCTATAATCCTGACCAGCTGGATATTTTGCTTATGCAATTAGTGAGACTGCTACGGTCGGGTAATGTGGTCAGAATGTCTAAACGTACGGGTACTACTGTATCCCTGGACGAATTAATTGAAGAAGTTGGCCGGGATGCAGCCCGTTTTATATTTGTCATGCGTAATCCGGACAGTCATCTGGATTTTGACCTGGAATTGGCCAAACAACAAAACCAGGACAATCCGGTTTATTATGTACAATATGCTCATGCCAGGATTTGCAGTATATTTCGTCAGGCAGAGGCAGCCGGTATTTCCATGCCGCCAGTTGAACAAATTAATTCTGCGTTGTTAAAGGAACCGGAGGAATTGGATCTGCTGAGAAAGATCGCTGATTTTCCGGAAGAAATAAATGTTGCGGCCCGGACCATGGCCCCTCATCGGATTGCCCGTTATGTAATGGACCTGGCCGGACTGTTTCATAGTTTTTACAATCATCATCGGGTTATCAACGATGACCAGGCTTTACAGGAGGCCAGATTGTTGCTAATGAGTGTTACGCGGATTACGATTAAAAATGCTTTATGCGTACTGGGGGTAAGTGCCCCGGAACAAATGTAACTGGAGGGATATATTATGCAAATCGGAAAGAAAAGTGAGGCTGATTGGGCAGTAGAGATACTGGCCGAAAACGGAGAAGCTATGTTCTATAAGGAGCTATTGGAAACTATCAGCGATCGCATGAATCGCAAAAAAGACAATACAGCTCTAACTTCGATGTATACCAGATTAAATCTTGATAACCGCCTGGTTTATCAGGGCGAAGGTTACTGGTTTTTTGATTTGAATCGAGTCAACCAAAAAGGATAGAATTATGATTATTTCTTGGCTGGGGCATGCTTCTTTTATTATTAAAACCGCAGAAAAGACTATTATTACTGATCCCTTTGATGAACGAAGCGGCTATACTCCCTGGCAACAACCAGTAGATATAGCCACCGTGAGTCACGATCATTGGGATCATAATGCGGTGCATGTCTTAAAGGGTAATCCACAGATAATTAAAAAAGAAACCGGTCCATTTAACTTCCCGGGAATTACTATTACCGGCTTCAGTTCCTACCATGATAAAAATAAAGGAGCTGACCGGGGTAATAACACTATTTATAAAATTATGGCCGAAGATATCAGTCTGGTTCATCTGGGTGACCAGGGTACTCTACCGGATAAAGAATTAATTGCCCAAATTGGTCGGGTGGATATTTTATTAACGCCGGTAGGGGGGACTTATACCCTCGATGCCGAAGATGCTTTTAAGATTGTTCAGCAATTAAACCCCAAAATTGTAATCCCCATGCATTTCCAGACTCCCCATTTATCTTTTAAACTAGCACCGGTAGAAGCATTTACCTGTAAATATAACCAGGTGATCAAGTTACCATATTTGGAAATTAATCGGACAGAAATAAGTGAATCTTTACAAATAATTGTACTGGATTATATAACTCGAACTAGTTAAGCTATAAGAAGAATTATTTTATACAGGGCAGGCAAGGGAAAGAGAGGAGCTTATTTTGACAAAGTACATTTTTATAACCGGAGGCGTAGTATCATCACTGGGTAAGGGAATTACAGCTGCTTCTCTGGGACGGTTATTAAAAAGTCGTGGATTAAAAGTAGCATTACAAAAGTTTGATCCTTATATAAACGTAGACCCTGGAACAATGAGTCCTTATCAGCATGGGGAAGTATTTGTGACTAATGATGGAGCGGAAACTGACCTGGATGTAGGGCACTATGAAAGATTTGTAGATGAAAACATGACCCGTTATTCCAATTGTACTACCGGCAGAATTTATCAGGCGGTACTGGATAAGGAAAGACGGGGGGAATATCTGGGACAAACCGTACAAGTTATTCCGCATATAACTAATGAAATTAAAGAACGGATTACCATGCTGGAACGGCAAAGTAATCCTGATGTAGTTATAACTGAAATTGGAGGTACGGTAGGCGATATTGAATCATTACCGTTTCTCGAAGCAATTCGTCAGTTAAAATTTGATTTGGGCAAAGAACGGGTGCTTTATATTCATGTAACCCTGGTTCCACATATAAAAACGGCTGGTGAATTAAAAACCAAACCTACGCAGCATAGTGTAAAGGAACTGAGAAGTATAGGTATTCAACCGGATATTTTAGTATGTCGCACGGAGAAAGAATTATCTGAAGATTTACGGGCCAAAATGGCACTGTTTTGTGATGTTGACCGTAAGGCAGTTGTTCAGTTAATGGATGCTGAATCCATATATGAAGTGCCTTTGATGCTGGCTGATGAAGGGTTGGACAGGGAAGTAATAAATCGCCTGGGCCTTGACAACCATCAGGCAGATTTAGCTGAATGGGAAGAACTTGTAGATAGAATACATAATCTAGATTACAGGATTACCATTGCTTTGGTGGGTAAATATGTAGAACTGCCCGATGCTTATATCAGTATTGTCGAAGCCTTGAAGCATGCCGGTTTTAAATATAATTGTGAGGTTGAGATCAACTGGATTTGTGCTGAACAAATTGAGGAGGCAAATGCCGGGGCGCTGCTGGGAGATGTTGATGCCATACTGGTTCCCGGAGGTTTTGGTGAGCGAGGTATTGAAGGTAAGATTATAACTGCCCGCTATGCCCGTGAAAATGAGATCCCCTTTTTAGGCATTTGTCTGGGAATGCAGTGTGCAGTGATAGAAGTTGCCCGGAATGTAGCGGGATTGACCGGAGCCAACAGTGCAGAATTTGTTCCGGATACACCTTATCCGGTAGTGCACCTGATGCCTGACCAGGAAAATATTGAAAATAAAGGCGGAACGATGCGTCTGGGAGCATATCCCTGTCAGATAGCGACAGGAAGTAAATCACACCAGGTATACCAGTGTGAGCAGGTTGAAGAAAGACACCGGCATCGTTATGAGATAAATAATGATTATCGGGAACAATTACAACAGGCAGGTCTGATTATTAGTGGTATTTCTCCGGATGGAAGATTGGTAGAAATGGTTGAGCTTACTGATCACCCCTGGTTTGTCGCCTGCCAATTCCATCCCGAATTAAAATCCCGACCCAACCGCCCGCATCCGTTATTCCTTGGTTTGATAAAAAGCGCCCTGGAATATCAGCAAGGCAAAGGCTTGTTTTAGAAAAGGTTTGTTTTAATTGAAGATTGTTTCATGGGGGAGGCCTTCGGCCTCCTTTGATTCTGACGCAGCGTCAAAAATACCGTCAGGTCTAGTCAGTTGAAGTCCCCTTTCAGGGACACGGATGCTCCGCCCACAGGGCTTCGCAATTATTGTAGCAGGCAAAGTCAGGTTCAAAAAGTTGTATCCTGATTCACCATAATAAACCTGACTCTATATTTAATAAAAACAAAAAATCCGTGAAAATCCAAATTAATCTGTGTAATCTGTGTCTATTAAAATCTGTGTCTATAAAAAATAAAAAAAGCGGGCTATCTAAGCCCGCTTGTGCTTTTGGTTTAAAAAGGTATGCGGTTGGTTTTGGACCAGATCTTCATTTCTTTAGCCGCACTTAACAGTTCGTCTCTGAAATCCGGATGAGCAATATTGATCAATCCTTCGGCTCTTCCCCAGGTAGAAAGCGCTTTCATATTGACTTTGCCATATTCAGTGACCAGGTACTGGACCTGTGTGCGCGGTACGGTTACAACTGCCCCGGGAGTAAGTAATGGTCTGATGCGGGAGTGCAGTTTGCCTTCTTTATCCTTGAATGTGGAGGAGAAGGCCAGGATACTCTTCCCACCTTTGGAGTGGAAACCGCCAACTACAAAGTCCAGCTGTCCACCGGTACCGGATATTTGTCTTAATCCTGAAGTTTCAGAACATACCTGGGAGAGCAGGTCAACTTCCAGAATGTTATTTATGGAAATAACATTATCGTGACGGGCTACTGATGCCGGATCATTAGTATAATTTACGGTGCAGGATGCACAACGGGGATTCCCGTCCAGGAAATCATACGTTTCCTGCGTTCCCAGACAGAATGAATAGGTACTCTTGTTAACATCGTAAGCTTTTTTGGCATTGGTTATGATGCCGGATTCATACATTTTTACAAATGCATCGCAGAACATCTCACTTTGGATACCTAAATCCTTTACATCAGAGGCGGCCAGCATGTTGCCGATAAGATTGGGCATAGCTCCGATACCCAGTTGCAGCATGGCGCCGTCAACTACTTCCTCAACAATAAACTGGGCAATTTTGCGTTCTTCTTCGGTTGGATCCGGAGATGGCGGCGTAGAAAAGATAGGCTGGTTGGAACCTTCAATTATATAATCAATTTCGCTGATATGAATATATTCATCATTACCGCCCGGACAATAAGGCATATTTTCGTTTACTTCTATGATGGCAATCTTGCTGGCCAGTGCCAGTCCACGATTATGGGAATTGCCCAATCCAAAATTAAAACAGCCGTGTTTGTCCATCGGAGTAGCCTGTGCAACCCAAACATCCGGCCACAGATGTTTAAAATCCGAGTTGTAAGCCAATAAAGTTGCTTCATGATAGTTAAAGGGATTGTGAGCAACCAGACCGAGATCGCAAGCCTTCCGGTCCAAAGCAGTAAAATACCAGGAAAAATACTGGAAGGTTTTCTGTTCAGGATCACCCTTAATTACTTCGGGTATCGGCAAAACGGTTCCCGTACCTCGAATATTAACATTTTGTAATCCGTCTCCGGCTCTTTTACCCAGAGCTGCATCAAAATCAATAGGTTTGGTAGCAAACATGCCATAATCAATAAGGTTATTTGATTTTACCAATTGGGCAGCTTCTTCCACGGTGATTAGTTTTCGGCGATATTCCTCCATGTAGCTAGACAATAGTATTACCCCCCTCATTTTGATAATCCTGCCATTACAGTATTCTACTGGAGATACTGTTTATAATAATCATATATATTTGAATATTCGGACAAAAAAAGCATAATCCTTCTCTAATTATAATTTTATAGTAAAATTTGGTGAATTATTTACTGTAAAATATAAAGATGAGTTAATTTGCCTAAATTATACATGAGCAGCAGGCATCGGACTTTAAACGCAGAATTAGTAAAAGAGGAAATGGTTAATAATATTAGTCATAATAGCAGAAAAAATATAAGGAGAGATTTATGTATACTACCAGAGTAATCGATAAAAATGAAAAAGATATATTTAATGATTTTGTAAATAATCATCCCCGGGGACATTTTCTGCAGTTGTGGGAATGGGGGCAGGTTAAAAAAGGTATGGGTTGGGAGTCATTGCCTTTAATTGTTGAACAGGATGGAATCATTGAAGCTTCATTATTAATTTTGAAACGGCATATACCCCTGCCAGGGTTAAATAAATGTATTTTTTATTCGCCAAGGGGACCGGTGGTGGATGCTGATAATGAAGAGCTTTGCGCGGTACTTTTTGAAGGGGCCAGGAAAGTAGCTCGTGAAAATGGAGCCATATTTTTAAAAATTGATCCGGATGTGCCAACAGGAGATGAACAATTAGATGAAGTCCTGCTTAAAAACGGATTGAAAAAAAATGATACCGGTCTCGATTTTGATGGAGTTCAGCCCCGGTTTGTATTTCGTTTGGACTTGTCACCGGATGAGAATACCCTGCTGGATAATATGCATAGCAAATGGCGCTATAATATTCGTCTGGCCAGTCGTAAAGGGGTAGTGATTCGCCCGGTTGAAAATAAAAATGAGTTAGGCGTATTTTATGAGATTTTACAGGAAACTGCTCAAAGAGATCAATTCTTAATTCGTGGTTATGAGTATTTTGAATGGATTTGGGACTATATGGTGGAGGCCGGTTTTGCAAAATTATTTCTGGCGGAGTACGAAGGGGAAATTATTGCAGCCACTCTGGCTATGATATCAGGTGATAAAGCCTGGTATCTGTACGGCGCGTCCAGTAACCGGCATCGTAACCTGATGCCCAATTATTTAATCCAGTGGGAGATGATCCGCTGGGCCAGAGAGCAGGGATGTACCCTATACGATTTTCGTGGGGTATCAGGTGACTTAAATGAGGATAATCCTCTTTATGGTTTATACCGTTTTAAAAAGGGTTTTGGCGGAGAGTTTACTGAGTTTATCGGGGAGTGGGATCAGATCTATTCACCAGTTTTCTATTGGTTGTTTAATCATGTCCTGCCCATCTACCTGAAAATCCGACGCCGTTAAAAGGTGGTTAGTTATTGTGTATTATGACAAATGGGTGGAAATTGATACTGATGCCATAAAATATAACCTCTTGCAGGTACAATCACGGATACCGGAAGAGGTACGTCTGATAGCAGTATTAAAGGCTCAGGCTTACGGCCATGGTGCCGCAGAAGTTGCCCGAATTCTTTATCAAAACGGAGTAGATTTTTTTGCGGTAAGTTATTTGTCTGAAGCCATGCAATTACGTAATGGAGGTATTCGGGCCAGCATTCTTTTGTTTACACCCCTGATTGATTATTACCAGATAAAAGAAGCCGTTGAAAACTATATCACTATGGCAATTACTTCTCTTTACGATGCGGAGCTGTTAGAGGAATTTGCCGGTGGAATAAACCAGCCGGTTACAGTTCATCTTAAAATTGAAACCGGTTTGGGCAGATTCGGATTAAATGCTGAGGAAGCTGCCGAAATATGCCAGAAATTAAGTGGCTATTCCAACATATATATTGAAGGTATATATACTCATATGGCGGAAGGAGGAGCAGCGAATTCCCGTTATACCAAAAGACAGTTTAAAAAATTTCAAAGAGTTGTGCAGATATTAGAAGAAGCAGGTTATAATATTCCCGTTAAACATGTTGCCAACAGTGCAGTTTTTCTTAAATATCCTGATATGCATCTAAATGCAGTCCGAATTGGAACTCTGCTCTCCGGTCAGCATCCGGTAGCAGATATTAAAAACCCTCTTCAATTGGTTGATCCTTATAAATTCAAGACCCATGTGATAGCAATAAAAAACCATAAGGCTGGGGATTATCTGGGTTATAGCCGTACCTGGCGATTAGCTGATGATGCTCAGGTAGCAGTAATACCGGTAGGTTATTATGACGGATTGGCTCTGGAGGTAGCTAATCAGCCCACTGGTTGGATGGATTTATTTAAGAGAATGGTTAAAATGCTGCTGGCTTATCTTAATATTAGGCGATTCCAATTGACAGTTCGAATAAAGGGTAAAAGTTATCCAATCCGGGGGAAGGTATTTATGCAAATGGCTTTAATTGAAATACCTCAGGACATGGTAGTAAATATTGGTGATGAGGTAGAACTGCCTATCCGTAAAACTTTAGTAGCAGACAACACGGTGAGAATATATATAAAAAGTGGACGGGCAGGCAAACAGGGAGATATATATCGTACCAGCTATTTAGCAGGGGAGGAATAGTAATGAAGAAGAAACTGGTAGTAGGTTTATTTGTATTATTTTTGCTGGTGATGACGGTTATGGCCGTTAAATCAGTTGGTAATCCGGCTAAATCGGGTGGAATTGGCGCTGGCGGGGCTGTAGGAGTAATTGAGATTAATGGTGCTATTTCCGGAGGCAGCGTAGACTCATGGATGGGTGCAACCGGTGCCAATTCAATGCGTATTATGAATATTATTCAACAGGTGGATAAACGCGATGATATTAAAGTAGTTGTAGTACGCATAGATAGTCCTGGGGGAACTTCGGTAGCTTCCCAGGAGATAGCCATAGAACTTGATAAATTAAGAAAGAACGGAAAAAAAGTAATTACTTCCATGGGGGATGTCTGTGCTTCAGGCGGTTACTGGATTGCCTGCAGCAGTGATTATATTGTTGCCAATGAAGGAACCTTGACGGGTAGTATAGGGGTTATTATGCAGATTAGCAATCTGGAAGGCCTGTACGAAAAAATCGGTATCCGGGAAGAAGTTATAAAAAGTGGAGCCCTGAAAGATATAGGTTCTCCGACCAGGGAGCTTACTGATGAAGAGAGAAAGTTGTTGCAGGACATTGTAGGCGATTCCTATGATCAGTTTATTGAACAGGTGATGAAAGGTCGGGAGGGAAAAATCACTCGGGATGAATTATTAAAAATAGCTGACGGCAGGATTATTTCCGGAAGGCAGGCCTTGGATCTGGGACTGGTGGACAGTTTGGGAAATTATTATGATGCTCTGGATATAGCGGCTGAAAAGGGTGGTCTGGGAAAAGATTATAAGGTGGAAGTCTTAAACGGCAGTTCTTTCTGGAACAGCTTGTTCCAGGGGGTTTCAAGTAATATTTTTAATGGTTCATCTTCATCAGTACAGTTAAAGTATTAGGGGGAATTGGATTTTAAGGGGGAGAGATATTGTCAGTAATTGATAATGTTTATGGGGTCTTATTTGAACCGGTTAATACATTTCGCTATTTAAAAGATAATAAACCATACGGACAGGCAATATTACTTCTGGTACTTATATTGTCAATAACTACTGTTTTCCAGACAGCACAATTAAAAAATACTGCTCCTCTCATGCCGGATAAGTTTAGTGAAGGAATAATATTATTTGCCGTAATGAGCGCTATAATGTCACTGCTGAGTATATTCTTTTTGAGCGGTTTTGTATCATTATTAAGTGAAATGTTCTGGGGAAAGGCTAATGCGGGAGGTGTATTAACTACTACCTGTTTTGCTTCCCTACCGGCAGTATTGGCACCGCCGCTGGCTTATGCAGCTACAATAACGGGAGTTGAGTGGATAGGTGTAATATTTAGCCTGCTTATAGCCATATGGGTATTCATACTACAGTTGTTAGGAATCCGGGAAGCTTTGGAAGTAAGTACCGGTCAGGCAACGTTATTAATTTTCATGCCGTTAATTATACTGGTGTTTGTTTTGATATGTATAGCAGTTCTGTTTGCTATAACTTATAAGGGATTCTGATTTGGTAAAATATTGAAAATTATTTTTATTTGGCAGGATTTTTTTAAATGAGTGACGAACATGAATTTTAATATTTTTTAAAGGGCATGAGGAGGAACCGATGGGCAATCGCATTTTAATTGTGGATGACCAGAAAGGGGTCAGGCGTCTCCTGGAAGAGTTATTCAAGCGTGAGTCGTGGGAGGTTTTCGTAGCTGGTGATGGCCTGGAAGCCATTACAGAAGTTGAACGCATTAATCCAGATATTGTTTTAATGGATATGAAAATGCCTAATATGAATGGCCTGGAGGCCTCAGAGCAGATTTTATCACGCTTTCCTGATACATTTATTATAATGATGACTGCTTATGGAGAAATGGATGTGGTTAAACTTGCCCTGGAAACCGGAGTGAAAAGATGTATTACTAAACCATTTGACATAATGGTATTAAGGGATTTGGTTAATGAATTACGGATGGAACGGATATAATAATTAAAGAGGTGGTTTTTAATGGCGCTAGTCCCAGTAAATGACTTGTTAAGAAAAGCGGATCGTGAAAAATATGCGGTAGGGGCCTTTAATGCCAATAATATGGAGATTATTCAGGCGATTGTGCAGGCTGCTGAACTTGAAAATTCCCCGGTAATTATGCAGGCCAGCCAGGGGGCAATTAATTATGCCGGTCTGGAGTTTATTTCCCAGATGGTTAAAACAGCGGCCAATAATACTCACGTACCGGTAGCACTGCATCTGGACCATGGAACTGATTTTGAGCAGCTAATTCGCTGTATATACAGTGGGTTTTCATCGGTTATGTATGATGGTTCCAAGCTGCCCCTGGAGGAGAATATTGCTATTACCAAAAAGGTTTTGGACGTTGCCCGACCACTGGGGGTTTCAGTAGAGGCTGAACTGGGGAAAATAGGTGGAACTGAGGATGATATTCATGTCAGTGCGCGAGATGCAATGTTTACTGACCCTGATGAAGCCATAACTTTTGTACAGCAAACCGGAATTGAAAGTCTGGCTATTGCTATTGGTACAGCTCATGGACAATACAAGGGAGAACCAAAACTGGACTATGATCGTCTGACGACAATTAAAAAAGCCGTACAAATACCGTTGGTTTTACATGGGTCATCAGGAGTACCGGATGAAGCTGTTAAAAAAGCTATTTCCTTAGGTATATGCAAGGTAAATATAGATACTAATATACGGGAAGCATTTGTGGGTGAAATGCGTCGCGTACTTGACCTTAATCCAACCGAGATTGATCCTCGTAAAGTGTTAGGCCCTGCCCGTGAAGCAACCGTAGCTATAATCAGGGAGAAAATCAGGATTTTTGGCAGCAGCAATAAAGCTTAACTGGCTGGTTTGTATCCCCGATAGGATGAATATAGTTTGGTAGACCCTTCGTTTATAAATATTATGACTCATGAGGGAGGTTTGGTTTTGCGTATTTTTATTGATTCTGCTAATATAGAGGAAATCAGGGAAATCAATGATTTAGGTTTCCTGGCCGGAGTTACGACTAACCCGTCTTTGGTTGCCAAAGAAAAAAGGGACTACCGTCAGGTAGTTCGTGAAATTTGTGCGATTGTTGATGGTCCGATTAGCGCGGAAGTCTTATCACTGGATTATGATAATATTCTTAAGGAGGGTGAAGACCTCGCCAAAATTGATCCCAATGTAGTCATTAAGGTCCCCCTTACTGAAACGGGATTGAAGGCCATTCACACCTTTAAGCAAATGGACATCCCCACCAACGCTACTTTGGTTTTTTCAGCGAACCAGGCTTTACTGGCAGCCCGCTCAGGTGCTTCATATGTGAGTCCTTTTCTGGGCCGGGTTGATGATAATGGTAATGATGGTATGGCGCTGTTGGATGATATCATCACTATTTTTGATCAATATCAGATTACTACCGAAGTGATTGCTGCCAGTATCAGGCATCCTATGCATGTTGTCCAGGCAGCCAGAATGGGTTCCCATATTGCTACCATACCTTATAAAATTATCAAGCAAATGATTTTACATCCTATGACTGATGCTGGAATTGAAAAATTTATGAATGACTGGAAAAAGGCCTTTTAGAAGCGACGGGAGGGTTTTTGAGTGGAAAGGGAATTAGCCCTTGAATTTGCCCGGGTAACAGAAGCTGCTGCTCTGGCAGCGGCTTGCTGGGTAGGCAAGGGTAATAAAGAAGCAGCTGATGGAGCAGCAGTAACTGCCATGCGGGCTATGTTTGATACGGTCTCAGTAGATGGATTGGTAGTTATTGGTGAAGGAGAAATGGACGAAGCCCCTATGTTGTATATTGGTGAAAGGGTAGGAATGGGTGTACCGCCGGCAGTAGATATTGCCGTTGATCCGTTGGAAGGAACCAACATTGTCGCCCGGGGTTTAACCGGAGCGATAGCCGTATTGGCAGCCGCTCCCCGGGGATCATTATTGCATGCACCGGATATGTACATGGAAAAAATTGCTGTGGGGGCAGAATGTAAAGGAAGAGTTCACCTGGAGGCACCGGTTAGAGAAAATGTACGTCAGGTCTCCCGGGCATTAGGTAAATTGGTAAGTGAAGTAACCGTAGTAGTTTTGGATAGACCCCGCCATGAACAGATAATCGAAGATATAAGGCGGGTGGGGGCCAGGATTAAATTGATTACTGACGGAGATGTTTCTCCCGGTGTGGCAGCAGGCTATGATGACTCCGGAGTAGATATGCTGATGGGAATCGGAGGAGCGCCGGAGGGAGTTATTACAGCCGCTGCCCTGAAATGCCTGGGCGGAGATTTTCAGGCAAAATTATGCCCTGAGGACCAGAGTGAAATAGATCGTTGTCATAAGATGGGAATAACCCGTGTTGATCAGGTATTTTCCCTGGATGAATTGGCCAAGTCTGATGATGTCATATTTGTAGCAACAGGTATTACTGATTCTTTTCTGCTAAAAGGGGTACGCTATTATAAACGCCGGGCTATTACGCAAACACTGGTTATGCGGAGCACTTCAGGCACCATTCGTCATATAGAAGCCAATCATAATCTGGATAAGAAACCCCTTTTTAAAGACCAACGGATAAAAAATATTCTGGCTCAAGATAATCATTTTCCAGCTGAATAATGTGAGTCAGTTTTTATTATGCTTAATATTCCTTTGGTAACACCATACGCTGATTGTATAAACGAGGTTTTATCCAATTATTCGGTTGGCTATGGATTCTTTTATAGATTTATTAATTAGTCGGACATATTTGAAAGGAGAAATATTTTGGCTAACCTCAATATCTCGGAACTGGAGAACAAGACTATTCTGGAGCTGTATCAAATTGCCCGTGATGTTAATCTAACCGGTTATTCCAAATTACGAAAAAAGGAACTGATTTTCGAAATTACCAAGGCATTAACCAAGGCAGATGAGTTATTGCAGGCCTCAGGGGTATTGGAAATTATGCCGGATGGATATGGCTTTTTGCGGCCGTTTACCTATCTGCCCAGTCAGGATGATATTTATGTTTCCCCTTCACAGATTCGTAAGTTTGAATTACGTACCGGTGACCGGGTTGGCGGACAGGTAAGATCGCCCAAAGACAATGAAAGATTTTTCGCTTTACTGAAAGTGGAGGATGTTAACGGGTTTTCTCCAGAGGATTCGGTAAAAAGGATTCATTTTGATGCCCTTACTCCGCTTTATCCTACCGAAAGGATTACTCTCGAAACTGAGTCCAAAGAATTTTCCACGCGTATAATTGATCTGGTGTCTCCCATAGGTAAGGGACAACGTGGATTAATTGTTTCACCGCCCAAGGCCGGGAAGACTATTTTGCTGCAAAAAATTGCTCAGGGGATAACCAGCAATCATCCGGATATAGAATTATTTATTCTATTGGTTGATGAGCGTCCCGAAGAAGTTACTGATATGCAGCGTTCCACCAAAGCAGAGGTAGTTTCTTCAACCTTTGACGAACCTCCTGAGAATCATGTCAAGGTAACTGATATGGTTTTGGAGAGAGCCAAGCGTCTGGTAGAACATAAAAAAGATGTAGTTATTCTGATGGACAGTGTTACCCGTTTGGCCCGGGCACATAATCTGGTAGTCCCTCCCAGCGGCAGAACTCTTTCCGGTGGAATTGATCCGGCTTCGCTGGATAAACCCAAACGGTTTTTTGGTGCAGCCCGAAATATCGAAGAAGGCGGCAGCCTGACTATTATTGCTACAGCCCTGATTGAAACGGGTTCGCGTATGGACGATGTTATATTTGAAGAATTTAAAGGTCGGGGCAATATGGAATTGGTTCTGGATCGCAAGCTGGCTGAACGAAGGATATTCCCGGCCATAGATTTGAAGCGTTCTGGTACACGCAAAGAAGAACTGTTGCTAACTGAGGAAGAACTGGAGTTAAGCTGGAATTTACGCAATTATTTCAGTGAGGCATCACCAGTTGAGACTATGCAAATGATGATTGACACTTTAAAAAAGACCCAATCCAATAGCGATGTAGTAAGAGCAGCCCCGCATGTATTCGGGAAATCAAAAGGTTATCGGGTTAAATAATTGAATAAACCTTCTCATTTCTGTCAAAAATAAGTGCAGGCCCGGAATTTTTGGGCGGCAGAAATGAGGTGTAAAAGTGTATTACCGATTAACGGGCATTCTGACCCTGATAATTTTATTCATGGTAACTATGCTCAATCCGGCATATTCAGCTTTAAACCGGGGAAACTTTATCCCGGTTAACCAATCAAAAAGCTCCTCTGCCAATACAATGGTTCGTTATTACCACGTAAAAAAAGGTGATAATCTATGGGATATTTCACGTAGTTTCAATGTGAGTTTGCCTCAATTGATGGCGCTGAACCAGGTAGATGCAAAAACCATTTTGTCTGTAGGACAAAAACTAAAAATCCCATCTGCTGCTGAGCGAATACATTACATTCGCAAAGGTGAGACTATGTGGGATATTGCTTCCCGTTATGAAGTAAGTGTTGATGGATTGCTTAGTGTCAATCCTGGTAAAAATCCAACCAGGTTGGCTATTGGAGACCAGTTGATTATTCCGGATACCAGGCAGCCATTGACTCCACAGGTTAGCTCGCGGGGAATATCAAGTATGGGAGCATTTTCCTGGCCAATAATGGGGATAATTACCTCCGGGTTTGGCTGGCGAAAATCAGGCTTTCATCACGGGATGGATATTGCAGGCGATATAGGCGACCCGGTTAAAGCCTGCGCTCCAGGCAAGGTGGTTTTCAACGGTGTAAAACCAGTTTATGGCCGAACGCTTATTATTGAACATACCGATGGTAAAAGAAGCTGGTATGCTCATTTACAAAAGGCAGTTGTAAGTGAAGGACAAAAGGTATATCGTGGGCAGACTATTGGGAATGTAGGTATGACTGGCAGGACCACCGGTCCGCATTTGCATTTTGAAATACGAAATAACACGGAAAGCCTTAATCCGCTTAATTATTTATCACGCTAGCATTGTATAAAGCCTTCTAAATATAAATCAGGGGGCTTTTTTTATGTCTTAACATAAGTTAGGCTATAGTAAATGAATAGTTAGAGGATTAAAATGTATTCTATTTTATATGCCAATGAGAAGGATGAACTTCTGGAACATCCTGCCATAACCATGTTGGGACGAACCGGGGGAGATTGGGTAGAGCCGGTAAAAGACGAGATGATCCCCCTGCCCAAAGGGGCTTCCCTGGTGACGATTCCTAATCATATTCCAGTTGGTCTTGATGGCTATGATAAATTAACCTATTTTGAATCCGATTTATCCGGTAGTGGCCGGCAGGCATTTGCTGTCGCTGCCTTGTTGCCTCAGGGATTTACCCGGGTATTATTGCCGGCCTGTGTCAATGCTTGCAGTGGGCAAAGCTTGCCCCTGTTTGGTTATACAGCAGTGGGCATGAAACGGGGACAGGTCTATGTGGCGGCAGTTCAAACTGACCAGCATCGTAAATGGCACCCTGCCTTTTATAATACCGAGCGTTTACCGGTCAGAATAGACCATATGCTAAAAAGGTTTCCACATAATAGAATTGTACGTCAGCTTAGCCGTTGCGCTTTGCAATATGGTTGTTTTACTGCCCAGAATATTTTTTATGGACGCTGGGAGGGAGGCATACCTACCACTCCCACTTGTAATGCCGATTGCATCGGCTGTATTTCTGAAAACCATTCCGGGGTGGATTCGCCCCAGGAACGACTTGGTTTTTCCCCTGAGGTTGATGAAATTGCGGAGTTGGGCGCGTATCATCTGGCTAATGCCCGGGAGGCCATTATAAGTTTTGGTCAGGGTTGTGAAGGGGAACCAGCTTTGAGTGCAGTTAAGTTATCTGAGTCTATCAGGAAGATGCGTTATAGTACCCCTCAGGGCACAATAAATATTAATACTAATGCCGGATATACAGCGGGGATAAAGCAGATGGTCGAGGCAGGTCTGGATGCTATGCGGGTTACCCTGTTTTCATTTAATGAGGATAATTATAACCGCTACCACCGGCCTCGAGGTTATAGTTTGCAGGATGTCAGGGACTCTATTGCAGTGGCTTTGGATAACGGGGTACAGGTGTCGCTTAATTTACTGACTTTCCCCGGTTTTACTGATCGGGAGAGTGAAATTCAATTGCTGCTGGATTTTATACATAAGTATCCTCTTTATATGATTCAGTTACGTAATTTGAATATTGACCCTGATTATTTTCAGCAACATTTTGGCCAGGAAGAATCAGGCACCGGCATCATTTCCATGTTGAATATTTTTGCCCGGGAAGCCCCGGAGGTTAAAGTCGGCTCTTATACTCACCCGGTTAATGGACGCGGATGACGCGGAATGACGCAGATTTACGCGGATTTTTTAATGATTTTCGCTGATTTTTTTATTTGTTAAATATGGAGTCAGGTTTTTTATGGTGAGTTGGATGGCAGTTATGGGGTAGGTTTGTTAATTTTAGAACCTGACTTTTTTCTGACTTCTACCTGACTTGACCTGACGGTTGTTTTAATTTATTTTGACGCAGATTACGCGGATTTTTTAATGATTTTCGCTGATTTTTTTTATTTGTTAAATATGGAGTCAGGTTATTTATGGTGAGTGAAATATTATTTATGAGATGGGTTTATCATTTTGAGCCTGAAGTTTTTTGACGCAGATTTGCGCTGATTATTATGAGTCTGTATGATTTTATATTTTTTATTTGATTAATTTGGAGTCAGGTTTTTTATGGTGAGTAAAATGTCCGGCAATTGTCATCGGGAGGCTGAATAGATAAAATAGATGTAGCAGTGAGAGTCAGGTTTTGGCAAGCGAGTCTGCTTGACTCTCCCTAACTCCTTACCCCTTACTATTATTAAAGAAAGCAGGAGAATTTATGGAGAAGAAGGGACCTTTTACTTGTAAAGAATTAAAGAGTATGACCCCCGGTACTCAGGTATGGGGGAAGTTTCTTATATTGGAGAAGAATCAGCGGCGCAGCAAGGATGGCCGGGAAATAATAAATTTAAAAATTGGCGACGCCAGTGATGAAATAGATGTAGTGGTATGGGATAACTGCTCGATAACAGGAGAATTGGAGAATGGCACCCTGATTGGGTTATTAGGCGATATGGGCAATTATAATAATCGTGCTCAGGTAACCGCCCGACGCATAAAGGTTCTAGATGAAGATATTACTCCTTACATAAAAAAACCGGATATTGATATTGATTCTCTGATAATTGAATTTAGAGAAATGATGGCAGCTATAAGTGATCCTTATATAAAAGCCTTGTTGGAAAAGATATTTACCGAGGAAACCAGGGAGGAGTTTTTTAAGTCAACTGCGGCCAAAAAAGTGCATCACAATTATCCGGGAGGATTATTGGAACATACCATAAGCGTGACCAGATTATGCCGGGATGCTGCCGTAAATTATCCCATGGTAAATCAGGATTTGCTGCTGGCAGGAGCATTATTGCATGATATAGGCAAGATGGATGAGTATGAGATGAAAGTAGTTGCTGATTATACCGTAGAAGGCAAGTTGGTTGGCCATATTATTTTGGGAGTAGAGAGAATTAATACTGCCATTAATGATATTCGCCGGGAGTCGGGTGAATTTCCGGTAAAGTTGGAGTTAATGATAAAGCATATGATTTTAAGCCATCATGGCAGTCTGGAGTTTGGTTCACCAGTTATACCCCTGTTTCCGGAGGCTTTCTTATTACACATGATGGATAACCTGGATGCGAAAATGTTCGTGTTCTGCAATAAGGTTAATGACGAAGACGGAGATGAACATTTCACTAATTACGATAACTTCTTCGGTCAGCAGTTTTTCAAATATCGTTACACTCTGGATGAAGAAGAAACGGGTTGTTTGTAAGGGGGAGGGTTGAACACTCACTGTAAGCATCAATCCAATCCTTATGGACCCCGCCACTGCCGAGTATTTCAATAACCGCTCCTACATAAAGGAATTCTTCTGATTGAAAGTATTGTAAGACTTCGTCATAATGTTCTGGATGATATGTTTTAAATATTCTCTTTATATAGTCGTCGGTTATGTAGGCCATGTCGTACCATTTTCCATTTGCAGGCAAACTTGCCGGTGCAGTAGTTCGATACCGTTCATACGAATCGATAGCTTTATAAGGTCCGACCTGAAAGGTCAAATATTGCGTCCTGTAATACGTGGAGGGATTACTTACACTTTTAACCGATTCTACCCAGTATTGTACGCCTTTCCATTCGCCATCATAGTTGATGGCTCGCATGGTGTCTAACTGGCCTCCCGTCTTTCTTATATCCTTTATGAACGACTCTACTTTTGGGTAAGTAGAGTCAAACATATATTTTACTGAGTTTTCAGGTATTTCAGGGACTCTAGAAGTAGGCGGCAGGTCCTTTGCCCCCTCATATTTTGGATTATAAGGCCCGTTAAACATATCGTATTTGGCCGCTAAGGCTACTGGTACAAAAATACCAGTAGCCATAAAACATGCTAACAAAATTATCGCTATTGTTTTATTTTTAAGCATTGTTTACCTCCCATTAGATTTCTCTTTCAAAAACAGGGTTCCCATCAATATACTCATCACCGTTTATAAATACCCTAGTAAATTTCCCCTTCTCATAGTTTCCTGATATTTCCACAGGGATTGTCACCCTATTGCTTTTTTCATAATAGGTTAAATAACCCCTGATGTTATATCTGCCGGTGAAACTGATATAGGCAAGGTCCTCAGAAGTCACAAATGTTTCTCCAGATTTAATTATGCCGGTATCAGTGAGTCCCAAAGCAATTTCTTTGTCCTGTGCGCTAATATTATCGAACCTTCTCGATTCTGAACTGATTCTCTCTTGTACCTCCCAAAAACTCTCGTCATATTCTGCCTGTAGTTCGGCAACCTGTTCGGGAGTTGCCTGTACAATTCCGCCCCGCTGTATAGGTTCCAAATTACCGTCGGTACCGATACTTACCGTATAACTTGCCGGGTCCCAACCTACCTTTGCGCCAAATGCTTCTGCTACAAACCTAATCGGAAATGCTGTACGACTATTAACGATTACTGGTGCAGTATCCATAGTCTTTGTTGAACCGTTTACAGTATAATCCTTGCTGCCAATCGTGAATACAGCTTTTACTCCATCTTTCTCAATAATTGCCTGTCGTTTTACTTCATCCCATCCAACTGCGCAACCCATAGCTTCCATTGGTGCTCTTACCGGTACCATAGTTCGGCTGTCCGCATTAATGTACGGTTTCTGGTCAGGGAATTGTACTGCCTTTCCATTAATGATTACATTAATGTTCTGTGCTGCCTGAGTAACAGCTGGCACCCCAACTGCCAGACAAATCGTCAACATAATAATTGAAATAAAAAACTTTTTAAACATGTCATTACCTCCTTTAAATTTCCCAAATTCCAATTTGAATTTTAAAAAAACCTTTATATAATTAATAACAATCCTTTGTAATTTTACCATGTAATTTGCTCCCATAAATACTAATAATTAATTAGATGCGGGGTTGATGTCAACTTAACAAGTTGACATCAACCCCGCCCCCCTTTGTTAATTTATGGAACTTATTGGCTTATATTTCCTGATTGCCTTTCTGTTTACAAACTGCAGATTAGCAATATGAGGATTTTGCATAATTAATATTTATTCAATATTGGCAGAATGACAGGGGGATTAGGTTGTTCTTAACCTGGAATAAAGTTTTGTTACATAATCATCGGCATTTTTGACTAATATATTTCTGCATGTTAGTATATAAATACAAAAGGAGTTACCGCTTGTGGGAAGGCGGTAGGTCCTGAAATGCTTTAGACCGCCTTACACAAAGGCGGTCTAGTTATTTTCTATGCAGTATACACAAGGTAATAACTCCTATGATTACTAAGCAGAACTGAAACAATTCGTTATATGTAATCATAAGTATCACCCCCCTTGCCGGGAAGTGACCAACCGCCTAACGGTAACTCCTATCATATTTTAACATAGAACATAAGTTCTGAATATACACGAGGTTTATTTATTAATTTCGAACGGCTCGATCGGATAACCGAAAAGCTTACATGTTCACCGCTCCCGAATAGTTGGGGAGCTAATGACACGATCGGTACTAACATAAAAAAACCCCGTGCTTGTTAAAGTACGAGGTTCATGGTTAATCTCTTAATTTAACTCGGATTTCCGGCTAAGGGTATTCTTTGGTAGTGGGTGATGTTGCCAGTGGTTGAATTAACGTAATATAGATTTTATGTCCCTACTGCATAGATCCTTGAAAGTTCTGGGATTGCTGTTGTTGTACCTTTTGCATTCCCTGGTCTACAAATTTCTGCTCATTCGGATTCAGGGTATAAAGCAGTTGCTGCAATTCTCCTACATGATGCCTTTCTTCGTCGGCAATATGCATTAGTACTTTTTTAACTCTTTCATCGGTAGTTGCATTGGCATGGGCTTCGTAAACGATGATCGCTTCCATTTCTCCTACAATATCTACCCGCAGAGCTTGAATCAGTTCTGCCGTCGTCATTTGTTTGTTTACATTGGCGACAAAGGGGTCTCCTATTAATGCCAAAACTGGTCCCTCCTTTTACATATGTGTGTTTATATTAAGCTTGGTCTCTAAATAGTATTTGATACTTTGCGGAGTTACATTCATAGCTAAGATAGATTTAACATTTAAAAAAGGATATACTATGACATTTTACCTGATGAGTTATAGTATGACATTATTGCTGATTAACAAGAGCAGACTAATTCTTTTACTTGTTTTTTGATGTGATTACTGCTATAATTTTTTTTGCAGTTTGCTTTAGTACAGGCAAAATGTTATTTAATAATAGATAATTTCCCAAAGTGAGGTGAACACGGTGAAAGACAATATACATCCTCAATATCATCGGGCCGTAGCCAAGTGTGCTTGCGGTAACGAGATTGAAACTGGTTCTACAAAGGAAAACATAAAAGTGGAGATTTGCTCCAAATGCCACCCGTTTTATACCGGAAATAAATCCAGACTTGTAGACACCACCGGACGAGTTGATAAGTTCAAGAAGAAGTACGGCTTAAACTAGTGGGTTATGCTCAATAGCAGAGGAGTTCCTCTGCTATTTTTGTATATCGCCTTTATGTATAGTATATATAGAAAGGCAGGTAGATATTATGAAGCCTTGTTTCCAATACGGAGGTATGGCAGTTATTGAAGGGGTTATGATGCGTGGCCCCGAAAATGCTGCTGTGGCAGTACGAAAACCAAACGGAGAAATAGAGTTGGAAAAAGAACCGGTCAGCAGTATCGCGTCCCGTTATCCATTTCTGAAATGGCCTTTTATACGGGGAACTTTTGTGCTCATTGATTCAATGGCTCTGGGTATCCGTATGTTAAATAAATCGGCCAATATGTCCATGGAAGAGGAAGAAGAAGAACTTACACCGATGGAAATGCTGGTTACCGGTTTGTTGGCTTTTGCCCTGGCTATACTTCTATTTGTTATATTACCTACAGCCGCAGTTCATTTTACGCAGGCCTGGCTGGGCGGGGTGGTTGCCCAAAATCTGGTGGAGGGTATACTCAGGATTGCTTTTTTCCTGTTGTACGTCTATGCAATTTCCCGTATGGATGAAATTGAACGGGTGTTTATGTATCACGGGGCGGAGCATAAGTCCATTCTGACTTTTGAGTCTGGTGAAGAGCTGACGGTTGAAAATGCGCGCCGTCATTCTACCCGTCACCCCCGTTGCGGTACCAGTTTTCTATTGATTGTAATGATACTGTCAATTTTAGTATTTGTTTTTTTAGGGGAGGGAACTCTCTTTTATAGAATCTGGTCGCGATTAGCCGTGTTACCTATTATAGCTGGTCTGGGTTATGAATTTATAAAGTTTTCAGGCCGTTTTTATCAGAATCGCTGGGCCGGTTGGATTATTGCTCCCGGTTTATGGCTACAGGGTCTGACTACACGGGAACCGGATGATACGCAGCTGGAAGTTGCTTTAACTGCTTTAAAGGCGGTGCTGGCAGCAGAAGATCAACCGGTGGTTATGGATGAAGCTTTAATACCTTTGGGAGCTACCCATTAAGTTACCCTATATTCGAGGAGGATATTAAAAAATGCTCGACAAGTTACAGAGCTTAGAGGATCGTTATGATGAATTGATTGATTTATTGAGCCGTCCGGAGGTATTGGCTGACCAGGCTCAGTTTCAAAAGTATGCCAAAGCCCGTGCAGATATGGATGAAGTAGTAACTCATTATAAGGAATATAAATCTATAGCCCGGCAATTGGAAGAATCGCGGGAAATGCTGGCTGAAGACCAGGATGAAGATTTTCGGGAAATGTTAATAGAAGAAAGTGAAATGTTACAGGAGCGATTGGCAGAATTGGAACAGCAGTTGAAGGTGCTGTTGCTGCCTCAGGACCCGAATGATCAAAAGAGTGTAATTATGGAAATCAGGGCTGGAACCGGTGGGGAAGAGGCGGCCCTGTTTGCCGCAGATCTGTTCAGAATGTATTCGCGTTATGCTGAGGAACAGGGCTGGCGCGTGGAAATAATGGATTCGCATTATACTGATATTGGCGGAATAAAGGAAATTATTTTTGTTATTGATGGACGCGGTGCATACAGTAAACTCAAATATGAGTCAGGGGTACATCGTGTGCAAAGAATCCCCAGTACGGAGTCAGGTGGTCGCATTCATACTTCGGCAGCAACGGTAGCAGTATTACCAGAGGCGGAAGAAGTTGAGGTGGAAATTGACCAGAATGAGTTGCGCATTGATGTTTATTGTTCCAGTGGTCCGGGAGGACAGTCAGTAAATACTACCCAGTCGGCGGTACGGATTACTCATATTCCTACCGGTATCGTGGTAACCTGTCAGGATGAGAAATCACAGCATAAGAATAAGGCCAAGGCTTTGCGCGTATTGCGTGCCCGGGTTAAAGAGATAATGGAAGAAGAGAAGAATGCCGAGCTGGCTGGAACCCGCAAGAATCAGGTAGGCAGCGGCGATCGCAGTGAACGAATTCGTACTTACAATTTTCCCCAGGGCCGCGTAAGTGACCATAGAATTAATCTAACCCTGCATAAGCTGGATTTGATTTTGGATGGGCAGCTTAATCAGATTTTAGATGCACTTATTACCCATGACCAGGCAGAGAGATTAAAGCAGGTGGATTAAGTGGCACAAGTCTGGAATATAAAAGAGTTATTGGATTGGACCACCCGGTACTTTTCAGAAAAGGGAATCGAAGAGCCCCGGTTGGAAGCCGAACTTCTCTTAACCCGAGTTCTGCATAAGGACCGGGTTTATTTGTATACTCATTATGAGGCTCCGGTTAATCAGCAGGAGCGCGACCAGTACCGGGAATTAATAAAGCGTCGGGTTAAAGGTGAACCAGTGGCATATATATTAGGAGTAAAAGAATTTATGTCATTGGAATTTATAGTCTCTCCGGCAGTACTTATTCCGCGCCCGGAAACTGAACTGCTGGTGGAAAAAGCTTTAGAGATTTTATCGTTATGGGGAACAGCCCAGGTATGTGATATAGGTACCGGGTCAGGTGCCATTGCGGTTAGCTTAGCTTACTACGCTCCTTTTGCTGATGTAAAAGCAGTTGATATTTCTGAAAAAGCTCTGGAAATTGCTCATCAAAATGCTGATCGGCATGGAGTAAATATTGATTTTTCCCAGGGAGATTTACTGGAACCGTTTGAGGATGAGACCTTTGATTTGATTGTGGCTAATCTACCATATATCAGTGAGGCGGAATACCAGTCATTATCTCCGGAAGTAAAGCAGTTTGAACCCCAACTGGCTTTGTTGGGCGGAGAAGATGGTTTAGATCCATATCGTCGATTGATTTCAGCCGTCGGTAATCATTTGAAACCGAAGGGTTATATACTGTTTGAAATTGGTGCCGGACAGGGCAGGGCTGCGCAAGAAATGTTGACCGGGTTTGTTCAGGTTGAATTAATACAGGATTATGCCGGACATGATCGTTTACTTTTGGGAAGAAAGGGGTAAGACAGTGCAAACGCTTTACTGGCAGATAGACAAGCATAATCCGGATAAAAACATAATTGCCCAGGCAGCCGGGTTGATAATGAAGGAAGAACTGGTAGCTTTTCCGACTGAAACCGTTTACGGTGTGGGTGCCAGTGCATTTTCCACTAAAGCCGTAGAAAAAATATATATTGCCAAAGACCGTCCGCCACTTAATCCCCTATTGGTTCATATCAGCCAGTTTGAACATGTACAGCAATTAGTAGAAGAGGTACCGGAGCAAGCTCGCCTATTGATGCAGCATTTCTGGCCAGGGCCATTATCCATTATCTTACCTGCAAGATTGGAAATACCAGAAATTGTCCGAGCCGGCAAACCCACTGTAGGGTTAAGAATGCCTGAGCATCGGGTAGCGCAGGTATTAATAGATTATTGCGGACCATTGGCAGCCACCAGTGCCAATTTATCAGGACGGCCCAGTCCGGTATGTGCTGAGGATGTAAAAGAAGATCTGCATGGCAGAATAGCTGCAGTTCTGGATGCGGGCATGACTGGTCTGGGAGTGGAGTCAACGGTTTTGGATATGAGTAGCAAACCGGTAGTGTTACGCTTGGGTGGAGTAAGCATAGCAGAATTGGAACAAGTTTTAGGAGAGAAAATAGAAACCAATACAAAAATGACTGCTTCCTCCGGTATCAGGTTAAATAGTCGGATTCTAATAGCAGATGATATGGATAATCTTAGTATGCTGCTGCAATATTATAATGAAACTGGAATCAGTACAGCATTAGTTTTCTGGGAGTATGAAGATACTAACTTTATAAGTAATATAAAACAAGAATATTATTTACAGGGTGAAGTTAATAGATTATATTCCGTTTTAAGGGATGCTGAGAGAAAAGGCGTAGAGGTGCTGCTGTTTGCACCATTGCCAGAGTATGCCAATTCACGACATGAAGCTATACTGAACAGAATAAAACAATTGGCAATCATTAAGCAGTAAGGGAGTTTTTAAAAACATGTACGAACAGTTGATTACAATAATACTGGTAGCCCTGGTACTGGGATTGGATGCCTTTTCGCTTTCCATGGGTATGGGACTTAAGGGAGTAAGCAGGGGTTATGAAATAAGGTTTGCATTTACGGTAGCATTATTACATATAATTATGCCATTAATTGGTCTTAGCCTGGGAATGGCAGTGGGCAAATTCTTAGGTGTATGGGCAGCCCGGGTTGGTGCCCTGATACTGGCTTATATTGCTTTTGACTTATTAATCAAGGGTTATCGGCAATTGCGGATGCAGACAGTACCTTTCCAGAAAAGCTCCTTAACATCTTCGGGTGAAGCCTCCCTGCAGCATTCAGCGGCAGGTTGGGGAAGTATTTTGATTCTGGCAGTTTCAGTCAGTATCGATGCCTTGACAGTAGGCTTTGGGTTAGGTACCTTTAAGGTGCCTGTATTAACAACTGTAATAGTAGTAGGAATTACCGCCGGGGCTATGACTTTAATCGGATTTTATGCCGGAAAAGTTTTCAGTCGCGTTATTGGCAGCTATGCTCAATTAGTAGGAGGTATTATTCTATTGGCTCTGGCAGTAAAATTAATCTTATAAGAGGGGAAATGTCAGGGTGAAAAGGGTCCTTTTTATTTGCACAGGAAATACGTGTAGAAGCCCTATGGCCAAAGCTCTTCTGGAAAAATTAATTCGACAAAAATTAAAACAGGATTTCTATGAGGTTGAATCGGCTGGCTTGTTTGCCATAGATGGATTATCAGCTTCCACCGAAGCCATTGAAGTTTTGCGCTATGAAAATTTAGATCTTACCATTCATCAATCACAAAGTTTAACCGACCAGATAGTAAAATGGGCAGATATTATTATTACTATGACTGAAGCACATTATGAACAATTGCTGGATCTATATCCCGCTGCCCATGATCGGGTATTTACTTTCTCTGAATTAGCTGGCCTTACCGAGTCTGATGTAAATGACCCGTATGGTAAGGGGCAGGCAGCTTATCAAATTACTCTTCAACAATTAAAAAAGGGGATGCCCCGTTTATTTAGTTATTTGGAAAATATGAGGTGACAAATATGGTTATTGCAATTGGATGTGATCATGCTGGTCTAGCACTTAAGAAGGAGATAATAAACTGGCTCAAGAGTGAAGATTACGAAGTAGTCGATTGTGGCACATTCAGCGAAGAATCGGTTGATTATCCGGATATTGCTTACGAAGTTGCCGGACAGGTTTTAAGCCGGGGGTGTACCGGTATATTAATCTGTGGGACCGGAATAGGTATTTCCATTGCCGCCAATAAAATTGACGGCATCCGGGCAGCGGTATGTGAAAATGAATTTACCGCCCGTATGGCCAGGCAGCATAATGATGCCAATATCCTGGCCGTTGGAGCACGTGTGGTTGGAACCGGCCTGGCGCTGGAGATAGTAAAAACTTTTCTGAATACAGATTTTGAAGCAGGTAGACATGCCCGCCGAATAGAAAAGATTCATTGGTTGGAAAAGAATGCAGAGAGAGGAGTCAATTAAGTGGACTATATTGAACAATATGTCAGACCCGTTGACCCTGAGATAGCTGAGGCTATTGCTCAGGAGGAAAAAAGACAGAATTACAAACTGGAATTAATTGCTTCGGAAAACTTTGTATCCCGGGCAGTAATGGCTGCCCAGGGTTCAGTTATGACTAATAAATATGCAGAAGGATATCCGGGGAAACGCTATTACGGAGGCTGCGAATATGTCGATATAGCTGAAGACCTGGCCCGCAATCGTGCCAGGGAATTGTTTGGGGCTGAGCATGTCAATGTGCAGGCTCATTCCGGTGCGCAGGCCAATACGGCCGTTTATTTTGCTGCTCTTAAACCCGGAGATACTATTTTAGGCATGAATTTAAGCCATGGAGGACATTTAACCCATGGCAGTCCGGTTAATATTTCCGGTACATATTTTAATATAGTTGATTATGGAGTCAATCAGGAAACTGAAATGATAGATTATGAGGCGGTCAGGCAAAAGGCTCTGGAAAACCGGCCAAAAATTATAGTAGCCGGAGCCAGTGCTTATCCACGGGTTATAGATTTTAAAAAGTTCCGGGAAATCGCCGATGAATCCGGGGCACTTTTAATGGTTGATATGGCACATATAGCCGGATTAGTAGCGGTGGGCCTGCATCCATCTCCGGTTCCTTACGCTGATTTTGTTACTTCCACTACACATAAGACTCTGAGAGGCCCCCGGGGCGGTTTAATACTTTGCCGGGAAGAATGGGCCGCTCGTATTGACAAGGCTATTTTCCCGGGAATACAGGGCGGACCACTTATGCATGTGATTGCTGCCAAAGCAGTTTGTTTTAAGGAAGCCTTAGATCCTGAATTCAAGATTTATCAGCAAAATATTGTTAATAATGCCGCCGCTTTGGCGGCTGCCCTGAAGGATAATGGCTTTAGACTGGTATCAGGAGGAACAGATAACCATCTGATCTTGCTTGATGTTCGGCCCAAGAAATTGACTGGTAAAGACGCGGAGGCGATACTGGAGTCAGTTAATATAACCGTCAATAAAAACACCATTCCATTTGATCCGGAAAAACCCATGATAACCAGCGGTATTAGAATTGGTACACCGGCTCTGACCAGCAGAGGTATGAAGGTTGATGATATGAAAGAATTAGCCAGGGCGATGGCATTGGCCCTGGATAATCCTGAACGGGAAGAAAAACTGGAAGAAGTCCGGGGTATAGTAAAACAATTATGTGATAAATATCCATTGTATGGCATATAAGGAGAAGTGAGAAACATGAACCGAACCCGACCCAGTTGGAATGAATACTTCCTGGAAACAGCCGATCTGGTCGCTTCCCGTTCAACCTGTTTACGACGTCAGGTAGGAGCGGTGCTGGTAAAAGATAAGCGCATAATTGCAACCGGATATAATGGTGCTCCGCGTAAATTAAGGCATTGTGCAGATATAGGTTGTTTACGTACAGAAAAGGATATTCCTTCAGGTGAACGTTATGAATTATGTCGGGGAGTTCATGCTGAGCAAAATGCTATTATTAATGCAGCTTATTATGGAATATCTACTCAGGATTCAGTTATGTACTGTACTAACCAACCCTGCATCATTTGCGCCCGTATGATTATTAATGCGGGGATAGTAAAAGTAGTGCATCGGGGCAACTTTAATGATGATATTGCCTTGGACTTAATGAAAGAAGCAGGAATTGAATTAGTAGTTATAGAAAAGAGTATTGAATTCGAGCGGGAGTAATATAATTACTCATATTTAATTATCATTAATATCTGGAGCAAAATTTATGCAAGCCAAAACATTATCCTTACCAAGATTAAATGAGTTAAACCCCACATTGGAGTCTACAGCACTTAAACTTATGGAGGAAGCTGGAGAACTGGCTCAGGTAATTGGTAAATACCGGGGACTTAGCGGGGAAACAATTTATTGGGATGAGGAGACTATTTTCCGGGAAATTGCCCGTGAATTGCTTGATGTTGCTCAAACTGCAGTGACGATGATGTTTGTAATGGAAGAACAATTCGGTATTGATATTGAGGCCTCCTTAAAGGAACATTGGAGCAAATTAGAGCGTAAAGGATATTTATCGACCCGTTCAGAGTAAAATATTGATAATAATATTCAATATTATCTTTTTTATATGTGTAGCGGGGCTATAAAAATTTCAAAAAATACAAAAAAGGATTTTAGCTTTTAGTGACGAATACTGTTATTGCTGGCTATATCCTGAAAGGTGAGGGCATGGCGCAAAAAAAGAAACATTGGGCAAGATCATTAAGTGATGCTATTAATTTAGCTACCACGGTTGCCGCTGCTGTCGCCATAGGCATATTGGGTGGGCGTTGGCTGGATGGACGTTTTGACACAGAGCCCTGGCTTACTGTGATTGGATGTCTGTTCGGTATTGCCACCGGAATGAAAGCCATGTGGGATAAGCTTGACACCAAATCTGATTCGGGGGACTTGGGGAGAGGGACCACTGATGACGATTAAGTAAATCTTCACGGTGATATCATTCGGAACCAACCAGGTTCTGATTGAAGGTTTACTCTGGTTTGAGGGCACAAACCGGAACGACAACAAAATAGGAAGGGGGGGAAAATAGAGTAATGATTTTTGGGATGTGGGATGCAACCTATTTTCATTTAGGACCGATACCAGTAGACCATATAATTGTAACCGAATGGGCTATTATTGCTGTTATTGGATTAATTGCGTATTTTGCTACCCGGAACATGCAGGTAGTTCCAACCGGACTACAAAACGCTTTTGAGATGATAATTGTATGGACCTACGATTTCTTTACCCAGCTTATGGACAAAGAGCATGTCGCCAAGAAGTGGGCACCGGTGCTCACTACCTTCTTCCTGTTTATTCTGCTTAGTAATTATAGCGGACTCATACCAGGGGCCGCACGCATAGAAGGCTTCCAGCCACCAACCAGTAACTGGAACGTCACTATGACGCTGGCCTTAATTACCTTCTTTTCAGTGCATGTCGCTGGGTTTTCTGAAAATGGGATGCACTATCTAGGCCATTTCATCAGTCCTAATCCACTAATGCTACCGCTAAATCTGCTTGAAGAAGTAACTCATCCGTTATCTCTTACCGTCCGTCTATTCGGTAACATTTTTGGTGAAGAAATGGTTATCGCTTACATGCTTTTCATGGTACCGTTCTTTATTCCGATGGCATTGATGGGGCTAAGTGTCTTGTTAGGTGCTATCCAGGCAGTCGTATTTACTATTCTATCAGCTAGTTATATAGCTGCAGCTACCGGTGAGGGTCATTAAAATTTACCCATAAATACAATGTCTTTATTGACATTGTGCAGATGAACTGATGAAAGGAGGGGAAAAAATGGGCATAGCATTAGGAGCTGGTTTAGCCGTATCTATAGCAGGTCTCGGAGGCGGCGTTGGAATGGGAATGGCAGGTGGCAAGGCCATCGAAGCCATAGCCAGACAACCGGAAGTCGGAGGGGATGTAAGAACCCTGATGTTTATAACCTTCGCTTTTATCGAAACTCTGACCATTTACGGTCTACTTATCGCATTTATGCTGGTAGGTAAAATGTAATTGTATGCGAGGGGAACAGTTTGCGGGCGGTAGAGTTGCTGATTAATGCAACGGCTCTGCTGCCCCAAAAACTATTTGCTCAAGAGATTGGAGGTAGCACATCCGTGTTAAAAAACAAACGGTTTTACCTGACAGTGCTCCTTTTGACGACTATATTAGTGCTTGGATTTACCGCCGTCTGTATGGCATCTGGAGGGGGCGGAATGCCTGTTGATGCACCCGAAGGCAAAACACCGGAATTTGGCAACTTATATGCTATCGGTTGGACCGCGGTAAACTTCTTTATCCTATTAGCACTACTTTATAAATTTGCTTTTAATCCTATTAATGCAATGTTGGAACAGCGTTCCACTACCATAGAAGGTTCGCTTAAACATGCGGAAGAGATGAAAGTTGAAGTCGAGCAAATGAGAAAGGAAGCACAGACTAACCTGACTGAATCCCGTAAGGAAGCTCAGGAGATTGTTGCCCGGGCTACCAAAGCGGCAGAAACTGCAAAAGCTGAAATCACTGCCAAAGCTCAGGAAGAAGCTCAAAACATTAAGGATAAAGCCCATGCTGAGATTAAATCAGCTACTGAGCAGGCCAAGATGGAACTAAAGGATACTGCAGCATCATTAGCGTTGTTTGCAGCAGAAAAAGTACTGGGTAGAGCTATTAATGAAGATGACCATAAGCGGATGGTCAAAGATTTTGTTAACGAGGCGGGCGATCTATTATGTTAAATAAAAGTGTTGCCAGGCGTTACGCCGAAGCATTTTTTAGCATAGCCCAGGAGGCCGGTAAAGTGGACCAGTTTCAACAGGAACTGGAAAAGGTGGTTCAGATTATATCGGAAACTGAGCACCTGCAGGAATATTTTGATCATCTGCTGATTCCACCGAAGGAAAAGAAGGAATTAATAGACAAAATATTTGCTGATCAGGTATCTTCCTTAACTTTGAACTTTTTATCCATGATTATTGATAAACGGCGCGGGAATTATATTGCTTTAATCGTAGATGAATACAAGGTAATGGCTGACGAAACCCGTAACATAACAAAGGCAGAATTGATTTCTGCCCGGGAAGTATCAGAAGAAGATATTAAAATCCTGGCTGAGAAACTCTCCGCTTCAACCGGAAAAACGGTGCAGCTTAAGTTACAGGTAGACCCATCATTGCTCGGGGGAGTAAAGATACGTATGGGAGACCAGGTCATAGATGCCACCGTAGCCAAGAGACTGGACATGCTAAAAGAACAACTGAAACAAGTAAAGATAAGTTAATCGATAGGGGTGAGCACATAAATGAGTATTAGACCGGAAGAGATTAGCGCGATATTAAAACAGCAGATAGAGCGCTACCAATCCGAGGTCGAGGTCAGCAATGTGGGCTCGGTTATCTATGTAGGTGACGGTATTGCTCGTGTTTACGGCTTACAGGGTGCAATGGCCGGCGAATTGCTGGAGTTTACCGGCGGAACCTTCGGAATGGTTCTTAATCTGGAAGAAGATAACGTTGGAGCTGTTTTGCTGGGTGAATACAGCCATATTAAAGAAGGCGACGTAGTAAAAGCTACTGGAAGAATCATGGAAGTTCCGGTTGGAAAAGCTATGCTGGGCCGGGTAGTAAACGGATTGGGACAGCCAATTGATGGTAAAGGTCCTATTAATACTGATAGATACCGTGCTATTGAACGTGTAGCACCAGGGGTTGTGGCCCGTTCACCAGTTAATACACCGATGCAGACCGGACTAAAAGCTATTGATACCATGGTACCCATCGGCCGCGGACAACGTGAATTAATCATCGGAGACCGCCAGACCGGTAAAAGCGCGATTGCTATAGATGCGATAATCAATCAGCGCGAGAAAAAGGATATGATTTGTATCTATGTGGCAATTGGTCAGAAACAGTCTTCAATTGCCGGAATCGCAGCCAAGCTTGAAGAAATGGGCGCTATGGATTATACCATTATTGTTGCTGCGACTGCTTCTGAGCCGGCGCCGTTGCTGTATATGGCACCATATGCAGGGGTTGCTATGGCCGAAGAGTTTATGGAATCAGATGGCGCTGATGTCCTGATTATTTATGATGACCTTTCCAAACACGCGGTAGCTTACCGTGAAATGTCTCTGTTGCTAAGGCGTCCTCCCGGACGTGAAGCTTATCCCGGAGACGTTTTCTATCTCCATTCCCGTTTATTGGAAAGAGCTTGTAAGGTAAATGAATCACTGGGCGGTGGATCAATTACAGCATTACCGATTATTGAAACTCAGGCTGGTGACGTATCTGCCTATATTCCAACTAATGTTATATCCATTACTGATGGACAGATATATCTGGAAACTGACCTTTTCTATGCTGGTCAACGCCCGGCCATAAATGCCGGTCTTTCAGTCAGCCGCGTTGGTGGTGCTGCTCAGACTAAAGCTATGAAGTCAGTTGCCGGCCAGCTTAGACTTGACCTGGCACAATACAGGGAACTGGCAGCGTTTGCTCAGTTTGGTTCTGATTTGGATAAAGCTACTCTGGCCAGACTGACCAGAGGTGAACGAGTTACCGAAATTCTTATCCAGAAGCAGTATCAACCCATGAGTATGGAAGAACAGGTAGTATCTGTTTACACTGGCGTTAATGGCTACCTGGATGATATACCCAGAGAAAAGGTGCAGGAATTTGAAAGTGATTTCTTAAAATTTATACGCAGTGCTAATGCTGAAATTCTGACCACCATAAAGCAGAGTGGTAAAATGGACGATGCGACGGAAGAAAAACTCCAAAAGGCCATAGCAGAGTTTAAGTCCACTTTTGCAGTTTAGGTGGTGAATTAGATGGCAGGAGCAGGTGTAAGAGAGTTTAAACGAAGGATTCGCAGTGTTAAAAACACTCAGCAGATCACCAAAGCCATGAAAATGGTGGCAGCAGCCAAGTTACGGCGGGCTCAGGAAAGTGCAGAAGCATCCAGACCTTACACGGAAACCCTGCAGGGAACACTGGCTCGACTAACTGCAGTTGCTTATGATGTGACCCATCCCCTGCTGGAAAAACGGGAAGATATCCTGAAGGTTGGCTATATAGTTGTTACAGCAGACCGCGGATTATGTGGGGCATTTAACTCCAATATTATTCGTCTGACCGTTCAGACAATCACTGAAGATACGCGTGATGTTGACCACGGGATTATTGCCGTAGGCCGCAAAGGGAGAGACTTCTTCCGTAAACGTGGAGAAGTGGATGCTGAGTTTGTTAACCTGGGTGATAATGTAAGCTATGCTGATGCCCGTGAAATTGGGCAGTATATTGTCAATGCTTATGAAAATGAAGAGTTGGACGAGGTTTATATTGTTTATGGCAAGTTCATCAACGCTTTGCGGCAGGTACCAACGGTTGTAAAAGTTCTGCCCATTGATCCTCCTACAAAGGATGAAGAAGTTGAAGAACGTTATGTCGAATATATTTATGAACCGAGTGCTGAAGAAATTCTCCTGACATTGCTGCCCAGATATATTGGCAGTCAGATTTATAATGCTATGCTGGAGAGTAAAGCCAGTGAATTCGGTGCTCGAATGACCGCTATGGGTAACGCCACTGAAAACGCCGGGGAAATTATCGACAGCCTGACGTTAAAAATGAATAATGTGAGACAGGCAGCGATTACTGATGAAATTCTTGATATAGTTGGTGGCGCTGAAGCCCTGAAAAAAGGAGGAAAGTAGATAATGGCTAATGTGACATACGGAGAGGTAACCCAGGTAATCGGAGCGGTTGTTGACATCCGTTTCAAGCCTGCTGAATTACCGGACTTGATGAACGCTATTAGCATAAAATCCAATGAGCAGGATAAAAGTATGTACAGCGGCCGTGATATTGATGTTACTCTTGAAGCTATGCAGCATCTGGGTAACGATACGGTTCGTTGTGTTGCGCTTCAGCCTACAGACGGTATTATAAGAGGTATGAAGGCAACCAATACCGGAGCAACAATTAAAGTTCCGGTTGGTGAAGGTTGTCTGGGGCGCATCGTTAATGTATTAGGTCAGCCGGTTGATGAAGCTGGCCCGGTTGAAGCTTCTGACTATTGGGAAATTCACCGTAACCCGCCTGCATTGGTTGATCAATTGCCAGCTACTGAACAGTTGGAAACTGGTATAAAAGTTGCCGACCTGATTTGCCCTTATGCAAAAGGTGGTAAGATTGGTTTGTTCGGCGGCGCCGGAGTAGGTAAAACCGTTATTATTCAGGAACTTATTCGTAATATAGCTTATGAGCATGGTGGCTACTCAGTATTCACCGGCGTGGGTGAGCGTACCCGTGAAGGAAACGATCTATGGGGTGAAATGACTGAATCTGGTGTTATTGACAAATGTGCTTTGATCTTTGGTCAGATGAACGAACCCCCCGGAGCACGTCTGCGGGTTGGCCTGACTGGATTGACGGTTGCAGAATATTTCCGTGATAAATCCGGTTTGGACGTTCTAATATTTATTGATAACATTTTCCGTTTCGCTCAGGCCGGTAACGAAGTGTCTGCACTTCTTGGCCGTATGCCTTCCGCGGTTGGTTATCAGCCCACTCTGGCAACTGACATGGGTCTATTGCAAGAACGTATTACCAGTACGCGTAGTGGTTCCATAACCTCTGCACAGGCTGTTTATGTTCCCGCTGATGACCTGACTGACCCGGCACCGGCAACAACCTTTGCTCACTTGGATGCGACCACGGTTCTGGCCCGCTCCATTGCTGAGCTGGGTATATATCCGGCGGTGGATCCCCTGGATTCCACTTCCCGTATTCTTGACCCACAGATACTGGGCGACAAGCATTATTATACTGCTCGTGGCGTACAGCAGATTCTGCAACGTTATAAAGAGCTGCAGGATATTATCGCCATTCTGGGTATGGATGAACTGTCTGATGAAGATAAGCTCATAGTTGCCCGGGCCAGAAAGATTCAACGCTTCCTGTCTCAGCCATTCCACGTTGCTGAACAGTTTACCGGTCAGCCTGGTATTTATGTACCGATTGCTGAAACGGTTGAATCTTTTGCCCAGGTGCTCGAAGGCAGACATGATAATCTGACTGAGGCAGCTTTCCTCATGGTAGGTAATATTGATACTGCCATCGCCAAAGCAAAAAGACTGGAGGCGTAGTGTATGGCAGACAACACCTTCATGCTAGAAATAGTGACCCCAGAACAAATTGTGTTTAAGGATGAAGTTCAGTTTGTAGTTGTTCCGGCGGTTGACGGCGAGCTGGGTGTATTGGTGAACCATGCGGCGTTAGTTACAGCATTAACGATTGGGGTACTTCGTTATAGAGAACCCAGCGGAGCAGAAAAGAAAATGGCTGTTAGTGGTGGATTCATGGAAGTCGTTGATAATGTGGCCCGGGTATTGGCTGAAACATCCGAGCGCGGGTCAGAAATTGATATACTGCGCGCCAAAGATTCTGCCAGACGAGCCCGTGAGCGTTTGACACAACGTAATGAAAACATCAATTACGCCAGAGCGCAGCTATCATTGAACAGAGCAATTGCGCGGTTAAAGGCTGCAGGAGAAAAACTGGACTAAATAAATTTATCAAAGCCGGAAGAGAATCTTCCGGCTTTGGATGATATTTTATGTTAATTTAATAGCTCTGTAACGGGGGGACTAAAGGGGTATTCGATATGAGTCCACTGGCAAAAACTCTACTGATTCTGGTATTGATTTACTATCTCTTTAAAGGCATTGTCTATTTAATTATGTGGCAAGCCACTGTCAAGATGGCTGAAAATGTCCAGGAACAAAGAAGGCAGCACCGTGAAAAACGTTATCAGGATCGCGAAATACGCAGAGCTCAGCGCAGAGATGAACTGGAAAAGAGGCAATCGAAAGAAGCGATTACCAACATTGGACTGAGTCGTAATATCAACCCGGAAAATGACATGTACGGGGACGAAGACAAGGAAGAATAATTGCCTGTGAATAATATTCAGGACAGGTATTTGGGGAGGTACTCTATGAAGTCCGCTTTTCTCATATTTATGATTGTTGTGCTGGTTTTTACAATCCTGCTGGGGATACTAATCTGGAGACAATCATTTAGAATTGAAAAAAAGGCACTTATTGCCAAACAGCGACAGGAGGAATACCTCCAGCAACTTGAAGCAGAGCGACAAATGCAATTACAGCAAAATTTGGAAAATAAATCAGATGAACTTAATAATGAAATTAGTGAACAACCTGGTAAATAACCAGGTTGTTTTGTTATTACTCTCCAATTGAAAATTAAATTTTCCGCCAGCATTCGAATAAATACCTGGTAGTATGGTAAGAATTCATATACAAATTCAATTGGGGAGGAATAGTTAATGAAGAAAGTTTTTATTTATATAACAATATTTATCTTAATGGTTTTAATCGCCAATTATGGTATTGAATATTCGTTAGCTAAACAATGGGAAAAGCGTTCTCCAATTCAACTAGCATTTGCATCTATCGGTGCAAATTCTCTTGAATCGAGGCTTGATTGTTGGGCAATGCTAAATATAAGTTCTAATAAAAAAGATTTAAATGAACTCCTCAAAAAAATAACCAAACAATTACAAATTGATTTAAATGAATCTCAGCTCTTCTATTATTACAGTAACAATACAACTGAATTAAGTTATAAGCACAAAAATGGAGATATTTCTTATTATTTTACCCTTCAATCAGATTTCAACAACAATCAAACTTATATTGTTATACGTATAGAAACAACTAATTCGGAAATTAATTTAAGTGAATTTGCTGAACAACTGCAAGGTATTAAAAATTTGAAGTGGCATAATTACTATTTATATAGTGGAGTAATTGAGCCAATGATCCAGGTTAAAGACCAAGCCCTGATTGGTCAGGTTTTAATGGCCAACTTAAAAGCAAACCAAATAGATGAATATAATGAAAATCTGACCTATAGCCTCAGTTGTTACAGTAAAACGGCTAATAAAGTATTGCCTCAAACCAATCTTCAGGGTAAAAAATATAATTTACAGATAGCATTAAAAAATAATCCTCAGGATGATACAACCAGGGTTTACATAGGATCCCCATTAATTTTGGGCGATTACTAGATAAACATTAGCTTTGATGAAAGTAATTGGATATTCAAATCGACTCATTCAGAAAAATCCAGTCAAAGATTATGTAGTTGGAATTTTATAAAAGGGGGTGATATTTAGGAGGTGGAAATACAAGTTCAAGGACAAACACCTTTATATGGAAGAGTCGAAGTCGGTTCCTCAAAAAATGCAATATTACCAATCCTAGCGGCATCGTTATTAACGGATGAGCCTCGAAAAATCAATCGAATACCCAATATAAAGGATGTCGAGGTAATTACTGAAGTATTATCCAGTTTAGGGGTTAACATTGATCAATTCAGCAGAAGTCTAGAGCTTTTTGGAGGGATAAATAGCAATCACCCGCCTTATGAATTGGTCAGACAAATAAGGGCTTCATTTTTAGTTATGGGACCATTACTGGCTAGAAGAGGAAATGTAAGAGTTGCTTTACCAGGAGGATGTGCAATTGGTACACGCCCTATTGATTTACACTTAAAAGGATTTGAAGCATTAGGTGCCAAAATTACTATGAGTGGCGGAGATGTAATCGCCAAAGCCAATATATTGCATGGTAACCATATATACCTTGATTTCCCCAGTGTAGGAGCTACAGAAAATATAATGATGGCAGCTGCACTGGCTCAAGGAACCACTTATATTGAAAATGCTGCTTTGGAACCGGAAATTGTAGATTTAGCCAATTATATTAATAGTATGGGAGGAAAAGTCACTGGAGCTGGCTGCAATGTTATAAAAATTGAAGGAGTTAAAAAGTTAACCTCAACTGAATATACACCCATTCCCGACCGCATTGAAGCTGGAACTTATATGTTGGCCGCTGCAGCTACCGGAGGGGAAGTAATCATAGAAAATATAATTCCCGAGCATTTAAAAGCTATTACCGCTAAATTAATTGAAACTGGTGCTGAAGTAATCGAAGGGGATAATCAAATAATTGTCAGGCGGGAAAAGGAAATTAAACCGGTATATATTAAAACCTTACCTTATCCGGGTTTCCCAACTGATATGCAAGCCCAATTTATGGCATACCTTATTCGGGCCAATGGCAGCAGCATAGTAACCGAATCAGTATTTGAAAACCGTTTTATGCATGTAGCTGAGTTATTGCGTATGGGTGCAAAAATAAAAATTGAAGGTCGAACCGCTGTCATTAGAGGTCAAAAAAATTTAACCGCTGCACGCGTAAAAGCAACTGATTTAAGAGCCGGAGCTGCATTATTAATTGCCGGGTTAACTGCCCGGGGATCAACTACAATAATGAATAGTGAACACATTGACCGCGGTTATGAGGGCATTGTAGAAAAATTCAACAACCTGGGAGCTAAGATTAGCAGAATATAAGCATGGTATAAGCATTAATACCATGCTTTTTTCATACCTATTTTTATGGATAAGAATAGGAAGCTAATCTTAATATTTCTAATAAGTTTGATTATTATTACAGTAATAATAATTCAACATAATCAACGCGAGAAAAGCGAAGACTTACATATAAAGCTATATCTAAGTCAGCAACAGCAGGTTATAGAATTACCATTTGAGGAATATATCATTGGTACAGTTGCAGCTGAAATGCCGGCCAATTTTGAACTGGAAGCCCTTAAAGCCCAAGCGGTCTGTGCCAGAACTTATGCATTACGCAAAATAATTGAGAATCATAAGTATCCCCTTAATGCCGATTTATCAGATGATATTTGTTCCTGTCAGGCATATTGTTCCCAGGAAGAATTTAAAAAACGACATGGAGATAAACAGGGTAAATTATGGGATAAAATATCCCGGGCAGTAAATTCTACCCGCGGAGAAGTATTGCTATATGACGGTAAACTTATAGATGCCTTATATCATTCTACTTGTGGAGGTTATACTGCAGATGCTGAGGAGGTTTGGGGAAATCCGTTACCTTATCTGAAGGCAGTTAAATGTAACTATTGTTCTCAATCCCGCTTTTATAATAGTAACCAAATTATCTCCTGGGATGATTTGCGAAAACAATTAAATCTGAAAGCAAGAATATATGAAATAAAAATCATACCTTACAGACCGGCAGGACGTGTTAGAGAAATAATAATTAACGACCGGCATTTCAGTGCAGCAAGTGTCCGCCATGATCTGAATTTACCCTCAACCTGGTGGCAATTCAAAACCAATTCCAATGGAGTGATTATTAATAGTCGTGGTTATGGTCATGGGGTTGGCATGTGCCAGTACGGGGCTAATGGGTTAGCCATGAACAATAAATCCTATGAACAAATCCTGCGAATATATTATACAGGGGTCAGTTTGGAGAAAATAAGACTCTAATGTTCTTAAAAACCCCCCCGGTTGAATATATTTAATTAATTAAACCGGGGGAGGCCAAATTATGCAAAACTATATTAGAAAACGGGCGGTAAAAATCGCTCATCATATTATTCAAACCTCAGACACGGTTCGGCAAACTGCCGAAGTGTTTGGAATTAGTAAAAGCACCGTACACAAGGATGTGGCTGAAAGACTACCCAGAATAGATCGTCTTTTGGCTGAAGAAGTAAAATTAATTTTAGAACAGAATAAAGCTGAACGCCATATACGGGGAGGAGAGGCTACCCGACAAAAATATGCCGGTCAACATGGCTTGATGTAATAAAACTTCATAGCAAGAAAAACACGAATAAGGTAAAATAATGGTAGACTATGAAGTAATTGCAGGGAGGCACCGATAAATATGTGCTTTGAAGAGGACATCGGCATTGATTTGGGAACGGCGAGCGTTTTGGTATTTAAAAAAGGAGAAAATATAGTTCTCCACGAACCCTCTGTAGTGGCCATAGATCGTAATACTGATAAAGTAATTGCGGTTGGAGAAGAGGCCCGATTAATGCTGGGCAGAACGCCGGGTCATATTGTAGCGATACGTCCTCTTAAAGAAGGCGTTATCGCCGACTATGATACTACTGAGAAAATGTTAACCTATTTTGTGCGTAAAGTTATTGGTAATCGTATGTTTTTGAAACCGCGTGTAATTGTCTGCATACCTACAGGGGCTACCGATGTAGAGGAAAGAGCCGTACGCCAGGCTACATTAGCTTCTGGGGCCAGACAAGCTTTTATTATCGAAGAACCTCTGGCAGCAGCCCTGGGAGCAGGAATAAATATTTCTGAAGCCACAGGTAATATGGTAGTAGATATTGGTGGAGGAACTTCAGATATTGCCGTACTATCACTGGGAGGTATTGTATGTAATTCATCTTTGCGCATAGGTGGCGATAAATTTGATGAAGCAATAGTTCGTTATATTAGAAGAGAATATAACCTTATGATTGGTGAACGAACCGCTGAAGAGTTTAAAATAAGAGTTGGAACTGCTTATGTTACCGCTGCCAATAAAGATAATGCCATGGAAGTAAGAGGCAGAGATTTATTAACTGGTCTGCCCAAGACTATCAATATTACTGCCGCAGAAAGTTGGGCAGCTATGCAAGAACCAATAACTGCAGTTATTGAAGGAGTAAAAAAAGTTCTGGAAATAACCCCCCCGGAACTAGCAGCAGATATAGTTAATAATGGAATAGTAATGACCGGCGGAGGAGCTCTGCTGGACGGCCTGGATATTTTGTTATCCAAAGAAACTAACCTGCCGGTTCATATTGCTGATGATCCCATTAGTTGTGTAGCTAAAGGTACCGGAAAAGCTTTATATGAAATGAATCTGTTGGCCAGAACGGGCAGTAAAATTAGTAAACGCATACTGTAGTAAAGGTATTTAATCATTTTTTCGATATACATATAAATAAGTAATTGCTGGAGGCAAACCCATTGATTAAAGGATTATATACTGCTGCAGCAGGAATGATGAATCAGATGGCCAGACAAGATGTAGTGGCCAACAATCTGGCTAATGTATCGACAGCTGGTTTTAAAAAATCTATTACGGTTACCGGGGCCTTTCCGGAAATGCTAATGAGCCGTTTAGGAGAAGTAAAAACTGACATCAGTGGCAAACCAATAGCACAAAAACCAGTTGTAATTGGAACGGTAGGTACAGGAGCTGCGGTCAGCACTATTCATACTGATTACAGCATGGGCAATTTAAAAGCAACTTCCAATTATACCGACCTGGCTTTGGGCAGTGATGGGTACTTTGCAGTGGAAACGCCGGAAGGTATTCGTTATACCCGCAGCGGAGAATTTAAAATATCTTTTACCGAAGATGGAGGAATGCTTACTACCAGTCATGGTTTTCCCGTACTTGATACTAATGATGAACCCATTTTTATAGAAGGTGAGTTCAGTGTTGACTCACGAGGAATAATTACTTATGAAAATGAGGAATATACCCAGCTGGGAGTATATCGTCTGGAAAACCCTCAGGAATGGGAGAAAATGGGCGACAGTCTTTTTAATGCCCAAGCTCCTGAGCCGGTAGATAATCCAGGAATAAAGCAGGGATTCCTGGAGGAATCCAATGCTAATGCAGTGCAGGAAATGGTAACGTTGATTAGTGTAGTGCGGGCCTATGAGGCTTTACAAAAAGTTGTTCAGGCCGAGGATGAATTAAACCAGGTAGCCATTGATGAAGTAGGAAGAGTATAAATATATTTTGTAAGGCTTTTAACTCCTGTCATTCTGGCAGGATTTTTTTTTGCAAAATATATTAAGAAATCGAATGAAGCAGGAAAATAGAAGGCAAAAATCTAATAATGAAAGAATGATGGTCTTAAGGGGGATAACTAATGGAAGCCCGGTTTTTAGGATGCAGGATTGACAATTTGGACATGCAGCAAACGGTTGATAAGATAGAAAGCTTTATAAATAGTCAAACCGGTGCACAAATTATTACCTTGAATGCAGAAATATTATATCAGGCTCAATATGACGAAGAATTGAGGGAACTAATCAACCAGGCGGATCTGGTGACTCCTGATGGAATAGGAATTGTCTGGGCAGCCAGGAAGCTGGATAAACCAGTAAAGGAAAGAGTTACCGGGATTGATTTGCTGCAGAATCTATGTTTCCGTGCTGCCGAAAAGGGTTGGCCCATATATTTATTTGGCGCTGCTCCGGGAGTAGCAGAATCAGCAGCTGAAAACCTGAAGCAACAATATCCGGGGTTAAATATATGCGGTATCAGACACGGATATTTTGGATTGGAAGACTACGAGCAAATAAGGGCGGATATCTTAAGCAGCAAACCAGCAATATTATTTGCAGGTCTGGGTGCACCTAAACAGGAATACTGGATTAGAGACAATCTTCCCCTGTTGGGATCAATAGTTTGCATGGGTGTAGGGGGAAGCTTTGATGTATTAAGTGGTTTAAAACAAAGGGCCCCTGCATGGTTAATAAAATTGAATCTGGAATGGCTTTATCGACTGCTGGCAGAACCATCACGTATAAAGCGACAGACAGTATTGCCCCGCTTTATCTGGCTGGTTTTAAAAACCAAATGGAGAGGCAAGGCTTAAAAATTATATGAAATTGGGAATAAGGGACTTACTTTAGCTTATACCGTTCAATAACAGGGGAGGATTAATGTGGAGAATCAAAAATTACTGGCCCTGGATATTGGTACCCGAAAAATTATTGGCGTAGTAATGGAAAAAACTGATGCTGGCTACTGTATAATAGCCAGTGACATGAGGGAACATACTACCCGGTCAATGATGGATGGCCAGATTCATGATGTTGAAGCTGTAGCAGCTAATTTATTGCTCATTAAAAATACTTTGGAAGCTGCTGTAGGTAAACCATTGGAAAAAGCCTCGGTAGCAGCTGCCGGACGTTCATTAAAGACTTCCCGGGGGACCTGCCGCAAGAAGCGTATACCCTTCCAGGAAATCAGCAGAGAAGAAGTAACTGCTCTGGAAATTGAAGCTGTTCAGCAGGCTCAATATAATTTGACCCAGGAAAATACAAATGAAAATAATCATCTATTTTGTATAGGTTACAGCGTGGTTCAATACTGGCTGGAAAATCAGCCCATAGGAAGTTTAATAGGTCAGGTAGGCGCAGAAACCGAAGTGGAAATTATTGCTACGTTTTTACCTCGGGTAGTAGTTGACAGTCTGCTATCAGTACTGCGACGTGTAGGATTAAGTGTATATAGTCTTACTTTGGAGCCGATTGCAGCGTTAGCGGTTGCTATTCCCTCAACCATGCGAATGCTTAACCTGGCACTGGTTGATATTGGCGCAGGCACCTCTGATATAGCACTGGTCAGAGATGGAAACATATTTTCTTATGCGATGGTACCCAATGGGGGAGATGAAATAACAGAAACGCTGGCCGCCAAATATTTACTGGACTTTAATATAGCTGAATTACTAAAACGTCGTCTTACCAGCGAAGAAACAGTTCAATTTGCCGATGTACTGGGTAATGAAATATCTGCCCCTTCCAAAGAAGTTTTAATCACCTTGCAACCTAAGACTGAAGAATTAGCTACTCAGATAGCCGATAATATTTTACGGCTTAATCAAAAACCTCCGGATGCGGTTATTTGTGTGGGCGGAGGAAGTCTTACCCCCGGTTTAACCGAAATAATTGCCCGGAATCTGGAGATACCCGCTAACCGCATTGGCATACGAACACCGCAAGCTTTTGAGGATATTGTGGTTGATATTGATTATCTGCGGGGACCGCAGGGAGTTACTCCGCTGGGCATTGCTTATCACGCCTTGACTATACCGCCTATCCCTTTTATTAAAGTTTTGGTAAATAACCGGGAGATTGCTCTGTGGAATACCGGAAACTTAACTGTTGCTGCTGCTCTTTTGGGTTCAGGAATATCCCTGGTTAACATATATGGAAAACCGGGAATGGGAAAAACTATTGAGATTAATGGAGCAGTTAAAGTATTTAAAGGCGAAATAGGGACTGCTCCGCTTATAAGAGTTAACAACGAGGAAGCTTCGCTGGAGACTATAATTAATGATGGTGATACGATTGAATTTGTTCGGGGTATAGATGGAAATGATGCCCGGATATTAGTTAAAGACCTGTTGCCATCAGCTGCAGGCAGTGTAATTGTCAATGGTTCTATAACGCCGTTACAGCCGATAGCTAAAGTTGACGGTAACCTGCTGGAATTAACGGATGAATTACCGGATCGATGCAAGGTAGAATTTTCCAATGTTAACAGTATTGAAAATATCTTATCTTTATCTGGAGTACCGGATCATCTGATGATAGAAAAAGTTTATAACTATACTCTGAATGGACAACCTATGTTATATCGATGGACACCGGTAAAAGTAAAAGCAGATGGGAAAGAAGCGGACTTAAAGGACTCAGTTGAAGTAGGTGCAAACCTGGAATACAGTGTTGAAAAACTAAGACCGCAGATATCTGACATACTTACTAACGGAGTTTCTCCAGGCATAAACATTACTGTCAATGAACAACCGGTATTTCTGGAAGCACGCACAGTATCAGTATACATTGACGGAAAAGCAGCAGAATTGCAGGATGAATTACAGGAAGGAACCGCGATCACCATTAATGAACGTGAAACCTCAGCAATTCTCAGTGATATATTTCGGGTTATTAATCTTGAACCTTATCCGGGCGGAAAACTGATTATGCGCGTAGACGACAACGATGCTGGTTTTACCACCCCGATCACCGAAGGCTCCAAAATCCAACTCATCTGGGAATAAGCCGCCCGGGACAAAGGGGACGGTTCTGCTGTCCCTTATCCCCTTCGACCTCCAACCTTTTACCAATAAAAAACGTATAGAATAGAAATATTGAGGAATAGTTAATAATAGTCAAATAATCGAAAATAGCGAACTAATTTGGCCTGTTATAAAGTTTTAGCTGAACAAATCCATGCATTACAATATATTAAAGTCAACAAAGGTCAAAGAAGGAGACGCTTATGAAAAAAAGTCTGGCTGATAGAATTGAACAGTATATCAAAGTATTAATTGATCATAGTGAGTCAAACCAGATTGAAATCCAAAGGGCCGAGTTGGCAGAGACATTCAATTGCGCGCCATCTCAGGTAACTTATGTGCTGGCTACGCGATTTACTGAGCGGGAAGGCTATGTAACTATTAGTCGCCGGGGAGGCAAAGGTTATGTTCGTATAACCCACTGTGAGGATACCGCCAGTTTAAGGGAGTTTGCTGAACTGTCCGGATTTATTGATGAATTGGTAGCTAATAAGGCTATTTCACAGGTAGAAAAAGATCTATTAATTTATCTTCTGGCTAATGCTTTTAAAGACTTGAATTATCAACAAAAGAGTCAAGTTTATGATGGTATAAAACAGGCAATAATTGCCTATGTTAACCTGGATGACTAAGGGAGGTACGGAGATGAATTGTCAAGAGTGCAACCAAAGACCGGCAACTATTCATCTAACCCAGATGTTTAATGGCAAAAAGGAAGAAACGCATCTGTGTGAATATTGTGCAGCTAAAAAGGGTGCCATGTTATTTAATGCTGATGAGTTCTCAATTCCTAATTTATTAGGCAGTTTCCTGGGTTATCAGGTTAATCTGCCGGGAGCAAAGGAAGCGCAAACACCACCTAATATTTGTACTAGTTGTGGCAGCTGTTTTGCTGATATAACTAAAACAGGAAAACTGGGCTGTGCTGATTGTTATAACACTTTTGTTCAGGAACTGGAGCCTACCTTAAGGCGTATCCATGGTAACAGTCAGCATATTGGGAAAATACCTGCCCGGGGCGGGGGAAAAGTTCTAATTAAAAAACAAATCGAGAAACTCAAAGAACAATTACAAGAGGCGGTTGCCAGTGAAAAATATGAACTAGCTGCTGAAATTAGAGATTCAATTAAAAACATGGAAAAGGAATTGGGTTAAAGGGGGGCTCATATTGAAAAACGACTTCTTGAATAGTACTTACGTTGGCTGGATGGAGCAAGGCCCGGAATCCAATATTGTTATAAGCAGTCGGGTACGGTTGGCCAGGAATCTGCAAAATATGCCGTTTCCTCAACGAATGGATGAAAAAAGCGGCTTGGAATTAATAAATTTAATTAAAAAAGCCTGGCAGACCGATGAAAAATCCATACTGAAAGATCTGAACTGGTTTAGTTTTGATGAGTTATCAGATTTGGATAGAACCATTTTAATGGAAAAACATCTGATCAGCCCCGGACATGCTCAGTCTGATAAATCATATAATGGATTGCTGGCAAATCAGGATGGTTCAATATCTATAATGATTAATGAGGAAGATCATCTAAGAATCCAGTGTTTATTGCCCGGTTTGCAGGTACAGGAATGCCTGCAGAACGCTAATGAAATAGACGATATCCTGGAACAACATCTTGATATAGCTTTTGACGAACAGCGGGGATATTTAACTTCCTGTCCTACTAATGTAGGTACGGGCATGAGAGCATCAGTTATGCTGCATTTACCGGCAATTGCTATCACCGGGCAGTTAAATCAGCTGGGTCATCATATAAATCAATTAGGTATGATTGTACGAGGTATTTATGGCGAAGGCAGTGAGGCTACCGGTAATTTCTTTCAGTTATCCAACCAGATAACTCTGGGACAAATGGAACAGGATATTGGCAGTAATCTGGTAGCTATGACCCGTCAGATTGTACAACAGGAACAGATATTACGTGATAATCTTAACCGGCATATGCGTATACAAATGGAAGACCGGGTTGGAAGGGCTTATGGAGTTTTAACCAATGCCCGCATGATTACTTCCAATGAAGCTCTGACACATTTATCAGATTTAAGGTTGGGCGTTGATCTGGGAATAATTGAGGATATTAGTCTATCAGCCCTTAATGAGTTGATGGTAGCCATTCGTCCGGCTCATTTACAAAAAAGAGCCGGCAATCAGATGGACCCGCTCGGTCGTGATGTTAACCGGGCCAAAGTTATTAAAGAGATACTGCAGTCAGGTCAGAATCCTGTTCAGACTGCAGATGAATAGGAGGGATTTAATATGTTTCGTAGATTTACACAGCGGGCTCGTAATGCCATAATGCATGCTCAGGAGGAAGCTCGTCAATTAAACCACGCTGCAATTGGAACTGAACATATTCTACTGGGTTTACTGGGAGAAGGCGAAGGAATTGGTGCACGGGCTTTATTAAGTTTGGGTATCGATTTGGATAAAGTGCGCGAAGAAATAATTCAGGTAATGGGAACCAATGAGGGTCAGATGGAAGAAGCTGACGGCGATTTACCTATTACACCCCGCGCTAAAAAGGTAATTAACCTGGCTTATGATGAGGCCCGTTTGCAGGGGGTAAATTATGTAGGTACCGAGCATATTTTGTTAGCCTTGTTAAGAGAAGAAGAAGGCGTAGCTGGTCAGGTATTGCTGGCTATGAATGTTAAGTTGGATGATTTAAGACAGCAGGTGATGAATCTGCTGGGGGGTGAACCCCAGACTGGAAACAGTCAGCCTGCTTACCAGGAGATAAATCCGGGTACAACTATGCCAAACCCGGGTAAGCGTAAACCAAAAAGTAAAACTCCTACTCTGGATGGTTTTAGTCGCGACTTAACTCAGGATGCCATAGAAGGGCGCCTGGATCCGGTTATTGGACGTAACGAGGAAATCCAAAGAGTAGTTCAGGTGCTTTCTCGTAGAACGAAGAATAATCCAGTCTTAATTGGTGACCCGGGAGTAGGGAAAACTGCTATTGTAGAGGGATTGGCACAACGTATTGTTGAAAATCAGGTGCCGGAAACCCTGAGTAATAAACGGGTAGTAGCGTTGGACCTTTCTGCCATGGTGGCAGGAACCAAATATAGGGGTGAATTTGAGGATCGGTTAACTAAAATTGTCAATGAAATAAGAACCGCCGGGGATGTAATCATTTTTATAGATGAATTGCATACCATTGTAGGTGCAGGGGCGGCAGAAGGAGCTATTGATGCAGCCAATATCTTAAAACCTTCTCTGGCTCGAGGTGAATTTCAATGTGTAGGGGCAACTACCCTGGACGAATATCGTAAGCATATAGAAAAAGATGCTGCATTGGAAAGAAGGTTCCAACCAATTGTTGTTGATGAACCTACTCTGGAGGAAAGTGTTGCAATATTAAAAGGATTACGGGATCGTTATGAAGCGCATCATGCTGTAAAAATAACTGATGAAGCTATTGAAGCAGCAGTTCATTTGGCTTCGCGTTATATTAGTGATCGCTTTCTGCCGGACAAGGCAATTGATCTGATTGACGAGGCTTCTTCACGAGTACGTTTAGCTAATTATGTATTACCCGATGAGCTAAAGGAAATGTCACAACGCCTGGAAGCAATAATTAATGAGAAGGAAGAAGCCATAAACGCTCAGGAATATGAGCAGGCTGCCAACCTGCGGGATGCAGAACAAAAATTGAGAGATGAAATTGATAACCAGCGCAAGGAATGGATAAATAAGCGCAGTCTGGAAGTTGGTCTGGTAACCGAAGAGGAAATTGCAGTAATTGTGTCCAGTTGGACCGGAGTTCCGGTCAGCAAACTGGCGGAAGAAGAAAGTCAGCGTTTAATAAATCTGGAAGAAATATTGCACCAACGGGTTATTGGTCAGGATGAAGCGGTTAAAGCAGTATCAAGGGCAGTTCGCCGGGCACGCGCCGGATTGAAAAACCCTAAGCGTCCTATCGGGTCATTTGTATTTTTAGGCCCGACCGGGGTGGGCAAAACTGAGCTGGCCAGAGCACTGGCAGAAGCCATGTTTGGCAATGAAGACGCTATTATTCGCCTGGATATGTCTGAATACATGGAAAAACACTCAGTAGCGCGTATGGTCGGCTCGCCTCCCGGATATGTTGGTTATGATGAAGGAGGACAATTAACTGATAAAGTTCGCCGTAAGCCCTATTCAGTAATACTAATGGATGAAATAGAAAAAGCTCATCCGGATGTCTTTAATATATTATTACAGGTATTGGAAGATGGCCGTCTGACTGATGGGCAGGGACGTACGGTTGATTTCCGCAACACCGTAGTAATAATGACCTCCAATGTAGGCGCCGAGTCTATCCGGGCCTCCAAAAAAGTAGGCTTTACCAGTGAACATGGCAGTGAGGCTGATTATAATAAAATGAAGGATCAAATGCTGGATCAGATGAAACGCACTTTCAGACCGGAGTTTTTAAACCGGGTTGATGAAACTATTGTGTTCCAATCGCTGGAGGAAGAGGAACTTAAGCAAATAGTAGATTTATTGCTGGTAGATTTACAGAAAAGAATTGAGGAAAATGGGTTTACAGTTGAGGTTACTGATGAAACCCGGGCGCTCATTTTGAAAAAGGGTTATGACCCCGTATTCGGAGCACGACCACTAAAACGCGCCATACAAAATCTGGTTGAGGATAGAGTCTCAGAGGAAATTCTTCAGAGAACCGTGCAACCGGGAGATAAAATAGTTATAGATGCTCATGATGATGAAATTGTAATTTCAAAATCATAATCTGGTATGTTTATGGGCTCCTCTAAACGAGGAGCTTTACTTTTTTATTTCTTCTAATAGTTGACGGAAAAATACAGAAAATGATTTAATGCCCTATTGTATTACATAGAGTATAATAATTGTTAGGTGATAAATGTGGCAAAATTATCAAGTAAATATGTATGCAATAGTTGTGGTTATGAAGCTTTAAAATGGATGGGCAAGTGCCCGGGTTGTGGTAATTGGAACTCTTTTATTGAAGAAATCATTGACCGGAAAGAAACCCGAGCCATAACAAAAGACTCACAGGCTGTTCCTTTGGATACCGTAATCTCTGATGATACATTTCGCTTTAGCAGCGGCATTGGTGAATTGGATCGGGTCTTGGGGGGAGGCATTGTACCGGGTTCGCTCATTCTGTTGGGTGGAGATCCGGGAATTGGCAAATCCACTTTATTGCTGCAGGTAGCCGATGCTATTGCCCGTGATGGCAAACGGGTTTTATATGTTTCAGGAGAAGAATCTCTGAAACAGCTTAAAATGCGTTCACTAAGGTTAGGAATTACGGCTGCACAAAATATATATTTATCTGCGGATCAGGATATTGATGCCCTGGAAAATCTGTTACTAGATATTGCTCCGGAAGTAGTAATCATAGACTCGATCCAGACAGTTTTTTCTTCCAATATTTCTTCCATACCGGGCAGTGTAAGTCAACTTCGAGAATGCACTGCACGTATCATGGAATATGCCAAAAAGTCTGACCGGGCATTTTTCCTGGTAGGACATGTTACCAAAGAAGGTGCCTTAGCTGGACCCAAAGTACTTGAGCACATGGTGGATGTAGTAGTATATTTTGAAGGTGAGAAGAATTTTGCCTTTCGATTGTTAAGGGGAGTTAAAAATCGCTTTGGGTCTACTGATGAAATTGGGCTAATGGAGATGAGTAGTCAGGGACTTATGGAAGTTACCGATCCCAGCTATGTTTTTACGACTTCAGGATTAGATACGGCAACTGGTACAGCAATTGCTGCCAGTTTTGAAGGCAGTCGCCCCATGTTAATCGAAATACAGGCTTTAGTTGCTGCCTCAGGTCCGGCTTATGCCAGACGTATGGCTTCCGGAATTGACCAGAATCGGTTATCATTAATCATTGCCATACTGGAAAAACGACGTGGTTATCCACTGGCCAGTCAGGATGTATATCTTAAAGTAACCGGGGGGCTATTTCTTAAAGATCCATCAGTGGATTTGGCTATTGCAGCGGCTATTATTTCCAGCTTCAGGGATAAACCGCTGCCTCGTGACACTGTTTATGTGGGCGAACTTAGTTTATCCGGTCAGATAAGGCCGGTTCCCTTTCTGGAACAACGACTGAAGGAAATTGAGAGAATGGGGTTTAAACGGGTTATATTACCAGAAAGTATATCTGGTCGGTTACCAAACAACCTGCCTGGGATTGAATGTCTGGGAGTCAAGACCATTGATGATTTTATAGAAAGGATTACGGAGGGATAATAGTGGTAGATGAACTTTATCAGGGTAATTTTCGTAAGTACCTGCAGATGTTGGCTCCAGGGACCCTGTTTCGTCTGGGAATCGAAAACGTAGTGCAGGCAAATACCGGTGGACTTCTCGTAGTAGGAGACTCAGAGGAACTACTAAATATTGTAAGCGGTGGTTTTCGGATTGACTGTGAGTTTACACCCGCACGTCTGTACGAACTGGCTAAGATGGATGGGGCCATTATTCTAAGCAAAGATGCCAGTAAAATATTAATTGCTAATGCCCAGCTTAACCCTGATGACATTCCCTCCAGTGAGACCGGTATAAGACATCGTACTGCAGAACGGGTAGCCCGTCAGACGGGTGAGTTTGTTATAGCTATTTCCCAGCGCCGGCAAGTGGTGACCCTGTATCAGGGCACGAATACCTTTCGGCTGAGAGATTTGGCTACCATTTTAGCCAAGGCCAACCAAGCCTTGCAGACTCTGGAGAAATACCGTAATGTTTTGTCTCGCGAGCTGCAGCGCATGGGAGGATTGGAATTTGAGGACATGGTAACCGTAGCTGAAGTTTGTGAGATATTACGCCGCAGTATGAAGGTATTACATATTGGTCAGGAGATAGAAAACTATCTGGTAGAACTGGGCTCCGAGGGGCGTCTGGTTAAGATGCAGCTTGAAGAACTGGTGGCTAATGTGCAGGATGAAGCCTTGTATATCATCCAGGATTATTCGCAGAATTCGGATAAAACGCCGGAGGAGATAATGAATAATATGTTACGTGCTTTTGAAGAGGATGTATCTGATTCCGTATTCATTGCAAAAATGTTGAGTCTGGGAACTACCAGCAGCTATCTTGATCAGCAGGTATCTCCGCGCGGTTACCGTATGTTACAAAAACTGCCCCGCATACCGGTTTCCATTATTGATAACCTGGTAGAAGAATTTGGCCTGTTGAGTCAGATACTGCATGCTACCATTGAAGAGCTGGATGATGTTGAAGGAATAGGTGAAGTAAGAGCTCGTTCCATTAAAAATGGTCTGAAAAGAATGCAGGAACAACTGTTGTTGGAATACATGGTTTAACCGGAGACAATATTAAATAATATGATAAAAAACCGCCGTTAAGCGGTTTTTATTTGTTACTTCTGCCTTTCCTTTATCCTAGGTCATATTATATACTCCCAGGGCGGAAGCCTTTTTATATTCGGTAATAAAAACATCATATAGATTAATATTTAAAGTGTTGCACAAAGCTGCAGAATAGAAGAGTAATTTACCTAATTCACTAATTATGACATCCTCACAATTGTTACACATGACTCCGCGCAAATGATTATCCATATGCTGGCGTAACTCCTCAATGGAATTAACATTATCAGGGATTTGCAATTTGGTTGCCTCTACACTCATACAACCGCAATCAGTAACTGACTTAACTACTGCACGATTTACCCGACAGTTAGCTTCCGATAATTTTGATAAAATATCTAAAATGCTATGATGTCTGATTAACAAATCACCAACTACATTTTGAAACTCATCACAGATCAAGTCTTTCATCAGCGAACTTGCCTCCCCTACTCGGTGATTAATAACCATTATATCCCCCGATAAAAAGCCTGTCAATTCAAGCTTGCCTAAGACTGGCGTGAAATAAAAATGCAAATAGCATAACCCTGACGGCATGACCATCCTACTTAAATTAGTAATACTGGTATAATATAACATATTTTGAGTCAAAATAGAAGAGGAGGTGTATAAAAATGAAAAACCGCAGACGTTATTCCGGACCATTGGTAATAATAGCCATATTGATCGGAGTATGGGCAGCTTACATGGCAAATATGATTTGGAATTTATCTTATAGTTATTTGGGATTAATCGGTATAGGGAGTCTGTTAGCTTCTTATATTTTTACCAGGTGGACACTGAAACAGATACGCTCATTTTTTAAAGACTTAAACCGACGGGTAGACAATACATCGTTGGAGGCATTATTGGGAGGAACACTGGGATTATTATCCGGCATCACCGTAGCAGTTCTTTCCAGCTTTCCGCTATCATTATTGGGAGGACCTGGGACGGCAATGACTATTGTGGTGCTGATTATAGCAGTATATTTGGGACTAAGCATTGGCAGCCGCCGAGCACCGGAAATATGGAATAGTATTATGCGAGGGGAATTTTCCGATATAAAGGATCATGAATTAGGCTTACAGAATAAAGTTCTCGATACCAGTGCCATAATCGATGGGCGTATATATGATGTTTGCCTGAGCAAATTTTTAGAGGGCGTCTTAATTGTACCCACTTTTGTTATTGAAGAATTACAGCATATAGCTGACTCTGCTGACCCAGTCAGGCGCAACAAAGGCAGACGAGGTCTGGAATTGCTATCAAAAATGCAGAAGCACTTACTTATAAAAATTGATATAATAGAGGTCACAGACACGGCTATCCTGGAAGAAAAAGAAGTCGATGCAAAATTAATACGACTGTGCAAGCAGCTTCAGGCTGGTATCATCACTAACGATTATAACTTAAATAAAGTAGCAGATTTACAGGGAATCAAGGTTTTAAATATTAATGAACTGACTAATGCAGTCAAAATGATTGTTTATCCGGGTGAAACCATGCGGGTTACTATCATCAAAGAAGGTCGTGAAAATGCTCAGGGAGTAGGTTATCTGGAAGATGGCACTATGGTAGTGGTTGAGGATGCCGGACAACAGATTGGCCATGACCTGGAAGTAATAGTAACCAGTGTTTTTCAAACTGCTGCCGGACGCATGATATTTACCCGCAAAATCAAAGAAGGATATGTATCTGATCTGGGAACTGGCTTGCACGGCCAAGAGGTGGAATTATATGGCTGACAACCTGCGGGTGGTCATAGCTGCTGCTGGAACAGGCAGCAGGATGGGCGGTAAGGTTAATAAACAATATATGTTGTTAAATAAACGGCCCATATTAACATACTCATTGGACTCATTTGAACAGTCCAGCCTGGTTGATGAAATTTTGATTGTGGCAAAACCGGAAGAAACAGACTATTGCCGGCAAGAAATCGTCGAAAGATATAAATATCGAAAGGTATCCAAAGTGGTCGCTGGTGGCAAGGAACGCCAGGATTCAGTATGGGCAGGTTTACAGGAACTATATAATAATAGGACAGATTATGTGGCGGTGCATGATGGTGCACGGCCGCTTTTCTCGTCTGATTTACTGCAGGCATTATTTACGGAGGCGCAGCAATGGGGAGCAGCTATCCCCGGTGTTTTTGCCCGTGATACGCTAAAAACAGTTGATCATAATAATTTTGTTGACCAAACTTTAGATAGAACCTGTATAATAGCGGTGCAGACCCCGCAAATTTTTAATTACTCCCAACTGTATTCTGCCTATGAGCAGGCCTTCAGGGAGAATTTTCAGGGAACAGATGATGCGGTATTATATGAAAAATTCATAGGTCAGGTTAAAGTAGTAACCGGAGAACCGGCTAATCTGAAAATTACCACCCCGGAAGATCTGATTATAGCTGAAAGCCATTTAAAATTCCGCCATATAAGGAGGACATAACTATTGCGAGTCGGTATTGGATATGATGCTCATCGTTTGGTGAAAGAAAGGCCCCTGATTTTAGGGGGAGTAAATATACCTCATACATATGGTTTACTGGGACATTCTGATGCGGATGTACTGGTTCATGCAATTTGTGATGCCCTGTTGGGGGCAGCGGCTTTAGGGGATATTGGACAACACTTTCCGGATAATCAACCTCAATACCGGGGAATAAGCAGTTTAATTCTATTAGCTGAAGTAAAGCAGAAAATTAACCAACAGGGTTGGCAAATTTCCAACATAGACAGTGTTATCATTGCCGAGCAGCCCAAAATAGCACCCTATATTAACGCCATGCGTGAGAATCTGGCCCGCTGTCTGGATATAGATATCAGCCAGGTAGGAGTAAAAGCTACCTCCACCGAAGGCATGGGATATGAAGGTCGCCAGGAAGGTATTTCTGCTCAGGCAATAGCATTATTACATGACATTAGTAAATGAATTGATTCCCTATAAAAACCAGTACAATATACCTTTTGACAGTGGAATCAAATTTGCATCAAAGGGAGGATCACATGAATAAAATGAAAGTAAGATTTGCCCCCAGCCCAACCGGACCCTTACATATTGGCGGCGCTCGTTCCGCACTATTCAATTACCTGATCGCCAGGCATGAACAGGGACAATTGGTAGTGCGTATTGAGGATACTGATCTGGACAGATCAAGTCGGGAATATGAAACTGAAATTCTGGAGTCGCTTCGCTGGCTGGGAATGGAATGGGAAGAAGGTATAGATAAGGGGGGAGAAAATGCTCCCTATCGTCAAACTGAACGGTTGGACATTTATACCGACTATGCCCGTAAGTTGGTGGAAAGCGGACATGCTTATTATTGCTTCTGCAGTGAAGAAGAACTGGAACAGGAACGGCTGCAATTAATGGAAAAAGGGGAAACACCCAGATACCTGGGAAAATGCAGATCACTTAGCCAGGCTGTGCAGGAGGAGAAAAGAAATAGTGGAATAGCCCCGACTATACGCTTCAAAGTACCGGAAAATCAGGTCTATGTTGTTAATGACCTGGTAAGAGGTCAGGTAACTTTTGAAAGTGAAACGGTGGGCGACTTTATTATTATGAAATCAGATGGCATACCTACCTATAATTTTGCCGTAGTAATAGATGATGTATTGATGGGGATTACTCATGTAATCAGAGCTGAAGAACATCTGACCAATACCCCCCGTCAATTAATGATTTATGAAGCACTCCGTTTTAAGCGTCCGGAGTTTGCTCATATATCGCTGATTCTGGGCAATGACCGCCAAAAGATGAGTAAACGTCATGGAGCTACATCGGTTATTCAATACCGGGAAAGGGGATATCTGCCGGAAGCCCTGTTCAACTTTTTGGCTCTGTTAGGCTGGGCTCCACCGGGCGAAGAAGAAATTCTCAGCCGGGAACAAATAATTGCCGCTTTTACGCTGGATAGAGTTTCACGCAGCCCGGCAGTATTTGATATTGACAAACTAAACTGGTTTAATCAGCAATACATAAAACGATTGAATATAGAGGAACTGCATACCCGTCTGAAACCCTTTATTGAAAAATCCCCACTGGTAGGCCAGTTTGAAGCCCTGGGGGACAAGGAACGAACCTTTTTACTGGAGGCAGTTCATGACCGGCTGGTATGTCTGGAAGACATAAATGAATATTTATCAGTTTTTCTAGGGGAAACGGTTTATGAACCGGAAGCTGTGGAAGTTTTAAACCAGGAGGGAGTGGCGGAAGTATTAAAATACTTTGCTGCCAACCTGTCCGAATTTGAGCAGCCCGATGAAATAAAAGCTTATCTGAAAGCTATTGGCAAAGAACTGAAGATAAAGCCCAAGGAAGTATTTATGCCGCTGCGCTGTGCACTGACCGGACAAATGCATGGAGTGGACCTGCATTACCTGATTGGGGTCTGGGGCAAGGCTGAAACCTTAAAACGCCTGCAGGCTGCCCAAAATAAATTTAACCTTTGATTCCACTACAGAAACTGTATAGAGCTTGCTCAACTATAACTCTCTCACCAAATGAAGAGAGCAACGATAACATGTCTTTTGGTTGACATAAATATAATCCCTGCATATAATGCAATTAACTGAATATTATAATTGCCAGGAACGGGAGAAGTAAGCGTTAATCGCTGCCAGAGAGAGAAGGTCACCGGCTGAGAGCCTTTTCACAGTAGGAGAGCGCCGAAATGCACCCGGGAGCAGGTATGTTGAAATATAAAGTAGGCATATCCGGCGAGAGCCGTTAAAAGTTTAAAAAGAGTGGAGCAGTTTATTTTGCTCAATTAGAGTGGAACCACGGAAGTATAAACCTTTCGTCTCTTATGCAGACGAAGGGTTTTTTATTTATATATATTGGGAGGGAGCAAAAAATGTTTAAAACTTTAAGACGGGAGATACAGGTAATATTTGAACGTGACCCGGCTGCACGCAGCGTATGGGAAGTTATATTCTGCTATCCCGGATTTCATGCAGTTATTAACCATCGCATAGCGCACTTTTTCTATCGTTATAAACTATATTTTATTGCCCGATTAATTTCACATATCAGCCGGTTTTTAACCGGAATTGAGATTCATCCGGCAGCTAAAATCGGCAGAGGTTTTTTTATTGATCATGGCAGCGGAGTAGTTATTGGTGAAACCACCGAAATAGGAGATAATGTTACCATATATCAGGGGGTTACGCTGGGAGGTACAGGGAAAGCTAAAGGCAAGCGACACCCCACTATCGGCAATAATGTTGTAATCAGTGCCGGTGCCAAAGTACTGGGATCTTTTACTGTAGGTGACCATGCGAAAATTGGAGGAGGCTCAGTAGTTCTGAAAGCAGTCCCCCCACATTCAACCGTGGTAGGGGTGCCTGGCAGATTAGTGGTTCAGGATGGAGCCAGAGTGGAAGATGGACGTATGGAAGTAGACCTGGAACATCATCTGCTGCCTGACCCGATCGCCGATATGCTGGCAGCTATGCAGGCTAAAATAAATGAACTGGAACAAAGAATTGAAGTTTATGAGAAAGGAGCCAATCCTAATGCGGATATACAATACAGCCAGCGGGCAAAAAGAAGAACTAAAAACATTGAAACCGCATGAAGTAAATATGTATGTTTGCGGACCTACCACCTACAACTATATACATCTGGGCAACGCCAGACCGCTGGTGGTATTTGATACGGTACGCCGATATTTGGAATACCGGGGATATAAGGTCAATTATGTGCAAAACTTTACTGATGTAGATGATAAAATCATTAACCGGGCTCTCGAAGAAGAAACCGACCCCATTAAACTGGCTGAGCGTTATATAGAAGAATATTTTATAGATGCTGATCAGCTGGGGATCAGAAGGGCACAGGTTCATCCGCGGGTTAGTGATCATATACCGGATATAATAGCTGCTATAGAGAAATTAATCTCCTCCGGCTATGCTTATTCGATTGATGGAGATGTTTATTATCGGGTGCGTTCTTTTCCGGATTATGGCAAACTTTCCGGTCGTTCTCTGGATGATATGCTGGCCGGTGCCCGTATCGAGGTAGACGAGCGTAAACAGGAGCCAGGCGATTTTGCCCTGTGGAAAGCTGCCAAGCCGGGTGAACCTTCCTGGGAAAGCCCCTGGGGGCAGGGTAGACCCGGATGGCATATTGAGTGTTCGGTTATGTCCACTCGTT
>Ga0209312_1000204_pt1 | contig 64124 bp, 63 predicted proteins | sample BioC13SIPDNA_4_FD_185744 | JGI IMG/M metagenome (GOLD analysis project Ga0209312, IMG submission 185744) | Anaerobic biogas reactor microbial communites from Washington, USA - Biogas_R1_B C13 SIP DNA (SPAdes) (version 2) | ecosystem: Engineered > Bioreactor > Anaerobic > Unclassified | place... | reverse complement strand
AGGAGAGTCAGATTGGTGGCTTCAAAAGAGGCGGCCGCAACTGCGCCGGCACCCAGAAGACCCATGGTGATCTGGTCAACACGTACGTCAAGTGGGCTGAGCAGCGCCTCAAACGCCAGCGATGCAATGAATACCGCCACGATAACGTTGGCACTGTTGTAAACCACGACGGCACGAGATCGTTCTCGCCACGCGCCCCATAGTCCGACGGCCATTGCCACCCCAATCGCAGGCAGCCGACCCGTGAACATAATGGCCAACAAGATTGGCAGATTGAATGCCGCCAAGGTCACTCGGTCAGAGACCTCCACGGACATCTCGTCGGCAATGATCGCCAGAATCGCGAAAACGACGGCGTCGCGGACAACGTGTGCTGACAGAGAGTGGGGCCCCACGTCCGATGTTGCGTACGCCACCACGAGCCCGGCACACACTGCCAGGCTCGCAGTCAGAACGCGATAGTCACGTTCAGCTGATGCCACGGTACCTTCCGGGGTCTGCTGTGCCCCGTCTATCGGCACCGATCAAACGGAGCTTGAGAGCTCAGTGCATCTTACGGCCACCACCGCCTGCTACAAGAGCAAACAGCAGAGAGGCCAGTGTCTTCTCCATCTTCTTGCTCATGATGCTACCTCAATCAGGCAACACCCGCTTTCAGTGCATCTTGCCGCCGAAGCTGATGTGCATCTTGCCGCCGAAGCTGATGTGCATCTTGCCGCCGAACCGCATGTCTCCTCCCACTGAAGATTCCGTCAAACCTGCCGATATTGGTGGGTTGACGATTACGTGCCTGGACTCTACGGGGGCCACTCTGGCCTCGGCCACCCACTGCACTTGTACGAATTGTCCGAACTGCCGGACTGTCAGTTGTCAGATTGGACAACACTCTGGAGAAGGGTCTGCGGTGATCGACGTCGAGCGGCGACATCGTCACCCTCATCGTGTAGTCTGGGTCGGCGCGGCCGCCGAGTACGGGGCCGCGCAGCTGCAGACACGCCGGCCGTCACGGTCGCGAAACACCTCGGGGGGAAGCCATAGAGGCAAGCGCCGTCGCCGAGTCCCGTCGCATCAAACCGCTCTACCGCCAGGGCAACTTCCTTCTGCTCTGGGCCGGACAGTTCATCTCGCAGATCGGTGACCGACTGGCGGCGCTCGCGTTCCCGATCCTCGTCTATCAGAGCACCGGGTCTACGCTCGGGACGGGCGTCGTCTTCGCCCTGTACACACTGCCGTACGTCCTCTTCGGGGCGTTCGCCGGGGTGATCGTGGACCGCCTTGACAAGCGCAGACTCATGATCGCCGTGGACATCGTGCGCGCTGTCCTGGTCGCTTGTGTGCCCGTTGTGGCGACGCGCTCGCTGCCGGCCGTGTATGCCTTGAGCTTCCTCATGGCGACTGCCGGCGTGCTCTTCGATCCGGCCAGGCTTGCCATCCTCCCCGAGATCGTCCCGCCGAAGCGGCTGCTGCGCGCCAACTCGCTGCTCTCGACGGGGGAGAACCTGACGGAGATCCTCGGTTGGGCCTCAGCCGGCCTCCTGCTCGCCTCGCTGAGCACGACCGTCGCCTTCCAGCTCGACGCCGTGACATTCGGAGTCTCGGCGGTGGCCCTGGGACTGATGCGGTACCGCGAGCCTGACCGCGCGACGCGGGGGCGCACCGCGCGCTCGTTCGGGCGCGAGCTCAAGGAGGGCTTCGGCCTCCTTCATGGCGATCGTCGCCTGCGGGAGAACACGGTGATGATCGTGGTGTGCACAGCCGGACTCGGCGCCGTCTACCCGCTGACCTTCTTCTTCGCCCTGCACGTGCTCGGCGGCGGAGCCGGCACGTTCAGCGCCCTCGAGGCGGTCGTCGGCGCCGGTTTCTTCATCGGATCGCTGGCCCTGGTCGCGCTCGCGCCTCAGGTCCACAAGGGTCGAGCGATGATCGGGGGGCTCGCCGTCATGGGGGCCTGCATCGCCGTCTTCGCGGTCTCCTGGTCCGTCTGGTCGGCGGCCGTCCCTCTGGCGATCTTCGGCATCGCCAACGCGGTGGTGCTGATCGCGGTGGACACCTACCTCCAGGAGATCGTGCCGCACAGCATCCGCGGCCGCGTGCTGGCGATGCGCTTCACCATCACACAGGGGATGTACGCGTTCTCGGTGCTCCTGGGGGCCGCCCTGGCGGGCGTCTTCCGGGCCCCCGTCCTCCTCATCGCCGCCGGGGTGGTCCTCAGCCTCTCGTCGCTCACCGGCCTGATCCTCCCCACGGTACGCGACTCCTGAAGGAAGACGCGGCCTGCGCGCGCTCCGGTGCCGACGACCGGACGGCAAGGGGTCGCGGATGATAGCCTGAAGAGAGACGAGCGGACGACAGAAGACGACCCCCTGCCGTCCCGTCCCGACCACACTCGCAGATCGCATGCCCACCGACCAGCAGCCCCGGACATCACCATCTACGAGCACGCCGCGCACGAGCTGGATGCAGCTCGGCGTGGTCAGCGCCTCCGAGTTCATCGTCTGGGCGGGCTTCGGCGCGATCATCCCCTACCTGCCGCTCTTCCTCGAGGAGCAGGCCCATACCTCCATGAAGCTGTGGGCCGTCATCGCGGCGATGTTCTACGTGGGCACGCTGCTGTTCTCCTCGCCGCTCGGCTGGCTGAGCGACGTGATCGGTCGCAAGCCGGTCATGGTCGGAGGCGCCGCCCTGTACACGGTGTCTCTCCTGCTCTTCACCTCCACCCTCAATCCGTACTGGTTCATCCTCTTCCGCCTCCTGGAGGGGATCGGTACGGCTGCATTCGGCCCCGCCGCGCAGTCGTTCGTCGCCGACATCACGACCGAGAAGAACCGCAGCAAGGCTTACGGCTTCCTCACCACGGCGCAGTTCGGAGGCCTGATCGTCGGGCCGGCTCTGGCGGCTCCCCTGTATCACCTGGGCGGCGAGGGGACCAGCGGCTTCCACGCGATCTTCTACTTCGGCGGCATCCTCGCGGCCGTCTCGCTGACGGCCGTCACACTCCTCGTCAAGGAGCCCGCCGCCCTCAAGACGCGCCGCGCCCAGCGTCTGCAGGACCGCCAGGCGCGCGAGAGTGCAAGAGCGACGATCCGGCGCTACCGGAACGTCTTCACGCTGCCCATCCTCGCGTTCATCCTCATCGCCTTCACCAGTCACTACGCGATGGGGGCCTGGGACGTCGTCTGGAGCCTCTATCTGGCCCACCACGGCGCCTCGAAGACGTACATCAGCATGACGTGGGTGGCGTTCGCCGCGCCGATGCTGTTCAGCTTCGCCGGCGGCATGCTCGCCGACCGCTACAGCCGGTTCTGGCTGCTCGCCGTGGGGTTCGGCCTCTCCAGTCTCGCGTGGATGTTCTACGGGCTCTCGACGAACCTCGTGGCGCTCCTGGTCGTGAACGTCCTCGAAGGGTTCGCGATCGCCTTCTCGTACCCGGCCAAGCAGGCGTTCCTGATCCAGGTGAGTCCGCCACGCTGGTTCGGGATGGTGACCGGGGTGGAATCCACCTCGATGCAGCTGGCCGGACTGCTGGGGTCATTGACGGCCCCGCTGATGTACGCGCATATCGCCGGGAGGGTGCTCACCCTGGCCGGACTGCTGGCTCTGGCAGGCCTGCTCGTGGCCGCCCCCGTCCTCTACAAGGCGTGGAACCGGCTCAAAGAGACGGGGGGACTGCCGGACCAGGCCGAGCTGGAGCGCCTCGCCGATGGAGCGCGGCCCGTGCTCGCGGCGGAGCCGCCGCACGGGCCGGACTGAGCTCCGGTCTGCTATCATCTCCGGACCATCGACCACAGCCTGGAGGGGACATGCGTAGACTCGTCATGCTCGGAACGATGATCCTGGCCGCGTCACTCATGCTCATCGCGTGCGGATCAGCCGCCGATGAGGCGGCAACGGATGCGACACCGGACGCGGTCGAGAGCCCACCGGCCGCCCCCCTGCCTGACGAGACGACTCCCGAAGAGCCCACCGCGTCCTCGAGCATCATCCTGCCGGACGGCTGGACGATGACCGACGCGCTGAGCGCCGACGAGGTGGGCGCGATCACCGGCAAGAAGATGGTCGTCTTCCCCGAGGGCTCGTCGGCGGCGCAGAACGGCAAGCCGGCCGGCGGCTACCTCGTCACCGACATCAAGGACTCCAAGGTGTTCTTCGGCGTCGACGTGCAGGGCGGTGAGGCCGGCTACGACTCCCAGCTCTCGTACGGCGAGTCCGGTTCGGTGAAGGAGGTCGGCGGCGTCGGCGACAAGGCATCCGTGCTCACCTTCTCCGACGGCCGCGCCGGCATCATCGTCCTCAAGGAGGACGCCGTGATCCGCATCGACTGGAACCCGAAGGTCTTCAAGGACGACCCCGCCGACTTCGGCAGCAAGCTCGCCAATCTGCTGCTGAAGAAGATGTTCGGGTGAGATCCGGGCGCCGGGCGGCGCGGCCGCAACGCCCCGCCGCCCGGCGCCGTCTCCGCGCGACTCAGTAGCGCCGCACCTCGCGGTACAGCGTGTCGCGCTGGACGGGGGTGCGGCCGGCGGCGCGGATCAGCCGCACCATCTCGTCCACGTCGCACTGGTTGCGCACGCCGGCGGCCGCGACCACGTTCTCCTCGATCATCGTGGAGCCCATGTCGTTGGCGCCGAAGGCCAGGGCGACCTGCCCCATCCGCAGGCCCTGCGTGACCCACGACGCCTGTACGCTGGGCACGTTGTCGAGATAGATGCGGCTGACCCCGAGCAGCATCAGGTAGTCGACGCCGGTGGCGGGCACGTGGCCGGCCTGCAGCTCCGTGTTGCCGGCCTGGAAGGTCCACGGGATGAAGGCGGTGAAGCCGCCGGTCTCGTCCTGCAGGTCGCGGATGCGGCGCAGATGCTCCACGCGCTCCGCCGGCGTGTCGAGCGACCCGAACATCATGGTCGCGGTGGTCTTCATGCCCAGCCCGTGGGCGACGCGCATCACGTCGAGCCACGTGTCCGTGGGGATCTTGTGCGGGCTGATGGCCGTGCGCACGCGGTCCACCAGGACCTCGGCGCCGCCGCCGGGCAGGCTGTCCAGGCCGGCGGCGTGGAGCCGCATCAGGGTCTCCTCCACGGTCAGGCCGCTCTGCCGGGCGATGTGCACGATCTCGGGCGGTGAGAGCGAGTGGATGTGGATGGGGTAGCGCTCCTTGATGCCCCGGAAGACCTCCTCGAACCAGCAGATGTCGAGGTCGGGGTGCAGCCCGCCCTGCATCATGATCGCCGTGCCGCCCAGCGCCAGCGTCTCCTCGATCTTGCGATGGATGTCGTCCGCGGCGAGGAGATAGCCCTCGCCGCTGCCCGGCCTCTTGTAGAAGGCGCAGAAGCGACAACCGGAGAGGCAGTAGTCGGTGTAGTTGATGTTGCGGTCGACGACGAAGGTGACCTCGTCGCCGGGGTGGAGGCGGCGACGGACGGCGTCGGCGCGCGCGCCGACGCCGAGAAGGTCGCCGCCTTCGAGCAGTGCGAGCGCGTCCGCGTCGGTGAGGCGCTCGGGGGCCGGGTCCGCCGGCGGCGGCGCAGCTGCATCCGGCGGGCGCGTCACGGTCCTTCTCCGACGAGAGGTTTGACCATCACCACGAAGTCGAACCCCACGCCGGCGGAGTCGTGATGCACCGGCAGCCCGTCGACGATCGCGTCGCCGGGCTGCAGCGTGAAGCCCACCCTGCGGTGGAAGGCGATCGACTCGACGTTCCAGGCGCCGGTCTCGGCGTAGAGCCGTGTGCAGCCCCGCCCGGCGACGGCCGTGGAGAAACGCCGGTAGAGCTCCCTGCCGATGCCGAGGCCGCGACAGTCCGGGCGCACGCCGGCGTAGTGCACGTAACCTGTGCCCGGCATACGCTGCGACACGAAGCCGACCAGGAACCCGATGAGGTCGCCCTCCCGCTCGGCCAGCACGCAGGTGTCGCCGAGATGCTCGAACAGCTGCGGACAGACGGCATGGACCATGTGCTTGCCCGGCCACCAGTCGTCGATCGCCCTGGCCACCGCCGCGGCGTCGTCCGGTTCGGCGCTGCGCCACGCGACACTCGAGGACGTCGCCCCGGCAGGCGACGAGGCCCGGTCGCCGCTCACGGCTCAGGCCCCCACGCAGAGCCGGCCGGTCGTCCACGGCCGCGAACGGCGGGAGAGGCCGCGTCCCGCCGAAGTCGGGCGACGCGGCGGTCCGGGATCGCATCGTCACGGCTCATGGCAGCCCCCTCTCAACAGACGCCCGTCATGCAGACCTCGAGGTCGGGCACACGCTCGAGCTCGCCGGCCTCGGCGGCGCGGCGGTAGAACTCCTGCAAGCCGGCGCGATACTCGGGCGTGAACCCGAACTTGAGCTTGTCGAAGTAGTCCTCCAGATAGGCCCGACTGAAGTCGTAGACCTGTGCGGCGGCGGCGGCGGTGGCCTCGGGCGCCGCCGCACACGCGTCGCGTGACGCGAGGAGGGCGACGCCGACGGCGGCGGCGGCCTCCGGCCGCGCCGCGACGAAATCCTGCCGGGCGGCGCACACCGCGTACACCATCGGCAGGCCGGTGAGGTCCTTCCACTCCGCGCCGAGGTCGTAATGGTACGGATAAGCCTCGACCCGGAGCAGATGCAGGGCCTCGTCGCCGATGAGCAGCAACGCGTCGAACTCCTCCAGGATCTCGGAGAGCAGTCCGCGCCGGGGCGCGAACTCCGGCTCGATCCCCCACTCACGACACAGCACCTTGAGCAGACAGATGGAGGTCGCGCTCTTCTCGGTCACCGCGACCCTGCGGATGCGCGCCGGCGGCGTACGTGCGAAGAGCTGGATGGAGTCGACCGCGCCGAACGAGCTGATCGACACCTGCGGCAGCAGGACCTGCGCGTCGGCGTTGCGGGCGAAGGCGATCGAGGACGAGAGGGTCACGTCGATCGCGCCCCGTGCCAGCATGTCGTTGAGGTCGGACGGGTATCCGTCGACGATGTCGGCGCTCAACCCGCGCGCGGAGAGCTGTTCGGCGAAGTGATGGTACAGCGGGAAGCAGTTGACGAACCGGATGCGCCCGACACGCGCGGCGGCGTCCGGGCCACGCGGGCGCGCGTGGCCGGCGACCGCATCGGAGCCCGGGGCGTCAGGCCGCATCATCGTAGCGCCGCACGACGTTGTAGAGGGTGTCGCGCTCCACGGGGACACGGCCGGCGGCCTTGATGACGTGCACCAGCTCGGCCTTGCTGAGCTCCTGGCCGGTGTCGACGCCGGCCGCGTGGCTGATCTTCTCCTCCACCACGGTCCCGTCCAGGTCGTTGACGCCGAAGGCGAGGGACACCTGCGCCAGCTTCAGGCCGACGTTGATCCAGAACGCCTTGATGTGGCGGAAGTTGTCCAGTGCCAGACGGCCGACGGCCAGCATCTTGAGATCGTCGAAGCCGGTGGGACCCGGCAGCTCGCTCAACCCCGTGTGGGCCGGCTGGAACGAGAGCGGGATGAAGGCGTTGAAGCCGCCGGTGTCGTCCTGGAGGTCGCGCAGGCGGACCATGTGGTCGGCGAGCTCATCCGGGCGCTCGACGTGGCCGTAGAGCATCGTCGCGTTCGACACCATGCCCGCCTCGTGCGCGGCCCGGTGCACGTCCAGCCACGTCTGGCCGCTGATCTTGCGCTCGCAGATCAGGTCGCGCACGCGGCCGCTGAACACCTCGGCGCCGCCTCCGGGCAGCGAACCGAGGCCCGCCTCCTTGAGCTGCTCGAGCACCTCCGCGACAGACTGGCCGCTGATACGCGCGAAGTGGCTGATCTCGCTCGCGGTGAACGCCTGGATGTGCACGTCCGGCGCCAGCTCGCGCAGGGCGCGCATCATGTCCAGGTAGTAGCTGAACGGCAGATCGGGGTGCTCGCCTCCGACGATGTGGATCTCGGAGATGCCGCCCGCGGCCAGCGTCTCCCGGGCCTTCTCGACCACCTGGTCGATCGTGAGGGTGTAGGCGTCGGCGTCGCCCTCATCGTGGCTGAAGGCGCAGAAGAGGCACCGGTTACGACACACGTTGGTGTGGTTGATGTGCCGATTGGAGATGAAGTAGACCTCGTCGCCGGCGCTGCGGGCACGGGCGAAGTCGGCCATCGCGCCGAGCGCGAGCAGGTCGGGGGACGCGAGCAGCGCGGTGACGTCGTCACGGCTGAGGCGTTCGGCGGTCTCGACCTTGCGCCAGATGCGGTCCAGGCCGGAGCGCGCGGCGAGCGCGGAGATCTCAGGTGGGTTCACGGGGCAGGACTCCGGGGTCGTCAGCTGTAGCGGTCCACGACCTGCGCGGCCACCTGTTCGAGCAGACCGCGCTCGACGGTGTCCGGGCAGCGGGCGAGGACCGCGCGTGCCTCTGCAATGTACCGCAAAGCGTCGTCGCGGGCACGCCCGAGCGCGCCGCTGTCGGCGACGGCACTGAGGACGGCGTCGACGTCTGCGTCTGAGACCGCCGGCCGGCGGAGAGTCTCGGCCAGCTCCGGCCGGCCCTCCAGCGCGTAGATCAACGGCAGGGTGATGGTGCCGTCGCGGATGTCGGTGCCCGGCCGCTTGCCCGTGGCCGCCTGTTCGCCGCTGCAGTCGAGGATGTCGTCGAACACCTGGAAGGCCAGACCGATGAGGCGTCCGTATTCGGCGACGACGGAGGCCGCTTCCGGCGCCCCCGAGAGCAGGGCGCCGAGGGAGCAGGCGGCGGAGAAGAGATCGGCCGTCTTGCGCTCGCACCGGCGGACGTAGGCGTCCGGGCCGATGCTCACGTCGTGGGCCTCCGCCCTCTGCAGCACCTCGCCCTCGCTGAGGCCGACCGCCGTCGCGCTGAGCAGATCGACGGCGGCGGTGGCGCCCGCGCCCACCAGCTCCGAGAAGGCGCGGGCGAGCAGGTAGTTGCCGGCAGACACGGCGATCCCGGCGCCGTACTGGTGCGCCACGGTCGGACGTCCGCGGCGGAGCTCGGCGCGGTCGAGCACGTCGTCGTGGACCAGCGTCGCCATGTGCACCAGCTCCACCGCGACCGCGCCGCGCAGCACGGGGTCGCCCACCGGCTCGCCCCGCCGGCTGCACAGCAGCGTGAGCAGCGGCCGCACCCGCTTCCCGCCGGCGGCGAGAGTCGCGAGGCACGCCTCCCCCAGCACGCCGGGGTACTCGGAGGCGAGCGTGAACAGACGCTCCTCGACGAGGTCGAGGCCGCGGACGACCCGGCGCTTCTGGGCCACGGACGACCAGGAGAGAGTGGGCCGGAGGCGCGGTCGTGGCGTACCTCCATCTGCGCCTCCAGGTCGTACCGAATGCGCGGGCGTCTCGCGAGAGCCGCGCCGGTCGCGGTCTCTTGCGCGAGGCCCGCTCACGCCGGCGCCTCGCCCACGTGCAGCGCCACCGCATCGAGGCCCAGGCGCCGGTAGCGCACCCGCACGAGGCCGGCACGGCTCATGACCGCCGCGAGCTCGTCGGCTCCCGGGAACGCGGCCACGGACCTGGGCAGGTACGAGTACGCGGACCGATCACCGCTGACCAGGCGCCCCAGCGTCGGCACCACGCATCCCTGCCACAGGGCGTGGAAGCGTCTGCTCCAGGAGGTCGACGGAAGGGTGGACTCCAGGCACACGACGCGGCCGCCCGGACGGGTCACGCGCGCCATCTCGGCGAAGGCGCGCGGGACGTCGGGCACGTTGCGCACCCCCCAGCCGACAGTGACCGCGGCGAAGCGCCCGTCGTCGAAGGGCAGGTCGAGCAGGTCCGCCTCCAGGAAGGCGTGCGGGACGGGGTCGCCGCGGCGCGCCCGTGCCGCGGCCTTCTCCCGTGCCCGCGCCAGCATCGCGGGGGTGAAGTCCAGGCCCGTCACCGCGCACGCCGGACAGGCCTCGACGAGGCTGAACGCGAGGTCACCCGTGCCGCAACACACGTCGAGGGCCTCGCCCCCGGGCGAGAGACGCGCCTCGGACGCGGCCATGCGGCGCCAGCGCCCGTCGAGCCCCGCCGTCATGAGCCGGTTCATGAGGTCGTACCGCGACGCGATGTCGCCGAACATGGCCTCGATGCGCGAAGGGTCGCGGTCCAGGGGCAGATCACCGGACCCGGGTGCGGGTCGGGGGGACGCCATCAGGCGCGGCCCCCGTCCCACGGCGGGAACAGGGCGTGCGCGAACCCGAGGGCGCTCATCACCTTGCCGGCGACGTGGTCGACCGCGTCCTGGAGGGTCTGCGGCCGGGAGTAGAACCCCGGCATGGCCGGCAGCACCACCGCGCCGGCCTCCGCGAGCTCCAGCAGGCGGCGCAGATGGATCGCCGTCAGCGGCGTCTCGCGGGGGACGACGACGAGCGGCCGGCCCTCTTTGAGGGCGACGTCGGCGGCGCGCTGCATGAGCGTGCGGCTCGCACCGAGCGCGATGTGCGCCGCGGTCGACATGGAGCACGGACAGATGACGACCGCGTCCGGGGCGCTGCTGCCGCTGGCCGGGAGCGCCCCGAGGTCGTCCGGCGCGAACACCTGCGCCGTCGCGCCGGCGCGCTCGAGGAAGGCCGCCGTGACTGCCTCGCGACCGGCGGCGGTCAGCTCGAGCTCGTGCGCCAGCACCTGCACGCCACTCTCGGAGACGCTGAGCTGCAGACGTGCTCCCGCGGCGCCGAGCGCCCGCACCAACCGCACCGCGTACGGCGCCCCGCTGGCGCCGCTCACGCCGACGAACACACTCCCTGGCGCGGTCCCGGGCACGTTGCTGGGCCTCGGCGGGGTCATCCGCCGGGCCTCAGTCGATCCCTCCCCGGTGACAGCCGCCGCCGAAGCACCCCTGGGGACCGGTGCCGCCGTTGCCGTGGCACTTCATGCACACGCTGCCCTGGTTGTACGTGTGGTTCGGGTGATCGGCGATGAACCCGGAGCTGTGCGGCAGCGCGACACCGTGACAGCCGATGCAGTACGAGTCGCTGTGGCAGCGGCGGCAGAGGCCGGGGCTGCCGAGCGCGACGCGGGAGTGCTGACCCATCCAGCCGGAGGGATGCGGCATCTGCAGCCCGTGGCAGCGGATGCAGCTGTCGCGGCCGTGACACTTGACGCACTTCTTCTGGTTCTTGAGCGCGAAACCGCCGTGGCTCGAGCGGAAGCCGGCCGGATGCGGCATGGGGACGCCGTGGCAGTCGATGCAGAACTTCGGGTCGTCCTTGGTGTGGCACGAGACGCAGATGTCCTTGCTCCTCTGGAGGACGACTCCGCCGTGCGACTTCATCCAGCGCGCCGGGTGCGGCATCTGCAGGCCCTCGTGGCAATCGGAACAGAAGGTCCTGCTCTTGTGGCACTCGGTGCATTGTGCCGGGCTGACCCGGACCGGCATCTTGACCTTGGGCGCACTGGCCGGCACGGCCCCGATGTGGCAGATGTCGCAGTCGTCGGGCAACTGCCGTCCGTCGTGACAACGCGCACAGATGGACATCTTGTCCTGGCCCGACCGCGCGACCGCCATGCGCGTGCCCGGATGCGAGATGTTGGCGTGGCAGGTGAGGCACTGGTACCCGTCCTCGCGCAGCCCGACGTGGTTGATCCGGATGTTGCCGACCACGAGGTCCTTCTCGATCTGCGACTTGGGATGACACTGGACGCAGTTGTCGGCGCCGACGAAGGTCGTGATGGGACGCTGGTAGGTGTCGGCCACGTAGAGGATGAGGTTGCTGACGCCCTGCGTGTTGCGGATGAAGTAGTTGAACACGCCCGGCTTGGTGTGGCACTGCTGACAGGTGACCCCGGCAGCATAGTGCGCCGTCTGCTTGTAGGTGGAGACCTCCGGCTTGATGATGTGGCAGGTGTCGCACGACTCCACGCGGTTCACGGCCGAGAAGCCGATGACGGCGGCGACGAAGAGGACGACGAGCGCCGCCACCACGCCCCAGATCCACCGGCCGGGGATGTGGACGTCGAGCAGCACCGTGCTTCTGCGGTCGCGTTTGCCCGCCATCATCCACCCGCTCCCGCAGTGACGGCCGTCGGCGCTGCCGTGGGCGTCGCCGGCATCGTGTACTTGACGCCCTTGAACAGCTGGTGGGCACGCGGGTCGCCGACGTTGTGCTCCGTGTGGCAGGCCTGGCAGTTGGCCACGAGGTGACAGTTGAAGCAGGTCGTGGTGCCCACCTTGTCGGCGACCTTGGGGTGCCGACCGACGAAGTCGTTCGGATGCGGCATCTTCACCTGGTGGCAGGTGAGGCAGTATTTGCGGGTGTCGTGACACATCTCACAGGCCTGTTCGCCCGACCGGCCCACGGCGCGGCCGTGCCGGGAGATCCAGGTCTCCGCGTGCGGCATCGCGACGCCCTGATGGCACTTCGAGCAGGAGTCCTTCTCCGTGTGGCAGGCCGTGCACGTGGAGAGGATGCCGACCGCTCCGTGATCCTCGCCCCAGTCGGGGTCGCTGTGCGACTTGGGCGCGGCGCTGTAGTCGCGCCGCGTGTGGCACAGGTCGCACTCGGCCGTGGCGACCTGTCCCTGCGGGTTGGTGAACCTGTTGTTGTGACACAGCAGGCACTGGTCCATGGACGGGTAGGTACGTGCGCCCTGAGGCACGGCGTCGCCGTGCGCCTGGGTCGAGTGGCAGCGGATGCAGAGGAAGCCGGCCTCGATGAGGTGGCGATGCTGCACGCGGATGCCGCTGCGCGACACCGGGTTGAAGAGGATGTCGTTCGAGTGGCAGCGGCGGCACGACTGGTTCAGCACTGTGCCGAGAATGGGTTTCTCGTAGTCACCGGTGAGTTGGTGGACGGGCTGCTGCAGCGCCTCCAGCTTGGCGGTGAGGAAGAACAGGGCGCCGGGCTTGGTGTGACACTGCTCACAGTTGACCCCGTCGTGCGCCGATGCGCGCCATTCGTCCACGTAGGGGACGTGGCTCTTGCAGGCGCCGCAGAACCACGGCGTCGACGACACGGCCAGGGCGACCCCCATGCCGACGACGACCGCCGTGAGGACGATCGCTCCGAGGGTCAGGCCGCGTTGTGTGAGACGGAAGCGCACGGGCCGCGGTCAGAGGTTGATCCGGCTGGGACGGGCGTTGTGGACGGCGCGCCGGTGACACAGGGTGCACTGGAACCGGCCGGTGTGACGCAGCGCCCTGCGATGGCAGCCCGCACAGACGCTCCTGGCGGGTCTGGCCTGCCGGGCGTGGAACTTGCCCTTGTGGCAGGTGCGGCAGTTGCGCACCGCCTTGCTGCGCGCCGAGGCGTGAAGAGCCTTCTTGTGACAGCCGCCGCAGGCGAAGGACCTGCTGATGCCGGCCGCATGCTGGACGGGGCGGCCCGCACCGCCCTTGTGGCAGGCGGCGCACCGGTTCTGGGCGACGCGCTTGCCGGCGTGCCGCATGGTGTGACAGGCGTTGCAGCCCTTGGACCCCGCACTCTTGGCTGCATAGGTGTGGTACGCCCGCGCCGTGGCGTGACAGGTGGTGCAGGCGACCTTGCCGGCGTGCCGCTGGGGCTTACCGTGGCAGAGGCCGCAGGTGGACGCGGAGAACCCGGTCGCCTTGCCGCTGTGGTGCGGGCTCTCGCCGGGGTTGAACGAGCTGACGCTCGTCGAGTGGCAGCCGGTGCACGCAGGGCTGCTGCCCCGGTGGGGATCGGCGCCGTGCGTGCTGGGGGTGAGGTACTGCTTCTGGATGCTGTTCCACAGGTGGCACTGCTGCGCGCAGGCCGAGCCGGGAGAGGACAGCGTGGACGTGTCCTGGCCCGGCGCGTGGCACGACCAGCAGGTCATGCGCGGGTAGCTGCGGAAGCCGCGGTGGCAACGGTTGCAGGTGGCGTCCGTCATCCCGCTCTCGCCGTGGCACGAGGTGCACCCGGTTGCGCCGGCGTGCTGCCAGTCGGAGAACGCCAGAGCCGACGCGGGCGCGAGCGCGAGCGCCAGCACGGCGGCGGCGAGGACTGTCGCGAGGCCCGCCGCCGCCGACGTCGCCCTGCGTAGTCTGCCTTTCACCGGCTCCACCTCCCCACCGCCGCGTCGGCGGCGTCCAGCCTCGAGGTCACTCACGCGCGTCACGCTCAATCGAACACCGACCAGATGATGAAGGCGGTCATCATGACCGCGCTCACGCCGGCGATGAGGGTGATGAGCCACCAGAGCGCGTCGGCGGCGTACGTCTTCCAGGTGATGGTCTTCTCGACGAGCACCTCGTCGAGCGTGCCCTCGCGGACCCGGCGGGCGTATTCGAGCGGCCGCTCCGCCTTGTAATGCTCGACCGGAAGGCTGCCGGTGAAGATCACCTTGTCCAGGGGGAAGCTCTCCGGCTTGAGGTGCGCGCTGAAGAAGTGCACGAAGATGAAGATCACGCCCATGGCCAGCAACGCCTCGTTGGAGTGGATCACGAAGGCGACGTTGAGCCAGTACCCGGGCAGGAGGTGCGTGGTCTGGATGGGGAACCACATCATGAACCCGGTGACCCCGATGATCACGGTGCCGGCCACGAGCGAGAGGTAGTCGAACTTCTCCCAGTACGTGTACCGGTCGAACTGCGGCTTGGGTCCGCGGCCGAAGAACCACGCGAACATGCCGACGATGTCCTGCACGTCCTTCGCGTTGAACATGAGCGTGATGCGGTCGCGCATATGGCCCCGCGTCCTGAGCACCGTGACGACCATGACCACCATCTCGGCCGACCAGTAGAACACCGTGACGATGGCGGCGAGGCGGTGGTAGATGCCGGCCGCCGTGACGCCGCCGAAGAGATCCATGAACCACTGCGCCCACTGCGTGTCCTCGTACTTGAGCGGCATGCCGGTGAACACGAGCACGGTGAAGCTCACGAAGACGAGGAAGTGCATCCAGCGGTGGAACAGGTTGAACCGCCGGTACTCGATGCGCGTGCGCGGCTGCTTCTTCTCGCGCCCGGCCGTCTCTGCGGGAGCCGGGGCGACCGCGTCTGCCCGAGGCTCAGCCATGGTGCTTCCGTCCGTAGAGACCATCCTTGAACCCTCTGTAGATGTACAGGCCCGAGTGCACGAACCCGAACGTGAACACGACGGTGATCAGCAGGATGTACGCGGCGTAGAAGGTCCAGACGAGGAACGACGACCGCGGGCTGCGCGGATTGACGTGGACCAGGAACTGGATGAAGTTCTCGTTGGCGCCGGGGTGACAGTCGCCGCAGGTCTCGATCAGGTGCGCCTCGTTGACCGAGCTCTCGGGGTGCGACGGCGCCAGGATCCGGTGGCCGCCGTGGCAGTCGGTGCACACGGCGGTCGTCAGGGAGCCCAGCGTGGCCGCCTTGCCGTGGTAGCTGTCGAGGTACGTCCGCTGGGCGTCCTCATGGCAACGGGCGCACATGCCGTCGATCTGCCGCCGGAACTCGACGGACTCCGGCGGCACGATGTTGTGCGCCACGTGGCAGTCGGCGCAGACCGGCGTCTTGCTGCCGGGGTCGAGGAAGCCGAGGGTGCCGTGGAAGGATCCGCGGTACATGGTGAAGACGTCGGCGTGACAGTTGCGGCAGGCGTCGATCCTCGCCGTCGCGGCCCAGCCCTCGGTCTGCGCGGCGTCGTGAGGTCCGGCCTTGAACCCGAGGTGGCAGCTCGTACAGGCGAGCTTGCCGTGGCGCGACGCCTCGAAGACGGCGCGGTCGACGTAGAGGCTCCGCGGCTCGCCGCCGACGTCGACCGTCTTGGTCTTGGCCTCCGGCGCGCCGTGGCACTCGTAGCACTCGTCGTTGGGCGGAGTCTGCAGCGGGCTCTCGGCCGTGGCGCCAGTAGCCGGGCCGGCCACGACCGCCGCGAGCGAGGTGACGGCGATCAGCAGGAGGAGGTGGCGCAGCCACTTCACCGGTCCGTCACCCCCTGGCGGGCGTGGCAGCGGTCGCACATGCTGCGCGGGTGGCAGACCAGACACCCGTCGCGGCTCTCGGCGCCGGGGCCCCAGTGCGTCTCGAGCCAGTCGTCCGGATGCCGGACCCGGTGGCACTGGTCGCAGAAGTCGGTCTCGCTGTGGCACCCGAGACAGCCGTCGCGGTCCTTGAGGGCCGTCTTGCCGTGGTCGTAACGCCACGTGCCGGAGAAGTGGTCAGGCGTGGGTTTGGCGTGGCACGGGTCACAGAAGTCGGCCTCACTGTGGTGACAGCGCAGGCAGGCGTCGAGGTCCTGACGCGCCTGTTTGCCGTGCGTCTCCATGTAGCCCTTGGGGTGCACGTCCTTCGCCTGGGGCTCGAGGTGGCAGAACATGCAGGCGGTGGTGGACGTGGCCTCCTCGTGGCACATGGAACACACCGCCATCGAGATCTCGGTCCCCGTCTTGCCCTCTTCGGGATGCGCCACCTGGGAGTGACAGTCGGCGCACGTCAGGTTGCGCAGGTTGAGGTGCGCGTCGTGCGGCATGCGCACGGCCCCGTTGTCCTCGGGGATGTTGTCGACGTTGTGGCACTTGAGGCAGTTCTCGTTCCCGGGACGCTGACGACGGTCCGCGGTCTGCGGGACGTTGAGGTAGTCGGCCCAGATGTTGAGGAGCTCGCGCGTACGCCACTTGGTGTCGTTGGCGAGCCCCGGCGGGACGTGACAGTCGGTGCACGAGACCGAGGAGTGGACAGACCGCTGCCACGACTCACCCGCGGGCTGCATGGTCTTGCACGAGGAACAGTAGGACGGGGTGTCGGTGGCCCACACCGGGATCACCGCGACGATCATCACGACCGCCACGAAGACGACGACGGCGACGGCGGCGAACCATGTGGTCCGATACCACCGGCGCGGCTCCGGCGCGTAGCGGTGACGCTGGCGATCCTCCGACACTCTGCTTGCTTCCCCCGGCTCCCGATACGGTCGCTGACACCCAGGCCGGCCGCCGAGCCTCCGCTCTGTGGCCGAACGCGCACGATTGTATCACCCGGACGCAAAAGCGCGCGAGCGCGCACCATTGCCGTCTCGGCGTGCGTCCTGCCCCTTCCCCGGACGCCCCTCCAGGCCGTGCGGCATCACCCTCCGGCGACGGCGGAGACGATCACCACGGCGCCGTAGACGAGGCCGACGGCGCCGTTGACGGTCATGAAGCTCATGCCCACCTCACGCAGGCCGCGACGGGCGATGTCGAGGTGCGGCCAGGCGAGGAGGGCGGCGCAGACGGCGAGGCCGGCCCAGTAGACCCAGCCCAGGCCGGCCAGCCCACCCACCGCCGCGAGGAGACCGACCGTGCCTGCGTGAGAGAGCGCCGCCACCGCGATCGACCCGCGCTCGCCGACGGCGACCGGCAGGGAGTGCAGCCCCTGCTGCCGGTCGAACTCGAGGTCGAACACCGCGTAGAGCGCGTCGAAGCCGGCGACCCAGAGCGTGACCGCGAAGAACAGGAGCCAGGCTTCCGTCGAAGCGGAGCCGGTGACGGCGACCCAGGCGGCCGCCGGGGCCAGGCCCAGGGTCATGCCGAGGAAGTAATGGCAGAACCACGTGAACCGCTTCGTGTAGGGGTAGACGACGAACGCCGCCAGAGGGATCGGCCAGAGGTACCGGCAGGGCTCGGAGAGGTTGAAAGCGGCGATCACGAGCAAGGCGACGGAGACGGCCGTGAAGACCGCGACCTCGCGCCGGCCCAGCCGGCCGGCGGGCAGTTCGCGCGCGGCGGTCCGCGGGTTGCGCGCGTCGATGCCCGCATCGATCAGACGGTTGAGCGCCATCGCCGCGCTGCGCGCGCCGACCATGGCGACCGTGATCCACAGGAACGGGCCGGCGCCAGGCCAGCCGCCGGCGGCGAGGAAGGCGCCCGCGTACGCGAACGGCAGCGCGTACACGCTGTGCTCGATCTTGATGAGCCGCGCGAAGAGCGTGGGCCGCGAGACGGCCCGGGCGGCGCCTGGCGACGCCACGAGCTGCTCAGGCGCCGCGGTCGGCGCCCTCGTCCGCGGGAGCCTCGGCGTCCTCCGCCGGCGCGGCCTCGACCGTCGCCGCCACGACCGCCGGCTCGGGCTCGGTCCCGAAGTCGGCGAGCACGAACGAGCCGATGGCCACGATGACGGCGAAGAGGCCGACCACGAAGAGGACCGTGTAGACGAAGAGGTTCGTCGGCCTGGCGACGCCCAGGTAGGCGCTGACCGTCCAGCAGACGATGGCCACGCCCCAGTTCACCAGCGAGAGGACGAGCAGATGACGATGGATGTTGCCGTGGAACACAGCCGCCTCCCAGGTCGATGATGACGCCGTGGCCTGCGACATCAGTGTAGAAGGACGCCGCCGTCGCGTAAAGCGGGAGCCGCCGCTCAGGAGAACGGCAGCCCGAACTCCCTCCAGCGGACGTCGACCTGTCGGACCACGTCCGGGTCCATCGCCAGCTCGTCCGGCCACTCGCGCGGATGGCCCTCGTCCGGCCACGTTCTGGTCGCGTCGACGCCCATCTTGGCGCCGTAGCGGGCGAAGGGGCTGGAGTGGTCGAGCACGTCGAGGGGACCGCGCGCGATCACGCAGTCGCGCTCGGGGTCGACGTTGTTGAACACCCGCCAGGTGACCTCGCTGTAGTCGTGCACGTCCACGTGTTCGTCGACGATGACCACGAACTTGGTGAACATCATCTGCCCCATGCCCCACACGGCGTTCATCACCTTGCGGGCGTGGCCCGCGTACTCCTTGCGGATGCTGATGATGGCGCAGTCGTGGAAGACGCCCTCGATGGGCAGGTCCATGTCGACGATCTCGGGCTGGACGAGCCGGAGCAGCGGCAGGAACAGGCGCTCGGTGGCCTTGCCGAGGTAGGCGTCCTCCATGGGCGGCTTGCCGACGATGGTCGCCGGGTAGATCGGATCGCGGCGGTGGCTCATGGCCGTGAGGTGGAAGACCGGGTACTGGTCGGCCAGCGAGTAGTAACCGGTGTGGTCGCCGAACGGCCCCTCGAGCCGCGTCTCGTCCTTCTCCACGTAGCCCTCGAGGACGATCTCGGCGTCGGCCGGCACCTGCAGGTCGACCGTGGCGCACGGCGCCAGGTCGACCGGCTCGCCGCGGAGGAAGCCGGCGAACATGAACTCGCTGATCCCCGGCGGCAGCGGCGCCGTGGCCGCGTACGTCACCGCCGGGTCGGTGCCGAGCGCCACGGCGACCTCGAGGCGACCGTCGGCGGCGCGGAAGTTGGCCGCCCCGTCGTGGTGCACGTGCCAGTGCATGCCGGTCGTCCGCGCGTCGTACACCTGCAGACGGTACATGCCCGCGTTCTGGCGGCCCTCCCGGTCCTTGGTGACCACGACCGGCAGGGTGACGAAGGGCCCGCCGTCGCCGGGCCACGTGGTGAGCACCGGCAGGCACGCGAGGTCCGGCGGGTCCACCACGACCTCGCGCCAGGCCGGCCTCCTGTCGTACCGCGGCCCGAACGAGGCCAGCTCCTTGAGCTGGCCGAGCGCCTTCACCTTGCCCACAAGGCCGCTCGGCACCTGCAAGTCGAGCAGACCGCCGATACGCCCGGCGATCTCGTCCAGCGGCGCGCCCAGCGCCAGCTCGAGCCGGCGGTAGGAGCCGAACTGGTTCATGAGCACCGGCACCGGGGTCCGCCCCGCCGCCATCGTGGGGCGCTCGAAGAGGAGCGCCGGCCCGTGCGCCTTGCTGGCGCGGTCGGCGATCTCGGCCATCTCCAGATACGGGTCGACCGCCGGCCGCACCCGGACCAGCTCGCCCTCGCGCTCCAGCAGACTGATGAAGGCACGCAGGTCCACGGTCACCTCACGCGCTCGGGGTCGGCGAGGACGGCGGCGTCGAGCTCGCGCATCAGCGGCGCCGGGTCACGCAGCCCGAGCCGTGGCGCCGCCCGCGCCGCCAGGGTCGCGACCTCGACGCGCGGCCCGGCGTGGAAGCCGGCCTCCAGCTCGTCGAACACGTCGCCCACCAGCACGGGATCCGTCCCCGCGTGCTGCGCGACGAGCCCCGCCGTGGTGTACGCCCAGAGGGCGTCGTCGGCGCCGAAAGACGCCTCGACGACGCGCAGCTGCGAACAGGCCGCCATGAGACGGGCCAGCAGGCCGACCCCGGCGACGTCGCCGCGCGCGGCGACCCCTCTCAGCCCGCGCGCGTAGAAACAGTCGCCGGCCAGCAGCCGGGTCTCGAGGTCGTCCTCGGCGAGAGCCACGGCGCGGCTCTCGCGGTAATGCAGCAGGTAACCCTCGTAGACGAACTCGATGTCCGCCGCGCACGCCTGGTCGCCGCCGGCTCCGAGCTCCATGTACAGCGCGCCCCAACGTGGCCGGGGCGCGGCGGCCGGCCCCGGGCCGAAGGCCTGCCCGGCCCCGACCAGCGCCGCGGCCACATGAGCGCCGAGCTCCCCGCTCAGGGCGTCCTCCGGGCGCTCAGCCTCGGCGACGTGGCCGGATATCGCCCGGGCCCGCGCGTCCCAACCTGCCGCCGGCCGGACGCCCCGCCCGGCGCCGATCCGCCGGCGACGCTCAATCGTGCTCCTTGTCGAGGTAGAACGACAGGGACATGAGCTCGCTGGAGAGGTCCACGTCGCGGACCAGCACGCCCTCCGGGGCAGTGACCTTGATGGGGGCGAAGTTGAGGATGGCCTTGACGCCCGCGGCCGCGAGCCGCTGCACCGTGCTCTCGGCCTCGCCGGCCGGCACCGTCACCATCGCGATATCGACCTTCTCCCGCTGGCAGAACTCGTCCAGCTCGTGGACGCTGCGCACGCGGTCGTCGTCGCCCGGACCGAAACGGGCGCCGATCACCGTCGCCGAGCTGTCGAACATGCCGACGAGGCGGAAGCCCTGCTCCCCGAACCCGCGATACCTCGCCAGCGCGGTGCCGAGCAGGCCGGCGCCCACGATGACGACGCTCCAGGTGTGATCGAGACCCAGGCAGCGTGTGATCTCCTCGAGCAGGACCGGCACCTCGTACCCGACCCCTCGGGTACCGAACTCGCCGAAGTAGGAGAAGTCCTTGCGGATCTGGGCCGCGTTGAGCCCGATCATCTCGGCCAGCTCCTTGGACGAGACCCTGTCCACCCCGCGCGCCCTGAGCTCGCGCAACTTGCGCAGGTACAGCGCGAGTCGCGGCACGGTGGCCGCGGGGACGTCGCTCTTGTCGATGCCGCGCACCGTCAGCCCCCGGCTCCGGCGAACCAGTCGCCCGCGGCCGCAGCCGCCGTGTCGAGGTCGGCGTCGGTGAGCGCCAGCGAGATCATCGTCGCCTCGAACTGCGAGGGAGCGAGGTACACGCCGCGCTCCAGCATGTGCCGCCAGTAGGCGGCGTAGGCGGCGATGTCGGCCGCCTTGGCCTCGGCGAAGCTCCGCACCGGGCCTTCGCAGAAGAACAGCGTGAGCATGGCTCCGACGCGGTTGACGGTGACGGCGCGGCCCGCCGCTGCGGCCGCCGCGCGCAAGCCGTCCTCGACGCGGGCCCCGAGGGATTCGAGCCGCTCGTACGTGCCCGGCTCGGCGAGCGCCCGCAGGGTCGCCGCGCCAGCAGCCATGGCCAACGGGTTGCCGGAGAGCGTCCCGGCCTGGTACGTCGAGCCCAGCGGCGCGACCGTCTCCATGATCTCGCGCCTCCCGCCGAAGGCGCCCACCGGCAGACCGCCGCCGATGATCTTGCCGAGCGTGACGAGGTCCGGCATCACGCCGTAGCGCTCCTGGGCCCCGCCCCAGGCGACGCGGAAGCCGGTGATGACCTCGTCGAAGACCAGCACCGCCCCGTGCCTCGTACACAGGTCGCGACACGCCTCCAGGAACCCCGGCTGCGGCGGCACGACGCCCATGTTGCCGGCCACCGGCTCGAGGATGACGGCGGCGATCTGCTCGCCCTCGGCGGCGAACACCTCGTCGAGCCCCTGGACGTCGTTGTACTCGACGAGGATCGTGTCCGCCGTGGTCCCTTTCGTGACGCCGGGGCTGTCGGGCAGCGCCAGCGTGAGCACCCCGCTGCCGGCGGCGGCCAGGAACCCGTCCGAATGGCCGTGGTAGCAGCCGATGAACTTGACGACTTTCTCGCGCCCGGTGAAGCCACGCGCGACGCGCACCGCGCTCATGGTCGCCTCGGTGCCCGAGTTGACCATGCGCACCAGCTCGACGGACGGCATGGCCTCGCAGATGAGCCGTGCCAGCTCGACCTCGAGCGCCGTCGGCGCCCCGAAGCTGGTGCCCATCTCCACCTGCTCCTTGAGCCGGCCGACGACCTCGGGGTGCCCCCAGCCGAGGATCATCGGACCCCACGACGAGACGAAGTCGACGAACTCGTTGCCGTCCACGTCCCAGATGTGCGCGCCCTCCGCCCGCGCGATGAACAGAGGGTGCGGCATGCCCACGCCCTTCATGGCGCGGACGGGCGAGTTGACCCCGCCGGGGATGTACTCCAGCGCCTCTGCGAACAGGCGCGCGGACGTCTCAGTGTCCACCCGGGTCCTCCCTGCGAGCGAGAAGGGCGTACAGGATCCGTCAGCTCTGCAGGATCCGCCTCTATACTACCTGCGGCCGCGCACATGTGCAGCAGAACACGACCCGGCACGGATCCCGGGGAGCGCGGGCGAGACGAGCGGCCGCGCCCGAACGAGGAGAGCCGATGACCGTGACCATCCGCCAGGCGGGCCCCGGCGACGAGGCCGCCGTCGTCCGTCTGGTGCGCGAGACGGCGGCCGGCGAAGGCTCCTCCTCGCCCGTCGACGAGCCGTACGCGCGCCGGCCCAACGCGTGTATCGCAAGGCCGGGCTCACGGAGTCGTCGCTGCTGCTCGAGGTGCACTTCGGGGACTGAGCCGGCGCCCGGCTGCGTGCCGTCGTCCTCAGGGAGATGCGCAGTGCCTGCGCAGGCGAAGCGTCCTCGTCACCACCGTCGGACCCGGCGGCTCGGGCCCGCTCCACGCGCTTCATCCACGTCATCCCGCCCGGCGCGACCGGTCGGGAGGGCGTGACCCGGCCTTGTATGTTCAGCTCAGACCAGCGCGGTAGAGTCTCGGTGCCGTTGCGGCGACCGGACCGGACCGTGCAGCCTGAGGCCGCCTGGGGCGTGAGAGCCCGTATCTGAGTACATGGCGCACGGACCCCGCGCTGGTCTTCGCCGAGCCCGAACGGTTACGCGCGCCGCGCCTGCGAGCGCGCATGGACAAGGAAGGGATGCGAAGGCCATGTCCGAGAGATCCGCAGTCGTGGTGGGGGTCGATGTCGCCAAGCGCCATCTTGATGTCGCTGCCTTGGGTGCGCGCCTGCCGCAAGCCCGCTTCACCAATGACGCCGAGGGTCAAGCGCAGCTCGCGGCGCTGCTGGCAGAGGCCGAGCCCGAACTCGTGCTCATGGAGGCGAGCGGCGGCTACGAGGCGGCGCTCGCCTGCGAGCTCGACGCCGCCGGCCTTCCCGTGGTCGTCGTCAACCCCCGTCAGGCGCGCGACTTCGCGCGCGCCATGGGCAGGCTCGCCAAGACCGACCGTCTCGACGCCCGTCTGCTCGCTGAGCTCGCCGCCGTGCTCGTGCGCCGCGACGACCTCTCGTGCTTCGTGCGCCCGCCCGCGGATCCCGAACGGCTCGACCTCGCGGCCCTCGTCGCTCGCCGCCGGCAGCTGGTTGCGATGCTGCTCGCCGAGCGCCAGCGCCTCGCGCTGGCGCGGCCCACGGTGCGTCCCAGCATCGAGGCGTTGATCGACGCCCTGCGCGCCCAGCTCGATGTGCTCGACGGCGAGATGCGTGAGCACGTCGCGAGCCACCATCGCGCCCTGGACGTGCTGCTGCAGAGCGCCAAGGGCATCGGCCCCACCAGCTCGGCGACGATCATCGCCGAGCTGCCCGAACTGGGACGGCTCGACCGTCGCCAGATCGCGGCTCTCGTCGGGGTCGCGCCCTACGCGCGCGAGTCGGGCGTCTGGGGAGGCCGGCGGCGCATCTCCGGAGGCCGCTCTCAGCTGCGCCGCACGCTCTACATGGCGACGCTCACGGCGACCCGCTTCAACCCGACGATCCGCGCCTTCTACGCACGCCTGCTCGCCGCCGGCAAGCTCAAGAAGGTCGCTCTCGTGGCCTGCATGCGCAAGCTGCTCTCGATCCTCAATGCGATGGTCCGTGACTCCCGCTCCTTCGATCCCTGGCTCAATCACGCTTGACGTCCAAGACGGTTACTCAGATCTCCGCCGCCGGGATGCACCATCCCTTGGGGATGTAGGCGCAGTAGGGCTCCTCGGCCAGGTAGTCCCCGGTCGCCTCGTAGGCGCGCGCGCGGCAGCCGCCGCAGACCCTCTTGAACTCGCACACGCCGCACTTGCCCTTGAGGTTGTCCAGGTCGCGGAGCTCGTTGAACAGGGGAGAGTCGCGCCAGATCTCAGGGAACGTCTGCGTGCGCACGTTGCCGGCGACCACGTCGAAGTAGCCGCAGCCCTGTACGTCGCCGCGGTGGCTGATGAAACAGAAGCCGATGCCGGCGAGACAGCCCCGACTGAGCGTGTCCATCCCGCCGTGGCTGTGCGGATGCACCTCGAGCTTGCGGCCCTGCGCCCTGGCGCGTTGCCGCATGACGCGCCAGTAGTGCGGCACGTCGGTCGGCTTCATGAACAGGTCGCTCTCCTGCTGGGCGTCGTACATCCACTCCAGGGCGCGCTCGTACTCCTCGGGCGGCAGTTCCTGCTCCTCCAGCTTCTTGCCGCGGCCGGTGGGGACCAGCATGAAGGGATGGAAACTGACGGCGCCGAGGTCCTCCGCCAGCTTGAGCAGGTCGGGCAGGTAGTGGGCGTTGAGCTTGGTGATGGTGCTGTTGATCTGCACCTCCACGTCCGCCGCGAGACAGTTGCGCACGCCCCGTACGGCGCCCTCGAAGGCGCCGGGGACGCCGCGGAACTCGTCGTGCTCCGCGGCGCTCGGGAAGTCGATGCTGATGCTGACGCGCGCGATGCCCACATCGTGCATGCGGCGCGCGACCTCGGGCGTCACCAGCGTGCCGTTGGGCGACATGACCGTGCGCAGCCCGCGGCCGATGGCGTGCTCGGCGATGTCGAAGATGTCGGCGCGCATGAGCGGATCGCCGCCGGTGAGGATGAGGATGGGGCGCGCGAACGAGGCGATCTGGTCGACGAGGGTGAAGCACTCCTCGGTGCTGAGCTCGCCCTCGTACGGGCCGTGGATCGCCGAGGCGCGGCAGTGCGCACACGAGAGGTTGCAGCTGCGCGTCACCTCCCAGGCGACGACGCGCGGCGGCGCGACGCCCCCGGCGGGAGCCGGAGCGCCTGCGCCGTGCGAGTGGCCGTGGAGGTTTTCAGCGTGCGGAGGGTGCAAACCGCCGTCAGTGTGCCAGAGACCGACGGGCGGCGCAACGCGGACCGGCCCGCGGACGGCCACGCCTACCCGATCCAGCCGGCGATGTCCTCGGCGTGTCTGATCTGATGCAGAGGCGCCCGGACGGCAGCAGGTGGATCACCTCGACGTCGACTCGAGCGGCGCTCAGCTCCATCGCCCCGACGCGCTTCTCCCCATGCCGCCTGGGGAGCGGGCGCCGAGCTGGTCGTCCGCAAGTCAGTAGCGCCCTTGCCCTGCGCGGCGCTCCCGTCAAGAGCCCTTCGTTTCGCCGGCTGAGCGCGCGGAGCGCCGTCTCAAGACGAGTTCCGGCACCAACACGGCGACGGCCAAGCCGACGACCAGCACGGTGAGCGCCGGCAGAAAGGCGAGATAGGCCATGACACCCAGGAGCCGCTCATCCTCGATGCGATCGTCGGCCGAGTAGTCGAGATCCCGAGTCGGATCGATGCGTCGCACTCCGCCCGAGATGTACTCGCGCACTGTGAGTACGTTGTCGTCGGACCACCCCAGCGCCGCGTCCAGGCCTCGATAGACCACGCGCTGACGATGCCCACCACCACCCGTCGACGCGAGGGCTACGAGCACGCTGGCTCCATGCTCGTCGTCCGCTTCCTCCACGTACAGCCTCGCTTCCCATCTACCGTCCGGCGACACGACCCTCGTCGCCGGGTCCGTCCGCAGGACCAGCTCGTCGGTGAACATCGCGATGTAGCCCCACGTCGCCGCAGCGGCGGTCGCGAGAACCGCGGCCGACATGAGGTACACACGGAGCCTGCGCAGCCCTGGAGGAAGCGTGCACTTGGTCATCGACCCACGTAGCGGTAGGTGCGTTCGTAGCGGCTCGGTCCGCTCCCCGAGCCCTTGCGGCCGTATCGCAGATACAAAGCGTAACCCCATCTCGCGTACAACTCGTCCACGCCTTCATCCAGACAACGACGGAGGCTGAGAGTGAAGCCCATAGCCTTGATACTCCCCGGACGAGAAGCTCGGCAACCTTGGAGTACTCTCTTGGCTCGCGCAACGAATCGCTCTCGAGCACGTTCTTCGCCGCGCACTGCGCCTCATTGCCCGCCGCCGTCTTCAGCGGTACAGTCCGAGGTGCATAGTGCCTCGCCCGGCGGCGAAAGGGTGAGCCTCTGGGCACGACTGCGCAGCCGGGGCAGGCCAGTCCACGAGCGAGGGGGGAATCCGTGCGTGGCTCTCGTCGATTCGTCCGACTCCGGCTGGGGGCGCTCATCGTCGGGCTGGCCGTCATCCTCGTCGCCCCCGTCCTTTGGCCGCCCCAAGCCGACGCCGCGACTGTGGCGAACGCCGCCGGTCGCTACGACACCCTCGTGTTGCGCAACATGGGCGGCAAGCGAGCCGCGCTGGTGCAGCTCGTGGCCGAGAACGGAGCGTTCACGCAGCGCGAGCTGTGGCGCAGCAAGAAGGGCGCCTTCGACACCCGGAAGGCGACCTTCGCGGCGGGCGACGTCAACGCCGACGGCATCGCCGACGGCATCGTGCTCTATGAGCTGGGCGGCGGTCGGTCCAGGCTTCTGATCTACCGCAGCGACGGCTTCACCGCCAAGCAGGTGGTCGCCTGGACCTCCAAGCGGGGCGCCTTCAAGAGGGCGAAGGCCAAGCTCGCCGTTACCGACCTCGATCGGGACGGGCGTGATGACCTGCTCGTCCTCTACGATCGCGGCCGCGCCGGCGTCGCTCTCTACAGCTTCATCTCCACCGGCGTCAAGTTCAAGCAGAAGCTGGCTTTCTCGCAGCGCTCAGGTCTCATCTGGTCCAAAGCGCAGCTTGCCGCCGGCGACGTGACCGGCGACGGCCGCGGCGACGGCCTCATACTCTACGCAGCGACCGCCAAAAAGGCGCGGCTGCTCGTCTTCTCGGCCAAGGGGAGCAAGCTCACGAAGAAGGTCTTCTGGAGCGGCGCCTACGCCGCCGGCCACGCCCGTCTGGCCGCCGGTGACGTCGACAGCGACGGCGACTGCGACGCCGTCTGCCTCATGAAGCAGCCGAACGGCAAAGTGCGCCTCGACGTCTTCGCGTCCTCCGGCAAAGCTTTCAAGAAGCCGGTCGCGTGGTACAAGCCCGGCGGCACTCCAGTACCGGCGGTGAGCCGCTTCTGCGTCGGCGACGTGACCGGTGACGGGCGCGCCGATGTCCTCACGGCCGCGGCCGCCGGCACGCGGACGCGGGTGACGACCTGGGTCTCCTCGGGCTCGGGCTTCGTCCCCAAGCTCTGGTTCACGGGCGCGTGGCGCTACGCGACGGTCAGCCTGGGGGTGGCTCCCTCGGTCGGCATCACTGTCTCCGACAAGGCCGAGCCGCTCACCGACGCGTCCAGGCGGTATCTGCGCCGGGTCGGAGCCGACGGCACGCTGACCTTCGCCGGCAAGACGGGGCAGGTGGCCCGCCTGGAGACGGGAGACGTCCTTCTCGCCCCCGCCGGTCCCACCTTCCCCTCAGGCCTCTGCCGCAAGGTCCTCTCGGTCGGCACGCAGGACGGCGAGGTCGTCGTCAAGACCGCTCAGGCCGACTTGTGCGACGTCATCGACCAGGGTCAGGTCGCCCTGCACATGAACATCACCCCCGAGGACCTGGCCGACGACGGCATCAGGGCCCGGGGTGTGCGTATCGTCCGTGACAGGCCCTCGCCGCCAGGCGTCCGTTCCAACGCCCGTCGCAAGGACGACCCCCACGGCATCACCTTCACCTTGACCGCACCGATCGGAGACTGGGCTGAGATCGAGGGCGAGATCACGCTCGATCCCGACGCGTACGTCAACTGGCAGATCGGCTGGGGAGGTCTCCAGAGCGCCTCCTACAGACAGGTGCTCACTACCTCGACCGACATCTCGGTGAGCGTGAAGAAGACCGTCAGCGGGACGAAGGAGATCACCCTCTACAAACGCACCCTGACGCCGATCACCATCATGGTCGGCGCGGTGCCGGTAGTCATCCTCCCCGAGTTCGAGGTCAAGGTCGGCATCGACGGGGAGGTGGTCGCCGGCGTCACCGCCGGGATGGATCTGTCAACGGAGACGTGGGCCCAGATCTCCTGGGACGGCAACTGGCACCTTGGGTGCGGCTCGAGCTACGAGGCTACGCCGAAGCGCCCCCAGGTCTTCGGCCAGGTGACGGTCACGGGCTTCGCCAGCGCCGGGCTGGACTTCGAGGTCTACGGGGTCGCCGGTCCCACGGTGGCGCTGAAGCCCTACGTAGAACTGGCGGCGGACACCCAGGCAGATCCCTGGTGGACCCTGAGCGCCGGAGTCAGGGGGGAGATCGGCTTCGAGGTCGAGGTCCTCGACCACGAAATCTTCAGCAAGACGTTCCCCCTGGACGTCTTCGGTCCGTGGATCATCGCCCAGGCGGGCTCTGACGGCTCAGACGACGGGTCGAGCGAATACCAGGCGCCGAGCGTGAGCGGCAAGATCCTCGACGCAACGAGCGGAGCGCGCGTCAAGTCGGCGTGGGTGGAGGTCTCCCGCAGCGGGGCGGCGCCCCGCCGGACGAGCTCCGCCGCCGACGGCACGTACGTGTTCTCGGGCCTCTCTCCCGGCTCCTACACGGTGACCGCGGGCAAGAACGGCTACGCCGACAACCAGCGCACGGTCGTCGTGGTCGAGGGCACACAGACCACCGGCCAGGACATCGCGCTCACCAGGGAGCAGTACCAGGGCATCACGGGCCACGTCTTCGCCGAGGCCGGCCACTACCCCATCTTCGAGGCTTCGGTCGAGCTCTACGATGCCGACGACACCTCGATCTGGTCCAGGCCGCTCCAGTCGTATGTCACCTATGCCGACGGATCCTACGAGTTCACCGGTCTGGAACCCGGCAACTACCGCATCAAGGCTTCCGCCGGCTACTGCTACCCCGAGAGCGTGACCGTGAGCCTCTCCGGTGGACAGCTGCGCGAGAACGTCGATCTCTACCTTGTCGCGTTCCGGGCTCAGGGCGTGTTCGGCAGGGTCGTCGACAGCTTGACCGGAGACCCGATCGAGGGCGCCTGTGTGATGGCCGACGACGGCGGCGAGACGGGCGGCTACGTGGAAGACGAAGTGTTCACGGCCGCGGATGGCTCGTTCGTCCTGGACGGATATGAACGCCACGGCATGGCAGTCGGCACGCACGGGCTGTCCGTCAGCAAAGGCGGCTACGAGGAGCTGAGGCGCACCGTCACCGTGACGCGCGGGAGGATCACGGACGTCGGCACGATCCACCTCAAGGAACTGGGCGGATACAGCATGCAATCGGAGAGAGGCGCCTGCATCCGCTGGTCTGAGGGCGTGCCCACCTCAACCGGGCGCGGCGGCTACGAGTTCTGGTTCCGTCCCTTCTCGCTGTCCGGCACGGAATGGGGCAACGAGATCGCCCAAGTGACTTACGACTACCCCGACTGGCGGGGCGGCGGCCCGCGCCGCTTCCCGGCAATGTCGATCGCAGCCGACGAGGTCCTTGTGGGCGGCTCTTACGCCACCCTCTTCTCGTTTACGCTCGCCGAGAACAGGGCAGGAGGCGACCCCGACGCACCGGGCACCTACCACACGATTCGGGGGACGACCCCGATCGTGAGCGGCAAGTGGTATCACATCGCCGCCCAGTACGGCCCGTCAGGCATGCAGCTCTACGTCAACGGTCACCTCGAAGCCTCGAACGCCTACCCCGGCGCCCCGGAGCCCTTCGGCGGGGCAAGCGGCGGCTGGTTCAGCCTCGGCGAGAACTACCTGGAAGGCCAGGGTCGCCCCCACACGGCCGGCGGCGACTACAGAGGGTTGGTGGTGCGGGAATGGCCCCATTACGACGCGGACTTCACGCCGTACGATGATGATCCCGCCGGGGGCGACGCGCTTGTTTACGATCTTCTCGCCGGCATGACGAACGGAGAGAACCTGGGGTTCGTGCCGACGCCCTAGGGGCGACCGCACCGACTTCCGGCGCCGAGGCCGTCTTGCGGGCATCTTGCCCCCGCGGAGGCGAGGCGCGAGCCGCTTCCGGCGCGCGGGCGCCGACGACTGATCCCAGAAAGAGCGCCAACGCGGACGCCCCGATCGCCGCCTGCGCGAGAGGCTGATACGCAGCCGGCATGAGAGTCGCGAACAACAACACCAGAACCACAAACACCCGACCATGGTAGGGATTCCTGGCATCCGCTGCGCCCGCTGCCAGAGAAAGAGCGAGGGCGAGTCCCGCGAAGATGCTCCAGCCGAGATGCGAGAATCGAACACAAGCCGCAAGCTACCACTGCTGCAAGGAATCCGGTGAGCAGCGCTGTCATGACGATCGTCACAGTCGGTGGGCTGGATGAGCTCATGCGAGTAGCGTCAATCATGTGTCTCCTGCTGCGCGCACCGGCCTGTGCACACTGATCCAGGAGAGAGAGAGTCAAGGGAACCCTCGCCCGGCGCGCCGCGCCTACCCGATCCAGCCGGCGATGTCCTTGGCGTGTCTGAGGCAGAGACGCCCGGACTGCGGCAGGCGGATCACCTCGACGTCGACTCGAGCGGCGCTCAGCTCCCTCACCCCGACGAGCCTCTCCCCCTGCCGCCTGAGGAGCGGGCGCCGAGCTGGTTGTCCGCAATCTCGCGAACAGGACTACGTCTCCCCTCCCCACGCTCTTCGCGAGGACGCCTCAGGGAGAGGCGCTCGCCGCCGGCGTCGTCCGCCTCACGAAGTACATGGGTTCAGCACCTGGCAACGTGATCAGCGCCAGCCTGTCTCCGACCCGTCGGATGACCGATCCGTCGCCGAGCCTCAACTCGCCGTCGGCCTCCCGCAAGACGAGTTCCTTCCCCACCCCACCCCGGGCCGATACTCACCCAGGCGCACGAACCACTCGTCGTCTTCCTTCTTCTCTATCGTCATCTTCAGTCTCTGCGTCTCGTCCCACGGCGGATCCGGCGGACCGATCCAGGCACCGCTGTAGGGGTCAGCCGAGCCGCCACAGCCTGCGAGAAGGACGAGGACGAACGCGAGCATGCCGAGAACTCCGGCTCCGGCGAGCGACCGTGTCTTCCCTCCAATGTTGATGGGAGACGGACGAGGTCCTCTCCTCCCGCTCAGAAGAGCCTCGCACCGTGTCAAAGCGCCTTCCCGATCCCATTCGGCACCGCATGTCATGCATCAGTGCTTGCGCCCCCAGGTGGCGCCGCCGTCCGACGTGGCCAGGATGACACTGCCTCTGTGAACCAGGGTCGGCCCACGATCGGCATAGACATTGCCCACCAGCATCCCGTGCTGCGAATCGGCGAACGCCACCCCGTAGGGAACGACCGCGACGCCCGTCTCCTGGGAGCGGTAGGTCCGGCCGCCGTCTGAGGTGTGGAGCACTTGGCAGGCGGACTCGCGAGTGCCCGCCACCCAGCCTTCCTTGTCGTCAATGAAGGCCAGGCAGTCCAGGGACCCGGAGTCGGCCGAGTACTGGGTCCGCCAGGTGGCGCCACCGTCCCCGGAGTGGAGGATGACGCCTCCCCCCCCGGCGGCCTTCTCCACAGGCCCAGACGTTCTCGGAGTCCGCGCACGCGACGTCATACAGGATAGCGTCGTCCTCCAGCTCAGGTCCCCTCCAGGTGGCGCCGCCGTCCGACGTGGCCAGGACAACTCCGTCCCCGACCGCCCATCCGTGCCTTGTGTCCGCGAAGGTGACCGCGTTGATCTCGTCGTCTCCGCTCCATTGCCTCTGCCAGCCCAGCCCACCGTCCGTGGTAGCCAGGATGACTCCTTGGCCAAAGCCGGTTCCACCGACCGCCCAGCAGCAGTTCTTGTCAACGCACGCAATGTCGTACAGGCGGAACCGCAATCCGCGAGCTTGCTCCGACCACGTTCGACCACCGTCGCTGGTCGCAAGGATGGTGGAACGGGACCCGTCCACGCCAATCGTGGCCACCCAACCGGTTTCACCGTCGGCGAAGGCGATTGCCCCGGCAGCCCAGCTTCCTGACTTCTGCCGCGTCCAGCTTGCCCCGGCGGTGGAGGTCATGTCGATCACGCCGCTCTTGATCCGCCCTTCGTCGTCGACGATGTCACCGACCACCCATGCCTGCCCGCTCTCCGGGTACGCCACATCGGCGAGCGAGACGGTCTTGCTGTAGTAGGCATGACGACTCGTGAAATAGAGCGCCGCCGCGCACGCGCAGACCAACAGGGCGATGAGTCCGGCAATCAGCCGGCGTCGAGAAGATGTCGCTTCATCGTGGTGGGGCATGCGCTGCGCTCCTCCTCGGGATGACCGGCAATCCTAGCCTGACCGGACGTCGGTCGAACCAGGTACGCCGGCGGGCAGAGGCTTGCCTCTTCAATCGCATGAGATGACTCTGTAGGCCCAGATTCCGGCGTTGGGGTGCCCGGCCTTTCGAGTGCGTCGGAGTCCGCTTCTGGCATCACTCTTGGCACACCCGCCGTGCTGGTAATAGCGCGGGTTCTTGCCGGTTGGGTTGCTGTAGCAGAACATGGAGTGGTTCATGGCCTCCGGCCTCTTCCGCACGATAACGCGCTTCGCCTTGTTCTTTGAAGCGCGCCATCCCCTCGCGGTATTCCACGAGGCCGTGTAGGCCCACCCTTGCGGATGCATGGATGGTTTTGCGGGATGAGCGCAGAACCACTTCGAGTTGTCCTTGACTGCTCCGCCCACGTGGGGAATAGGCCCAACAAAGCGCCAACCGCCAGCCCTCAAGCATTGACTAATGAAATCCGTGCAATCGTTCGAACCCCAACTGAGGTATTTGGGGTTGTGAACGTCATCGTCTTTGCCCTTCCACTTGTTTGCATACGCTGTGGCGGCGTTCCTCTTCCCCATGTGGACTCCTTTCTCGGGAGGTTCTGCTCCTAATCGCCAGGTGTCCACGAAGCCGGCAACTCCAATTCCAACTCCGCCTGGTCAACGCGCCAACTCCACTGGATTCGACGCTGGACTCGCATGGTCTCCTCGCGTCCAGCGCCTAAGAAGATATGCGTCGAGCGCGATCACAGCCAGGACGGCAAGCGACCACAGGACAAATGCTCCTATCAGATTCACTCTGTCGTCAGTCCGCCAGTCGTAGCTCCCTGTGGCGGGGTCGATCACGCGTTCCTCGCCAGACTGCTGTTCGGTGAACACCAGCGTGCTTCCGCGCCATGAGCCGTTGGCGGCCGGGCCGTAGTAGACCATTCGCGTCACGCCGCCATCCGCTCGCTCGATGGTGGCCCAACTAAGATCACGATCCGGATCGACGAGGCGACTGCGCACCAACCACGACCCATCGGACGACTCAAGAGTCTGGTGCTCCTCTCCGTCGACGTAGGAAATCGGACCGAACGTGGCGTACGCCGACAGCGTCAACGTCACTCCCAGAAGCGCTCCGCTGAGAGCAAGGATGAGTCCCAATACGACGGCTTGCTTGCGGGGCACGCTCGCACCTCCTCAGCTCTTCTGGATCCAGTGGTCTCCATTGTAGCGACCGACCGGCTTCAGCTTCTTTGTCAATCGGACACCGCGCATGATCCAATACTCGTCTCGGTACTCATCCCAGAGCTTGCGCAATCCGGTAGGGCGAAGCGCGGTTCGCCAATAGGCCCGCACGTGAGCGCCCATGCTCCCGTTGATGAGGACGACACCCGGGATCCCGAGCGAGCGCCCCGTGTATCCGAATAGTACGTTGCCGAAGTCCTCCGGCGAGATCGTACTCCCGTGGAAGGGGATGTACTTGATTAGTCGATAGTCCTCGTCCGCCGCGAGCTTGAGATCCCAAGGCTTGCCACGTGGCACCATCCGGGTGGCCCACCATCTCCAGACCCTGACTGCTGCTCGCGCCTTCCCCCACGAGGATCTTGCACCGTTGATTGCTTTCTGCATCTTCCGCATCGCGAAGCCCGCGTTCATCTGAAGGACGTAGTCCAAGAAGGCCTCTTGCCCGCTTAGATTGGGGCTATGTGGGGGCTCGAATCCCATCTCGACCGCCCAAGCGCCGGTGCGGTCGAGATGCCCCACCGGCTCGCCCCCGCAGTACTAATACGCAGCCGGCACGAGAGTCGCGAACGACAATGCCAGAACCACGAACACCCGACCATGGCAGGGATTCCTGGCATCCGATGCGCCCGCTGCCAGGGAAAGAGCGAGGACGAGTTCCGCCGCCTGGACGCGCTCCAGCCGAGAGGCGTGAACGTGAGGGCGAAGAAGGTCACCAGATCACCGAAGGCCTCAAGCCGAGTGATCGCGAGGAAGGGAGGTGGCGGTCGCCGGTCGACTCCTCATGAGTGCTTCCTTCCCGAGGCGACGAAGAGAGCGTGGAGCATCGTCTCACGTGAGGCGACAGGTGGTCCGCGCGAACCGCGCCGTTCAGTCCGAGGGCAGCAACGGATTCCTCTGAGTCCCCGGGTCCCTGCAGACCGCGCGCTCCTCGCCGGTGCGGAGGTCGTAGCCGTAGATGTCGGCGTCATCGTAGATGTCCCCGCCGCTGGGGCTGCGCCGGTAGTCGTCCCAGACCACCCAGGAGCCGGAGACGGCGGGGGACCCCTGGGAGCCGGGGGCGTCGCAGATGAGGCGCTCCTCGCCCGTGTCGAGGTTGTAGCCGTAGATGTCGGCGTTCTCGTAGATCTCCGCCTGGCCGGCGCTGCGCCGGTAGTCCGTCCAGACCACCCAGGGGCCGGACACGTCCGCGCCCTGCTGGGACCCGGGCGCGGTGCAGATGGCGCGCTCCTCGCCCGTGTCGAGGTTGTAGCCGTAGATGTCCGAGTCCTCGGCTCCGCGCCGACGATCGGTCCAGACCACCCAGGGGCCGGCGACGGCGGGGGACAGCATCGGCCACCGATGCGAGACCAGCGCCTTCTCCTCCCCGTCCGGAAGCCGGCGCGACATGAGGTCCCAGCGCGACCCGCCGCCTCGGAGCCAGACCAGCGTGGAGCCGGAGACCCGGGGGGCCATGCCCCCGCTGGAACTGCGGTCGACCCACGCGCGAAGTCCGGTGTCGAGATCGTACACACAGGCGGTAGGGAGACCGTCCTTCCGGATGCCGGTCTGCTCCCAGGCGAGCCAGCGGCGGGAGAGCGCCTTGCAACTCGCCCACCTTCCCTCGCTGAGGACGACTGGGGCGTCCTCTGCCCCCATGCGAGCGGCGACGACCTCGGCGACCTCACCCTCCTCCCAGTCGCCCGCAGCGCGGACGGCGTCCCACACGACCAGGGGGCCCGCGCCGGCGAAGGCGGCGGGCAGCACGAACCGGTGAGCCGCGCCCGTGTCGACGGCGTCGCCGCACCCTGCCGCCGGGCACAGAGCGAGGGCCACAAGCAGCAGGACGCAGAGCTTCGCCCCGGATGGCCGCCCCATCCGGCAGTCGACACGCCGCCTGCGCTCCGCGGCGATCTCACGCGCAGGCCGCCCGGCCCCTTGCGGACATCGACTCACCATCTGACTCCACTTCCGCAGCTCGTAGGCATTTGCGCCCCTCCGCCGATGCGGGCAGAGACGCCCGGACGGTAGCAGGCGGATCACCGCGACGTCGACTCGAGCGGCGCTCAGCTCCATCGCCCCGACGCGCTTCTCCCCGTGCCGCCTGGGGAGCGGGCGCCGAGGTGGTTGTCCGCAATCTCGCGAACAGGACCACGTCTCCCCTCCCCATGCGCTTCGCGAGGACGCCTCAGGGAGAGGCGCTCGCCGCCGGCGTCGTCAGCCTCACGAAGTACATGGGTTCAGCGCCCGGCAGCCCGATCAGCGCCAGCCTGTCTCCGACCCGTCGGATGACGCTTCTGTCGCCGAGCCTCAACTCGCCGCCGACCTCCCGGAAGACGAGTTCCTTGTCCCATCCGAGTATCTTGTCCCATCCCACCCCAGGCTGATACCCACCCAGGCGCACGAGCCAATCCTCGTCTTCCTTCTTCTCTATCTTCATCAGTGCCTGCAACTGCCACTCGTTCGGCGGCGGATTCGGCGGATTGACCCAGTCGCCGCTGTAGGGGTCACCCGAGCCGCCACAGCCTGCGAGAAGGACGAGGACGAAGGCGAGCATGCCGAGAACTCCGGCACCGGCGAACGGCCGCGTCTTCCCTCCAATTCCGTTCTGCACGACCCGTCTCCTCCTGGTCAGGGATGAAATGCACACCCGTCAAGCACGGCTACGTGTGGAGTGGCGAGCTCCGCCGAACCTTCCGACGAGCTTCGTCACCCTACTGCGAATAGCGCTGCAGCAGCCCCGTTATCTCACGTCCGTTCGACATCATCCAGAAGTACCGGCCTCCGGTCGCGATCCGCTCCTGCAGCTCCCGCGGCTCCAGCGGCGTGGCCAGCCAGACGGTTGTGTCCGCCGTCGGCCTCACGTAGGCGACGGCGCATCCGCTGGCGAGCGGCAGGCGCTGGCTGTGCACGTAGCCGTTCCGGTAGTACACGAAGCCGCCTCCCTCCGCCTTGCCGTCCTTCTGGGACTGCACCTCGGCTTCATGGCCGCGGTAGCCCTGCACGGCATCGAAGCGCATCCACTCCCCTCCCGGCGCGACCTCGGAGGCGTGCACGAGAAGGACGAGGGTCCCATCGCCGGTGGGCACGGGGCCCTCGGGCTCATACGCCCAGGAGGAGATCGTGTCAAACTGAGCGAGAAGGATGGTCGTGGAGCTGCCCACGGCCGGTGAGGGAGATACCGAAGCAGGTCCGGGCTGCGAGGCGTCGCCTGAAGCGCCGCCGCACGCCGACAGGCCGATGACGAGCACGAGGACGGCCACGACGGCCTGTACGCGCCGCAGCACGGCGACGCGCTGGTCACTTCCCGATGTTATGACGGTACTGTGTGAAGAAGCGTCCCGACCGGATATCATTCTTATGCGCCTTCCACCAGCTTCTGTTGCGCAGCCGAGTCGTCCTCGTGCCATCCGTACCGACCCCTTTCCCCCTTTGAGAAGAGGATTCTGCTATGCGCGGGTTCACACCATTCGAGATCACCAGGACGATATGAGCCGCATCTCCCGCCACAGCAGTCGTTCGAACCAAGATATCGCCGATCTGATACTTCGTCTTAGCATTCTTTCGGAAGTACTTCTGGTTGGGATATCCCTTCCAGCCTGACTGGCCGTATATGTGGTCTCCACCCCATTCCTTGCCATACTTGCATGGCGGCATGCCTTTTAGACCCGCCTCGTGAAGGACGCCTTGTACGAATCCAGAGCAGTCCAAAGGTCCAAGTCCATCATATGCCACGCCGTCTATGCTCTTACACTTACCAGATCCTTGCTTTGGATAGTACTTTCCTCCGTACCAGTATGGTATCTGCTGCTTGGCTCTCTTGCGTGTATATTTACGTATGCGTGCCTTCAAGACACCAGCCTTGGTATCGGGTAGAGTAAGCTTGATTCTCTCACCTGTTGGATCACATGCGATGGTGACCAACCCGCCACAGTACTGATACGCACTCTCCTCCCCGTCCGCCTTGGCCGGGTCGCCGCTCGTCCACTGCCGGGTGGCGGGGTCGTAGTAGCGTGCCGAGCAGTAGTAGAGGCCGCTCTCGGCGTCGCAGGCGTAGCTGGCGTAGCGGAGGATCTGGCGGCTCGCGATCTGGCCGGCGAGGGCCTGGCTCACGAGGGTGGTGGCCTGCCTCCAGACGCCGATCGCAAGGTCGCCTGCGCCCTGGGGCAGGCCCCAGGCGTCGTAGCGGTAGGCGGCGAAGGCCGCCCCGTCGGCGTCGCAGAGCTCGAGCACGTCGCCGTGGTCGTTGGTCACCGCGGTGAAGTAGGTGGGGCCGGTCGAGGTCGCGGGGCTCCGGTAGACGCCGCCGTAGAGGGTGCCCTCCTCTTCGTAGAGATAGTCGATCCGCCAGCTGGCCGCGCTCTGGACGGCCGAGAGGCTGAGCAGGGTGAGCGGTGCAGCCACAGGAACCGTCGGCAGCGTCAGGTGGACGCGTTTGTCGGCCGGGCCACTCACCATGACAGCTGCCCTCTCATTGACGCCGGTACACCTCCCACTGACTGTCTCCCGTAAGATAGAGCTTCCCGTTGCGGAAGAAGAACTCCGCCGCCCAATCATCATCCTCACCGTCATCTGACGGGCCCCTGCTGTCCCACAAGTGGAGCAGACCCTGCGCATCCACCTCCCAGCGGTCGGCCCCGTCGCAGCTGCAGCGACCATCAGCCCTGAACGTGCACGCCTCACGAGTTCCTGGCGAGAAGCTGTTGTCGACCAACATGACGCTGCCGAGGTAGACCCACGTTCCGACGAGTCGGTCGGCGCGATCGGGCTGCGAGAGTTCGGCCTCGGTGGGCTGCAGCGGTTTCGGGGGTTGGTCGAGCAGTGCCACAACGGACAACGCAGCCAGTGGGAGGAGGACCACCACGGGCATGATCATGCCGGCGAGTTCCATCGGCCGGCTGGGCTCTCCGCGCCGCCGGCGGCCGAGGGCCAGGCCGAGGACGAGCAGGCAGAGTACGAACCAGACGAACAAGCCCAGCGTCAGGGGGTCGTAGCCCTCGTGGAGCGCGATCAGACAGAACGAGATCGCGCCCACCGACACCGCAGCGGCGCACCAGAGCAGCCACGCGGGCCTGCCTCCCCGGCGCAGGAGACCGGCGACGAGCACGGCGAGAGAAGCAAGCGGCAGCACGAACCAGACGATCAGCGTGAACGCATCAAAAGCAGCGTCAATCATGCATCACCTCCTGCTGCGCAAGACCGACTCCGCGTGGCATCGCAGTCAGGGTGGACAGGACGGCGATGCCGAGCACGAGTCGGCGGAAGCGCTGCGCCATGGGACCCCTCCAGTCTCCAGTGACACCCACTCCCTAGGAGATGCACGCTAGTCTAGCAGGCTGCTGAAATACGCCGGTCCACACACGTGTTCTGAGCGTGGGTTGCGTGCCTCAGCGGGTTGCGTTTGATAGAATATCCCTGCAAATCACGAATGAGGAGGGGTTCGTGCGCGGGGATGAAGAGCTGCAGTCGGGCTTCGTCTGCCTGACCACCCTTGAAGACGTCGTGCCGGACGATCACCCCTTGCGGGCGATCCGCGCCATGGTCGACGCCGCCCTTCTCGAGATGAGGCCCGCGCTCGACGCGCTCTACGCGCGCCGCGGCCGGCCCTCGATCGCCCCGGAGTACCTCCTCCGCGCCCAGCTTGCGCAGATCCTCTACGCCGTGCCCTCCGAGCGCCGCCTGGTTGAGCAGATCCGCTACAACCTCCTCTTGCGCTGGTTCGTCGGCCTGCCGATGGACGAGCCGGTCTGGCACGCGACCACCTTCACCAAGAACCGCGACCGGCTCCTGAACGGCGAGGTCGCCGCCGCCTTCTTTCGCGCCGTCCGCTCGCAGGCCGAGGCGCACAAGCTGCTCAGCCGCGAGCACTTCTCCGTGGACGGCACCCTCCTCGAGGCGGCCGCCTCCCTGAAGAGCCTGCGGCCGATCGAGGAGGGCGAGGGGAAGGAGCCGCCGAGCGCCTCCGGAGGCGGCCGCAACCCGGAGGTCAACTGGCGCGGCGAGCGGCGCGGGAACCAGACCCACCGCTCGAGAACTGACCCCGAGGCGCGCCTCGCGCGCAAGGGGGCCGGCAAGGAGGCCAGGCTCTGCTACGCCGGCCACAGCCTGACGGAGAACCGCAACGGGCTGATCGTCGACTGCGAGCTCACCGAGGCCTCCGGCACGGCCGAGCGCGAGGCCGGCTTGCGGCTCATCGCTCGGCAGCGGCGCCGCTCCGGGCGCGCTCGCATGAGCGTCGGCGCCGACAAGGGTTACGACACGAAGGACTTCGTCGGCGGCGTGCGTGAGCTCCGGGTCACTCCGCACGTCGCCCGCAAGAAGCGCGCCAGCGCCATCGACGGGCGCACCACCCGGCACGCCGGCTACGCCGTCTCCCAGCGCCGCCGCAAGACCGTCGAGGAGCCCTTCGGCTGGATGAAGACCGTCGGCGGCCTGCGCAAGCTGCTCCACCGCGGCAAGGCCAAGGCGGCGGCTATCTTCATCTTCAACGCCGCGGCCTACAACCTGGTTCGCTTGCGAAGCCTGATGGCGGAGCCTGCCCCGAGCTGAGAAGGCGGGGGCGAAAGCCGCCTTGCGGGGCCCCTCATCGGCCTCGATCGAGCCTGCTGGGCAGCACACGCCTGTTCTCCGTGGTTCTTGGGTCGTCATCCCTCTCAGCTCGCCTAATCGGGGGCGCTTGTTCAGCAGCCTGCTAGGAGAGAGAGAGAGTCAAGGAAACCCTCGCCCGGCGCGCCGCGCCTACCCGATCCAGCCGGCGATGTCCTTGGCGTGGTAGGTGATGATGAGGTCGGCGCCGGCGCGCTTGATGCCCGTGACGGCCTCGAGCACGGCGCGCTGCTCGTCGAGCCAGCCGTTGGCTGCGGCCGCCTTGATCATCGCGTACTCGCCGCTCACGTTGTAGGCGGCGAGCGGGAACCTGGTCTCCTGCTTGACGGCGTGGATCACGTCGAGGAACGGCAGCGCCGGCTTCACCATGATCATGTCGGCGCCCTCCTCGATGTCGAGCAGGGACTCGCGCACGGCCTCCTCGAGGTTGGCCGGGTCCATCTGGTAGGTCTTGCGGTCGCCGAACGCCGGCGCCGACTCGGCCGCCTCACGGAACGGGCCGTAGAAGGCCGAGGCGAACTTGCTCGAGTACGACATGAGGATGGTGTCGGTGAGCCCCTCGTCGTCGAGCGCGTTGCGGATGGCGGCCACGCGCCCGTCCATCATGTCGCTGGGGGCGACGATGTCGGCGCCGCTCTCGGCGTGGGTGATCGCCATCTTGGCGAGCAGCTCGAGGGTGACGTCGTTGAGCACCTCACCCTCCTGGACCACGCCGCAGTGGCCGTGGTCGGTGTACTCGCAGAGGCAGACGTCGGTGATCACGACCAGCTCCGGGAACTCGTCCTTGAGGGCGCGGACGGCGAGCTGGACGATGCCCTCCGGGTCGTAGGCGCCGGTGGCGGCGGGGTCCTTGTGGGCGGGGATGCCGAAGAGGAGCACGGCCTTGATGCCGAGCCTGACCAGCTCGCGCACCTCGGGCAGCAGGTTGGCGATGGAGAGCTGGAAGACGCCGGGCATGGAGCTGACGGGATTCTTGACGTTCTCGCCGGCGACGACGAACAACGGGTAGACGAGGTCGTCGAGCTGCAGCCTGGTCTCGCGCACCAGGTCCCGGATGGCGGGGGTGCGGCGCAGCCGCCTCATGCGGTAGCTCGGATAGTACATGCGCTGGCGTCCTTTCTTCGCGCGGGCCCGGGCACGGCCCGCCTGCGCCGCACATCATGGACCCCGGTGCGGGCGAAGACAAGCGGGGCGGGCGGACGCCGGGAGGGGGTCAGCCGCGGGCGCGCGCGGCGGCGAGGTCGAGGGCCGCGCGCACCACCTCCGCGACCGACTGACGGTCGCGCAACTGACAGGGCACGACCGGCGTCGAGCCGTCCAGGCCGAGCGTCCTGACGATCTGCTTGCGGCTCAACTCCTCGCCGGCCATGGACATGTAGGGAGCGACGACGTAGGGCACGTCGCCCAGACGCTTGACGAACTGCAGGTCGGCGCGGGTCGAGCGCAGGCTGTCGACGTCGTTCGCGTTGGCCAGCAGCACCCAGGCCGAGCTCTCGGCGGCGAGCCTCCTCCAGGCCTCCTCCGGGCTCGCCGAGGAGACCGTGAACACGAGGACGTCCTGCGCCGCCGCGTCCTCGCCGTCGCCCCCATCCCCGTTGCCGTTCGCCGGCATCTGGCCGGCCAGCACCGGGATCTCGACCTCCGTCTCGTCGATCGTCTCCACCCTGAGCTGCTTGACGGTGTCCGAGTCCGTCAGGGTGCTGATGAACACCTCGTTGTAGGTGTCGATGGGTCCGCGCACGGCGACGCTCAGGGTCCTGCCGATGCCCTCGATGACCGGCTCGCTCACGGTCACGAGGCCGCTGGAGAACAGGCTGTACATGACCTTGGCGCCGCGGAACCGGTCGAGCCCGCACTCGTGCAGGATGGTGTTGATGTCGGCGTGCCCGTCGATGTGGACCACGACGCGCCACTCCTCGGCCGTCAGGGTCAGGTCGCCCTCCTCCTCCACGTGGTCGCTATAGGCGAGACGCGGGACCCGCTCCATGGAGCCGAGCTGCTGGAAGATGAGCTCCCACTCGTCGATCCGCCGACAGCCCTCCATGATGACGTGCTCCACGTTGAGCTCGACCAGGATGTCCTCGTCGGAAGGGCTCTCGTCGGCGCCGAACTGGAACTCCCCGTCAGGCCACCCGAAGAACGTGAAGACGCTGTCCTCGATCTGCTCGCGCACGGCCTGCTCAAGGGTCTCGCGGTCGATGTCGCCGCCCTCCAGGAGGACGTGCCCCAGACGCGCCCCGTCCGGCGAGCGCCTCTGGGCGTCCAGCGCCCGCTTGAGCTGGGTCTTGCCGATGACCCCGGCTTTGACGAGCCGCTCGCCGAGCGGCAGCGCCTGCGGCGAGGACGTGGCGTAGGTGATGAAGCCGTTGCGGAAGAAGACCCTGCCCGTCTCACCCTCGCGCCGGATGGTGAGGCAGCCGCTCTTGGCGCTCATCTTCACCAGCTGGAGGATGTTGGGGAGGCTGAACTCCTGCAGGCTTCCCTGGAGAAGCACCGCCCTCCTTTGGGGTCGAAGGCTCGCGCGGGGCGCCGCGCCGGTGCGCCGCGCCGTGGTCTGCATCGGCAACGGCGGCGGCCCGCTTGAGGAGTGCGGCGTGAGTCGGGCGCGTCACCGGGCGCCGCCGGCGGCCGCCGGCGGCGGGTCCCGGCGAGGCCCGGCGGCGCCCACCTCAACGGCTTCGGAGAGCCCGTCACCCGGCGTGGGCCCGTCCGGCAGGCAGGCGGGCGCCTCGCAGCAGCCCTGCTCCACGAGGCGCCGGTGCCGCAGCGCCAGCTCCGCGCCCACCGCGGCGACCATGGCGGCGATGCCGCCGATGCCGATCGCCCAGCGCACTCCAAGGCCGCGCACCAGCAGGCCGGTGACGGGGCCGCCGATGGGCGTGCTCCCGAGGAAGACGATGGACCAGAGCGCCATCACGCGGCCGCGCATCGCGTCCTCCGCGTTCAGCTGCAGCATCGCGTTGGTCGTGCTGATGAAGAGCACCCCGGCGGCGCCGAGGAACACGAGGACGGCGAGCCCCGCGTAGTAACCGGGGGCGAGTGCCAGGGAGATGGTCGCGACCCCGAAGACGAAGGCGCCGCCCAGGAGGAGCCGGCGCGAGGGGCGCGCCCTGCTCGCCATGAGCAGGGCGCCGCCGAGCGCGCCGACACCCATCGCGGCCGACAGCGCCCCGTAAGACCCGCCGCCGCGGCCGAACACCGTCTTCGTCAGCAGGGGAAGGATCACCGAGTAGTTGTACGCCAGCACGCTGATCACGGCGAGCATCACCAGGGGCACGAGCAGGGACGGCGTCTGCCACACGTGCCTCAGGCCGGCGCGGACCTGCCCCGGCTCGCGCGGCGCCGGTGCGCTGCGATGCAGCTCGGCGGGACGCATGACGGCCAGCGCCCCGATGACGGCCAGGAACGAGGCCGCGTTGAAGAAGAAGCACGGCGCCACGCCGACGCCGGCGATCAGCACCCCGCCGACGGCGGGGCCGATGATGCGCGACGAGTTGATCACCACCGAGTTCAGGCCCACGGCGTTGGCCACGTCGTCCGGGCCGACCATCTCGTACACGAAGCTCTGCTGGGAGGGGAAGCCGATCGCCGTCACCGCGCCCGTGAGGCCGGCCAGCACCCAGATCATCCACACGCTGACGACGCCGGCCGCCGCGAGGATCCCGAGCGCCAGTGCGAGCACGGCGGCGCCGGACTGCGTCGCCATCAGCAGACGCCGTTTGTCGACCCGGTCGGCGAGCGTCCCGCCCCAGGACCCGAGGACGAGCACAGGACCGAACTGGAGGCCCACTGTGACCCCCAGCGCCAGGGCGCTGTCCGTGAGGGTGAGCACCAGCCAGTTCTGCGCCACCGACTGCATCCAGGTCCCGCTCATGGAGACGACCTGGCTGAAGAAGAACAGGCGGTAGTTGCGGATCGCGAGCGAGCGGAACGTGCGCCGCAGCAGTCCGGGACGGCCCGGCGCGGGAGAGGACACGGTCATGGATCCAGTCTACCCGGCCGCTGCATCGGGCATCACGTGGGGCGGCCCAGGTGTGGGCGCGCCCGCACGCACAGGCGCGCCCGGCCGGATCACAGCTTCTGGAGGTACACCTCGCCGCGGCGCATCTTGACCTTGACCGAGGCGCCCGACGCCTTCACCGCCTTGCGCAGGCCGACGTTGAGCGAGTTCGGCTTGCGCCCGGGCAGCTCGATCAGGGCCGACTCCAGATCGGAGGCGACGAAGTCGGCGACGATGTCGGTGTAGACTCCGGCGTTACGTCCGGTGAGGGCCGGCACGTCGGCGGGCACGAGACGATACGGCTTCGCGACACGAGGCATATCATCCTCCATCCATCGATGCTTGACTGACGTGATGTGCGGGCTACAAACCCGTCCACGCCGTAATCTATACCATTCGGAGCTGCGGTCCAAAACCCGGGACATGTCCGGCTCACGGATGAAGGACGAACGGAACGGGTCGAACCGGTGACGGTCCACGTACCTCCCACCGCGACGGTCTTGCTGCTGTGCACGCTATCCGCCCATGCATGACGGTCCGGGGCGACGCGCACGCGGGAGCAGCGGACCCTCCGGCCTTGACGCGCGCCGGCCGGCGAAGAACGATTGGGGAGTGACGGTGACGCCGCCCGGGCGACCGGCGGCAGAGGCTGGAGGGGATGCCATGAAGAAGCTCATCAACCGCCCGGACGACGTGGTGAGAGAGGAGCTGGCCGGCGTCGCGCTGGCTCACGCCGGGCGCCTCGTGGTGCACACAGACCCGCACTGGATCGCGCGCGCCGACGCCCCGGTGGCGGGCAAGGTGGCGCTCGTGTCCGGCGGCGGGTCGGGCCACGAGCCGATGCACGGGGGGTTCGTCGGCCCGGGCATGCTGGACGCCGCCTGCCCGGGCGAGGTCTTCACCTCCCCCACGCCCGACCAGATGCTGGCCGCGACCAGGGCCGTGGACGGCGGCGCCGGGGTGCTGCACATCGTCAAGAACTACACCGGCGACGTCATGAACTTCGAGATGGCCGCCGACCTCGCGCGCGACGAGGGGCTCCAGGTGGAGCAGGTCGTGATCGCCGACGACGTCGCCGTGGAGGACAGCCTGTACACGGCCGGGCGGCGCGGCGTGGGCGCGACCGTGCTGGCCGAGAAGATCTGCGGCGCCGCGGCGGAGGAGGGCCGGCCCCTCGCGGCGGTGGCCGGCCTCTGCCGCACGGTGGACGAGCGCAGCCGCAGCATGGGCGTGGCGCTCACCTCATGCACCGTGCCGGCGGCCGGCAGGCCGACCTTCGAGCTCGGCGAGGACGAGATGGAGGTCGGCATCGGCATCCACGGCGAACCCGGGCGCGAGCGCCGGCCGCTGGCGAGCGCGACGGAGATCGTGGAGACGCTCGCCACCGCGGTGGTCGCCGACCTGCCGTTCCGCGCCGGCGACGAGGTGCTCGCCTTCGTCAACGGCATGGGCGCCACCCCGCTCATGGAGTTGTACGTCGTGTACGCCGCGCTGCACCGCTTTCTGGAGGAGAGCGGCATCGCGATCACGCGCAGCCTGGTCGGCTCTTATATGACCTCGCTCGACATGGCCGGCTGCTCGGTCACCCTGCTCCGGCTCGACGACGAGTTGACGCGGCTGTGGGACGCCCCGGTGGACACGCCCGGACTGCGGTGGGGCGCATGAGCGCCGCGCCCGGCGCCGCCGGCCCGGCGTCCGGCGCCGCGCGGGACCTGGTGGACGCCGCCGCGGTGGCCGCCTGGCTGCGGGCCTACGCCGCCGCCGTCGCCGAGCGGCGTGACGAGCTGACCGAGCTCGACGCGGCCATCGGCGACGCCGACCACGGCGTCAACATGGATCGCGGCATGCGGGCGGTCGTCGCCAGGCTCGCGGCGGCGGGCGGCGAGGGGCCGGCGCAGGAGGGGCCGCACGGCGGCGGGCCGGACGAGGCTGCGACGCCGCCGCCTCTCGGCCCGCTGCTGAAGACGGCCGGCATGACGCTCGTCTCCACGGTAGGAGGAGCCGCCGGGCCCCTGTACGGGACCTTCTTCCTGGAGATGGGCAAGGCGGCCGGGGAGCGCACCGCGCTGACGGCGACCGAGTGGGCGGAGGCCGTCGCCGCCGGCGTCGCCGGCGTGCAGATGCGCGGCAGGGCGGAGACCGGAGACAAGACCATGGTGGACGCGCTGCTGCCGGCCGCGGTGGCGCTGGGAGCCGCCGCGGCGCGCGGCTCCGCGCCTGCCGCGGCCACGCGAGAGGCGGCGCGGGTCGCGGCGGAGGGTATGCGGGCGACGATCCCGCTCGTGGCTCGCAAGGGACGCGCCAGCTACCTGGGCCAACGCAGCGCCGGGCACCAGGATCCGGGCGCCACCTCGTCGTGGCTGCTGCTCGAGGCAGCGGCGCGAGCGCTCGAGGCGTGCGGCGCGGCCCACGCGCCGCAGGACGAGCCAATGCCCGCCGCAGACGACCCTGTGTGACGCATGGTCGGCCTCGTCATCGTCAGTCACAGCGTCCGCCTCGCCGACGGCGTGGTCGAGCTGGCCGCGCAGATGGCGGGCCCTGAAGTGCGTCTCGCCACGGCGGCCGGGCTCGACGGACCCGGCGACGCTCTGGGGACGGACGCGGCCCGCGTGCTGCGGGCGGTCGAGGAGGTCTGGTCGGACGACGGCGTGCTCGTGCTCATGGACCTCGGCAGCGCCGTCCTCTCGGCCGAGCTGGCCGTCGACCTCCTCGACGAGGAGCGGCGCGGCAAGGTGCGGCTCACGGCCGCGCCGCTCGTCGAGGGCGCGGTGGCGGCCGCCGTCTCGGCGAGCCTCGGCGACCCGCTCGAGGCCGTCGCCGCCGCGGCCGAGGGCGGCCTGACGGGCAAGGCCGGGCAGCTCGAGCCGACCGGCGGCGAGGCGGTCCCGGACGCGGCTACGGACACGGCGCCGGCCGGCGCCCCGTCGGGGGAGACGCTCACGGCGGCGGTCGTCGTCCGCAACCGCCTGGGACTGCACGCCCGCCCCGCGGCGACGCTCGTGCGCACGCTGGCCGCGTACGACGCCGAGGTGACGCTGCGCGTCCCCGACAGAGGCCGCGGTCCGGCCGACGCCCGCAGCCTGACGGCGGTCGGCGCGCTCGGCGTGCGCAGCGGCGACCGGCTCGAGGCCCGCGCCGAGGGACCCGACGCGGCACAGGCGCTGGACGCCCTGCGGCTGCTCGCGCAGGAGGGCTTCGGCGAGCCGGGGGAGCCGTCCGTTCAGGAGGCCGCGACGGCGGGAGCGCGGGCCGGAGGTCCGGCTCCCGCGCCGCCCACAGACGTGCCGGCGACGGCGCCGGCGGCCGGCGCCGTGCTGGCCGGCATACCGGCCTCTCCCGGGGTCGCCGTGGGCGCGGCGTGGCTTCTGCGGCGGGGCCTCGCGACGACGCCCGCCGCGTCACCGTCCGACCCCGAGACGGAGTGGGAGGCGCTTCAGGCGGCGCTGGCGGCGACCGCGGCGGACGTCCGCCGCTCCCGCGACGCCGTCGCGGAGCGCGCCGGCCCGACGGAGGCGGCGATCTTCGACGCCCACCTCCTCTTGCTCGAGGACCCGGCGCTCGTCGACGCGACCCGCGCGGCCGTCGCCGCCGGCCGCCTCCCGGCGCCGCGTGCCTGGGCGGCGGCGGTGGACCGCGCCGCGGCCGCCTGGGACGCGCTCGAGGACCCGTATCAGCGGGCCCGGGCCGCGGACGTGCGCGACGTGGGCGCGCAGGTCCTGCGCCGCCTCGGCGAGGCGCGCGGCGGAGCGGGCGAGGACGACCGCACGGCCGAGCGTGGCGGGGCCGGCCGGCCGCCGGCGCCCGGGGAGCCGGTCGTGGCGGTCGCCGACGAGCTCACGCCGGCCGACGTCGCCGCCTTCGAGCGGGCGACGGTGACGGGCGTCGCGTGCGCGCGCGGCGGCCCCACGTCCCACGCCGTGATCCTCGCGCGGGCGCTGGGCCTGCCGGTGGTCGTCGGCGTCGGCGCCGCAGTGCTGGCCGTCCCGGACCACAGCCGGCTCCTCGTGGACGGCGACGCCGGCAGCGTCACCGTACGGCCGTCCCGGCGGGCGACGGACGCCGCACGACGGCGCCGGCGGGCGCAGGAGCTGGAGGCGGCCGCGGCGGCCCGCCTCGCCGCCGACCCGGCCGTCACCGGCGACGGGACCCTCGTCGCCGTCGAGGCCAACGTGGCCACGCCGGAGGAGGCCGCCGCCGCGGTCGCCGCCGGCGCCGACGGGATCGGCCTGCTGCGCACCGAGTTCCTCTTCCTCGACGCGGCGGCGATGCCCGGCGAGGACGACCAGGTGGCGGCCTACGACGCCGTCGCCGCCGCCCTGGACGGCAGGCCGCTCACGATCCGCACCCTCGACGCCGGCGCCGACAAACCGCTGCCGTACCTCCCGCTGCCGCCGGAGCGCAACCCGTTCCTCGGCGTCCGCGGCCTGCGTCTCGGCCTGCTGTATCCGGACCAGCTTTGCACGCAGCTGCGCGCCGTGCTGCGCGTGGCGGCGCGACGGCCGGTGCGCGTCATGTTCCCCATGGTCGCCGACGCGGACGAGGTGCGCCGCGCCCTCACACTGCTGGGCGCGGCGCGCGACGGCCTGCTCGCGGACGGCGGGCCGGCCCCGGAGCGTCTCGAGGTCGGGATCATGCTGGAGGTGCCCTCGGCGGCGCTCCTGGCGGAGCAGCTCGCGCCGCTGGTCGACTTCTTCTCGGTCGGGACCAACGACCTCACACAGTACGCACTGGCGGCCGAGCGCGGCAACGCCGGCGTGGCGGCGCTCGGCGACCCCCTGCACCCGGCCGTGCTGCGCCTCATCGGCCGCGCCGCCGACGCGGCGCTCGCCGCCGGTCGCAGGGTCGCCGTCTGCGGCGAGTTGGCCGGTGAGGTCGCGGCCGTGCCGCTGCTGCTCGGCCTCGGCGTCCGCGAGCTCTCCATGGGCGCCGCGCGTATCGCCGCGGCCAAGCAGGCGGTGCGGGGCGCCGACCTGGCCGCGGCCCGGCGCCTCGCTACAGCGGCCCTGGCGGCGGACTCGGCGGCGGCCGTCCGCCGTCTCCTGGCGGACGCGGCCGCGCGCGGGTAGCCGTCTCCCGACGGGTCCCGGAAGCGCCCGTCGAGCGCCGTCGTCCGTCGAGCGCCGTCGTCCGTCGCGATGGTTTACAAGACTAATTAGCTGTGTAAACTACTTTCATGACCGGCGCATCCGACACCCGCCGCGGCGCAGCCGCTCCGCTGCTCTCCGTCCCCGAGCTCGCCGCCCACCTCCGCCTCACCGTCATGCGGACGCACCGCCGCCTCCGGGCGGAGGCCGGCGACGAGCTCAGCCCGACGCTCGTCGCCGCCCTCGTCAGCGTCGAGCGGCACGGCCCGCTCACGCTCGGCCGTCTCGCCGAGCTGGAGCGCGTGACGCCGCCGAGCATCACCCGCATCGTGGCGGCCCTCGAGCGCGAGGGTCTCGTGCGTCGTGAGGCGGACGAGGCCGACCGCCGCATCAGCCGGATCGCGCTCACGCCCGAGGGAGCGCGCCTGCTGCGACGCTCGCGGCGGCGCAAGAACGCCTTCCTCGCGCGCCGGCTCGACCGGCTCGACGGCCGCGACCTTGCCGCCGTGCGCGCTGCGCTGCCCGTCCTCGAACGGCTCCTCGACGACGACGACCGATGACCGCGCCGCCCCGATCAGGCCCGGTCGCCCGGGTCGGCGCCGCGCTGCGGCGCACGTTCCGGTCCCTGCGCGTGCGCAACTACCGCCTCTGGTTCATCGGGCAGACGATCTCAGTGAGCGGCATGTGGATGCAGGCCACCGGACAGGACTGGCTCGTGCTCCGTCTCACGCACAGCCCCGTGGCCCTGGGCATCACCGCCGCCCTGCAGTTTCTCCCCGTGCTGGTGCTCGGCGCCTACGGCGGCGTGATCGCCGACCGCTTCGACAAGCGGCGGGTGCTGGTCATCACGCAGATCCTCTTCCTGCTGCAGGCCCTGGCGCTTGGGGCGGTGGTCGCCATGGGCGCCGTGCAGCTCTGGATGATCTGGGCACTGGCGCTGGCGCTCGGCCTCGTCAACGTGTTCGACAACCCCACCCGGCAGAGCTTCGCGATCGAGATGGTCGGCGCCGACGACCTCGCCAACGCCGTGGGCCTCAACAGCGTGATCGTGAACGGCTCACGCGTGGTCGGTCCCGCGATCGCCGCCGTGCTGATGATCTCCGCCCACACGGTCACCGGTCTCGCATGGGTCTTCTTCGTCAACGCGGCCACGTTCGCGGGGGTGCTCGTCGCCCTCTTCCTCATGCGTCCTGCCGAGCTGCACCGGGCTGCCCGCATCCCTCCCACCCGTGGCCAGGTGCGCGAGGGCCTGCGCCACGCCTGGGGGCGCTGGGAGCTCCGCATCCCGCTGCTGATGATGGCCGTGATCGGGGCGCTGGCCTTCAACTTCAGCGTCCTGCTGCCGCTCTTCTCGAGCGACGTCTTCCACCGCGGCACCGGCAGCTCGGGCGCCGGCGGGTTCGGCCTCCTGTTGACGACGATGGGCGTCGGCGCGCTGGCGGGGTCGCTCGGGGTGGCGTCGCGGCGCCGGCCCCGCTTCCGGCTCCTGATTCTGGTGACCTTCGCCTTCGGCGCGCTGTCGCTCGGCGTCGCCCTCGCGCCGACGTTCGGCGCCGCCGTCGTCCTGCTCGCGCCGACCGGCGCCGCCGGCGTGGCGTTCATCGCCCTCGCCAACACGCTGATCCAGCTGCATTCGGACGCCCAGATGCGCGGCCGCGTGATGGCGCTGTGGGCGATCGTCTTCCTCGGCTCCACGCCGATCGGCGCGCCGCTCGCAGGGCTCGTCGCGGCGCACCTCGGCGCCCGCGCCGCGCTCGGCATGGGCGCCGTGGCGACGCTGCTGGCGGCGGCCTACGGCACGGCGGCGCTGCGGCGCATCCGCGCCGAAGAACGCCGCCAGGAGCCGGCCGGCGCCTGCGAGTCGCACGCGGCCGGATGACCGCCGAAGCCGGGCGGCCCCGGCCGGCAGTCGTCGGCGTCGGCCGCGGCGGTCACGCCCTGGGCCAGCCGGCCTCCTCCATCGCCCGGGCCACGACGGGCCCGCCGGCGGGGTCGCCCCGCGCCACCGAGACGGAGACGCCGGCCCCGGCCGCGGCGGCGATCTCGCCGACCTCCTGGTTGGAGTGCCCGGGGCAGAGCGTCAGCGCGCAGACCCCGTGCTGCCCGACCAGCTCCCTGGCGACGGCGAGAGCCTGCTCCTGGTCGCGCACGACGACGGTGTGGAGGGTGGACAACCCCGTCTCGACGACGCAGCGGTGCCTGGCCGGATCGGCGTCCGGCGAACGGGCGATGTAGGCGGTGGTGAACGGCATGGTGGACGACCTCCTGTTACGACATACTCTGATCACGCGGCGCAGGAGGCGGCGAGCGCCGGGGCCTCAGATGCCGCGCTCGAACGACACCCGCCAGATCTCCTCGTAGTCCGCCACGTCCAGCTCACGGGGGTTGCCCTGGGTCTGCGGGTCCTCGAAGGAGATCCGCGCCAGCATGGGGATCTCGTCCGGCGAGAAACCGAGGTCCGCGAGGGTCGGGATGCCGACCGCGTCGGCGAGCCGGTCGACCTCCCGGGCGCCGGCCTGGGCGGCCTCCAGCGTGTCCAGGCCGGCGACGTCCACCCCGAGCCCCTGCGCGAGGCGCGCGTACCGCGCGGGGCTCGCCGGCGCATTGAACTCGCACACCGGCCCGAGCACCCGCGCCGTGAGCGCGCCGTGCGAGCAGTCATGGACCCCGCCCGCCGACTGGCTCATGGCGTGGGCGGCGCCGGCGCTCTCGGTGCCGTAGGCCATGCCCGCCAGCGCCGCGGCGTGGGCCATGCCGGTCCGCGCCTCCAGGTCCGAGCCGTCCTGCACGGCCCGCTCGAGCCACTCGGCCACCAGCTCGACGGCGTGCAGGGCCACGGCGTCGTTGAAGAACTGGTGGTAGTCGCAGGTGTAGCACTCGACCGCGTGGGCCAGCGCGTCCATGCCCGTGGCGCCGGTGACCGCCGGCGGCAGGCCCAGCATGAGCTCCGGGTCGATCAGGGCGACGTGGGCGGCGATCAGCGGGGTGCCGCCGACGTTGTACTTGACGCGGCGCCCCGGGTCGGTGATGACCGCCCAGAGCGTCACCTCGCTGCCGGTGCCCGCCGTCGTGGGAACGGTGACGAGCGGCGGGATGCGGCGCTCGATGGGGTCGTGACCCCATTCGTACCGGGCGATCGACCCGCCGTGCGCGGCGACCACGCCGACCGACTTGGCGACGTCCATCGGCGAGCCTCCGCCGACGGCGACGAGCCCGTCGCAGCCCTCGGCCCTGTACAGAGCCGCCGCCCGGTCGACCAGGGCGATGTCGGGGTTGGGGCGCACCTCGGCGAAGAGCACGGCGTCGCCGAGCGCCCCGCGGACGCGGTCGACGATGCCCGCCGCGACGACGCCCTCGTCCGTGACCAGCATGGGGCGTCGGACCCCCAGCTCGGCGACAGCCTCCGCGAGTCGCGCCAGCGAACCCGGGCCGTGGATCAGCCGCGTGGGCGTGTCGATGACGCGGATGGGGTCGACTGCGATGGACATGCTGCCTCCAGGGTTCGTGGTCCCACCGTCACTGTGTGTCCATCCTCCGTCTTCCGCCCCGCCGAGCAAACCCTCGCGGCTTGAGCGACACAGGCTGCATCACGTGAAAACTCTCACCCTTGAGTCGAGCGTGAGACTTTCTCACCGGGCGGACCTGGTTTGCCGACGGCGGGCTCGAGTGGGATGGTGTGCACGGAGCGGCGCGCCGCTCCGGACCCCGGGACCCTACCGCTGGAGTGAGAGATGGCGATCCTGCTCGATTCAGCTTCACTGGACGACGCCTCCGCCGCCGCCGGGCTGGGCTTCGTGCGCGGCATCACCACCAACCCCGCCCTGATGGCGAGGGAGACGAAGGACCCGCTGGCGCACCTCGCCCGACTGCTGGAGGCGCTGCCTGAGGGCCCCGTCTTCTACCAGCCGACGCGGAGCGACGCCGGCGAGATGGACGCGGAGGCGCGGGCGGCGGTCGCGCTCGCGCCCGAGCGGGTCGTGGCCAAGCTGCCGGCCACACTCGAGGCGCTCACGCTCGCGACGCAGCTGAGGAGGGACGGCGTCCGCTGCGCCCTCACCGCCGTGTACTCGCCGGCCCAGGCCCTGCTCGCACACGAGGCCGGGTGCGCGTGGATCATCCCCTACGTGGACCGCGCCGCGCGGCACTCGGCCGGCGCGGTCGTGGTGGAGCAGGCGGCGGTCCTGGAGCAGCTCGACAGTCCGACCCGTATCCTCGCCGCCAGCCTGAAGTCGGGGCCGCAGGTCGCGGAGGCCGTCCTCGACGGGGCGCACGACGTCACGGCCCCGCTCGCCGTGCTGCGTGCGCTCGCCGGGCACCCTCTCACGGAGTCGGCGGTGCGCGCGTTCGCGGCGCATTGGGAGTAGAGCCGGTCCGCACCGTGACCGCGGCGGCTGCCTTCTCCGCCGCGGCTTGATATGGTCGGCGACCGTGAAGGCTCGGCACACACCCCGGACGCGGCCGCTCGTCGCCCTGACGGGCCTGGCCCTCGTGCTCCTGCTCCTCGCGCCCTCCGTCGCCGCGGCCGGGCTCAAGGACAGGATCGCGGCGACGCTGGCGCGGCACGGCATGGCCGGACCCGGCACCTCGGTGGCGGTCCACGACCTGACCGCCAAGCGGTCCGTCTACCACCTGCGGCAGAGCGTCCTCCGCCTGCCGGCCTCCAACCAGAAGCTGGTGACGGCGGCGGCCGCGCTCGACGCCTGGAGCGCCGACTTCCGCTTCAGCACCCAGCTCTTCATCGCCGCGGCGGGGATCGACGACGAGGGCGTGATCCGCGGCGACGTCTACCTGCGCGGCTTCGGCGACCCCACGCTCTCCACGAAGTCGTTCCAGCGACGCAGGTGGAACATGGAGACCGGCGACATCCAGGACTTCGTGCGCCGGCTACGGGGGCTCGGGGTGACGCGCATCACCGGCCGCGTCGTGGCCGATGAGGGCTACTTCGACGCGGCCCGCCGGGTCGCCGGCTGGCGGCCGGGAGTGCTGGCGTACTGCGGCCCGCTCTCCGCGCTGACGCTGAACGAGGGCTGCGGCGCGAACGGCGGCTACGTCGCCGACCCGGCGCTGGCCGCCGCGAACGCGCTGACCCGGCGCCTGCGCGCCGCCGGCATACGGGTCGGCAGCGCGCCGGCGCACGGCGTCGTGCCCGCCACGGCGACCCTCGTGTACACGGAACGCTCGGCGACCCTGCGCCAGGTGCTGGTGCGGATGAACCGGCCCAGCGACAACTACATCGCCGAGGAGTTGCTCAAGGGCCTCGGCGCCGGCTTCGGAGCCAGGGGCAGCACGGCCGCCGGCGCCGGCGTCGCCCAGCGCTTCCTCCGCTCCAGCGGCATCGACGCCGGCTTCCGCATCCGCGACGGCTCCGGCCTGAGCTACGAGAACAAGCTGACGGCGCGCACGGTCCTCAAACTCCTCGGCGCCTGCTCCCGGCGGCCCGACTTCGCCGTCTTCCGCAGCTCACTCGCCGTCGCCGGGGTGAACGGCACGCTCAAACACCGTATGCGCGGTACGGCCGCGGCCGGCAACGCGCGGGCCAAGACGGGTACGCTCAACGCCGCCAGCTGCCTCTCCGGCTACGTCACCACGGCCAACGGCCACACGCTCACGTTCGCCATCCTCATGAACGGCAGCCCCCTCCCGATCGCGCGGGCGCAGGCCGCTCAGGACGCGGTCGTCACGTTGCTGGCCAGGTCCAGGCCCTGACGCCGCCCGCGTCCCGCGTTCAGGCGGGGCACTTGGCGCAGATCGAGCGGAACTGCATCGTGCTCAGGTAACGGTCGCCGCGGTCCGGCAGGAGGACCACGATGGTGCCCTCGCGCAGCTCCTCCGCCAACCTGAGCGCCACGGCCACCGCGGCCCCGGCGGACGAGCCCACGAACAGGCCCTCGGCACGCGCCAGGTAGCGGGTGGCGTCGAACGCCTCGTCGTCGTCGACCAGCCGGCGGTCGTCCAGCTCGCCCGGCGTGAAGATCCCCGGCACCAGCGACTCGGTCATGTTCTTGAGGCCCTGGATGGCGTGGCCCATCACGGGCTCCACGCCGACCACCCTCACCTCGGGCTTCACCGACTTCAGGAACCGGCCCGTCCCCATGAGCGTGCCGGTGGTGCCCATGCCGGCGACGAAACAATCGATCTCGCCGCCCGTCTGCCGCCAGATCTCGGGCCCGGTGGACTCGAAGTGCGCCCGCACGTTGTCCGGGTTCTCGTACTGGTTGGGCATGTAGTAGCGGTCCGGCTCGTCGTCGAGGAGCCGCTGCGCCTCGCAGATCGCGCCGTCGATCCCCTGGCGAGCCGGGGTGAGCGAGACCGCCGCGCCGAGCGCGTGGAGGATCTGGACCCGCTCGACGCTGGCGCACTCGGGCATGCAGAGCCGCACGTCGTAGCCCTTGGCCGCGCCGATCATGGCGATGGCGATGCCGGTGTTGCCCGACGTCGGCTCGAGGATCGCCTTGCCGGGGACGAGGTCGCCCCGCTCCTCGGCCCCGGTGATCATGCTGAGCGCCGGGCGGTCCTTCACCGAGCCGCCCGGGTTGCAGCCCTCGAGCTTGCAGAGGATGCGCACACCCGGTCCGGCGCCGGCGTGCGCCAGCTCCACCAGGGGCGTGTCCCCGATCGCGTCGAGCACGTTCATGACGCTGGTCCTTCCTTCTCGCCGCGCCCTGGTGCCGGGCCGGCGCGGTCGCTGGGCATCTCCCGAGGCGGAGACGACGGAGCACAAGCTTACTCCTCCGCAGGCTCGCCGGCCCAACCGCCGGGCGACCTGCCGCCGGTGCGCACGGTATAGGCTGGGGACGTGGGCTACCTGATCGGCTTCGTGACCGGCATGGCGCTCTCCTCGGCCTGCCTCTGGGCCGTGGCCTGGTGGGCGGGGTTCACGCTGCCCGTCGTGGACCTGCTCCTCATCGCCGGGCTGTGCAGCGGGATCGCCCTGTTCCCGGTGACAGGGTGGTTCCTCGCCATGCTGCTCCTGGCGCTCCTCGTCCGGCGGCGGACCGGCGCCGCCGTGTGGCCGGACACCATGGTGATCCTCGTCGTCTGCGGCGTCGTCTGGATCGTGGTGCTCGACGCGGCCTGGCGCTGAGCGGCTCCGCGGCGCCCCGCCCAGCGGCGACCGGCGCCTGAAGGTGGGCCCGTCAGGCCTCCGTGGAGTCCTGGAAGATGGCGCGGAGCAACTCCTCGCGGCGTGCGTTGAGCGCCGCCCGATGCACCGCGCCCACGTCGTCGCCGCCCTCCAGCAGGCCGAGCGAGGCGGCGTCGTCCACCACCGCCAGCGCCTCCTCGGAGAGTCCCTGCCGCGCGAGCACGAGACTGAGCCCGTCAAGACCACGCAGCAGTTGGCGGCGGGCGTCCGGGAGGTCGAGCGGATCGTCGCCGACGTCGAGCGCGGCGACGATCGCGTCGCGGTACAGGTCGGCCGCCCGGGCCGGTTCGGTACTCTCCAGAGCGGCGGCGTCGTGCAACACGGCCGAGAGCGCGGCGAGCCGTTGCTCGACGGAGGCCGGCTCGGCCTCCGGCTCCGGGGCCGGTTCCGCCTCTGCCTCCGGCTCCGGTTCGGCGCCCGGCGCCGCCTCGGCCTCAGGCTCCGGTTCGGCCCCCAGCTTGGCCTCCGCCTGCGCCTCGGCCTCCGGCTCCACTTGCGCCTGCACTTCGGCCACCGGCGCGGACTCGGTTTCCGGCACAGACTCGGATTCCGCGCTCCATCTCAGCGACTGCCCCGGCGTGAACTCGGTGTCCTCTGCGGGCCGCAGCTCGTCCGCGGGCGCCGGCCACAGCTCTGCAGGCGGCTGCTCTCCTAGCTCCGGCTCCGCCTGCTCCGACTCGGACCCCGCGTCGACCTGGGAATCCTCCTCCGGGCGCCATCCCGACTCGGACCATGGCCGCGCCGCCAGGCCCGGCACGGGCGTCGGATCGGCCCCGGCCTCCGACCCCCAGGAACCCGCGAACCCGACGCGCGGATCCCACTCTGCCACCCCACTCTCAACTGCGGGCGCCGGTTCGTCCTTCGCGACGGGCAGCGGCGCACATCTCGCGCCGCAGACCGGACAGAAGGTCGCCGTATCGCCGATGGACAGTCCACACTGCTCGCACGCACGCACGGTCAACCCCCACGTCGTCTGCCTTGCCCCCAAGCTTATCGGCAATTCGAAGGAAACCCGTAGTCACGCCATTCGCGCCGCCGCCGCACAGTCCTCCCGCCTTCTCGCGCGCGGGCCCGACCTGCCGGACGTCGGATGCCGGACGCCAGGTACCCCCTTCTTCGCGCCGCTGAGGGACGTGACTCGACATCGCGAGGCTCGCGAACGAAGGACGGGAGAGCGCTGATGGACACAGCCCGACGGAAGATGGCGCGCCAAGACGGTGGTGCCCCCGGAAGGAATCGAACCTTCGACACCAGGTTTAGGAAACCTGTGCTCTATCCACTGAGCTACGAGGGCAAAGTGCCGGTTTGCAGGGATTTCTCTCCGCTGTGGCCCCACAAAGGGTACCACAAGTTGCTGATAGGTTGCTGAATCTGCAGGAAACGTGCAGGGAGGCCTCTCCCTACTGACGCTCGCGCAGCTCCTTCCAGGCCTCCAGCTCCAGGAAGCTCTCGGGGACCGAGGCCTCCATCTCGAGGAACAGCGACCACGGCACGGTGTAGGAGAGCAGCTCACGCGACACGCGCTTGCGCTGGGCGATGTCGAAGAAGCCGATCACGCCTCGCGGGACATCGCGCTTGGCCTCCGCGTAGCCGAACAGGATCGACTGGCAGGCTCCACCGAATGGGGCGATCGGCGGCTCGGCGCCGCCGCGCGCGAAGCCGGTCATCACGACGAGCGCGGAGAGCTGGTCCCCGTTCACGAGGAAGGCCACGAGCTCGGGCTGCTCCTCGGTGACCTCCGCCAGCGGCTTCATCACCACGTACTCGGTCGGGACGTCGGTCATCGGCACGTGGGTGAGCCACTCACTGACGGTGTCCGGGTCGCGGAAGAAGCGCTCGCCGTGGGACAGCGGCGACCTCGTCGCCTGCGGGTCTCCGCTCGAGAGCAGCTTCTCGATCGGGAAGTCGCGGTCGGCGTAGCAGTTGCCGAAGCCCAGGCCGACGCCGCCGCCCGGACAGCCGTAAGTCTGGCGGTCGAACACAGCTGTCTTGCCGCCGGCGACCGAGACGATGCTCGCGCCCACGCAGCCGCGCACGCCTTCCTTGAACTGCACGGCGCCCTCGGGCTTCTCGTCCGTGAGGATGACGGCGATCGGCGACGACTGCAGGGCGATGGCTTGGGCGAGTGCGCTCTCCATGTACGTCTCCTGCTCTGTCTGGGGCCGACAAGTCGACCCGGCCACCTGGTCTCGGTCTTTGAGCAGGATACTCCAGCCGGGTTGTTCGAGGCCGCGGAGGGCTGCGACCCTCAGCCGCAGCAGCGGTGACTACGGAGTCTGGCGGCGCCGGGCTGCGGACTCGATGACGTTGCTTGCCGCAGCCTCGTCTTCGGCTTGGCGCGCCTGCGCCGCCTTGAGCGCCGCCCGCGTCACCTCGTCGAGGCCGGCCACGGCCTTCTCCCTCGCCGCCGTCGTAAGCCGCACGTAGTGCCGCAGGCTCGTCGCGGGATCGTCGTGCCCGAGCCACTCCTGCGCCTGCTTGACCCCGTAGGTCTCGTAGACCCAGGTGCCGAACGAGTCGCGCAGTCCGTGCATCGGGAGGTGCGGCTCAACTTTCTGCCTGGCCACCCACGTCCACCACATGTTCTTGTTCTTGAGCGAGGAGGACGACAAGGGGCTGCCGTCGCGCTTAGGGAGCACGAGGTCCTTCTCGTTTCCACTTCGTACCGTGGCGAGGCGATACTCCTTGTGGACCTTCAGGATCGTCCCGAGCTCCTCGCAGGCGACGACCGGTAACGGCACGACCTGCGCCTTGTCGTTCTTCGGCAGCTACTCGATGACGGTCTTGTCCTCGTCCTCCCAGGCCCTGGGGCCGGACAAGGCGGCGAGCACGCCGGCGGCGTGGACCTGGAGGCCCCGGGCGCGAACGACGACGTGGGCGATCTCCTCCATGCTCCAGACAGGGCGGACCCTGGGGCGCAGGGCAGGCGGGTTCTTCACCCGCTGTGCCGGGTTGGCCGCAAGCTGCTCCTCGTCGATCGTCCAGTTGAAGGCGGCCTTGATCATCGAGTGGTGGTGGGCGACGGTCGTCTCGGCGAGCGGAGGCTTGCCGTTGCCGCGCATCTTTGCCGAGTAGTAGGCCGAGAGCTGGGTGCGCGTGAGTCCCGCGGCGAGGACGCCGCCGAGGGCGGGGTCGACGTGCAGGCGGCGGATGCTCTTGTAGGAGTTCCGGGTCGCGACCCGCATCTCGCCCCAGGCCACCTCGAGCCAGCGATCGAGGAGGCCGACGAGGGTGAGCTTCTCGAGGTCGACCGCCTCGTGCTGCTCGAGTTCACGAATCCAGGCTTCTAACAGGCGCTCAGCGGCCTTCTTCCCGGGGGCATCAACACACTTCATAGTCTTCGGGTAGCGCATCTTCGGGCGGCCCCGCTTGTCGAGGAGCGGGAGGCCGTCCTTCCCCTGCGCAGGCTCGGGCGGGAGGCAGACCCACAGCTCCCAGAGGCCGCGGACGGGCTTGCCCTGGCGCTTGGCCGGGTGGACGAAGCCGCTGAGACGGTTGAGTGACGTGAGCACATCATGTCGCGCCGGACGGAGGGAATCCGCTGCCCGGTTGCCAACGTGACCCGGCCTTAGCGGTCGTCACCCTGTTCGAAAGCTTCTCTTTGCCGCTACTCTCTCTTCAGCGGCTGGCACCGGGAGTCCGTCTTCCGTCGCCGCCCGTCGCTACAATCCCTAAATCCCGGCGTTACGCGAGAGGGGTGAGGATCTATACTCCAAACCATGCAGAGCACCGTTCATCAGCCGCTCCCCAGCATCCGATTCCGTGCGGCCGAGTTCTTCGCTGGCATCGGGCTCGTGGGAGACGCCCTCACCCCTGAAGGCATCGAGGTCATCTGGGCCAACGACATCGATCCGGTGAAGGAGCGCCTCTTCAAGGCGAACCATGACCCATCGGTCTTCCATTTAGCCGATGTGCGCACGGTCACGGGCGAGGAACTCCGCGACATCCACCTCGCGACTGCCTCCTTCCCCTGCACCGACGTCAGCATCGCCGGCAACCGGGCTGGACTAGCCGGCGCTGAGACCGGCCTGTTCTACGAGTTCCACCGGGTGCTCGGGGAGATGCGCGACAGAGCTCCAGCGGTAGTCCTGCTCGAGAACGTGGTCGGCCTCTCGTCCTCCAATGGTGGCGAGGACCTCGGGCGCGCTTTCGGCCTCCTCAACGGTCTTGGCTACATCTGCGACCTCGTCCATGTGGATGCCCGCTGGTTCGTGCCACAGTCTCGGCCAAGGATCTTCATCGTCGGCTCGAAGAAGCCGCTCTCGACGGAGCTCTCCGGTGACCTCGAGCACAGTCCACTGCGGCCCGCTTGGTACAAGGCCTTCGTCGCGCGGCACCCGGAGCTCCACATCCAGACATACGCGCTGACGCCGCCGGTCCCCGAGACGCACGCGCTCGATACAGTCACCGAGCGCTTGTCGCACGAGGATGGGCGTTGGTGGGATGAGGCGCGCCGCCAAGCGTTCCTGGGCAGCCTGAGCGAGATCAACATAGTGCGCGTCGAGGAGCTTCGCAAGGCAGATCGCATGAGCTGGCGCACCGCCTACCGCCGCACCCGGCAGGGGAAGCCGGTGTGGGAGATCCGCGCCGACGCCATCGCCGGTTGTCTGCGCACGGCCCGAGGGGGTTCGTCAAAGCAGGCATTGGTCGAGGCCGGCCAGGGCGTCGTTAGGGTGCGGTGGATGACCGCCCGGGAGTACGCCCGGCTCCAGGGCGTTCCCGAGTTCGCGCTCGGCGGCGTCAGCGAGTCGCAGGCCATATTCGGCTTCGGCGACGCGGTGTGTGTTCCGGCTGTCCGGTGGTTGGTCGCACGGTACGTCGTGCCCCTCCTGAAACATGCCTACGGATTGACTGAGACGGCAGCTGAGGAGCCTGTCCCGGCGCTTGCGGGCCGCGTGTAGCCCTGACAGACTGCAGGTGACCGCAGTCCCCGACGTCAGGGAGCGCACTTGCCGCGCAAAGCCAAGTTCGACCCACCGCCCGAGACCGCGGCGCTACGCCGTCAACTGCAGGAGGCCTTGGGAACCCAGGACGAGCAGGGGCGCGTAGTCTCCGAGGCGCAGCACGGTGTCTACCTCTTCTACGACTATGACGGCGAGCCCGTCTATGTCGGTCAAACTTATGAGGGCTTGCGGACGCGCATCCGTCGCCACCTCACCAACCAGCGGACCGACGCCGTCGCCATGAACGTGCTCGACCCCTTTGAGGTCGCGGAGATCGAGATGTGGCCATTGTGGGAGCTCGCCGGCCGCTCTAGAGACGAGGCGAAGCAGCGGCTGAACGAGGCCGAGTACACGGTCTACGCGAAGGCGGTCGAAGAGTCCGAGCATGGCGCGATCCTGAACGAAGGAGACGTGCCCCCGACTGAGCTGATCGAGCTGCCTCCTTCGGCGCGCATCCGCATCGTCCCCGACGAGATCTTCGAGGACCGCAAGCACCCGGACACGCGAATCGCCAGGCGCGCCTCCACAATCGCCGCGCTGGCCCGAGTAATCAGCGAGCGCGAGGTCCGCAAGGGCCTGCGGCGCACCCTTCTCACCCAGGCGAAGCGCCTCGAGCACCTCGCGGAACAGCGACTCAGGGAAGCGGACGAGGAAGTCCCCGAGCAGTCGCCGACCAACGAGGTCTGAGGCCCTCCCGTCAGGGGTCCCTGTGCCAGACGTCTACGACACCGCAACGCGCAGCCGCGTCATGCGGCAGGTCAAGGGCCGCGACACCAAGCCTGAACTCCTTCTGCGTCGCACGCTCTGGTCGATGGACGTCCGCGGCTACCGCACGCATCGCAAGGACATCCCGGGCAGGCCAGACCTTGCCTTCATCGGCCGCAAGGTCGCGGTATTCGTCGACGGCGCGTGGTGGCATGGCCACCCGGACAAATGGTGGAAAGGGCGCTCGGGCGAGTACTGGGACCGCAAGGTGGAGCGCAACATGGAGCGCGACCGGAAGGCTGACGCGGACCTGGCGTCAACCGGCTGGACCGTGGTGCGCCTCTGGGACTTCGAGGTGCTGCGCGACCCCGAGTCTGCGGCTCGGGAGGTTATGAGCGCGCTCGCGGCGAGCAAGACGACGGCCATCCCACAGGCGACGTAAGACAAGGATGTCCGACCTGACCGGACCCGAGAAGCTGAAGCTCGAGCGGACGCTCGTCATGGGCGACGGCTTCGTCCTGGGCTTCTCAAACCGCAGCTTCAGAGAGTTCTTCGTCAACTTCTTCGGCATCGACATCTGTGACGCGAAGTACGCCTACGAGACTGGGTCGAAGGCGAATCGCATGCGCGCCTTCTGGAACCCCGAGAGCAACTACCTCGTCGGTCAGATGCTCGCTGCGCTCTTCGACAACTGGCAGGGGTTCAAGACCTTCGATGCTCCAGAGACCGTCCCGGACGAGTGCGTCAATATCGCCCATCGCCTGCTTGAGAGCGCGCCTCCGCCGGACCTCGCCGTGTTGGTCCCCTTGGACAACGTCCAAGCCTTTGACAGCCTGGCCCGTTCCGTCCGTCAGTCGATTGAACGCAACGAGCCGGAAGCTGGACTGGACCGCCTGCACACCTTCGTCGTCATGTACTTCCGGACACTCTGTGAGAAGCGCGGCATCGACGCTGGCCGCGACAAGCCGCTCCACGGCATCGTGGGCGAGTATGTCAAGGCGCTTCGGTCTGCCGGCGAGATCGAGTCGGAGATGACGGCCCGGATTCTCAAGTCGAGCATCTCGGTGATGGAGTCCTTCAACCAGGTCAGGAACGAACGCAGTCTCGCCCATGCCAACGAGATGCTTGGTCGGGATGAGGCGACTCTCATATCGAGTCACGTGACCAGCCTAGTTCGCTTCGTTGCCACCATCGAGGCACGAGCCGCGCAGCCCGCGGCTCCGACCTCGGACTACGACGACATTCCGTTCTGATCGGTCGCGCGCTCCGACCCGGTAGGGAGGGTTGAAGCGACAACCGAAGCGCTGCGAACCCTGCGCCCCCCTTCCGTCCGGAATCCCGAAAGTGAGCTTCCGCGCGCTTACGTAGCGAGTCACGCCACGCAAGCGCGCCGCGTCACGGAACGCTGGCAGAGGTGGCCGGGTTCTCTTGGACAGCTGAAGCGTGTTCGTAGGTGATGGACCGCTCTTCATGCAGCTGCTTGCGTCGTGCGTAGTGTAGACCAGTAGACCTCGTCTGGCGTGCGGTCGCTGAGGCCCTGGTGACGGCGGCGGTGGTTGTAGAAGTCGAAGTAGGCGGCGAGCTCGCGGCGCGCCTCGGTGAGGTTCTCATAGGCCTTCAGGTAGACCTCCTCGTGCTTGACGGATCTCCAGAGGCGCTCAATGAAGACGTTGTCGAGCCAGCGCCCGCAGCCGTCCATGCTGATCTGAACGCCGTGGCCGGTGAGCACGCTGGTGAAGCCCTCACAGGTGAACTGCGAGCCCTGGTCGGTGTTGAAGACCTGGGGCGCGTCGTAGCGCTCCAGGGCCTCTTCGAGCGCCGCGATGCAGAAGCTGGCATCGAGGGTGTTCGAGAGCCGCCAGGAGAGCACGCGCCGGGAAGCCCAATCTATCACGGCCACCAGGTAGCAGAAGCCGCGCGCCAGCGGTAGGTGGGTGATGTCCGCCGACCAGACGTGCCCCGCCTCGGTGATCTCGAGACCACGCAGCAGGTAGGGGTAGATCTTGTGCCCCGGAGCCGGCTTGGAGAGCCTGCGTTTGGGGGCGATCGCGGTGATGCCCATGCGGCGCATGAGGCTG
>Ga0209312_1000197_pt1 | contig 64996 bp, 59 predicted proteins | sample BioC13SIPDNA_4_FD_185744 | JGI IMG/M metagenome (GOLD analysis project Ga0209312, IMG submission 185744) | Anaerobic biogas reactor microbial communites from Washington, USA - Biogas_R1_B C13 SIP DNA (SPAdes) (version 2) | ecosystem: Engineered > Bioreactor > Anaerobic > Unclassified | place... | reverse complement strand
CTTTGTTCGGGGTCGCCGGGGGCGGTTCGACAGCAATCCGATGGCATACTTCCGGTTGTAGCCGCAGACGGCACAGAACTCGTCCAGAATCTTCGTCTTATACCGCTTCCCGACCCGGAAATACCGGCTCCGGATCTTCTCCAAATACTCTCTTTTCGTTGCCCTGACCATCGCCGGCACCTTCCTTTCGTTCGGTCAGGTCTATTATGAAGCAACGATCCCCTTCCCCCTCCGCCCTCATCCCCTCTATGGTCATGTTTAATTTGGATCAATTCGCACCCCCGCTGCACCGGGAACAATCCGGCCGTGTCAGCCTCCCCGGCCCATCAGGGCGCGAAAGTGCGCGAAGACGGATACCGCTTCGCGGGGGCCCGGCGCGGCCTCGGGGTGGTATTGCAGCGCAAACGCCGGAACGTGGCGGGCCTCCAAACCTTCCACCGTGCCGTCGTTCAGGCTGACGTGCGTGATCTCCGCTGCCGCCGGGTCCAGACTCGCCGGATCCACAACGTAGTTGTGGTTTTGGGAGGTGATTTCGACAGTGCCCGTCCGTAGATCCTTCACGGGGTGGTTGCCGCCGTGGTGGCCGAACTTGAGCCGGCGGGTTGTGCCCCCCAGCGCCAACCCCAGCAACTGGTGGCCCAGGCAAATGCCCATCAGCGGCACCTTGCCCAGCAGGCCGCGGATCGTATCGATCGCATACGGCAACGCCGCCGGGTCCGCCGGGCCGTTGGAAAGCAGGACGCCGGCCGGATTCAAGGCCAAGACATCGCGGGCGGTTGTCCGCGCCGGCAGCACCCGGACGCGAAATCCCGCCCCCGCCAACAGGCGCAGGGTGTTGCGCTTGACACCGTAATCCAGCACCGCCACCAGCGGCGCACCCGAGTCCGATTCCGACGCCCAATCATAGGCTGCCGGCGTGGAAACCCGGACGGCGTAATCCTGTCCGTCCAGCCCTTCCCACGCGCGGGCCTGGGCAATCGCATCGGCTGGCGACACCGATCCGGTCGTGCACAGCAACGCCTTCTGCGTGCCGCCCTCGCGCAGTTTCAAGGTCAGCGCACGCGTGTCCAGGCCGGCCAGCGCGGGCACCCCCCAGCGGACCAGCGCCGCTTCCAGCGTCTCTTCGGCCCGCCAGTTCGAGGGCGGATTCATCTCGCGCATCAACAGCCCGGCCGCCTGGATCCGGCCGGACTCGCAGTCCTCGCGGTTGAATCCCGTGTTGCCGATTTCCGGCATCGTCATGGTCACAATCTGTCCGGCATAGGAGGGATCGGTCACGATTTCCTCATAGCCGGTCATGCTGGTGTTGAAGACAACTTCCCCGAGCCGGTCCACGGCCGCCCCACACGACCAGCCCCGCATCACCGTGCCGTCCGCCAAGGCCAGAAACGCCGCTTTGGCACGCCGCGCCGCCCAGTTGCCGGCCGTCGGGCTCACGCGGAGCGCGCCCCCTTCTTGCGCGCGGTGGCCCGGTTATATTCCTGCAGCGACAGCACCTCGAATTCCTCGTGCCGGCGCAGGGTTTTGAGCCCGTCCAGCGCCGCCCGCAAGCCGCGGATCGTCGTCGTCATCGGTACGCCGCGCCGCACGGCTTCAGTGCGCATCTTGACTTCGTCGAGCTGCGGCTGGCAACCCGAAGGCACATTCACAATCCAGCCCACCTGACCGTCCGCAATCAGGTCCAGCACATGCGGACGGCCTTCCGAAATCGCGAAGGCCGCACGCGCAGGCACGCCCGCGTCGCGCAGCCGCGTGGCGGTCCCGCACGTGGCCCAGATGCCGTAGCCCAGCGCCAGCAGTTCCTGCGCACACGTCACCATGTCCGCGCGGTCCGAAGCCCGCTCGCCGGATACGCTGATGAAAACACCGCCCTCCTCCGGCAACGGATTCCCCGCCGCTTGCTGGCTCTTGACGAACGCCATGCCCGGATCCGGATCGATGCCCATCACTTCGCCGGTCGATTTCATTTCCGGCGTCAACCGCACATCGCAGCCGGGGAACCGGGCAAAGGGCAGCACCGCTTCCTTGACCGCCACGTGGCGGAGCACGACTTCCTTGGTGAAGTTCAGTTGCTGCAGCGATTCGCCGGCCATCACCCGCGCGGCCAGCCCGGCCAGGGGCACCCCCGTTGCCTTGCCGACAAACGGCACCGTCCGGGAGGCGCGCGGATTCACCTCGAGAATGTAGACTTCGCCGTCCTGCACCGCGTACTGCACGTTCATCAGCCCGCGCACGTTCAAGCCCCGCGCCAGCGCCCGCGTATGCTCCCGGATGCGTTCCACCGTCGCCGCGGTCAAGCCCTGCGGCGGCAGCATGCAGGCACTGTCCCCGCTGTGAATGCCGGCCATCTCAATATGCTCCATCACGCCGCCGATCACTTCAAGCTCTCCATCGGCGAGACAGTCGACGTCCACTTCGACGGCATCCTCGAGGAATTTGTCGATCAGCACGGGGCGGCCTTCCGAAGCCGCGAAGGCCTCGGCGCAGAACTTCGCGAAGAACGCTTCCGTGTAGACGATCGCCATCGCCCGCCCGCCCAGCACGAAGGACGGCCGCACCAGCACCGGGAATCCGATGCGCCGCGCGATCGCCAGGGCGCCAGCCAGGTCCGTGGCCGTGCCGTTCGCCGGCTGCTTCACGCCGACACGGTCCGCGAGCCGCTTGAAGAATTCCCGGTCCTCGGCCTTCTCGATGTCTTCGGGACTTGTGCCGATGACACGCACACCGGCCGCCTGCAGCTCCAGCGCCAGATTCAACGGCGTCTGCCCGCCGAACTGCACGATGACCCCATCGCACCGTTCACGGCGATAGATTGCCAGCACGTCCTCCAAGGTCACCGGTTCGAAATACAGCCGGTCGCTCGCATCGTAGTCCGTCGAGACCGTTTCCGGATTGCTGTTGACCATCACCGTCTCGTAGCCCGCCGCACGCAGCGCCTGGCAGGCGTGCACGCAGCAATAGTCAAACTCAATGCCCTGCCCGATGCGGTTCGGGCCGCCGCCGAGGATCATGATTTTCTTCTTCGCAGCCGGTGGCAGAGGCGCTTCCGGCTCGTCGCCATAGACCGAATAAAAATACGGCGTGGCGGCCGCGAACTCAGCCGCGCAGGTGTCCACCGTGCCGTACGACGGCCACAAACCGAGGCGGTCGCGCGCCGCCCGGACATCGTGTTCCGTCGCCCCCAGCAGCGCGGCCAGCTGTTTGTCTGAAAATCCGAATTCCTTCGCCTGCGCAAACAAGGCACGGTCGGCCGCCAGTCCCGCCAGCGTCTGCGCCGTTCGGATTTCGTCCTCGAACGCCACGATCTCGCCCATCTGCCGCAGGAACCAGGGATCGATGCCGGACAGCTCCGCCAGCCGCGCCACGGACCAGCCGCGCGCCAACGCTTCGCGCAGATGGAACAGGCGCAGGGGACTCGGCCGCGCCACGGCCGACTCCAGCTCCGCGTCCGCCAGTCGCCCTTCGGCCTCCGCGCGGCCCACCAGCCCGGCCCGTCCGATTTCCAGCGACCGCAGGGCCTTCTGCAGCGCCTGCTTGAAATTGCGGCCGATCGCCATGGTCTCGCCGACCGACTTCATCTGCGTCGTCAGCGTGTCGTCCGCCCCCGGAAATTTTTCAAACGCGAACCGGGGCGCCTTCACCACCACGTAGTCCAGCGCCGGCTCGAAAATCGCCGGCGTCGAGCGCGTAATGTCATTGGGCAACTCGTCCAGCGTATAGCCCACGGCCAGCTTCGCGGCGATCTTCGCAATGGGAAACCCGGTGGCCTTCGAGGCCAGCGCGGAACTGCGGCTCACGCGCGGATTCATCTCGATCACCACCAGGCGGCCGTCGCGCGGGTGGACCGCAAATTGCACATTGGCCCCCCCGGTCTCCACGCCAATCGCCCGCATCACGGCCAGACTGGCATCGCGCAACCGCTGGTATTCCCGGTCCGTCAGCGTCAGCGCCGGTGCAACGGTCAGGCTGTCGCCTGTGTGCACCCCCATCGGATCAAGGTTTTCGATGGAACAGACGATGCACGCATTGTCCTTGCGGTCGCGCATCACCTCCATCTCGAATTCCTTCCAACCCAGCACCGATTCCTCGATCAACACCTCGCCGACGGGACTGAGCGCCAACCCGTTGGAACCGATGGCCTCGAATTCCTCCGCGTTGTGCGCGATCCCCCCGCCCGCCCCGCCCAAGGTGAATCCCGGACGCAGGATTACCGGCCAGGTGCCGATCTCTTCCCGCACCCGCCGCGCCTCCTCCATCGAATGCGCCGAACCCGAACGCGGCACCGCCAGTCCTATATCCGCCATCGCCTGCTTAAAAAGACCGCGGTCCTCCGCCCGGCGGATCACTTCCGCCGGTGCGCCGATCAATTCCACCTGATAGCGTTTCAAGATGCCGGCCTCGTCCAGCTTGACCGCCAGGTTGAGCGCGGTCTGCCCCCCCATCGTCGACAGCAAGGCATCCGGCCGCTCGCGCCGGATGATCGCCGTCAAGGCCTCCAACGTCAGCGGTTCAACATAGGTGCGATCGGCAAATCCCGCATCGGTCATGATCGTCGCGGGATTGCTGTTGACCAGCACCACCTCGTACCCTTCTTCACGCAACGCCTTGCAGGCCTGCGCCCCGGAATAGTCGAATTCGCACGCCTGACCGATCACGATCGGTCCTGCACCAATCAACATGATTTTCGAAATGTCGTCCCGCCGCGGCATACCTTCATCCGAGATAAAGCGTTTTACTTATCACATCACATTCCCCGGCTCCTGACCACTCAAAAAAATTCCGGCGGGATACGCCTCATCGGCTTTTCTTTTTTTTTATTTTTCAAGGCTTGCATTATAGACCGGTTGCCGATATATTAACCCGATATTTGTAAATCCGATTGCGGGGTGGAGCAGCCCGGTAGCTCGTCAGGCTCATAACCTGAAGGTCCTTGGTTCAAATCCAAGCCCCGCTACCAATTTGAGACCAGCCGGAACGAAAATTCCGGCTTCTTTTTTCGATGCCCAGCGTCTCCCTCATCGAAAACCCGCAGGGCCGGCGGTATATCAGGGCACGTAGATGCCGGTTTCCTGGCGGAATTTATTCCGGTCCTGCTCCGCCTGGTGAATCTGCTGCTTGCTTTCCTGCGCGGCCTGCTGCTGCTGGGAGCTGCTCATCGGCACCCCTTCGTCCGGGATCAGGTCCTGGAACGAAAACAGCGCCACGAGGGCCAGTTTGTGGCCAGAGGAGGGCAGGTCGATATTGTGATACAGCGGCGCCGGCTGGGAGTCCGGAATTTCCGGCGGGGCCACGCTGGGGCATTGCGCGGTTGGAAAGGTCTTGCCGGGCGTGATGGTGTTCTTGCCGGTATAGGGGTTGTGAATCTTTAAGTAGCAATCCTGCGAGCCGACGTTGCCGAGAAGCTTGAACCAAATCTCGATGTCCACGCCGCCGCTCCACCGGCTGACCTCACCAATCTGGATCGGCTCCTGCTGCGGGTTGTTCGGGTCAGCCTTCGGAAGGATGTCGCCGGCCTTGACGTGCGGCTTGTCGTCGTCCAAGTACTTCCACTGCGTCTTGGTGATCTGGATGTCGTAGGGCGTCAGGTTCACCGCCTGCAACTGCGTCCAATAGGTGAAATAATCCGCCTCCGCGGCGGCGCACAGCATTCCCAGCACTAACAGCCCGGCCCACCTCGTCCAGTTTCGTTTCATTGCACCGTTCCTCTTTTGCATTCGCCGCCTCTGCTTTCTATTTGGCCCCTTTCACCGCCGGATGTCCATCCCAATCCCGAACACCCTCGGAGGAAGGGCGGGGCCAGCATGCCTTCCGGGCGCGCCAACTTAATTTCAGGCTCCTTGATTTTGTGCTTTGTCGTGGCAGGGATGCGTGTTATTCTTTTTCCAGCTGGGGATATCTTGCGTGTCGGCAGTGTCGCCGGCCAGAAAAAATCGAAAGGTCATCGTATGGAAACGTTCATCGTTCACGCCCAGGAATACATGTTCTTCTCCCTGATCGCCCAGGCGTTCACCTGTATCCTTCTGGTGCTGGTCTGGCTGCAGTTGAAGAAGAAATAGGCGATCAACCGGAGCCCCCATGAACATGCACCGGGACGAACGCGGCGCGGCCATGCTGGAATACACACTGATTTCCTGCCTGGTCGTCCTTGCCGCCTTCGCCCCCTACATCCGGTGGACCGCCAAGGGCTCCGACACCACGGCTTCCCTCGTCGACGGCTATACCCGCCAATGCCAGGGCGCTGTGCAGTTTCTCTCCCTTCCCTGCCCGTAACCCTCTAAGAATAAACCAAACAGGAGCAAACCATGAAAACCATGAATCGCAAATCCGGCCAGGCCATGACGGAATATGTCATCATCATCTGCGTCGTCGCCATCGCCGCCCTGCTCGTCGCAGGGGTGTTCGGCACCAACATCCGCAATCTCTTCAAGAGCGCCAACCAGTCCATGGTGGCCGGCGAAGCCACGCAGAAGGACATGCAGGACGAAGGCGGCACCAAGGACGTCCGCGTCAACGACTTCAAGGACTAGGCCGCCGCACTTGTCAGAACCGATGCGGCGGGCGGCCTTCGCCCGCCGCGTTGTTTTTCTCTCCTTGCCGCCATGCCGGAAGGCCTTGATGCCATTCTAGCCGCCGCCGTACTCCTCCTGTGGGGCGTCCCTGTCGTCTATTTCGATCTGACCCGCCATCGCATCCCCAACTTCCTCACCTATTCCGGCATGCTCGCCGGCCTGCTGATTTTCCTCCTTTTCCGCCGCGACCAGTTGACGGATTTCCCTGTCGCCTTTCTGATCGGCTTCGGCGTCTATTACCTCTGCTACATGTTCGGCTGGATCGGCGGCGGCGACGTCAAGCTCATGGCGATGGTCGGCCTCCTCGGCGGCAAGCGCTTCCTCGTCGAGGTGATGCTCTATTCGGCCGTCGTCGGCGGGCTCATCGCCCTCGGCATTGCGCTCTGGCTGTTGATCCGCTCCCGCTCCCCGCGCGGCGCCACCATTCCCTACGGCACCGCCATCGTCGTCGGCACTTACCTCGTCCTCTTCGCCTCCCCCGCCGGGAGATTCGTCCCGTGAAGCTCCGCCTGTTTCGCGTCCGTCCCGACGCCGGGGCCGAGTCCGGCCAGGCGATGCTGGAGTTCATCCTGGCCTTCCCGCCCATCCTCGTCCTGATCCTGATGATCATGGAGTTCGCGTTCTACGCCAATGTAACCCAATTCGCGCAGTACGCCGCCTTCGCCGCCGCCCGCGCGCGCCTCGTCGCCGACGATTCCGCCGCGGCGCAGGCCGCCGCCCTTGCCATGATCCCCTTCGCCGACACCGGCACCCTCTCCTCCATTTCTCTCGACGCCGCCGCTGCTGCGAAGCGGGCGGACGCCGCCTCCAAGTGGGCGGCCCTCGCCCAGAAGGAATACAAGCGCTCCCCCGCCCTCACCGGCGCCAACAACCGCATCTATAATTCCTACGGCTGGCAGACCGACACCTGGTGCCGTCTCTACAAGGGCAACGACCAATCCGCCTCCTCCACCGATTTCACCTATGTCAAAAGCGGCGTCTGCTTCACCTATCCCCTGCGCGTCCAGTCCCTCGCCGCGCTTTCCGCCTTCATCATCCGCCTGAAGGACCGGACCGCCACCGATGCCTCGCCCTCCTCCCTCTTCGGCGGGGCCACCGACCGCCTCGCCCCGCCGACCTCCAAGGACTACTGGGTTCGCGCCGACACCATCCGGCGCCAGTCCGGCCTCTACGTCGTCCCCGTCATCAAGGGCTGCCTTCTCGGAAAGCGCTGACCCATGCCCCCCGCCAAACCAACCCTGCTCGCTCGCCTCCGCCTCCGGCACGCCGGGCTGCGCGGCGACGACTCCGGGCAGGCCCTGCTCGCGGTCGGCATCTTCTCCCTCGCCCTCCTCATGTTCGCCACCTCCATCATGCCGGTGGGCGCAGCCGTCCAGCGTCGCATCCAGGCCCAGAATGCCGCTGACTTCGCCGCGCTTTCCGCCGGCACCTGGTTCGCGCGCGGCGCCAACATGATCCAGGCTGGCAACGGCTTCCAGTACGACATCTACACCGCCTCCGTTCTCGCCATCGAGCTGACGACCTACATCTACATGGCCAAGATCATCAAGGACGTGGCCGAAGTCTGCGCCGGCGACATCTTAGCCGTCCTCGATATCATCCTCGACTGGTTCGAGGGCATCGACAGGATCGTCAAGGTCAACCGCTACAGCGGCTATTGCCGCATCATCAGTGAAATCCCCCGCAAGACCATGCACCCCGGCTACGCCCAGCTCGCTCTCGCCGAGGCCAACACCACCGCGAAGCTCAACGGGGCCGCGCCCATCGCCTCCCAGGCCGACCTCCGGCAGATTTTCGACGCCTTCGGCCTCGCCGCCCCCGACTACGACAAGGCCGAAACAGACGTCCGCAAGTGGCTGGCCGAGGGCGAAGCGGGCCAGCGCTGGTACGATGTCCTGTGCAACATCATCGGCGCCATCCCCCTCATCGGGGAATTCATCCAGGAGGCCATTGCGGAGCTTCTCGAGCTGGAGAGCGAGCCCTTCGACTTCTATGCCTGGCCCCTCTCGCCCTCCACCGACCCGAAGACCGCCTTCGCCTACACCGAACTCACCAAATTCAAAGAATGGGGCGATCAGCCCGAGGGCATCTTCAGTCCCATGCGCTCCCATTTCTACTGGCCCTTCACCTGCTCCATCTTCTTCCTCCAATTCATCGACTGGGACGCCGAATTCATCCGTCTTTCTTCCGAGCTCCACGGCGGCAAGAAGGCGCACGAATCGACCACCTGCACCCTCGCCGTCCGCGAAGTTTCCACCAATTATTATTCCAGCCTCCCCCTCGTCTCCGGCTGGTTCGACCAGGACTACGCCAACATCGCTGTTGCCAGCGTTGATTTCAAGGGCGGACGGCTCACCGACGCCGGCACCACCGACGCCGCCCGCTGGTATCTTTCCTCTCCCATCTTCGCCTTCTCCTTCTGGCCCCTGCCGCTCGTCCGCCTCTTCTTTGGCTACGGCAGCGAATTCGAGGTGGCCCAGGCCCCTGTCACCTTCCAGAACGGCTACGGAAAAACCGTCACCAAGGGCACCGACAAGCTCATCTTCCATTGACCCCATGTCCTCCCTCCGCGCCATCCTCGCCCGCCTCCGCCGCCGTCCCGGCGACTCCGGCCAGGCCATGCTCGAAGCCTGCATCCTGATTCCCGTCCTCCTGTCCCTCTTCCTCGGCCTCTGGCACCACGCCCTCCTCGGTCACGCCCAGACCCGCAGCCTCCTGGCCGCCCGCCACGCCGCCTGGGCCCGCGCCACCCTCGACGCCAGCGACGCCGATCTCAAGAAATACGCCGCCCCCTTCTTCCCCTCCAACACCGTCCTGCACATTGCGGCCGAGCGCCAAACCTCGACCTACTCCGAATACAGGAACAACCTGACCTCCATCTGCGCCGTCTTCACTGCCATCCCCAACGACAACCAGCACAAGATCACCCTCTCCGCCGACGTGCCCGCCCTGCCCTTCGCTCCGCCCCCGTCCCCCGGGCGCCGCGAAAGCGGCGCCATGGACTTTCTTGCCAAGGCCACCACGCGCCCCGTCACCGTCGTCCGCAACTACTGCGGCGAAAAACCCCAGATGGAAATCCTCTCCCTCATCGCCTTCATGATCGGGCGCCCCGACCTCCTCGTCGAAGCCGGCATCGAAATCGCCATCAGCGAGGCGTTCACCAAGTTCATGGACAAGATGAGCGAGATCATCGGCGGCTCCGGCTGGTTCAAGAAGTTCATGGATAAGATCGGCCTCGACTTCCTCTCCGACATCTTCAAAGAGATCGTCAACGCCGCGCTGTGGCTCATCAACGACCTCATCGAACTCATCGAGTCCTACACCACATGAGCCCGACCGCCGCCCGACCGCCGCCCAATGTTTTCCATGCTGTGGAATATATTTTTCCACAGCATGGAAAAAACGGCCGCGTTTTTCCACGGCCTGGAACCTATTCTTCCTTGACGTGGAAAACTTTGGCCGCGGTCCTTTTTGCCGCTGGCTCCGTCCGCGCCGCCCTGCCCGAGCCCCCCGCCCTGCCCTTTCCCCTGCCCGCCGCCGACCTCCAGATCCGGCAGACCACCACCCTCTTCGGCCCGGACCAGTATCTCCACCTCGCCCTTCTCGACCGCCCCCTTGCCGGCTACGAGCTCGACGGCTTTTCGGCCACCCTCGCCCGGCGCCGCTGGCAGTCCCAGGTCGCCGCCACCACCCGCGACCTTGCCCTCCTCCAAAACCTCCGCGCCCTCGCCCCCTCGCCCGAAATCCGCCAACCCTTCACCGCCACTCTCCAGCTCCTGGGCGACGGCATGAAATCCTGGACCCTCGATGAAATCCAGCTCCTCTACACGCCCGGCGAAAACGCCTCCCTGTGCCTGTCCTTCCCCCTACCGGCCAGCGCCCGGCCCGCCCACGCCGGCACCTTCACCGCCGACCTTGTCCTGCCCCTCCACGACGCCCTCTTCGCCCAGGCCGCCATTCAATCCGATCCCTCCCAGACCGTCCGCATGGAAACCTGGCGCTCCCGCACCCCGCCCGACCTCTTCCTCGACCAGGCCGAACCCCTGCTCATTGCCGCCGGCTGGACCCCGCCCGCCCCGTCCGTCCCCCCCGCCGTCCATCCCGGCAACCATTCCGCCCGCGCACGGATGCTCTTCCTGGAATCCATCCTGAAAAACACCTTCCGGGTCTATCACCGCGGAACCTCCCAGCTCTCCATTCTCCGCACCCCCGACGACGACGATGCGCCCGGCGCCCCGCCCCATTCCTACACCTTCCTGCTCCGCACCCTGCACCAATGGCCCGCCACCACCTCGGAGAACTTGCCTTGAACGAATTCACGAAAATGGCTACTGTCAAACCCATGAAAACCCCGATGCTTCTCCGCATCACCTCCCTCCTTGCCGCTGCCACCCTCTGCCCCCTCCTTCCCGTGTTCTCCGGCTGCGACACCACCGAAAGCACCAATACCGAAAAGGCCGACTGCACCCTGAACCCCTCCGCGCAGTTCGCCGTCGTCCAGGATCCCCCGGCCGATCCCGCCGTCGCCACCACCACCACTGTCACGCCGGGCGCCACCACCACCACTGTCACCATCGAGGGTGGCGTCACCAACACCGTCATCACCGTCGAACCCGCCACCACGAACATCGTCCCATCGGGAACCGATTCCGTATCCATCACCTCCCTGCGCGTCACCGCCACGCCTTCGGGAGACTCCGCCTGGACCGTGCTGGCCGAGGACAACATCGGCAATACCTACGCCGGCAGCGCCTCCGGTCCGGCCCTCAACGAGCCCGGCTCCGAAAACGCGTACGCCCCCGGCGCCACCGTCGCCACCTTCGCCCTCCAGTGCGCTGGCCTCTCCGGCGAAATCACCGCCGTCGCCCTGACCGCAATCCCCCTGGAGGTCATGCGCACCACCACCACCAACGGCTCCGCCGTCGTCGTCGGACGCCATGGCCAGCACACCCTCACCCCCGGCAACACCGAACTTCGCCTCGTGGCCACCGTGGACGGCGAAGAACCCTATACCCTCACCGGCCGCGCCCCCTGCAGCGCCGCCACCATCGTCTGGTGACCGTCTTGGAAAACAAAGGAATGCCCACATGAACAAGAACATCGCCCTCCTCCTCTCGCTCCTGCTCGGGGTGGCCGCCGCCGCCCTCATGTTCAGCTACATCCAGAAAACCACCCAGGCCAAGACCAAAGGCTGGGAGATGCAGACCGTGCTCGTCGCCAACGACGACCTCCCCGTCGGCGCCATCCTGTCCGAAAACAACACCGCCGCCCGTCCCTATCCCTCTAAGTACATCTCCGGGCGCGTCCTCACCCCCGACGCAGCCGAAGTCGTCTTCGGCGGCATCCTCACCGTCGCCGCCGAGCGCGGCAAGCCTATCCTGTGGACCGATGTACAGCTGCCCATCGACACCGCCGTCGGCCTCGCCGCCAACCTCGCCCCCAACACCCGCGCCGTCACCATCCCCATCACCCAGATCAGCAGCTTCAACGGCATGCTCCGCCCCGGCATGTACGTGGACATTCTCTGGACCGGCGATTCCACCGCCATCCTTCCGCCCGCCCCCCCCGCCCCCGAAGAGGAGGAGACAGGCGCCGACGCCGAGCCCGGCGCCCCCCCCACCTCCGCCGACATTCAGGCCATGATGCTGCGCGCCAGTTCGCAGGCTTCCCGGAACGCCGAAGCACCCGCCAAGGTCACCACCGTCCTTCTCCAGAACGTGCTCGTCATCGCCGTCGGCGACCGGCACGAAGCCCGCCGCGCCTCCGACGCCGAGTCGGAAGCCTACAACACCATCACCCTCATGCTCCCGCCCGAATCCGCCCGCGTTCTCGTCCACGCCATGTCCGGCGGCGCCATCAACCTTCTCCTCCGCCACGTCGGCGAAGCCCAGGTTGAACCCGGCCCCATCCTCGTCGGCCCCGCCGAAATCTCCGGCTTCCTGAAGAAATCCACGCAGAAATAGCCCGCTTCGAGGGGAACCCACCAACGATCAAAAGGTAGTCATGAACATGCCCGCCCCGCGCCGAACCGTCCCCCTCTTCGCCCTCCTGCTCGCCTGCAGCCCCGCGCCCCTCGCGCACCCGCAATCCCTCGAGGTCCAGCCCGTTGCCACCCACCGCCTCGCCGTCGGCCAACAGACTCTCCGTGCGCTGGACAATCCCGAAACCGCCAAAATCCTCTCCTCCGCCGTCGCAATCCTCGAACCTGAAGGCCCCGACCGGGTTATCCTCACCGCCGTCGCACCCGGCCAGACCCTCCTCACCTATCAAAAAGACAACGGCGCCACCGTCTCGGAGCAGATCATCGTCGCTCCGCCTCCGCGCGGCACCGCCCTCGAAATCGCCAATCTCTGCGCCGACATCCCCGGCCTCTCCGTCTTCGAGGCCAACAAACGCATTGTCCTTGATGGCCGCCTTGCCTCCGTCTCCGATGTCGAACGCGTCAAGCGGATCGCCGACTCCTTCGGCGAACAAATCCTCAACCTCACCCGCCTCGACACCGGCGCCTCCAACGACGTCATCGCCGACTTCATCCGCCGCAGCGCCGGCGTCGACGGCCTCGACATCTCCATCCTCGGCGACACCGCCTATCTCCGCGGCCCCGTCCCCAACGAAGCCGCCCGTTCCAACGTTCTCGCCCTCGCCCGCACTCAGGTCGCCAACGTCATGGATCTGCTTGAAGTCCGCGAAACCATGATCGAAACCGAAGTTCTCTTCATCCGCGCCGAAAAGACCAAGGGCCACAACTGGGGCTGGAACCTCCTCGACGGCAGCGATATTCTCAAGATGCAGGCCGGCCTCGACGGTTCCAAGGACTTTGCCCAGAACGCCTGGTCCCCCGTCGCCGTCGGCGTCACCTGGTCCGCCAGCGTCGCCCCCGTCCTCAACGCCCTCGTCGACGCCGGCAAGGCCGAGGTCGTCGCCCGCCCCCGCATCGGCACCCGCCTCGGCCAGAAGGGCCGCTTCCTCTCCGGCGGCGAGATGTTCTACAAGGTCTCCGGCGAAGTGTCCGGCAACCTTGAAAGCGTCGAGTACGGCATCGACCTGAGCGTCGTGCCCCAGTTCCTTGCCAACAACACCATCTGCAACACCCTCACCATGACCCTCTCCTTCCCCGTCACCCAGGCCGGCACCTCCGACCTCTCGCTGGACAAGTACACCATCGAATCCACCATCGTCTGCAAGGTCGGCCAGAGCGTCGTCATCTCCGGCATCGCCGAACAAATCGAAAACCAGCAGAACTCGCGCACCCCCTTCCTCGGCTCCATCCCCGGCCTCCGCCTCCTCTTCTCGAACTCCACCCGCACCTTCAAGAATGCCGAAATCATCGTCCTCATCACCCCCCGCATCATGGATGCCGAACTCGCCGAACTCCGCGCCGAATCGACCAACCCCCGCCTCACCGCCCTCGGCGATACCCTCCAGGAAGCCGACCTCAAGGCCGGCCTCGAAAACATCGACCTCCAGGATCAGGCCGCCCGCCGCCAGGAAAAACTCGCCGACCAAAAGGCCCACCGCGAACGCGCCCTCGCCATTCAGGAGGCCAAACACGAACAGAAGCTCGCCGACCGGCAGGCCGCCAAGGCCATGGCCGCAATCGAAGCCGAGGCTCGCCAGGCCCGGATTCAGGCCAAAAAAGCCGCCGCCGCCGAAAAAAAAGCCGCTGAGAAACAGGCTGCCTCCGATAAGAAGGCCGCCGATAAACAGGCCGCCAGCGAAGCCAAAAAAGCCGCTGCCGCTGAAAAGAAAGCGGCGAAAAAAGCCGCCGCTGAAGCCCAACAGGCCGCCGACGATGCGCTCGCAGTGAAAAAAAAGGCGATCGCCGCCGAAAGGAAGACGGCTGCCGAAGCCCGGCAGGCCGCCGACAATGCGCTGAAAGCCGAGAAAAAGGCCGCCGCCGCTGAAAAGAAAGCGGCGAAGAAAGCCGCCGCTGAAAAGAACAAGGCCAAACCCGCCGAAACTGAAAAGAAATAACCGCCCGCCATGCCTTCCCTCCTTCACCCCGACCAGACTCAATCCTCCCTGACGGGCCTGAAACCCGGCGAATTCTTCGTCCTGGGCTCCGCCGCAAACGCTGATATCCGCCTGACCGCCGACGGCGTGGCCCCGCGGCACGCGCGCATCACCAACGACAACGGCCTCTACACCCTCGCCCCCCTCTCTCCCAAATCCCCCGTCTTCCTCAATGACCAGTACGTCGACCCCGACGGACACCCCCTCGTCAGCGGCGACAAGATTCAGGTTGGCGAATGGTCCCTCGTCTTCGACGACTCCGGCGCCCTCCCCTCCGGCGAATCCACCGCCGGGCGCGAGACCTTCGCCAAGAGGCGCAAGGACGACTCCACGCTCACCGACTTCGAACGACTCAAACGCAAAATCCATTCCGCCCTCATCGAACGCATGAACCTGCGCGGCATGGAAACCTCCTCCCCCGACGAACTCCGCCTGCGTACAGACCGTTTCATTCTCTCCCTCATCGAAGAGCATCGCGAAGAACTCCGCCAGGCCGGCATCCAGGCCGAAACCCTGCGCCGCGACCTGCTTCAACTCGCCCTCGGTTACGGTCTCCTCGACGACCTCCTCGCCGATCCCCAGGTCTCCGAAATCATGTGCCTCGGCGACGGCCGCATCTACATCGAGAAAAAAGGCAAGATCACCCTCGCCGACCGCAAGTTCGACGACCCCGCCGAACTCCGCACCATCATCGAGCGCATCGTCGGCCCCATCGGCCGCCGCATCGACGAATCCTCCCCCATTGTCGACGGCCGCCTCCCTGACGGCTCCCGCATCAACGCCGTCGTCGAGCCCATCGCCCTCGACGGCCCCACCCTCGATATCCGCAAGTTCACCGCCAACCAGCTCGGCATCGACGACCTCATCCAGGGCGACTCCCTCACCCCCCAGATGGCCGCCTTCCTCGAACTCGCCGTCCGCTACCGGCAGAACGTCATCGTCTCCGGCGGCACCGGCTCCGGCAAAACCACCCTCCTCAATATCCTCTCCTCCTTCATTCCCGCCGACGAACGCATCGTCACCATCGAGGACTCCGCCGAACTCCGCCTCCGCCAGGACCATGTTGTCCGCCTCGAATCCCGCCCCGTCAACATCGAAGGCAAGGGCGAAATCCCCATCCGCACCCTCGTCAAAAACGCCCTGCGCATGCGCCCCGACCGCATCGTCGTCGGCGAATGCCGCGGCGGCGAGGCTCTCGACATGCTTCAAGCCATGAACACCGGACACGACGGATCGCTTACCACCCTCCACGCCAACTCCCCCCGCGACGTCATCTCCCGCCTCGAAACCATGGCCCTCATGTCCGGCCTTGAGCTGCCCCAGCGCGCCATCCGCCAGCAGATCGCCTCTGCCGTCAACCTCGTCTGCCACCAGTCTCGCCTCCCCGACGGCTCCCGCCGCATCGTCTCCATCGCCGAGGTCATGCCCTCCCCCGACGGCGAAGACCTTGCCCTGCGCGACATCTATTGCTTCCGCCGCACGGGCATTGACAAGGCCACCGGCCGCATCCTCGGTCACTACGAGTACACCGGCGTCGTCCCCGCCTTCATCGAAATCCTCCGTGCCTCTGGCATCCCCTTCGATGAATCCATCTTCGCCGCCACCCCCGCCGCCCCATGACCCTTTCCCTTCAACTCGCCCTGCCCCTCGCGCTCGCCGCCGCCGCCGCCGTCTGCCTGGCCCTCTTCCTCTCCATGCACCTGCACCGGGCCGTCGCCGCGCTCGCCGCCGCACGCCCCGGCGCCTTTCCGCGCCGGGATCAGCAACGGCAGCAGGCCATGGCGGCCGGCCTCGTCGCGCTCCTGGGCGTTCTGATCGCCCACGGTGGCGGCCTTTTCGCCATGCTCGCCGCCGCCATCACCTGCGGCCTCCTGGGTTGGTTCTTCCCACCCTGGTTTTCACGCTTCACACGCGGCAAGTCTCTCCAACTGCGCGAAAAGCAGATTCCCCCGGCCCTCGATCTCCTCGCCAACGGCATGCGCGCCGGCATGTCCTTCCTGCAGGCCTGGACCTTCGCCACCCGCCAGACCCCCGATCCCCTCGGCGCGGAAATGAACACCACTCTCAACGAAATCCAGCTCGGACGCCCCATGGAGGAAGCCCTCGAACGCCTCCGCCAACGTGTCCGCTGCGAGGACATGGACCTGACCGTCTCCGCCATGCACCTCACCCTCCGGACCGGCGGCGACCTCCCCAAAGGCCTCGCCACCATTGCCGGGACCATCCGCGCCCGCGCCATCATGCGCGCCAAGATCGAGGCCCTCACCGCCCAGGGCCGTCTCCAGGCCCTGCTGGTCGCTGCCATCCCTGTTGTCATGGTCTTCGTCACGCACATGGTCGATCCCGTGCGCACCGCCCTCCTCTGGACCACCGTCTACGGCTGGATCCTCATGGCCGTCCTTGCCGTCATGGATATCCTCGGGTTCCTCACCATCCAATGGATCTGCAGAATCAAGATCTAACCCCCATGCCCACCCCCGCCCAACATCCTGCACCCTCCCCTTCCTCCGCTTGCACCTCCTCCTCTGGGTCATTGGGTATCGGATATCGGATATTGAATATTGAATATCCTCCCCACTTCTTCCCACCCTCCCCGGCCCCCCTGCCATGACCATTCCCCTCCTCCTCATCTTCTGCGCCATCTTCCTGCTCGTCTTTTCCACCTTGTCCAACTTCGTGCGGGACGAAGCCGCCTATACCGCCATGCGCCGCCGCCGGAGCGGGTTCCTCCTCTGGATTACCCCCGCGCTCACCCGCGTCAGTGTCTGGATCCAAAACCTGCTCGGCCCGAACAATGCCATTGAACGCGCCATCCGCAATCAACTCCGTTTCGTCGGCAACGCCTATCCCCTCGAGGCCGCCGAACTTTTCGCTGCCCAGGTCCTCGGCGTCCTGGTGGTCCCGACCGCTCTGGCCCTCTTTCTCGCCGGCGCCGCCTATTTTGACGTCCACCAGATTCCCTTCCGCCAGGCCGGACTCATCGTAGCCCTCTCCGCCGTGGCCTGCATCGTGCTGCCCGTCATGCCCATCGACGCCATTGTCAAGCGCCGCCGCGCCGAAGTGCTCCGCAACTGGCCCTTTCTGCTCGACCTGATGTCCATCGCCCTCTCCTCCGGCATCGGCCTCCAAAATGCCCTTGAACGCGTTGCCACCGCCCTGCCCCGCGGCCCCCTCGCCGAGGAAATCATGCGCATCCTCAACGAAATCCGCCTCGGCGCCGCCCGCCCCGCCGCCCTCCGTGCCTTCGCCGACCGCGCCAAGCTCCCGCTCGTCTCCACCTCCGTCGAGCTGATCATCCAGTCCGAGGAGCTCGGCACCGAACTTTCCTCCCTGCTCGCCGAACAGGCCCGCGATTTCCGCCAGACCGCCATGCTGCGCGTCGAGAAGAAGGCCCTCGAGGCCCCCGTCAAAATGATGCTCCCCATGGCCGTCTTCATCTTCCCCTCCATCCTCGGCATCCTCATCGGCCCCGTTCTCATCTCGTTCTTCCTCAGCAAATGACCGCCCCCCTTCCAGCCCCCCTGCCCGGCACGCCCGGCACCCTCCGGCGGACACGCGACCGCCTCGTGCTGCTTTCCCGCCTTCGCCGCGCCTCCTCCCCGCGCGAGCAGCGCCTCGGGCTACTCGGCGTCGCCGCCCTCGCCCCCGGCGAAGGCCTCTTCCTCCCCGGCGTGCGCATGATCCACACATTCTTTATGAAGATGGCCATTGATGTCGCCTTCCTGTCCCCCGACGGCACGGTCCGCGACCTGCATCCGCGCCTGCCCCCCTGGCGCATCGCCTTTTGCCGCCAGCCCGGACCCGCCAACACGCTGGAAACCGCCGCCGGCGCCTTTCAATCCTGGAATCTACAGTTGGGAGATCAACTTGAAATCATCCAAGCCTGAATCCGTCTGGCTCTCCATCCCCGCCCTTCTCCTGGCCGGCGCACTGCTCCTCGCCACGATCTCCTGCTCCCGCCAGACGGCTTCATCCTCGTCCGGCCCCGTCCTGTCCGACCCCGCCGCGGGCCTCACCGTCGCCCTGCCCCCCTCCGCCACTTCCTTCATGCGCCGGACCGCCTCCCAGGACCGCTTCGTCTCCCGCATCCCCTATGGCAACCACCGGACCCTCCTCTATCTCCATGCCTATTTCATCCCCTTGATGATCGCCAACGATCCCCCCGTCGTCATGGCCAACATTATCGACTCCATTCTCCGTGACGAACTCGGCTCTTTCCTGACCCTCGATAGCGCCTTCACCAACCTCACCGATCAAACCCCCGTCTATCTGGTGTACGGCCGCGCCCGCGACCCCGACCAGGTCGCTGGCTTTGCCTTCCAGTGCAACAAAACGCACTTCGCCTTCCTCGGCTTGGCCGGGCCGGACATCGGCCCCGCCGACGCCTCCGCATTCTTCCAAGCCACCTCCGCCAACCTGCACGTGGCTGAAATCGCCCAAACCAGCTTCGTCGATGCCGCCCCCTACCAGCAGCACCTCCTTGACAAACCCGATCCGGCCCAGTCCCTCGACTACATCCGCAACTTCTTCGCCTCGCGCAACGCCAACCCCGCCTATTATCCCGTCGCCATCCAGTTCGCTTTTCTCCTTGCCCAGGACCTGCAACGCACCGACCCTGCGTCCCCCCTCCTCGACGAAGCCCTGGCCCTCCTCAACAACATGTTCACCATCCGCCTCGCCGACTACCTAAAAGCCCGCCGCGATTTTGAAGTCGCCCTCGGCCAGCGCAATGCGCCCGAAGCCATCGCCCAGGCCCAGTTTCTCGCCAAGCTGTCCTTCCCCTTCGATGCCGAAGCCGTATCCCTCGCCAAGCAACGCCTCCGCAAGGCCTATGCCCTGCAATAAAACCGAACTGCGGCCCACCCCATGAAAATCACCCGCCTCGACCCCCAGACCCGCGATTCCACCGCCGATTCCTGGACCCTCTCCCGCGCATGCCGCCGCCTGGTCATCGGCCGCGCTGCCCCCGCCGACATCCGGCTCGAATCCCCCGCCATCTCGCCCCAGCACGCCGAACTCTCCTGGCAGGGCGGCTTCGTTACCATCCGCGACCTTGCCTCCATCAACGGAATCGCCCTGCGCGGCTCCCGCATCCTCCGCGGCGTCCTCCAGGACCAAGACGTCTTCTCCGCCGGCGGCATTCCCTTCCGCGCCGACATCGAGCCCTCCGATCGCGCCGCCCGCCGCACCCGCCTCCTCACCGTCACCGGCATCGCCCTTGGCGCCGTCGCCCTCGCCATCCTCGTCCTCGGCTTCTTCCTCGACGCCAAAACCACCGCGCCTGAAGCCCCGCCCCAGGACCCCGTCCCCATCCTGCCCCCCGTCTCCGATCCGGCCTTCCAGAAAATGAGCGACCAGTACGCCCAGGCTTCGCTCCTCTTCGACGAAGCCCGGCGCCTCATCGCCGACGGCGCCAACGACCTCAGCGCCGCCCGGCTCCTCGCCCAGGCCATCGCCCTCAACCCCAACCTCCCCCAGGCGGAACTCCTCCTCAATGGATTGCAGAAAAGCCACGGCAGCGGCATCCAAAAACAAATTGATGCCCTCGTCGCCGCCGGCCGTTTCCAGGAAGCCCTCGACAACCTGGAAAACCAAAAAGCTCTCCTCGGCGCCCCGGCTGCCATCCGGAAAACCCAAACCGTCATCTCCCAGAACATGAAGCTCCAGGCCGCCATGGAATTCCTCGAGCAAGGAGACCTCGACACCGCCGCAGAAATCCTCGACGCCCTCTCCGACGACCTCATTCCCCAAAAGAAATCTGCCCTCGACCGCCTCTCCAAATGCCGCGCCGCCTCCGCCTGGGCCGAAGAACTGGTGGACCAGGCCGACCAGAACGACCTGCCCGCCGTCGAACGTCTCGCCCGGCAGGAACCCGCCCACTCCCCCTATCTTTCGGAAGACGCCCTTGACGAAGTCCGCAGCGCCCTCGCCCGCCTCCACGCCCTGGCCAATCTCCAGAAACTCGTCGATGCCGGCAACGCCTACATCCTCGTCCGCTACCTCCCCGAAGTCCCCGCCCTCGCCGACATGCTCAAGCCCCTCCGCAAAACCCTCGCCCCCCAGGCCGCGGAATTCCGCCAAACCGCCGAAACCCAGGCTGCCCAGACCGGCACGGCCCGGGCCCCTGCAGACCTGCCCGACGCCCTCGCTTCCTACAACGCCGCCAAGGCCTTCGCCGCCCTCTGCATCATCCAGGAAAATGACAACGACCTCCGCCAATACCGCCGCCACGCCGGGCGATGGACCGCCTATCTCGCCGCCTCTGCCGCCCGCGCCAAGGACTACATCGACAAGGGCGCCCGCGAAGAAGCCCGCGCCATTCTCACCCCCCTCCTCCCCCATCTCGACGACTACGATGCCGAAACCTATCCCGTCCGCAACCGCATGGCCCAGATCGTCCCCGTCCCCTTCTCCCCAGAAACCGCTCATCTCCTCGACAAACCCGCCGACACTTCTGCCCCGGCGGAGTAGCTTTCCACATCTTGCTCCGTCCGGCCCCATCACTCCGCCGCCCGTACCGCCTTTCCCTCCCCCGGATCGGCCAAAACCAACGTCAGATAGATCACATCCATCTATTCCTGTAGTTACTCGCAATTCCCCCTCTCTGGCGCCAGGGCACACGACCGTCGGATTCCTTTCGCCCCCCTGCGCCGCTTGGCGGCCCTCTCAAGCGTGCTGAACTGGACAATCGGAAGGCTGCATAAGTCTCCCGGCCCATGACTCCTTGTTTGCCGCTGATTTTCCGGACGAGGGATTGACGTCCCTTCGTCATTGGCGATAAGGTTGGGTTGGATGCTGACGGTGCTGAAAATTCAGGTCGGACGCCGCAACGGGATCCGCATCATCCGGTTGACGGGACCCTTGGATTCCACAACGCACAAAGAGTTCAAGTCCTTGATGGATCCGCTAGTCGATACGCCCGGGATGCGGATCGTGCTGGATTGCGAGAATCTGACTTATGCGGGCAGCACGGAAATATTGCTGTTGGGCCAGTATCATCACCGCATGGCGCAAAACCAGGGGGGCCTGGGCATCGCAGCCCTGAACAACCGGATCACCCAAACCTTGGAACAGATCGGCTTGGGCCAGATGCTGCATCTGTATCCCACCATTGAGGCCGCCATCGCCGCAATGCCCTCATCGTGAGCGGCCCCTGCCCGCCCTGCGCTTATTTGTCCGCTTCAGTGTCGAGCAGCAGGGTTACGGGACCGTCATTAACCAGTTCCACCTGCATCAGGGTGCGAAAGACGCCGGTTGCCACTTCAAACCCCAGTTGGCGCAGATGCGACACGAATGTTTCGTACAACGGTTCCGCCTGTTCCGGTGGCGCCGCATCGAGATAGCTGGGGCGGTTCCCCTTCCGAGTGCTGCCGAACAGGGTGAACTGGCTGACCACCACGAATTGGCCGCCCGGAACCTCGGAAAGCGGCAGGTTCATCCGGCCCTCGGCATCGTCAAACACGCGCAGTTTGGCGGCCTTTTCCGCCAACTGCACCGCATCGGCCTCCGTATCCCGGCGACCGATTCCCAGCAAAATGACCGCGCCCGGGCCGATGCGTCCCGTCACGCGCCCCGCGCTGCGGACCTCGGCACTCGCCACCCGCTGGAACACCGCCCGCATGCCGGGGTCAATCGCCGCCGCCCACCAGCAGTTCGATGGCGCCGTCACGGACTTCGGCGGCATTCAGGTTCCGGATAATCCGCGCCTCGCTCGTCAACTGCCGGAACAGGCCGATCTGCGTCCGCGCGTAGAGTCGCCCCGCCAGGCCCGGCAACGGCAGATGTCCGGCCCGGGCGCCGGTCACGACCAGTCCGCCTTCTTCCGGCCGAGTCATGAAATGCCCGGTGAACGTCAGGGGCCCGCGCCCGATGGCCACGAATACCTCCGCCTGGCCGGCGGTCAGATGCGCACCGATATCTTTCAAGTACCCCGCGAATCCGGTCGCTTCCGGCTGGGCCGCGAGGAGCTCCTGCAAGTGGGTATTGATTTCCACTTCCGCCATGATCTCCGAGGCGGGCAAACCGCGGTTGAGGGCGTCGATGAGTCGCGCGCATTTGCCCCGGTAGTTCCGGGCATCGCCGGCATCGCCCGTGCGGCGGGCCATTTGTCCCGGCCACAGAATCAGCGCGATCACCAGGGCCAGGATCGCGGCCAGCCCCAGTTTGCCGGCGACGGCTCCCGAAGAACGTCTGGGTTTTTGGGCCATATTCATCATGCGGTGTTCGGCCGCTTCAAAATCGAGCCGGGCCCCGCACTTCTTGCAGTGCACGCCCGGCAACCGATTCATCTCGCCGCATTTGGCGCAGCGAATCATCAAACCCGTGTCTTCCATGGCTGCTCCCTATTATTCCGCTGGGCCGGTCCGGCCGGAATCCGCCGGCTTGCCCCGACTCTTGTCCGGCGCGGTGGGCGCCGAGTTTTTTTTGTAATCGGTATGATAAAAGCCGGATCCCTTGAAGATGATTCCGGACCCGCCGGACAACAGCCGTGCAACCCGGCCCTTGCACTTCGGACAGGCTTTCACGGGTTCCGCCGTCATGGGCTGGAATCTCTCGAAGCGATGGCCGCACTGGCGGCATTCGTAGTCATAGGTCGGCATGATTTCTATCCCTCCCGGATCTCGGCGGGCAATTGCGCTTTGAGTGCCGCGTTCACCAGCTGCTGGAATCCATTGGCCTGTTCATCAGTCAGGGTTCCCCGCGGGGAGCGATAGGTGAACGCATACGCCATGCTCTTGCGGCCCGGGCCCAGGTTCTTGCCCTGATAGATGTCAAATAACTCGATCTTCTCCAATTCCGGCGGGGCGGCCGCGCGCGCGACCTCCAGGACCCGTTCGTGCCGCACGTCCAGCCCCATGATCAGCGCGGCATCGCGCCGGATGCTCGGATAACTCGGCAGAGGGGTCAGCCCGTGAATTGTAGCAATATCCTTCACCAGCGGCTTCGCTCCCGCTTCCAGCAGGCCCACCGGCTCGTGGATGCGCCATTCTTTCGCGATCTCCGCCTTCAGCAGACCCAGCCAGCCGACGGCCGCGCCATCCACGACAATTTCCATGCCGCGGCCAGGCGCGCTCCACGGCCGGTCCGCCGGACGCAACTTGACCGCGCGCAGGTTCAACGCGGCCGCCGCCTGCTCCCACAAGCCCTTGATCCACAGAAACATCTCCTGTTCATCCACGGCGCGGAACCGGTCCAGGCCCGTGCGGCCCACCGGCCCGAACAGCCCGATCGCCACATGGTCTTCTTCGCTCGGCCGTCCATCCGGCCCAAGGCGGAAGATGCGTCCCGTCTCGAAAAACGCCGCCTCGGACACCTGCCGCGACACATTCAGCCCAATGGTCTCGGCCATCTGCGGCAGCAGGGCGTCGCGCATGACCGTGTGTTCCGCCGTCAGCGGATTCGCCAGCCTCACGCGGGCCGGCGCGCCGTCCTTGTCAAAAAGGTCCAGTAGCCGGTCGGCCAGAAAGCTGTAGTTCATGATCTGCTGGAGGCCAAGACCGGCGAGCACGGCGCGCAGACGCGCCTGCGCCTGCGCCGGCTTGTCGTCCGCGCCCGGCACGATCGTCGCCATGGGCCGGACCGGCGGCAGTTTTTTCAGCCCGTAGATGCGCGCATATTCCTCGATCAAGTCGGCCTCGCGCGTCAAATCCCCGCGGAACGACGGCACCTCCACCTCGATGGCTTCCGGCGAATGCCGCCGCACTTTCAGCTCCAGCGATTCAAACAGCGAAGCAATGTCCTCCGGCGTGGCGGAAAGGCCCAGCAGGGCCTCCAGCCGCGCGGGACGGCACACGACGGTCTGGGGCTTGCGCGGCTCCGACCGCACGTCCACCACCCCCTTCAGCACCTTCGCCCCCGCCAGCTCGCATATCAGCTTGGCCGCACGACGGCTGCCGAACTCTGCCAGTTCGGAATCCACTCCCCGGGAGAAGCGATAGGAGGCATCCGACAGCATGCCCAGTTTCTTGCTCGTCGCGCGGACGGACGCCGGGCGGAAATTGGCGCTCTCCAGCAGCACGTCGGTCGTGCTCTCGTTGATTCCGCTGTGCTCGCCGCCCATCACGCCCGCTATCGCCAGCGGCTTCTGCGCGTCGGCAATCACCAGCATCTGCGGCTCCAGCGCGCGTTCCACGCCGTCGAGGGTCAGGATCTTCTCGCCAGGCTTCGGATGCCGCACTACGATGCGCCCCTCCGCCAGCAGCTTCTGGTCGAAGGCGTGCAGCGGCTGCCCGCACTCCAGCATCACGTAGTTCGTGATATCCACGATGTTGTTGATCGCCCGGATGCCCGCGGCCTCGAGCCGGCGCTTCATCCAGTCGGGGCTCGACCCCACCTTCACGTCCTGCAGGATCCGCGCCGTGTAGCGCGGACAGTCCGTCAAATCCTCGACGACCACGCTCGTGGCCTTCTCCACCGCCGGGGGGGATTCCGCCAGCGTGGTGTCCGGCACCTTGACCTTGGTTCCATAGAGGGCCGCCACTTCGCGCGCAAGGCCCAGCAGGCTCAGGCAGTCCGGCCGGTTCGGGGTGATTTCCACCTCGATGACCGTCTCCGGCGGCCCCAGTACCTCCGCCAGCGGCGTGCCCGGCGCCCACGCAGCATCCAGCACCATCAAGCCCTCATGGTGGTCCGAAATCCCGAGTTCATCCTCGGCGCAGAGCATGCCCTCGCTGAACACCCCGCGCACCTTGCGCTTCTCGATCGTGATCCCGCACGGCAGCGCCACCCCCAGCGGCGCAAAGGGATACTTTCCGCCCACCGCCACGTTGGGGGCCCCGCACACCACGGTCATTTCGGCCGGTCCGCCGAAGTTCACCCGGCACAACGTCAATTTATCAGCGTTCGGGTGTTTCTCGATGCCCAGCACCTCGCCGACCACCACGCCCGGCACGCCCCCGCCCAGGCGCTCAATGCCCTCGACCTCCACGCCCGAGAACGTCAGCTTGTCCGCCAACCCCTCGACCGTGTCCTCGAAGTCCACGTACTCCTTCAACCAGCTAAGCGGTATCTTCATCTTCTTTTCCTAACCAAAACCTCTAAACGCAAAAGGCGCAAACGACGCAAAAGTCACGCAAGTGCCGATCCGGATCCTGTCTGGATAGCGTCTTTTGCGACTCTTGCGTTGAGAAATGTCTTCATGATCTAGAACTGCGCCAAATAGCGGACATCGTTTTCGTACAGCCGCCGGATATCGTCGATGCCGAATAAAATCATGGCCAGGCGTTCGATGCCCATGCCGAAGGCGTAGCCCGTCACATTCTCCGGGTCGTAGCCGGCCATCTGGAAGACGTTCGGATCCACCATGCCCGCGCCCATGATCTCGATCCAGCCGCTTTGCTTGCACACGCGGCAGCCCGTTCCGCCGCACATGTGGCACGAGAAATCCACTTCCACGCTCGGCTCCGTAAACGGGAAGAAATGCGCGCGAAACCGCGATTTCACGGCGGGGCCCATGAGTTCGCGGGCAAAGTGGTCAATGTCGCTCTTCAAATCTGCCAGACTGACCTTTGCATCCACGTAGAGCCCTTCGATCTGGTGGAAGTTCGCGCTGTGGGTCGCGTCCGTCGTGTCGCGCCGGTAGCACCGCCCCGGGCACACAATGCGCACCGGCGGCTGGCGCTGTTCCATGTAGCGCGCCTGGACGGCACTGGTCTGCGTCCGCAACAACAGCCCGCCCGGCAGATAGAAGGTGTCGCCCAGGTCGCGCGATACATGGTCCGGGGGCGTGTTGAGGGCGTCGAAATTATAGTATTCCGTCTCGATGTCGGGGCCATCCGCCACCACGAATCCCATCCGGCGAAAGATCGCGCTGGTCCGGTCGATCAGTTGCGTGATCGGATGCAGGCGTCCCTGCCGCGGCCAGCGGCCCGGCAGGGAATAGTCGAACCCCGCCTCCAACGCAGGGCGCGTCCCCGCTTCCAACGCCGCCTTGCGCTCCTTCACGGCTGCCGTCACGTCCGTCTTGAATCGGTTCAGGGCCAGCCCCAGCGCCGGTTTGTCCGCGGCGGGCACGTCCTTGAGGCCCTGCATCAGCGCCGGCAGCAGCCCGTTGCGGCCCAGGTACTTCACCCGCAACCCCTCGAGCGCGGTCCCGTCCGCCGCCCCCGCCAGCTCGGAGAGCGCCTGCGCCGTCAATCCTTCAACTTCCTTGATATCCATAAAGCTCCTCGCACTCCGAGTTTTCCACAGCATGGAAAAACTTTTTGCGGTTTTTCCACACCGTGGAAAAATTCCGGGGCATTTTTCCACACCGTGGAAAAATAGAAAGCACGAAAAACGGCGCTATCAGCGCGGCAGGACCAGCTTTTCCCCGAAAATGCGGTCGTATTCCGACGGCTCGAACCGCTCGAAGCCCCCCCCGTGGTAAAAGGTGATCTCGCCAAAATAGACTTTGCCGCGGCAATCGAACAGGTCAATGCGGACATACGGGAAATCCGCCGCGAGCACCTCGGCCACGCGCACCATTTCGGCCAGCGCCGCGGGACGCTCCACGGTCCGGCCATTGGGCCAGGCGGGTTTGGCCCCCTGCCACTCCGTCCAGATGAACGGCTGCAACTTCCAATCCATGTCGTAGAAATTCCGCCGGTGGTCGGTTTCGCGGTCGAGGTCCACTTGAATGGTCGCGACTTTCCCGCCGAAGCAATGGAACTTGAAATCGCTCGGGATTTGGCCTTGTTCGTCCAGCAGCAGTTCCTCAACCACGATCCGAGGCTGCATGCCTTTGTAGGGCCATTCCCGCGACTTGGCGTATTGGCTGGTCGCCATCCATTCGCGGAATTTTCGGATGACGCTCCGCTCGTCCTCATTGGACTTGTCCCGCACAATCCAGTTCTGACCGCTGCCGTGGTTGACTTTCAAAACGAACGCCGCCGGCAACTCCGCAAACCGAATGTCCCCGGCATGGTCGTATTGGCGGATCAGCGGGATCAAGTAACCGCCCCCGATTCGGGTGTTTATAAACTCCCGAACGGCATACTTGTCGGCGACGACACACTGCAGGGGATGGCGGTAGTGCCGCTTCATCCAGTTCAGCTTTTCGTTCAGCGTTAGGGGATTGGACCAATCGAGGGCATATCCGAACGTTTTGAAAAAATGCCGCTCGATGACACTCCGGTCGGGGCGCCAGCCTTCTTGCGCCAGCCAATCTCGCGCCCGAACAAAGGGAAAAAGCAGCCGGAAACCCCAATCGGTCTCGTGATACATCCGCTTGAACCATGATCTCATGCGCCGCCATACTGCCCCCCCACCCCCTCGAAATCAAGCCCGCCCCGCCGCTTGTCATTACTCCTCCCCCCCGCTATAGTGCCCTCCCGTTGAATTTTCCATGAGCGACATTCACCAGCCTTCTCTTTTCGACGAATCCGCAGACTTGCCCCGCCCGGCCAAAGGCGGCCGGGCGGCTGCCGCCAAGCCCCCCCCCGCCCCGCCCGCGACGCCGCCGGATGATAAAGAACGCGGCGAAGGCCCGCTGCACCGTCTCATGGATGGCAATTTCCTGCAATATGCCTCTTACGTCATCCGCGACCGCGCCATCCCCGAGCTGGAAGACGGACTCAAGCCCGTCCAGCGGCGCATCCTGTATTCGCTGAATCAGAATGACGACGGGCGGTTCATCAAAGTCGCCAACATCGTCGGCTACACGATGCAGTTTCATCCGCACGGGGATGCGTCCATAGGGGACGCGCTGGTCACGCTGGTCAACCGGGGCTACCTCATCGAAGGCCAGGGCAACTTCGGTAACATTCATACGGGCGATCCCGCCGCCGCCCCGCGCTACATCGAATGCCGCCTGACCGATCTGGCTGCCACGCAGCTCTTCAACGACGACCTCACCGAATTCATCCCCTCCTACGACGGCCGCAAGAAGGAACCCGTCATCCTGCCCGCCAAGCTGCCGCTTCTGCTCATGCTCGGTGCGGAGGGCATCGCCGTCGGCCTCTCCACGCGCATCCTGCCGCACAACTTCGGCGAACTGCTCCAGGCGCAGATCGCCATCCTGCAGAAGAAATCCTTTCAGCTCCTGCCCGATTTCCCGCAGGGCGGACTGATCGATGCCCGCGACTATGACGAAGGCCGCGGCAAAATCCGCGCCCGCGCCGTCATCGATCAGAAGGACGAGGCCACGCTGGTCGTCCGCGAACTGCCGTACGGCATCACCACCGAGCTTCTCATTGCCTCCATCGAAGAAGCCGCCAAGAAGGGCAAGATCAAAACCAAGGCCATCCGCGACTATACCGCCGGCCAGGTGGAAATCGAAATCGCCCTCCCGGCCGATACCGACATCCAGCAAACCATCCAGGCGCTCTACGCCTTCACCCAGTGCGAAGTTTCCCTGTCCCTCCGCCCCATCGTCATCCAGGAGCAGCGCCCGGTCGAACTGTCGGTCCACGACATTCTGCGCCACAACACCCGGCGCCTGGTCGACCTCCTGCGCAAGGAACTGCAGATCGAACGCCGAAAAATTGACGAAGCCCTGCAGGCGGCTTCCCTCGTGCGCCTCTTCATCGTGCACCGCATTTATAAACGGATCGAGGAATGCAAGACCGCCGCCGAAGTCCGCCAGGCCATCCTGGACGGCCTCACCCCCTTCCGCGACCAGCTTCGCCGCGAGATCACCACTGCCGACCTCGACATGCTGCTGGCCATTCCCATCCGGCGCATTTCCCTCTACGACATCAACAAGTCCCGCAAGGAGGAAGACGACCTCCTCGCCGACTTTGCGGCGGTCGAAAACAACCTGACCGACGTTACCGCCTACACGATCAAGTACCTCCGGACCCTCCTGCGCGATTACGCCGGCGAATGGCCGCGCAAAACCAAGGCCGCCAAATTCGACACCATCGAAGTGCGCGAACTCACTGCCGAAGAACACGCCATTGGCCTCGACAAGGACAAGGGCTATCTCGGCTTCGGCGTCGGCGGCGAACCGCTCTTCCGCTGCTCTTCCTATGACAAAATCATCCTCGTGTGGAATGACTGCCGGTACCGCGTCATCCCGCCCCCGGAAAAAATGTTCGTAGACAAGAATCTCGTGTACGCCGCGATCTTCGACCGCGACCACGTCATGACCCTCGTCTACGAGGCCGACGGCATCAGTCACCTCAAGCGGTTCGCGTTCGGCGGCGTCATCCAGAACAAGGACTATGCCTGCGTGCCGGGCGGGGAATCCGCCCGGTGCCTGTTCTTCTCCGACTCCCAGCCCGCCACCCTCTACGTGAAATATGCCCCCCGCAAGGGGCAGCAGATTCACCAGCAGGAATTCGATCCCCGGAAAGTCGCCATCCGCACGCCCAAGACCCGCGGCATTCAAATGACGACCAAGAAGATCGCCGACATCTCCACCCAAAAGCCACGCAACTGGGACGACAAGGCCGGCCCCAAGGGCGCGCTGTTGAAATAAGGCGACGCCCCGCCATTGCCCCCCCGGCCTGCGTGGTGTCCACAACCTTGGGGACCCGTCCGGGACACATGGAAAAGACGCTTTGCATCGCCACCCGCAGGAATGCTATCCTCATGCCATGAACATGAGCCCGTTTTCCTGGTATGTCGCCTTGCTGGCCGGGGGCCTGCTGTTGATCGCCGCCGAGGTGTTCATTCCCGGGGGCGTGGCCGGAGTGGCCGGTGGCCTGGCGTTGCTGGCCGCCATGGGCGTGGGCCTGTTTCATTTTCCCGCCCCGTGGGGCTTCTGGTCCGCCGTCGCCATCGTGGTGTTCGGCGGCATCGTGTTCCTGCTCTGGATCCAGTTGTTTCCCCGCAGCCGGACCGGCAAGCGCATCACCTTGCAGACCGACGGCGCCGACTTCAAATCCGCCGCGCCGGCGGATCACCTGGTGGGCGCCGTCGGCGAAGCCCTGACCGCGCTTCGTCCGGGCGGCATCGTCTTGATCGACGGCAAACGATATGACGTGCTGGCCGATGGCGGCGAGTGGATCGCCGCGGGAGCCAAAGTCCGGGTGGCCGCCATCCAGGGCGGACACCTGCTTGTCCGCAACCTCACCCCCCCGACATGATGCCTCTGCTGTCCATCCTGTGCCTGTTGCTGTGCCCCGCCGTGACCCAGGCGTATGAGTGGCGCACAAGCGCCGGCACCAACGCCCTCGTAGTGCCGGCCGGCGAAATTTTGGCGGAGGAAGCGCTGTTGCTGGGCGACCGCGTGGATGTCCAGGGCGCGGCTGAACGCGATCTGTGGCTTATCGCCGCCACGACAATCCAGTTTGATGGCGATGCCCGCGGCGACCTGCGCGCCCTGGCCGGCTCCGCGGTTTTTGGCGGCACCACCCGCCAGAACCTGCTGGCCTATGGGCGCGGACTGCACCTGACCAGCAATGCGGTCGTGCAGGGCCAGACGGCGCTGGTCGGGGGAACCGTCATCTGCGAAGGCACGATGGCAGGCGATGCCTGGATCCACGCCCGGTCCATCACGCTGGGCGGACACTGGGGTGGAAATGTTCGGGTGCACGCCTCTGAAATCCGCGTGGCACCCGGCACCTCCTTTGCCGGCGACCTGCTCTACACATCGCCCCGGCCGTTGGCCTATGATTCCAGCGTGTCCATCGCCGGCGAGGCCCGGCAGATCCCCGCGCGATTGCCGGGCACCGGCGCCCTGGCCCCCGGCGCCGTGCGGGCGCGCTTTCTTTTCCATGGCTATCTGTTCCTGGCCGCTCTGCTGGTGGGCATGCCGTTCGTCGGGTTCTTTCCGCAACTGGCCGGAGGCGCCGTGCGCCGGCTGCGCCTCTCCCCCTGGCGGGTATTGCTGGCCGGTGCCATCCTGCTGCTGCTGGGACCCCTGCTCATCGCGTTCGCCTTCATGACGGTCGTCGGCATTCCCCTGGCCCTGCTCCTGGCGGGACTCTATGCCGCCCTGGCCTATCTCGCCCACATTGTGATTGCCCTGTGGCTGGGACACACCCTGGTCCGGTCGCCGGCCCCGCAAACCTTTGCCCGGGTCCTGGCGGCCCTGGCAACCGGCCTGTTCCTGATCTATTTCGCGACTGCGCTGCCTGGCCTGGCCGCTTTTGTGGTCCCACCGGTCCTGGTGCTTGGAGGCGGCGCGCTGGTCCTTGCGCTGCTCTCCCGCCCTTTCGTGCCGCTGCCGCCCCCGTTGCCCAAGCCCCCGGAAATGTCGAACCAACCCCAACCAGGAGTCAAATCATGACCTTTGTCAATATTCTGTTCATTCTGCTGGCCATTGTTGTCGTCATCTTTCTCAGCCTCTTCTTCTATTTCCTGAAGGTCTGGGTCCGGGCATGGATGAGCGGCGCCTACATCTCCATCCTCAACCTCGTCGGCATGAAGCTGCGCAACGTGCCGCCCACCCTCATCGTGGATGCGCGCATCCGCGCGGTGAAGGCCGGTTTGCCGCTCAATACCGACCAACTCGAAGCCCATTTTCTGGCCGGCGGCGACGTCATCAACGTCGTCCAGGCCCTTATTGCGGCCGACAAGGCCAACATTGAACTGACCTTCCAGCGCGCAGCCGCCATCGACCTGGCCGGACGCGACGTCTATGACGCCGTGCGCACGTCCGTCAATCCCAAGGTCATCGACTGCCCCGACCCCGCCAAGGGCGCGCCGATGCTCGACGCCGTCGCCAAGGACGGCATCCGCCTGCTCGTCAAGGCCCGCGTGACAGTCCGCGCCAACCTCGCCCGCCTCGTCGGCGGTGCCACCGAGGACACCATCATCGCCCGCGTCGGCCAGGGCATCGTCTCGGCCATCGGTTCTTCCCCCAGCTACAAGAACGTGCTGGAGAACCCGGATGATATCAGCAAGAAGGTGCTCAACTCCGGCCTCGATTCGCAAACCGCCTTTGAAATTGTTTCGATCGATATCGCCGATGTCTCCGTCGCCGGCGTCTCCGGTGCGCGCGAAGTCGCCAACGTCGGCGCCCTGCTCGAGACCGAACGCGCCGAGGCCGACAAGAAACTCCGCCAGGCCGAAGCCGAAGGCCGCCGGGCCACGGCCGTGGCCGCGGAGCAGGAAAACCGCGCGCTCATCCAGGCCAAGCAGGCCGATGTGGTCGCCGCGCAGGCCGAAATTCCCAAAGCCATTGCCAATGCCATGAAGGAAGGCAAACTCGGCGTGATGGATTATCTGCGCATGCAGAACATCATGGCCGATACTTCCATGCGCGAATCCCTGGCCGAAGGCGAAAAGCCCCCGCAAGCCTGATGCCCGCCGGCCTGCCCATCCTCCTTGCCGTCGATGACGTCTCGTCCGTGCTGGAGATCGTCATCTGGATCGTGGCCGGCATCATCTGGTTCATGAGCCAGGCGGTGGCGGCCAGAAAAAAGAAAGCCCGCCAGGCCCGGCAGCGGGCCGGAGCCAGTGCCCCCGCCGCCAGTCAAGGCGGCGGGGACGCCCCCTCTCCCGAAGAACTCGCGGAAATCTTCAAGCGCCTGGGCGCGGATATTCCAGGCACTCCCCGCCCCTCCCCGCGCCCGGCGCCAACTCCGCGCCCGGCCCCGGTGGCACGGACGGCGACAACGCCCCGTCCACAGTCCCGGCCTGCCCACCCGCACGCCGGGGGTCGCATCAACCCGGAGATCGCCCGTCGGCTGGCCCGGGCCCGGCAAGAAGCCGATCTCGCGGCGCGGCTGACTCCGGCGGAACCAACTGTTCCCCAGGCCCGAATCCCCGCCGGTCCCTTCCACCGTCCGGCCGAAGATGCCCGGGTGTTGCAGGCTGCCACGCAACACACCGACACGATTCTGCCTCGACTCTACGCCATGAGCCTGCGCCTATCCGTACTACCCGGCGTACCCATGCCGGCCTTCGAACGGCGCCCTGACACCAACCGGCCCCACCGCACGCCACTGCATGGCCGCCGAGAAGTGCGCGAAGCCCTGATCGCGCAAACCTTCCTGCAGCCCCCCAGAGCTGCCTGGCGCTAACCAACGCCTATGGCGAACCATTCCTATTATTCTTCTTAAAATAAGGACTTATTTCACATCATACTTAATTAATAGTGATTTTATGTTTCTTCGTGAATTCATATGATTATCCTGATATTCCAGATATATATCTAGGTATATTTAATTAACAGTGTGCTTTCCACAATTTTGTCCAAACGCCGCGCGGGGTCATGCGACCTGCAACTGGTCGAATAGGCCGGCCGAGGGCATGGCCATCGATCGGCCCGGTGACTCCACTTGGCGGGGTTTTGCCAACGCCTCTTTGGTCTATGTTATTATTCCGATCCCCTTACCCTGTTTGCCCGGTGCAAACCTCAACCAGGGTATCCGCCCTTCAGAGACTTGATTTGGAGTGCAGCGGCATAACGCCGCTCTGGGGCTGCGACATGTCGCGGCCCGGGAAAGCGCGGTCATGCCCGCGCACTCCCAAAGGACCGGCCGGCGGGATCAAGATGTTTCATTTCCGATCGGTCAATGAAACGGGGATGCGCCCCTGCAGAAGAGCGGTGTTCGTCAACATCTGGACGGACGGCATCCTGGACAAGCAACTGGTTTACAGTTCGTTCAGAGGCCAGAGACTCGGCGGGGCCCGGTTTTCATCATAGCGGACCGTCAACCGCGGCAACCGAAAGCGGAAATCCAGCTTGAGTTCAATGTCATGGAGATCCCGCGCCCCGGGCCAGCGGGCGGTCCGGACGACAATCAGCGGATGCCGGGTATCGGCCTGCTGACGCTGCTGGATGTCTTGGCGCGACTGGACGGCATGCGCCAGGGCCTCCTCCTTCCACTGCCGCAGTTCACGCAGATCACGTTCATAGGGCGCAAGTCCACGGGCCACCAGTTCTGACTTGTTGGGCCAACGGGCGAACCGGGACTCCAAGCGCTGGCGTTGTTTCTGGATGCGCTCTTCGGCTTCGGCAATCTCCACGTCGTACTGCCGGGCCAACTCCTCCTGTTTCTGCACCTTGCGGTGCAGATCGGAGACATCGCGCCGCATCGTGATGGTCTTCTCGATGGGATCTCCATAGCGGTCGCGAAGCTGGCCCCGCAAGTAAAGGAAGCGGCGCTGCGCCTGCGCCACGCTCAACGGCGGCAAATGCCGCTCCGTCGCATCGGTAAACGCAAGTTGCGCGCGGATCAGCCGCCCCGAGGAAAACGAATACGTCAGCAGGCAAGGCAAATCATGGGTGGTGGTCAGATACAACAAAGCCAGGTCGCTAACCCGCAACGGAGCATCCGGCTCGGCATCCTGAACTTCCTGCAGGGTCATGCCCCAGCGGATCCGGCGCAGGTGGAATTCCTCAGGAGGCGGCGCGGGAGGCGGCGGCGGTTCCAGTTCGCGGGTCGATGCTTCTGGCGGCGGCGGCCTCCATTCGATGCGGGTTTCCGGCCGTGGTTCCGGCTGGTCAACTTCCGCGGGCTCCACGGATTCCGGGGTGGCGGGCATGTCCACGGACGCGGGCTCGGTGGCCTTGGCCACTTGCTGTGCGCGCCAGCCCGGCGCCGGCAGGAACCACATCGCCAGCCGGACCAGCAGCGCCAGCGTGGCCGCTACAAACAACACCCAGGCCCATTTTACCTCGTCCACGGCCCCCTCCCGCCGGTTTTCCACGCCATGGAAAAAAACAGCGGTTTTTTCCACACTGTGGAAACATTTTTTCCATTGTGTGGAAAATCGCCGAAATTTTCTTCCATTGTGTGGAAAAAAACGGCGATTTTTTCCACGGTGTGGAAAAACCCCGTTCGCGCCGGTTCGGCCGCCGGGCGACTCATCTGGCGCGCATCAGCAGCCATGGCAGAAGTTCCGGATGGCAAGCCATGTTACGGTCCACATTGTTGCGGGGCAGGTTCCAACGCACGGGGTCGCGGACGCTCATAACCCCGCGGCGGGTGCCGAAGGCGGCCTGCAGTCCAAGCGCGGCCAGGTCGGGGGCCAGGTCTTCGCGGGCATCCCCGTTGGGCCAGCTCAGCAACGGGACAACGGCTTCGGGCACGTGCTCCTGAAGCAACTGCCAGCAGCGGCGGATGTCTGCCAGGGCTTCCTCACGCGACAGCAGGGTCATCAGTTCATGGCGATGGCCGTGGGGACCGAAGTGGACCAGGCCGCTGCAGCCCATGTCGCGCACCTGGTTCCACGTGAGGAAATCGCCGGTACCGGCGACACGCTTGTCCGCCATGCCAGCCACCGGCGGAACAGGTCGCGCGGCGGGCTGGTGCTTGAGGCGTTCGATCTCGTGGTCGGTCAGCGCCGGGTTTTGCCACCAGAAGGCCGTCCGGTCTTCGACCGCACCGGTAGCCAGAAAAAGCGTGGCGGGAAGGTTCAATTCCCGCAAGACCGGCCAGGCGTGATGAAAGTTGTCCGCCCAGCCGTCATCAAACGTGATGGCGAACGCGCCGCGGGGGGGCGGCTGTGCGCGAACCATCCCGTCGCGCAACGCGACCGGTTCATAGCGGGCGCGCATGGCGACGAGCAGGCGGCGGAAGTCGGAAACGGGCACCTCCAGGTTGCGCATCGAACGGGCTTGCGCAATCTCGCCGTCAGGACGCACGCGGTGGAACGTCAGGACCACCAGTCGTCCGGCATGTTGCCGGCGCAATCCGCCCCCGGCGGCATAAGCCCGGGCAAGCGCGGATTTCAACCAGGTCCGCATGGCGCGTTCAGGGGGTGTCCGCCGGGCCGGTAAACGTGACCTTGGCAATATGGGGCAGTTCCCGGTGGCGGCCGTCGTAGTCGAGGCCATAACCAACTACGAAGGCATCCTCGATCCTGAAGCCGACAAAATCCGCCTCGAAGGGCACCACGCGCCGGGAGGGTTTGTCGAGCAAAACGCAGGTCCGGACGCTCCGGGCGCCCTTGGCTTGGAGATGCGCGGCGGCTTTTTGCAGGGTGCGCCCCGTATCCAGGATGTCGTCGACGATCACCACGTCCGCCCCGGCCAGGTCGATGCTGCAATCACGGGTGACGGTTGGTTCAGCCGTCGGGGTCGTCCCATGGCCGTAACTTTCCATGATGATGAAATCGATGCGCGGGTGCAGGTCGCTGCGATCAAACCACCGCACCAGGTCGGCCAGGAAGATGAAACTGCCGCGCAGGATGCCGATGACCACCAGGTTGTCGCTTCGCACCCCGGCAGCCAGTTCCCGGGCCAGTCCATCCACCCGCCGCTCCAGTTGGCGGGGGGTGATCAATACGTCCTTGATGTGGTAGGGTCGCATAATCGGGCCGCTCCTTAATTGAGGCGGGCCTTCCCGCCGCAAACAGTCTTGCAAAACCTCACCCGATGGGAAAAGATAAAAAAGGGACTCATGATCATGCCCTGTACTTATTCGGGTCGTCGCCGCACCGGCCGCCATCTGGGCTGAGCCCTGCCGGCACTTGTCCTGATCCTGTCGGGCTGCGACATCGACTCTGTTGACAGCACCTCCGCCGTGGCAACAGACGGATCGGGTTCGGCCACCCGCTACGATTTTTCCGGGCTTTACCTGCCGGTCAATGGGGCCGAGGCCCTGGTGTATCCCGCCAACCGGCAGAGCGGAACCATGCTTACGTGGTTGCGCCTGCTCCAATACGGCCGCGTGCTGGAAGGCTATGACAGCGCCGGCCAGTCCTGGGACGGCAGCCTCTCGTCCATCATGGATGGCAATGCCAATTTCACCTTGCACGGACGCACCACCGCCGGGGCCGCCGTCGAGATCGTAGGGGTCCTCCGTTATGCGGACCAGCGTTCCACTCTGGACGGTGCCTGGATCGAACCCGGGTTCTCCGGCAACATCCTTGCGCAAGCCACAACCGCCCCCCCCGCCCCGGTGGATGAAGAGGACCACCAAAATGGAACGGGGGATAATGGCGACAACGGGGGGGCCGAGGCCTTGGAAATTTCTCCCGGCCAGCGCTGGTTTGTCCCAAGTGGCGGCACGTCCGGAACGTTCACGGCATCCGGCGGCACCGCCCCCTATGCCTGGAGCGTATCCAATGCCGGCCTGGGCACGATCTCGCCAACCACGGGCATCACGGTCACGTATACCACAACGCAAACCATGGGCACCAATACCGTCACGGTGCGGGATGCGGCCGGCGCCACCGCCACGGCCATCGCCTATTATCAATAGATCCCGGTTCGGTGCGCCTGCGTTGGGATCCCCCATATATTTTCACCGCCGGGCGCTTTCCTTCTGCCAATCCATCTTGCAATCTCCGCCCGGATGAGGGAAGTTAACCGCGAATTTCCATGAGGATACCATTCATGAACATCTTTCGTTCCTTCACCGGTCGGGCGTATGTCCTGGCGGCAGTCCTGCCCCTCCTTGCCGGCCTGCTCTCCGCCTGCGATGTCGATTCCGCCGACAGCACCACGGCGGTGGTATCCGATACCGATGGCACCATCTACAACTTTGCCGGGCTCTATCTGCCAACTGGCACCAACACGGAATTCCTGGTTTACCCGTTCAACCGGCAAAGCGGAGTCAAACTTACCTGGATCCGCCTGCTGCAGTACGGCAACGTGCTGGAAGCCTACGACAACGCCGGCAAATCCTGGGATGGCAGCATCTCCTCCATCACAGATGGCAATGCCAGCTTCAACCTCCGCGGCCAAACCACCGCCGGCGCCGCCGTCGAAATCGCCGGCGCCCTCCATTATACCAACCAAAACTCAACCATGGATGCCGCCTGGATCGAACCCGGCTTCTCCGGCAGCATCTTCGCCCAGGCCGCCGTCGCCTCGCCGGCGATCAATGCGCCAGAATCGAAAGTCACCTTGAACGGAACATCAACGACCATTTCTTTGGATGATACCGTCAAATTAAACGCTTCCGGTGGCACATCCTACAGATGGAGCGTCACTCCGACAACATATGGAAGTTTGGCGCATACCGGAAATTATTCCACCAATGCTTATACCCGCACATCCGGCACTGCTGACAATTCCGCAACGATCACTGTCACTTCTGGATCCGAATCAGACAGTTGGGATCTCGATTTCAATTGAGTCCGGCATGAAAAAAAAATCTGTGAAATCCCGCCGTCTGTGCGAGGCCTCGGCGCCCGAGGCCGAAATCTGCAAGACCGCCAAAGAACTGACCGGGCTGTTCAACCGGGTGGAGATCGATGCACCGGACGCGCTGCTGTCGCACAGTCCGGCGCCGAAAAACACGGTGGACGCGCTGCGGGTCCTGCTGGACGTGATGTTCCCCGGCAAGATCAGCGCCACGCCAGTGGACGCTTCGGAACTGGGGATTTTCCTGGTCCGCCGTCTGAGCGAAGCCTGGCGCCTGCTGCGCCGGGAGATCCGCCGCGCCCTGCCCTATCGCTGGATCGGCGAGGCCGCGCGCGTGGAAGGCGCCCGGCCGCCCAAGATCGCCAACCTCGACCGCGAAACAGACCGCATCCTCAAAGCCTTCATGGACACCCTGCCCAACGTGCGCAAGCTCCTGGTAGCCGACGTCCAGGCGGCCTACGACGGCGATCCCGCCGCGCTGACCTTTGCCGAAGTGCTCCTCTCCTACCCCGGGCTGCTGGCCATCGCCGCGCATCGCCTGGCCCATGAACTCTACCGCCTCAATGTACCCATCATCCCCCGCATCATGAGCGAGTGGATTCACACCAAGACCGGCACCGACATCCATCCCGGCGCCCGGATCGGACGGGCGTTCTTCATCGACCATGCCACCGGGGTTGTCATCGGCGAAACCACCGAGATCGGCGACCACGTCAAGCTGTACCAGGGCGTAACACTCGGCGCTCGGTCATTCGCGCTCGGCGCCGCCGGCCATCCCGTCAAGCACATCAAGCGGCACCCGACGGTCAAGGACAACGTCATCATCTATGCCAATGCCACCGTCCTCGGGGGCGAAACCGTCATCGGCGCCCGCTCCATCATCGGCTCCAACGTCTTCCTCATGGAAAGCGTCCCGCCCGACAGCGTCGTGTCCTCGAACCATCCGGAACTGTCCATCCGCGGCAAGAAACGCATAAAAAAAACCTGAACCGCCCCATTGGGAGTGCGGAGGGGGAACGCGTGTCTGCGAACATCAGCCGCATGAAAATTCTTGAGCCAAGCCGAACCGTCCGGGCGGCGCGGCGCGACGTCCCCGCCCAAACAGCCAAAGCAGGGCTGCGGCGCCAAACACCTTGTCCCCGCACTCCACAATAGCCAACCAGGGGAGACGGCGCTTCCATTCCCTTCGGTCCATGAAACGGCCATGTCCAAGGCAGACGCCGCGGGCAAAAAAAACTTGAACGCGCGGTGTTCCGGAGTAGGATGCCGGCGCACCTTGGATGGAGGCGTAGCTCAGTTGGAAGAGCAACTGACTCTTAATCAGTGGGTCGTGGGTTCGAGCCCCTCCGCCTCTACCAAATCCCAATGTTGCCCTACAACGGCGGAGCATTGCTGTAGGTGGAGAATGGTCTAAAGCGCAAGGCCATGCGGTACCATTTGACCGCCTCCGAGACATCCTTGGCCACGCCGATACCTTCCTCGTACATGCGCCCCACCTTATACTGGGCGTGGGCAGCGCCCTTCAGCGCGGCGGCCCGGAACCATTTGAGCGCCTCGGTGGAGTCCGCCGCCACACCGAGACCGCTTTCGTACATCCGGCCCAGCTGATATTGCGCCTGGGGATCGCCCTGGGTGGCAGCCTTTCGGCATTGTTCCGCTGCGAGACCATACTGGCGCGCGGCTTCCGTCTCATCCTTGGCCACGCCGAGGCCGGCTTCATACAGACGCCCCATCTTGAACTGCGCGGCCATGCTGTCCTGTTCCGCCGCCAGGCGGTACCATTTGGCTGCTTGCTCCAAATCCCGGGTCACGCCGAGGCCATATTCGTACATGCGCCCCATCTGGTACTGGGCAACGCGATGGCCCTTGGCCGCAAGGTCGGAGGCGCGCTCCCATTGCCGGACTTCTTCGATCTTGACTCGCGCATCGGGATCGCCGCCTGCGCTTGCCAGAGAATACCAGCGTGCGGCCTCTCCGAAATCAGATGCCACCCCCTTGCCATACTCGTACATGTGTCCCAGGCGGTACTGGGCCCGGGCGTCCCTCTGTTCCGCCGCCCGGCGATAGTATTGCACAGCCAGCTCCGCGCTCGTCGCCACGCCGTGGCCGTATTCATACATGAATCCCAACTGGAGCAGCGCGCGGGCCTCGCCCTGTTCAGCCGCTGCGCGGCAGCCCGCAGCGGCAAGCCGGAACCATTCCGCCGCGGCCCCGGCGTCCTTGGCCACGCCTTTGCCGTACGCAAGGCATCGGCCCCACTCGTATTGAGCCTCAAAATCGCCCTGTTCAGCCTGCCTGCGCAGGGCATTCAGGTCCCGGCGCTGTTCCATGTGTGGCTCCCAAGCCTCGGCCGACGCCGATGTGTCTTTATAAGGAATACCTATTCATATCACATCCACTCCGAAGCGGCAAGCAACGACGTCGTTGCCATGGACGTATCATGCCAATGCGGAAAGAAATAATCTCGCAGGGCCGTTAACCTGCGTAGGGGAGAAATCCCCAGAACGCAGGGAAAAGTCTTCGGACAAATGTCTTCGGTCCGTATGCGACGATGACAAGCGTTGATCCTTGGGCGCCATCGGTCGGAATAACCGAGGCGGTGATTCGCCAGTGCGCCCCGATAGGCTGAATTCTTGGTCCGAAGCGCCGATGCCCCCTTCCAGAATGCCAACCCGATGCCCTGCGCGCAGCCTATCGCTTCTGCCGCCGATAACCGATCGGCGCCCCCTTGGGAATGGTCATGATTAATTAAACATGAAATAGTAATATATCGTGTATTCCGATGATAAACCGCCTATTATGACTATGTTTAATTAAACATTATCTGCGCCGAGGGTGAAAAAGAGGCCTGAGCCAACAACGATTCATGGCTGCGGAAAGAATTCGTCAAAATACCAGATGGCAAACATCCAAAGCAAAGCGGATGGACCATGGCGGAGACAGAAACACATCATCCATGGGGGCCGCATGGTTTTGCCGAGACGCCGTTGACGTCCGATGATGTACATGACGGAACCGCTCGGATGACCACCAGGCGTGCCGGCACGGCATCCGTTCTTGCCGATGGAACCGTGCTCGGCTATTCTTGACCTGAAACCATGAGTGCCCACGCGACCATTCGCCTGGCGGCCGCGCAGCGCCGGAGGCGCTGCTTTATGCTGCTGGTAATGGCGGCGTTGCTGGCGGCGGACCTGGCCGTCGCCCAGGTTGCGGACGCGCCCCTGGGTGCCACAGTACAAGGCCAAGGGGCCGCGCGATCCGTTGTTTTCCGTGTCTGGGCGCCAAACGCCACCAAAGTCGGGGTGGCTGGCGATTTCAATGGCTGGCATGCCGATTTCCTCCAACCCGAACCAAACCGTCCGGGCCACTGGGTGCTGGAAAGCCGCCGGGCCCGCCCCGGGGACGCCTACCGGTATGAAATGGAAGGCCTGCTCCGCCGCGACCCTCGGGCCCGCGCCGTGGACGTGGACGACAACAAAGGCGTGATTGTCGATTCCCGGACCTACGCCTGGGGCCCGGCCGCCAACTGGACCATGCCGCCAAAGGAAGACCTCGTGATGTACGAAATGCATCTGAGCACATTCGCGGCCGGGATTCCAGGCCAAGGGTCCCCTTTTGAACTGGCCCGCAAGCGGATCCCCTACCTCAAGGCACTGGGTATTAACTGCATCCAGCTCATGCCCGTGAACGAATTCCCCGGTTCGCGTTCATGGGGCTACAATCCCAGCGACCTCTTCGCGGTCGAGTCTTCTTATGGCGGATCGACTGGATTCAGGGACTTCATCAAGGCCTGCCACACCAACGGCATCGCCGTCCTGCTAGACATCGTTCACAACCACTACGGCCCGGACAAGATTGCGGTCTGGCAGTTCGACCAGCGCCTGTCGGAATCCGACGGCGGCATCTATTTCTACCGCGACGAAGAACGCGCCCTGACGGAATGGGGCCCGCGCCCCGATTTCAGCAGGGAGGAAGTGCGAACCTTCATTCTCGATTCGGTCAAGATGTTTTTGGATGAATACCGGGTGGACGGCTTCCGCTGGGATTCCGTGCATAACATCCGGTACACCCAAAACGGCCAACGATCCAACGCCGATGGCGACCGCCTGCTGTCCGAGGCCAACGCCTGGATGCGTAAAAACCGGCCCGCCGCCCTGCGGATTGCGGAAGACCACGCCTTTGACGGCGGCGGCGTCGGGTTCGACGCGCAATGGAACTCAGGCTTTCAGGCCGAGCTTTCCGAATTCATCCGGTCGGCGGACACCCTGCGCGAACTGTCGGGTTTTGCGACCGAACTGGAGCGCCTAGACGGGTTCACCTGGGTTAATTTTGCCGAGTGCCATGATTCCGCCGGCGACCTGAACCGGCATCACCGGCTGCCGGTGTATATTGATCCGTCCGATCCCAACAGCCTGCGCGCCCGGGCATTGTCCCTGCTGGCCAACGGCATCGTCATGACCGTTCCGGGTTTTCCCATGATGTTGCAGGGATTCGAGATGCACGATACGGCGGACTTCAGCGACAACATCCCCGTGCCGTGGACGCGCGCACTCAAGACCCATGCAGGCATCGTGCAGGCCACCCGGGATTTGATCCACCTGCGACGCAACCTCAAGGGCCATACCCCCGGCCTGCAGGGTGAGGAATTGCGCGTGATCCATTTGGACGATGATGCCAAGGTACTGGCCTACAGCCGCCGGATCCGCAACACCCCGCGCGACCATGCCACGGTTGTGGTGATCACCTTCTCCCCCAATCCACTGAAGCAACACGGCGTCCGGTTTCCGTCCACCGGTGCATGGTTTTGCCACTTCAATTCCGGACTGGCAGCTTATGCCAAGGATTTCGACAACCTCGGGCCCCGGCCCGGAACGGGATACAACCTCCCGGCGGGCCAGACCACCTTGCCGCTCGACATGAGCCGTCTTTCGATGCTGGTTTTTTCCAAATCGCGCCCGCCTGGCGCCACGCTGACCAAGGCGCCCTATGCGCCGGAAATCGAATCCCCGGCGGGAAGAGAACCGTCCGAGCCACGGCCCGTCACAGACTTTGTGGAAGAAGTCCTCGACCCCTTTCCCTATGTATTCGTGCCCCTACCGGCCGAGTGGCACCCCTAACGGGAATCAAGGGCAGACTCATGCGGTCCCGGCAGACCGTCATTTGAGCTTGTGCTCGCGCGCCGGGGTCGAAACGAGAGATATCGCATCGGGATGAGGCCGGATTACCCCGATCAACCGGGCGTGACATCCATTGGCCGTCCGTGCCGCCTGAGGTGAGGCCCCGCCCCTGTCGCCGCGGCAAATGGTTCTCCACACCATTTAAGCTGTTTGTTTCAATATTTATAAACATTGATACAGTTCCAATGTTTATAAACATTGAAATAATCCATTTCATCTGCCGATTGAGCCGATTCTGATTTTCTCATTCTCCTTGTTTGGTTGTCGACCGACCTCTTCGCGCGCGGGATCATGCCGGGGGCCATTGGCAAGTTCGGGATGCCAATGGCTGAATCCATGGCCGATTCCAGTCAGGCTTGAACCGAATTGCCGATGCATTCCCCCGTTTTGGCGCAGGTTTTCGGCGTTGCAGGTTGGCAATATGAGCACTATGTTATACGAATGAGCATTCGCCTTTTTCTCCCGTATGTCTTTCTTTGTCTTTGCCTGGCGGGAACAGCCGTTGCCCAATCGGCCCGGCCCGGCATGGGGGCAATCCCGTATGCCGATGCCGGCGGGACCGGCGTGACATTCCGGACCTGGGCGCCGAATGCCACTGCCGTCAGCGTCCACGGCAGTTTCAACGGCTGGGGCTCCACACCACTGGTCAAGGAGGCGACCGGTGGGCTGTGGTCGGTGGACAGCTCTCGCGCCCGCGTCGGCGACAACTACAAGTTTGAAATCAACGGCAACTGGAAAAAGGACCCCCGCGGCAAGCGCGTTGTCAATTCCAACGGCAACTCCATCATCTACGATCCACAGGCCTTTAATTGGGGCTCGGGAACCAATTTCAACGCCATTTTGCGCAATGATCTGGTCATCTATGAAATGCATGTGGGCACGTTCAACGGAGAGGACTGGTTGCCGTCCACCTTCGACGAATGCATCGAAAAAATCCCCCACCTCAAGACCCTGGGCGTCTCTGCCGTACAGTTGATGCCGGTGATGGAATTTCCGGGCGATTTTTCCTGGGGCTACAATCCCTCCGATCCCTATGCCGTGGAATCCTCGTTCGGCGGCCCGGACGGCCTCAAGCGCTTCGTCAAGGCCTGCCATGAGAACGGCATCGCCGTCCTGATGGACGTCGTGCACAATCACTATGGCCCGACCGACCTGCAGTTGTGGCAATACGATGGCTGGTCGCAGAACGGCCTGGGCGGCATCTACTTCTACAACGAGAAGTGGAAAGCCTCCACCATGTGGGGTGACACCCGGCCCGATTTCGGCCGGCAGGAAGTGAAGGATTACATCCATGGCCAGATCCGGATGTTCGTGGAGGAATATCACATCGACGGCTTCCGCTGGGACTCGGTCTACAACATCCGGCATTTCTCCGCCAGCAACGCCTGGAACCAAGCCGGCAGCACCATGCTCGCCCAGGTCAACGACTGGCTGGCGGCGAATCATCCCGACGTCATCCGCATTGCCGAAGACCACGCCTTCGACAGCCCCGTCAATTTCGAGGCCGAGTGGGATCACGGCTTCCTCAACAACATCCGCTGGCTGGCCGCCGCCGCCAGCGATTCCGACCGCAACATGGACACCCTGGCCTTTCACTTGACCAATGGGGTGCTGAATCGCGTGGTTTACGTGGAAAGCCACGACACCTGCGGAGACTTGAACAACAAGCACCGCCTGCCCTACGACATCGATAACGGCAACCCCGAGGGCTACTGGGCCAAAAAACGCGCGCTTCTGGGCAACATGATTGTCCTGGTGTCGTCGGGCATCCCCATGATCTTCGCCGGCTCCGAAATGCACGAGTGGTACACCTTCTCGAACAATCAGGCGCTGCGCTGGGGCCGTACCAACACCTACGCCGGCATCGTCAAGGCCTACGGCGATTTGATTCGTCTTCGCCGGAACGTCCATGGCAATACCGCCGGCCTCAAGCAGCCGGGCAACGTGAATGTGCACCACATCAACAACACCCAGAAGGTGGTCGGCGCCATTCGTTGGGACCAGGGCGGACAGGTGGATGACGTCGTGATCGCCCTCAACTGTTCCGCCACCGCCCGGACTGACTACACCATGGAGTTTCCCTCAGCCGGCACGTGGTTCTGTCTCTACAACTCGGACCTGCAAACCTACGACTCCGAATTCGGCAACGTGGGCCCGGTGGTGAACGGCCCCGTGGTCGCCACCCCCACCGCCAGCCTGGACCTGGGCGCCTATTCCATGCAGATCTATTCCAAGACCCCCCTGCCGCAGGATTCCGCAGCCATCTTTGTGCCGCCCGTGCCCGACGGCTGCGGGTCTTCCGTGCAAATTCTCTACGATCCGGCCGATGGTCCCCTCGCCACCGCCTCCAATGTGTTCGCTTTCCTCGGGCGCAACAACTGGCAGAACCCGTCCAACCTCCCGATGGCCGCCACCAACGGCAACTGGACCCTCGACTATGTCATTCCCGAACTCACCTATGAATTGAACCTGTCCTTCACGGATGGCGCCGAGGCCTGGGACAACAACGAAGGCCTCAACTGGGTGATTCCGGTACTCAACTGCGGCGATCTGCCCGCCGAGGTCGTCTGGGAACCGCACGCGCCCTCCGGCTGCATCCCGCTCGAGATCACCTACCGGCCCAACGGCGGACCGCTGATGGGCGCCACCAACGTCTTCCTCCATGTCGGCCACAACATCTGGAAGGATGTCTCCCAATGGCCCCTGACCCAGACCGGCGACAACGAGTGGCAGATCACATATCCCATTCCGGAAGACACCTGGCAGGTTGATTTCGTCTTCTTCACCCAGACCGGCCCGACCGATGACGACCGCATTTGGGACAACAACAACTACGCCGACTGGCATGCCCTGGTGCAGAACTGCCTGCGGGCGAACGAGCCCTCGCTTGTCATCACCAATCCCGCCCCGCTGATTTCGGTATCCAATCCCGTCATCAGCCTGCCGTTGCAAGGCACCGCCAACCTGTTGGCCGGCCACTTGCGCTGGACCAACCAGCACAACGGCGCTGCCGGATCCGTTGCCTATGCCACCAACTGGTCCATCCCGGCCGTGCCGCTGGCCGAGGGACTGAATCTCATCCGCGTGTCGGGCACCAATTCCTCCCACAATGCCAACCATGGCGCCTGGGATTCACCCACCAATGCCGTTTACGCCATCCCCGTCACCTGGGATGACGACTCCAACGGCGGGGCCGGATTCCAGCCCTGGCTCATCAGTGGCGGCGCGACCGCTCTGCTGGCGGTTTCCAACTCGGAATGCAGTTTTGGCACCCATGCCTGGGCCCTGCAAGCCAGCAATGGTGGTTTCGTGCAGGCCATCCGCCCGTTCGCCGCCCCCCTTGTGCCCGGCGACAAGGTTTCCTTTGTCTTTGAAAACGGCGGCATCGACGGCGGCCGGAGCAACAGCTCCATCGGCGTGGCCTTCCAAAATCGCTTCGACCAGCGCCTCACGGAAATCCTCTTCAATGGCGGCGACACGAATTATGTCATCAACGGCCTCGAATGGCGCAACACCGGCATCCCGTGGGGGACCAACGCCAAGACCTGCACGCTGGAAATACTGACCGAACTGACCTATCGCTTCACCATTAATGGGCAGGCATTCGAAGGCGAGCTGGCCGAAAAGTCCGAACTGCTGATCTCCCGCATCCGCTTCTGGAACTGGAACGCCGGTACGGGATTCGAACGCCGTTTCTACATCGGCGATCTGTCCATTACCGGCGCCCCCCTGCCCGTCCTGACCTATTCCGCCGAAGTCGCCGTCACCCGCGCCCCATCCGATCGGCGGGAAATCCAGTCGTTCGCGCTTGCGCCCACCGGATTTGAAGCCACCGTGAATAACGTCGCCGGGACCGAAAGCAACGTGTGGGTTGCTGATACCCTCTTGGGCGGCGGCTGGAACTGGGCCCTCCTGCCCGCCAGCGACTACACGATTTCCAACAACACCATCACCTTCACCCCCGACCCCGCATGCCTGTTCCGGATCTATTCCGTCGGCCAGCCCGGTGCGCCATAGCCCGGCCGGGCGCTGCCCCGGACAGCTCACCGCCTAGCGGTTGAAGTAGATGCCCTGGTCGGGCGAGTTCGTGCCCTCAACGGGATCATACAGAAAGTCGCGGATCAGGAATGCGTTGGTACTGACCGGACCGTAGGATGTCCACGTCTCCCCGTCATAGTTGTCGGTCACCGCAATCTGGTTGTTGGTATCGATGGTGCCGGCGAACGAGTGTCCCACCCCCTCCAAAGTGGTTTCGATCGTCAAGGCATCCCGGTCCTGGGTGATGGTGGCATTGACGTTTCGATTCAGGCTGGGGCTTACGTATCGCCCCGACCAGCTTCCGGCCAGATCGAGGAGGGCCGGCCCGTCATCGCCGTCCCCCCCCCCGCAACCGGCCAGCAGCGCTATGCCCATCGCCACCCCCAAGCCCCAGCCCAGTGCCTGATTCCAGATCATCACAAACCTTGTCACAAGAAAGATGCCCAAACGTATCCCTTGGGGGACGACAACGACGTGTTTTTATGGAAGTGGAGCCGGATAGCGGAGGCTGTCCGAACTCACTATGACCCCGAGTATGCCAAGCGATTGCAGAAGTAAAAGCCCATAATCTTTCCCCCCTTTGCGCGGCCTTGCCCCCCTTTGGCCGCGCTTCCCCCCATGCGCCCGGCCTTCCCTTTTCCCCCGCGGCCGTGGCTTTTCTAGCAGCCTTTAGCCGCGGCGCTGCGCGCCGCTGCGCTGGACCCTCGCGGCGCGTGGGCGCCGCTCGGGGATGGCCGCCCCCGCTGGCGGCCACGGCCCCGCCGCTCGCGCGGCGGTGCGCGGCCTTGTCAGGGGGCGGCCCTTCCTCGCCGCTGGCGCGGCTGCGGGTGGAGCTCGCTCGCGGTGCGCTCGCTCGCCTCCGCCTCGGGCGTTGCCCTCGGCGGCCACGCGGGCCTGTGCCCTGCGGGCAAAGCGGCCCGCGTGAAGATCGGCGGGGTTCTTCGCGGCGTTCTGCCGCGCTCTGTGGCCCTGCGGGCTTCGGGTGGGGGCGCGCGCGTCTTAGTTTTCTTGGATCCATTATTTTCGACTCGCCAAACAGCCGGGATGGAACGAATATTCCAAGGTCAAAGTCCTATAGGGGACAGATGGAGATATCATGACGCAACACAAGCAAGAAAAGCTAATGCTTGCCGAACATGTGCTTGAGGTGAGGCATATTGCTTCAGGCGGTTTTTTGGATGTGCGGGGATTTGTTGCAGACTACATAAAAAATGCAGGGCTTTTCCCTCACTGGCGAATTGAGCCAAACATCATCCACTTCCAGGACGGCCCAGATAAATCGAATAAGGATGCGGCATTTGCTGGCTACAAGTCGACGGGGTATGTCGTCTATAATGCAGACACACGAAACTATTTTTCTGATCGGGCATCGCGCTTTTGGAAAACCCTTCTGAAAAACAGCCACTATGTAATTCCGGACATTGTGCGTTTTGGGGCCCGCACGAAAGTATTCATCCCCACGGAAAAGAACTTTGACGATGTGAATGCCGCCATTTTTGGCGTTCTTCTTTCAACCAAGGCCATAGGCCTGCTCGGAGGAAAAGAGAAAGATGTCCAGTTCATTTTCAATTTAACCGAAGAAGAATTCGATGTTCGGGTGAGTGGAGGGCCGATTCATCACAATGAGGTTGGCAAATACCTGAATTTTGAATCAGAGCATTTCAAAAAGTGCGGCCTCTTTTTGGATGTGGATTTCTCGAAGACGAAAGAAATATCGGGAGATGGTGTGCCGCGGCTATTGTCTAGGGCTATTGATCTGACTTGGGCCAAGGTTGAGCGGATTGCATCTGCGTTGGGAATTTGATTATGGCCATCAAACGGCTAACGATTGAGCTCGACGATGCTGTAGATAGCACCACAAGCACAATGGTGCCGTCTAGCTCTGGAGAAAAGCAAAAGGAACCTACGCAAGACGCTCCTGACGGAACCAAAATTCCTGATTCCACCAAGGAAGAAGCGGCGGTTTCACCTAAAGAAAAAAGTGTAGCGCAGCCAACAACGGGCCGGACCTTTCCGGATTTAGTACACGATTCCGCCAATGATTATCGTGTTATGGCTACGCTCCTAATGGCCCTCCCATTCCCATTTTTCGCGGCAAAAATCGATAGTGTTGCAGCGTTCAAATACCCGGTATTGACCGGCTGCATATTGAATGCCGTATGGTTTGGGATAACGCTTGCAAGTGCGGCGATTCGTTCAATTCGCTCGATGAAAAAGCATTGAGCTGTGGCTCAGGCTTTTGCTGGTCTTTTCCGGATGCTCCTGCTACGGTTCGTCCCATAACCTGTCGTTGCACGGAAAATGAGCATTCAACTAGAGGATCTGGAATATCAGCGCGAAGCCATTGGCGCCGTGGTGGATGTGCTAGACGGCCAAATCCGCAACACCTTCGACAACTCCAATCTGTTCGGCATCCACGCCAACACTTCCAGCCTAACCCCCGAACAAGTTGAGGCCAACAAAAAGGCCGTGCTCGCCAAAACGGGGGTATCCGAAGCCGATGCCGCGCTCACTCCCGAACAAGACATCTGCATCGAAATGGAAACGGGCACGGGCAAAACGCTCGTCTATTTCCGCACGATGTACGAGCTTCACAAACGCTATGGCCTGACCAAGTTCATTGTCTTGGTGCCCTCCATAGCCATAAAGGAAGGCACGCTTTCCGCCTTCGAGGATTTCCGCGAGCAGTTGGGCAACCGCTACGGCTTCACTCCGGCATGCTTCGAGTACGACAGCGCCAAGCTCTCGCGCCTGCGCTCGTTCATCGAGGACACCCACCCGCAAATCATGGTGATGACGATTCAATCCATCATCGGGGATGACTGCATCATCAACCGCCCCGGCCGAGACGATTCCTATGGGGGCAAGACCTATCTCGACGCCCTGGGCGGATGCCAGCCCATCATTGTGATGGACGAACCGCAAGAGGGGATGGACACCGACGCCGCCCGGCAGCGGATCGCCCAACTCAAGCCGCTCGCCGTCCTGCGCTACTCGGCCACCCACAAGACCGTCAAAAACCGCCTGTACCGCCTGACCCCCTTCGACGCCTATCAGCGCGGAATGGTCAAGAAAATCGAAGTCCTGTCCGTCGCCGAAAAGAACGACGAAGCCACCCTCAAGATCGAACTGGCCGACATCCAGACCCACGCCAGCCGCCCGCCCAAGGCCAAGCTGAACCTATGGCGCGCGCAAGGCGACGGCTTCAAGTGGAAATCCACCAACTGGCTGAAGGTCGGCGACGAACTGGAAAGTGCCTCCGGCAACCTGTCCTATCGCGGCTATGTCGTCGAACGGATTTACAAGGGCCTGAACGACGGCAAATGGCACCTGAAATTCACGAACGGCGTGGAACTGCTTGAAAAAGAACGCGCCGCCGATTTTTCGGGCCTGTTCCGCCAGCAGCTCCATTGGCTCATTCGCCGCCATTTCCAGAAAAAGCTCGGTCTCGACGAGCGCGACCAGAAAGTCGGCCCCGGCCTGCCCGAACGCGGCATCAAACCGCTTTCCCTCATCTTCATTGACCGCGTGGACAATTACATCAAGGACGATGGCATCATCAAAACCCTGTTCCGCGAGGAATACGCCGCTCTTCATCGCGAATATCTCAAGGACACGCCGACCGACGAGCAAATCACTGCCGTGCAAGGGTACTACTTTGCCAAAACGGGCGGTGGCGAATACACCGACAGCGAAAATTCCATGCTCAAGAATCGGGAGATTTTCGACCTGATCTTGCGCGACAAGGAAACGCTCCTCCATCTGGACAATCCCGTCGAATTCATCTTCTCGCATTCCGCCCTGGGCGTCGGGTGGGACAACCCCAACATATTCAACATCGCCACCCTTAACCAGTCCTACAGCGAAATCAAGAAACGCCAGGAACTCGGGCGCGGCCTGCGCATCTGCCGCAATCAGGACGGATCCCGCGTCTATGACGCCGACGGCACCCCCGAAGGCCGCGAAATCAACCTCCTCACCGTAATCCCCAACGAGACCTACGAAACCTTCGCCGCCCAATACCAGGCCCAGATCATCGAAGACTACGGCAGCGCCTTAGCCTCCGCCCGCCTGCGTCAAAACCACAAGGGCCGCCCCGTCAAGCGCACCGTTCGCAAAACCCCGCTCGCCGACGATCCCGCGTTCAAGGCGTTTTGGGATCGCCTCGCCCGCAAGACCGACTACACCGTCCAATTCCGCGAGGACGAAGTCGTCCGCCGCGCCATCGAAGCCCTTGACCGCATCGCCATCACCGCCCAGGAAATCGAAACCTCGTTGACGCGCATCAAAGGCATCCAGGCCGAGGGCCTGCAAAGCGAAAACCTCGGCACCGAAACCAACGCCAGCCGCGCCGACTTCAACCCCCTCGATCTCGTCGAAGAAATCAGCGAAAACACCGCCCTTTCGTATCCCGCTGTTTTCAAGATCGTTCAGCGCTTTCAAAACCGCTCCGCCGCCGTGAAGAACCCGCCCCGATTCCTGGCGCACGCCCTCGCCGCCATCCGATACATCGAACTCGACGAAATGCTCCGCAGCCTTTCCTATCACCCCACCGGCGAAGCCATCTCCCTGACGGAACTGCTGGCGGAAGTCGATACCTCGCTCGATCTGGAACCAACCCCCAACCGCGGCATCTACGACCACGCCATTTGCGACAGTCAGCCCGAACGCGACTTCGCGCACGACGCCGACCGCGACGGGGAAGTCGTCTGCTTCTTAAAGCTCCCCGAAATCTACGAAATCCCAACCCCCATTGGAAACTACCAGCCCGACTTCGGCCTCGTCCTGCGCCGCCGCGCCCTCCGCGACGGCTCCGAAAATGACTACTATTTCGTCATCGAAACCAAGTCCACCAACAACCTCGATGATACCCGCGCCCTAACCGAATCCGAGCGCATGAAGATAAAGTGCGCCCTCAAACACTTCGAAGCCCTCCAAATCGAAGCCAAGCTCGATTACCTGCCCTACAAGGCCCCCGTGAAGGAATACAAAGGGGACTTCAAGGAGAAACTGCCCGTATGAGCGAACCCACCCTCAACGAACGCCAACTCGGCACCCCCGACCTAAACCGCGAACGGCTCGAAGCCCTCAAAAAGCTCTTCCCCGACCTGTTCTCCAACGAAGGACAACTCAACCTCGACGAGCTGAAAAAGGTTGTCGATCCCGCCCTCGTCACCGAGGCCGAACGCTACGACTTCCGCTGGTACGGCAAGACCCGCTCCAAGCGCAATGCCTTCACCCCCAGCCGCGCCGCCCTCGTATATGATCCCGCCCGCTCCGTCAACCCCGACAAGGCCAACGGCAACCTCATCATCGAAGGCGAGAACCTCGAAGTCCTCAAGCTCCTCACCTCCGCCTACCGCGAACGCATCAAGTGCATTTATATTGACCCTCCCTATAACACCGGAAACGATTTCGTCTATTCCGACAACTTCGCCGAGGGCCAGAAACCCTACTGGGAGCAAACCGGCGTCACCCAAAACGGCGTCAAGGTGGACACCAACACAAGCAGCGACGGCCGCTTTCATTCCAACTGGCTATCCATGATGCAAAGCCGACTGCTGGTGGCACGCTACCTCCTAAGCCCCGATGGAATAATCTTCGTTAGCATTGACGATGGTGAAGTGCAAAATCTCAGGCGCGTCATGGACGAGGTGTTCGGTGAAGAAAACTTTTTGGCCAGTATCGCTTGGGAAAAAAGATACACGCGCAGCAATAATGCCAAGCTGTTTTACTCCTTAAAGGATACCATTGTTGCCTATCGGAGATCTGAAGCAGTTGAAGTGCTCCGGGAAAGCCGAACTGAAAAATCCAATGCAATATACAGCAATCCCGATAACGATCCGCGTGGCGCATGGACTAGTTCATCTTATGTCAATCCCGCCACAAAGGCGCAAAGGCCAAATCTTGTATACTCAATTAAGAATCCAAATACGGGGGAGGATGTTGAACACCCCACCCACGCGTGGAAATACGAGCCCGCTGAACATGCGCGCCATGTGCAAGAAAAACGATTATGGTGGGGCACCAATGGCAACGCAAAATATCCTCGGTTAAAAAATTTCTTATCAGAGGCAGATGAAGGACTAGTCCCCATTGATCTTTGGGATTACAGGACAACGGGCACGACAGATGAAGGGGGTGCCGAGGTAAAGGCGCTGTTTGGGCAGGCGGTTTTTGACAACCCCAAGCCGACCAAGCTAATCCAGCGAATGATGAGATTGGCAACTTCATCAGACGAGAATGACATCGTCTTGGATTTCTTCGGCGGTAGCGGAACAACAGCGCAAGCGGTGATGGAGCTAAACAAGAACGATGGCGGCAACCGGAAGTTCATCCTAGTCCAGTTGCCCGAACTCACTGACGAAAACAGCGCCGCCCACAAGGCCGGTCTCAAGAAGATCAGCGACATCACAATTGAGCGCGCCAAGCGGGTCATCGCCCGCATTCAGGACGAAGCCAAAGACAAGCTGCCCGGCGATCCGCAGCGGGAATTCGCCGACTCCCTGGGCGTCAAGGTCTACACCCTCGCCAAGTCGCATTTTCCACGCGTGGAATTCGCGCCTGATCCCGCCAAGACCGAGGCCGAAAACATCGCCCTCCTCGAACAGTACATCCGCGAGAAGGAAAACACCTTCGACATTCAGTTTACCAAGGATAAGGTGCTCGACGAAGTGCTCCTAAAAAACGGATTCATGCTCGACTACACCCTCGCACCTTGTCCCGAGTTCGAGAAAAACGAAGTCTTCCGCGCCAAGGACGCCCACAAGGAGGCGCTTGTCTGCCTCGACCGCGAACTCGCCCCCGAGACCGTGGACCGCTTCAAGGGCGACAAGCAGACCTTTTTCATCTGCCTGGAACTCGCCCTCGACACCACCAAGAAGTGGAACCTCAAGCACCACCTCTCCGACCGCCTAAACGCGATGTGAGCAAGAAAGGGGAAACGATGAGCACGAAAAACCTTGGACGCTTGCAAAAAGTCGATCTGCGCGAGGCGTGGGAATCGGAGGCCAACGGCTTTACTCCCTGGCTGGCCCAGGATGAAAACCTGAAATTGCTGGGCGAGGCCATCGGCATCGACTTGGAACTCGAATCCCAGGAAAAGTTTGTCGGCCCTTTCCGCGCGGATATTCTTTGCAAGGACACCGCCAACGATGCATGGGTGCTCATCGAAAACCAGTTGGAGCGCACCGATCACACTCACTTGGGCCAATTGATCACCTACGCCGCAGGGCTGGATGCCGTCACCATCGTTTGGATCGCCGAGCGATTCACCGATGAACACCGCGCCGCGCTGGATTGGCTGAACGAACACACCGACGAGAAAATCAACGCCTTCGGCCTCGAAATCGAGCTGTGGCAAATCGGCGATTCCTCCATCGCCCCGAAATTCAATGTGGTCAGCCAGCCCAACGATTGGGCGCGCACCGTAAAGGATGCGGCCACGGCGGGCGGCATCACGGAACACAAGCAACTGCAACTCAAGTTCTGGACGGGTTTCCGCGCCCACATGGAAGATGCGGGCAGCTTCGTGAAGTGCCAAAAGCCATCCCCTCAGCATTGGACGAACCACGCCATCGGCCGGTCGGGGATGCATCTGGATTCCATCGTATCGATGTGGAACTCGGAGACAGGAAACAAAGGTCCCGAAATCCGCGCGGAATTGTACATGCACGGGGCCAACGCCAAGCAGGAATTCGCGGCGTTGCTGGCCCAAAAAGACGCCATCGAAAAAGCTCTCGGCTTCCCCCTGACTTGGCACAACCCCGAGAACAAGGCGGCTTGTCGGCTCTACACACGCAAGGACACCGATTTCATGGATGAATCCCTCTGGCCGCAGCAGTTCGAATGGCTCCGCGAGCATCTGGAAAAGATGCACCGCGTTCTGGCCCCCATCGTGAAGAGTCTGAAAGTCTGAACCGCTGCTCGGGCCTTCGTCGCCGGGCCGATGAAGATTGAGTTTTCCACAGTATGGAAAACTTTTTCGGGATTTTTCCACGCTATGGAAAAATATTTTCCACACTGTGGAAAAACAGGCCCATTTTTTCCACGCAATGGAAAAACTTTTAGCGATTTTTCCACACAATGGAAAAACTTTTTCCACACTGTGGAAAACTCGGATTTAGGGCTGTATTCGGGGGTTTGCCGCTGCGGTCGCTGGCACTCCCTCGCTCGCCGCGTAGGACCGCGGCGCTATAGACCTCGCGTTCGTCCTGCACCTTGCGGCTTGGACTCGGCACTCGGCTATTTAGGGCTGTTCTCCGGGGCTGTTGAGCGGAGCACGCGGCGCCCCTTGAGCACCGTAGAGCGCGACCGACCGAGGGGCCGGGAAAAACGGCGCCCGCCGCAGGCGGGCAGCGCCCTCAGCCGCTCCCGCCTCGGGTGCGGCGTAGTGGCGCGGCCGTTTTTTCTGGCCCCGAGGTCGGGGATCGTCGCGCTCTCAGGTGCGAAGGGGGCGTTGCGGGCGGAGCGATGTCCTACTAAGGGGGCTGTTAAAACTTCCTAGAGGATTGAGAGGTCATGCCGCGGAGCGCCCATCGGGCGCGGTCCAGAGTCCGCGCCTGGCAGGTAGGCCGCCGTTAAGCAAGTGGCCCCGAGTTTCACGCGTAGCGGGACACTCGGGGCGAGTTGCAGGCGGCCTTGCAGCGCCTTTTGGGGCAATTTTTTGGGTGAAATGGAGGCGCGGGGGCCTCCATAGGCCCAAAAGCGACCGATTTTGCCCAAAAAATGGCCTTGGAAGGCGCGGACGGACAAGCGGCGTTGGAAATCCGCCGTCAGGCGGATTTGAACGACGCGCGTAAGCGAGTCCCGACCGCGAAGCGTGTCGGGATGAGCGCGGATCGGAGGCGGGGTTGGGCTCGCGGCGAGCTGCCGCGTACCGCATCTCCGCGCGCGCCCCCACCCGAAGCCCCCCGACACGCTTCGTGGTCGGGGGAACAAGAGCGCGGCAGAACGCCGCGAAGAACCCCGCCGATCTTCACGCGGGCCGCTTTGCCCGCAGGGCACAGGCCCGCGTGGCCGCCGAGGGCAACGCCCGAGGCGGAGGCGAGCGAGCGCACCGCGAGCGAGCTCCACCCGCAGCCGCGCCAGCGGCGAGGAAGGGCCGCCCCCTGACAAGGCCGCGCACCGCCGCGCCAGCGGCGGGGCCGTGGCCGCCAGCGGGGCGGCCATCCCCGAGCGGCGCCCACGCGCCGCGAGGGTCCAGCGTAGCGGCGCGGCAGCGCCGCGGCTAAAGGCTGCTAGGAAGGCCGCGGGGGGGCAAGGAAGGTCGGCCGCATGGGGGGAACGCGGCGCAGGGGTGAAGGACGGCGGCGGCATGGGGGGAAGCGCGCAAAGGGGGGAAAGATTATGGGCTTTTACTTCTGCAATCGCTTGGCATACTCGGGGTCGTAGTGAGTTCGGACAGCCTCCGCTATCCGGCTCCAATTCTTCTCCGGCCCAAATCGGGCCACGGATCGCCACGGTTCGGCGAATTCCACCACGACGCGCGGCACGGCTTTCCCGAGGATCTTCAACGGGCGCGATTCCCCACGGACGGACGGGGCTTGCGAGGCGGGCGGCGGGGCGGAACGGGCAAGGCCACAGACGGGCAGCGAAAAACGGGCGGAATTCGATTCGCCGTTGATGGGCACGGGCTTGGAGGTACGGCAGGGAACGGCGGCGGCGGTCGGATCGGTCCCGTCGGCGCGTGGGGCGAAGCCGCCGCGCCGAGCACTCTCCCGCCCCTCGGGCGGCTCTGCTTCCGAGCCGTTCGGACACGCGCGTAAGACGGGCTCGCCCAGGCCGTTCGGCCAGACCTCGCCCGGAATCCCCGGCGGCGGAAGCGGTCCACACCCGCGCTTGGCGTTCGTTCCTCACACGGCGCACGGGGCGGCCCGCTTTCCGCCGCTCCGACCCCCAATCCTAAACCAAATTTATCCGAACAAACATTTGACCACCCCTCCCCCAAGGTGTAATTTCATCTTGCAAGGAATCCTTGCAAGATGGAGGTGCGCCATGATGATCGACATTGCCAGCATTACTTCGCGGGGGCAGTTCACGATTCCAAGCCGGTTGTGCAAATTCCTGAATCTCAAGGCAGGCTCTAAAATGTTCATCGTCACGGATGGCGAGCATCTGCTGTTGAAGAAGCTGGCCCCGCCCGATGTCGCGGCCTTTGGCAAAATCGTGCGCGCATCCAAGACGATGGCCAAGAAAGCCAAGAAAGGGGGCAGGCCATGAATTATTTCCTCTATGCCCGCAAGTCCACCGACGAGGACGACCGCCAGATGCTTTCGATTGAAAGCCAACTGGACGAACTGCGCGAATTGGCGAAGAAAGACGGCATCCAGATCGTGCGCGAATTCGTCGAGTCGATGTCCGCAAAGGCACCGGGGCGGCCCGTCTTCGATAAAATGGTCAAGGAGATCGAGCGCGGCCACGCGGAGGGCGTCATTTCGTGGCATCCCGACCGCTTGGCGCGGAATGCGGTGGACGGCGGGCGAATCGTGCACCTGCTTTCCACGGGCTACCTGAAGGCGTTGAAATTCCCGACTTTCTGGTTTGAGAACACGCCGCAAGGCAAGTTCATGCTCAATATCGCGTTCGGCCAGTCGCAATATTATGTGGAAAACCTCACGGAAAATGTGTGGCGCGGCATCCGCCAGAAGTTGCGGCGGGGCGAGTATCCGAGCCGCGCACCCGTCGGCTATTTGAACGACACCAAGGCGCATACCGTGATCGTGGACGAGTCGAAAGCGCCGTTGGTGCGCCGTCTGTTCGAGTCCTACGCGACCGACCGCTACAGCGCGAGCGACCTTTGCGGTCTGGCGCAGGAATGGGGTTTGACAAGCCTGAACGGAAAAGAGATCCGCCCCAACCGCATGTCCACGCTGCTGACCGATCCGTTTTATGTGGGAATGTTCAAATATCAGGGGGAAATCTACGATGGCGCGCACCCGCCCATCGTGCCCAACAGTCTTTTCGAGCAGGTGCAGCGCATCCACAAACGGCGCGGCGGTCCCGAGCGCGAGAAGCGGAGCGATGGTTTCCCGCTTCTCGGTCTTTTCGTTTGCGGGGTGTGCGGCGGGGCGATCACGGCGGAGCGCCAGAAGGGCCACGCCTATTATCGCTGCACAAGAAAGATGGGACCTTGCGATTTGAAGTTCATCCGCGAGGAAATGTTCGCGGATGAGCTTCGTCCAATCACCCGTTCGGTGTCGCTGTCCGACGAGGGCGCGGCTATGGTCAACAGCATCATCGACGCATGGGAGAAGGACGAGCGCACCGCATCGGCGGAGGGGTTGGCCCGCGAGCAAGCGCGTCTGGCCGACACCGAAGCGCGGTTGAATCGGCTGCTGGACATTTATCTGGAAGGCTCCTTGGCGCGGGAGGAATACGCCGCGCGCAAGGAGGGCTTATTGCGCGACAAGGCCGACGCCAAGGAGAAAATCGCCCACATTCAGGCGAAGGGGGCTGTTTGGCTCGAACCTGCCCGCGCCTTCGTAAACCGCGCAAATATGGCCGAAAAACTGAGTTTTTCGGACGACCTCGCCGGAATCCGCGATTTTCTCAAAATCGCCGGCTCGAACCTGCGATTGGAACCCCCGAGCGAGGACGAAAAGCGAACAGCCCGCGCGTGTCCGAACGGCTCGGAAGGCGAGCCGCCCGAGGGGCGGGAGAGTGCTCGGCGCGGCGGCTTCGCCCCACGCGCCGACGGGACCGATCCGACCGCCGCCGCCGTTCCCTGCCGTACCTCCAAGCCCGTGCCCATCAACGGCGAATCGAATTCCGCCCGTTGCGCGCCGCCCGCCTGTGGCCTTGCCCGTTCCGCCCCGCCGCCCGCCTCGCAAGCCCCGTCTGTCCGTGCGGGAGTGCCCCCGTTGAGGTTTCTTGGAAAAGCCGTGCCGCGCGTCGTGGTGGAATTCGCCGAACCGTGGCGATCCGTGGCCGAATATGCCCCAAGGAAAGAGTGGAGCGGGAGACGGGGATCGAACCCGCGACGTTCAGCTTGGGAAGCTATACGGAAACCACCATTTTCCTTAAGGTTTTTTATGCTCTTGACAATTTTTGACAATTTGCGACCATGCGCGCAGATAAACAGAGAACAGCGAAAGGGCGCAATATGAAATCGAAGCGACGTAAGGTCAAGACTTATGAGTGCCACGGAATCAGCATCCGCGAATTGAGGCCCGAGCTTCCCGAGGGCGGCGGCGGATACTTCCAAGTTGACCAGATGAGAAACGGACAACGGGAGCGGCGGGCGTTCGACACGCTGGCGCGGGCGAAAACCTATTGCGATCAAATGGCAGTCAAGTTGGAGAATGAAGGGGCCAGCGTCCTATCGCTCTCCCCCGCCCAACGGGAGGACGCGGCGGCGGCGCTGGCGATTCTGGCGGGCAAGGCCACGCTCACGGCGGCGGCGAAGCTATGGGCGCGGCACAAGGGCCTTGTCGGGGGCGTGACCGTTTCCGAACTCTCCCGCCGCTGGCTGGACAGTTTGAAGTTGTCGGGATGCCGACCCTCCACGCTACGGGAGCGGGAACACAAAACGAGGCGCTTGTGCGAGGACTTGGGAACCCGTCCCGCCGCAAGCATCATGCGCGATGATGTTGCCGGATGGTTTGCCGCGAAAGGATTGCAGGGGCAAACGCTGGACGGGTATCGGCGCTGTTTTCTCGCCCTGTTCAACTACGCGATGCGGGAGCGCATGGCCGAGGCGAATCCCGTTGCCGGGATTCAGCCCGTGCGGATGGATGAAAAATTGCCGCAACCCTTCGCCGTTGACGCGGCGGCGGCGCTCATGCGGTTGGCCGAACAATGGACCCCGGCGATGGTCCCGGTTTTGGCCGTTCAATTCTTCGGCGGTTTGCGCCCCGGCGAGGCGATGCAACTGGATTGGAGATCGGTTGACTTCAAGGGCAAGACGATCCGCGTCCTGCCCGAGACAAGCAAGGTCCGGCGCTCCCGGCTTGTTCCAATCAATCCAACGCTCGCCGCATGGCTTGTGCCCTATCGCCGGGAATCCGGCCCCGTTGGAATCCGGACGCAAAATCAATTCGACTATCTCATGGCGCGCAAGCCCATCGGCCCCGAGTACGAACAGGAGGGAATCCCGATTGCGGAGCGCAAGCCCGACGCGCGCCCCCGTGGGCTGGCGGCGGCGGCGCGGGTGGAGTGGATACAGGACGGGCCGCGCAAGACCTTTGCCAGCGCCCACTATGCCCTCCACGGCGACGCGGCGAAGCTGGCGGCGGTGCTGGGCCATACCGGGGGGCATGATGTTTTGTTCACACATTACAGGGGGCTGATGTCGAAGCCCGAGGCGCGGCGGTTTTTCGCAATCCGCCCCGCGTCCGATGGCGCGGCGGTTGTGCGCCCGGACTTCCGAAAGGCGGCGGGACAATGAAAGCAAGACAAGCATCTTGGTTTGTGCGCGAGGTCCGCAAGCGCCACGCGGCGGAGCCGGGAAAACCAATCCGTTTTGACGTTGCGCTGGGCGATGAACTCGCCGCTTGCAGTCGCGCCCATGCAACGCTCATTCAGAACCCCGGCGGCAAGCTGATTCCGTGGGCGCTTTCCAAGCGGGAGCATCCAGCGAACAAGGCGCTTGTGCGCGTTGCGTTTTTGGGGCCGGAGATGCCGCGTCCCGTGCGGATTGTGCGGGGGCCGCGATTGAGCAAGGGCGCAACGCCGCAAAGCGTCAACGCCGATTCTGAAAAGAAACTGACGGCATTGTGCAAGCAGTATGGTCCCGCCTACCATATCCGCATGAGGCCCGCCGTTGGTATGAAGCGGCAGGATAACGGCTGGGATTTTGAAGTGTGGCGCGGCGAGGATTGGGCCGTGGTGGGAACCGCTGCCCTTTATACTTCCGAGATTCCGGGCGCGTTGAACCAATCGCAATCCCGCCAAGCTGCAATTCAATATCTCTCCCCGCTTGCAGACAGATTCCGGGCCATTGTGCGGAGCAATCGGCAGAATGCCGGGATTGATAAAGGCGGGCGAGGTTATATCCAATACGGCGACCTTGTGGCCTTGCTCAAAAAGCACAAGGCAGAGGGTCTATCCTATTCCGAAGCCGAGATTGCGATTGCCCGCGATGAACTCCCGCGCAATTACAGCCACTACAAAATCCGCGCAAGAATCTCCCGCCGCGAAAAGATGCCCGCTGTAGATTATTACGCGACGCTGTAGCCTCAATTCCCATCATTTCCCATAGCGACGCTATGGGGACGCGGACCCGCAGTCCACCGCTTATTGTCGCGGGCATAGGCAAACACCTAGGCGGAGGAAACGACAATGAGCAGAGCAACCAAGATTCAGAGAGCGGCGACTGACGGCGATTGGATGCGCGGCCAAAAAGAGGCGGCGGCATACAAGCGCGTTTCGCCCCGCACAATCTCCGAATGGCAACGGCGCGGGATAATTCCGTATACAAAAATCGGAAAAAAATGCGTCTTGTTTTCCAAGTCCAAAATGGACGCGGCGCTGGCGCGGTTTGAAATCGCGGCCATCGGCTGACGGGAGCCGCGATGCACGCCAACGAAAAAGCCGCGCCCCCGGCAAGGGACGCGGCAGACTACGCCAACCGGGAACACGCTACCACGCGCGCCCGCCGCTGGCAACGCCAATCTGAACTGCGGTTTAGCCGCCCCGTGCGGATAGGCTGCGTGGTCGAACTGCTCTTGCGCGAGATTAGCGGGCTGGCGGTGCGCCATGCGTAGCGCCATCGAACAACCGGAGGCCGGGGCCGCAACGCTGCTTTCGGAATTGCAAATCATCGGCGCGGCAATCCAAGCGCCGGACAAGGTGCTGCCGCTGCTGGACGGCGCGGGTATCACCGAAAAGTCTTTCGAGGATACGCGCTGCCGGAAGGCGTGGCGCACGCTTCAAACCATGCGCGAGGCCCGCGCGCCGATTGAGTTGGTTTCCGTCGCTGAAAAGTACGCGGACGGCGGGGACAGTTTCGCGGCCATGCAGGAATTGGAGCCGATGGTCGAAGCGTGTACCTCCCCGGAGTTTGCCAGTTATCACGCCGAACAAATCCGCCTTGCCGAAAAGCGCCGCGACCTACTCCGGGCCGCGATGACCGCGCAGGAGCAGATTGCACGCGGCGGCGCGCTGGACGTTATCGCCGCGCAACTCCGGGCCGCTGGCGAGGCCGCAGAGGGCGGCGGCGCGGGGATCGGGGGGCAGTTGGCCGTTGAAAGCATCGGCGCTTTTCTTGCCGAACCGCCCCCGCCGTTGGATTGCATCGTGGATGAACTTTTCGAGGCGGGCGAAAAGGGCGAGATCATCGCCCCATCGAAGGCGCGGAAATCGTTTTTCAGTATAGACCTTGCCGCGCATATCGCGGCGGGCCGAGGGAAGCCATGAAGCCGCGAACCAATAAGAGCCGCAAGCACGCCGATGCCGGGAACCAAGCCCCCGTCGTCTGGTACAAACTCTATCCCGCACAATGGGCGGGGCTGGCGATGCGCGAACCCGACAACGCCAAGCTGGGCGAGAGGGTGCGCCGGATCGTTCTGGCCTTGTGCGAACGGCAACGAGGATCGGATGCCTTTGCCGATGCGGTGATTCAAACCACAGCCGAGGCCATGCAACGGTATTCCGAGGCGGGACGGAAGGCCGCACGGGCGCGCTGGGCAGACAAGACACCATGCGATCGCAATGCGATCGGTATGCGATCGCATAAGATAAGAAAGAGACAAGATAGAGACAAGATAGAGACAAGAAAAAAAGAAGAGAGAGAGCCGGAGGCCGCTGGCGCGGCGGCACTCTCTCATTTTTCTTTGGAGTCTTTCAAAGCCATTGGAGCGGAGGAAGGCTATCCACCGGAGCGGGTGCAAAAGTGCTTCCAACACTATCGGCGCTCCGGGTGGAAGGACAGACAAGGCCAGCCCGTCCGCAACGTGCGCGCCGTCCTGTCAAGCTGGATGAATCGCCCGGAGCTTTCCAATCCTGCCGAAGCAGCCCCGTCTTTCTCGCCCGAAGAATCCCGCCGCGCCGAGGCCGCGCAGCGCCGCGCCCGGACAATCCGCGAAGCCGCCGAGCGGTGTTGGGCGATGGGAGATTGGATTAAGTCCGGGGAGGTTTGCCCGTGGGAACCGGACCCGCCGGGAGCCATTGACCGCGCGCGCGCCAAAGTCGAAAGCCTCTACGGGGCCGGGGCGCTGGATGAACTCGAACGCGCCATTGATGAAGTCAAGCGCGAGAAGTCGAGGGCCGCGCGATGACGTTCAACCCCATTGTCGAGCCGGATCAATCCATCACGCGCGACGGCGCGCTGGCAAGGTCCGCAGTCTCCGATGCCTCACGGTTCAACGTGGGGCCGGGGCGGGCGCTCCTGCCCGTGGTACGCGACAGCCGGGAGCAACGCCCCTATGCCTTCACGGGCCTGCCCGTCGAGGTCGAGGTGGGCGCGCTGGCGACGGGCGATTACTCCATCCGGGGCCATGAGTCCAAGGTGACGGTGGAGCGCAAGAGCCTTGGCGATCTCGTGCATTGTCTCACCGGGGACCGCGCGCGGTTCATGCGCGAACTGGAACGGATGCGCGACTTCGCCGCCGTCGCCGTGGTGGTGGAGTCGCCGCAGCACGCACTCCGCACAGGGCGCTATCTTGGCGGGGTGAATCCGCGCGCCGCATGGCAATCTGCATTGGCACTCATGCAACGCTATCGCGTCCCGTTTATCTTCTGCATGGATCGGGCCGATGCAGAGCAAGTCACCTTCGACATACTTCGCCACTACTGGCGGGACCAAGGCGCGACGGCAGGGGGGGGGGTCCGGCAGAGCCGGGGCCGGGATGCCCCCATGCTGCCGAACACCCCCCAGCCCAAGGGCGAGAACCGGAGCCACACCGACACAACACCCCCACCCCCGAACCGGGAGGGCAGACCATGAAGTCGAAACGCCGAACAGCACGGGGCAAACCCAAAACGCTGTTGCGTCCCGCCAAGCGCAAGCCCAAGCGCAAGCAACTGACCGAACGGCAGCGCGCGAAGATGGCTTGGCTGGCAGGAGGCGGGCGCAGGCTACGCGATAAACGCACGTTCACCCTTCGAGGCTGGCTTGGATCGGGTGACGGCGGCGGCGCTCCACGGAGCATCCTAGAGGCCGCGCGACGTATCGCCGGGATTCACGGTCCGGTCAACGGGTCCTTCCGTGACTTCCGGCCGAAAACCGAGAGGGGCGGAATCATAAAAATGCACTCCTATGTCATCGGACATTTAGACAGGTGGAAATCGCCGTGAAATCCGCCATTCGCCGCACCGAATTGTTGACCCTCTGCCACGTTCTAGGGACC
>Ga0209312_1000191_pt1 | contig 66281 bp, 69 predicted proteins | sample BioC13SIPDNA_4_FD_185744 | JGI IMG/M metagenome (GOLD analysis project Ga0209312, IMG submission 185744) | Anaerobic biogas reactor microbial communites from Washington, USA - Biogas_R1_B C13 SIP DNA (SPAdes) (version 2) | ecosystem: Engineered > Bioreactor > Anaerobic > Unclassified | place... | reverse complement strand
TTATAACCGTCAGAGAGCACAGAAACGGTTAGGTTATCTCAGTCCAATCCAATACCTTGAACAATGGCAGAAGGACCAATTAAGCAAAGCCGCTTAGCAAATTGTCCGGAAAAGTGTTGACGATCCAATCCCCTATAAGCGGGTCACAAACTGAAGGCTTCGCTGAGAAACTTGAAAAGGGTTGTCGTTTCAATCCCCTATAAGCGGGTCACAAACCAGTTTGCAGTTATTACTAATCTGCAATATTGCAGGTTTCAATCCCCTATAATCGGGTCACAAACATGCTGATGAACGCATGGAAGAGCGGGGTATTTTATGTTTCAATCCCCTATAAGCGGGTCACAAACTAAAACTTGCGTAGAATAGCTCTGATTATCGAGGGTTTCAATCCCCTATAAGCGGGTCACAAACTTCTTCTTCCACCGCCTCGGTCTGTCTGCCCAAAAGGGTTTCAATCCCCTATAAGCGGGTCACAAACTGTTTGCCGTCCACGCCCCCGCATCTCCCGCCCGGGTTTCAATCCCCTATAAGCGGGTCACAAACTTTATCCGTCATTATTCTATGGACTTGCTCGGCAGGGTTTCAATCCCCTATAAGCGGGTCACAAACTCAGGGTCAATGTCGTCATTTTTTCCTTCACGGAAGTTTCAATCCCCTATAAGCGGGTCACAAACGTACTATTGTTTGTAAAGCCCGTTATGTCGGCTTTTGTTTCAATCCCCTATAAGCGGGTCACAAACATCATTAAAATTTCAGGGGGTGAAATGATGGAAGTTATGTTTCAATCCCCTATAAGCGGGTCACAAACGTTACTTGAACGATTTAATGAGACGCGGAAAAAGTATGTTTCAATCCCCTATAAGCGGGTCACAAACCACTCCTTTTTTCTTATTATACTCATTTTGTCGAAGTTTCAATCCCCTATAAGCGGGTCACAAACTTTTTGAAATTGATTTGGGAATGTTTGACGCTATTCGGTTTCAATCCCCTATAAGCGGGTCACAAACTGGCCGACTTGATCCTGTTACCAAATCCTTGACCAAAGTTTCAATCCCCTATAAGCGGGTCACAAACGCGGAACCCGCAGGCAAAGGCATCAGCTCACTATCGTTTCAATCCCCTATAAGCGGGTCACAAACCTCATGTTCATCAAGGCCGAATATCCAGAGAGAGGAAGTTTCAATCCCCTATAAGCGGGTCACAAACCCTCCCTCCTTGGATAGTTAATTCCCCTCAAACTCTGTTTCAATCCCCTATAAGCGGGTCACAAACCCCGTCTCACAATCTATTTGCTCAGTTCGTTTACTGTTTCAATCCCCTATAAGCGGGTCACAAACGCTGCACGCAATTAAAGATCGTAACTTGTACGACGGTTTCAATCCCCTATAAGCGGGTCACAAACTTGCATATACAGTTTTGCAGAACAATCTGGAAGACTAGTTTCAATCCCCTATAAGCGGGTCACAAACAAAAGGTTTTGCATAAGCTCTGCTACAACTAAAACAGTTTCAATCCCCTATAAGCGGGTCACAAACAACAAAGGTCATATTCGTCTTGGTTATCAGAACTACGTTTCAATCCCCTATAAGCGGGTCACAAACCCGTGTCGACAAAGAAATACTGGGATTCCTTTAATCAGTCCGGTCTTGAGGCTATTATACCTTTATTTTAAGAAATTGCAACAGATTGGATTTAGTTAAGGTTTTTGCCTGTCGTCGCAGACCGGGGTTTTTGACGCTACCTCTGGTCGACGACAATTGCTCTTGAAAAAATACCCTTCTGACTGACTATCGTTGTATAATTGATTTATTTGATTATTAATAATATGATTTAATAGTTTATTAGCAACTATCGGTAATGTAATAGCCAGAGCAAAGCCAATGGCATCCACAATAGCATTTTCTGGTTGCCCTCCTAATTCCATTTTAGCACCAACTCCTTTATAACTGATCTCAATTTTCATAAAATCATAGTTATTCATATCAATTTTCCCCTTCCTTTTCTTGTATAGTTAATTTATGATTCTATTTATTATTGTCCTTTCAATTTATTAACAAGGTGCATATATAAACAAAAACCCCACCGGCTTATTTAACCAGCGGGGTTGGATATCAGGTAATGTATTATATTATTCCAGTCAGATTTTAGACTAAGTAATTCTTATCAACCTACTATTCTATGTTACAGTTGATTTTTGCATAACTTTAACCAGCGGCATAGTTTACTGCCGGAGAATTACAGCTTTTATACTCCTATTTACGTGTTTTTTTAATAATCCAAACCGCTTAAATAAATCCTTATTATCTACATCCGCAGTCATGGCTTGATTTGCAGGTTGAACTGGTTGAGCAAGTAGAGCAGGTTTTACAGGTTGTGCAACTGGAGCAGCTTGTGCAAGTAGAACCGGTCTTATGGCTTGAACAGCTTTTGCAGGATGAACAGGTTTTACTGCTTGAGCAACTGGAACAACTTGTGCAGGTTGAATGGCTTTTACAGGTGGAGCATGTCGAGCAGGTTGAATGGCCGTGATGTTTGGTCGGGAAGCGCTTGTCGAATAGCCGGGTAACTTTCTCCAGCTTTCTAAGGAGAAGCCATTCTTTCATAATTATTGTTTCCAGGGTTTCATTTACTTCAATGTTAAAGTCTATTAAAACATCTGACGGGGTACATGATGATGCATGACAAATAAAATGCTGAATTTTTTTCCGCTTCCGCATTTAGTAAATGCGATAAAGCTGTTTCTTCCAGGGCGATAGATTCCAGAAGATCGATAATTGTATGATATAAATCAGGGCGGTGATGCTGAGGCGGGATTTCAGGCATGCCCATATAATCAACACCTTTCTGATATTCGTTTTGTTAATATTTATATTCAATCTATTGCCCGGTTGTTAATAGTTCCTAAGATTTCCCGGAGTGAATTTTGTTACCCAAAGGTTATTGACAGAGTATAGACTCTGCCAAATAACCTTGATTATTTGCTTGAATAAAAAATTAGTTCTAACCGAGAGGAATATCCAGGATATCCTCCAGTTTAAATTCAAGCAGCATTTGTTTTTTTAGAATCGTTTGCAAGGTCCTTCTTACTTCTCGGTTTACTGAGAGCAAGCCTGAAATGGAGGTTGCGGTTATAGATAGACCAGGGAGCGTTCCCAATACAGCCTGCAATTTTTCACCCTCAGCATTAATAAGATGGGCTAAGCCAATTTCCTCCAGGGCTATAGAGGCTAACAGAAGGTTAATAACCTAGCTTCTATTAATGCTGATGGATGGGGTAATAGTTGGAATAGTTGGTAGTGACATTTAAATAATCCCTCCTTTTTACATAATCTACCTTATACTATGTTGTTAAGCAGGGTCTGGTTACTAAATATAAGTTTTATAGTTACGAGTTTAGACTCTTTATTAAGCTCAGCGTGACATTTATTAAGTGGATGGTATTTTGATAAATCCCTCCATTATAAAATTGTTTCACTTGATAATAGTCTCTTAAACTCAGGTTTGAGATGTTTCGCGTGATTGGCCAGGGCTGGATACGTATTTATCAGTTTATCAAGAGCTTCGCGGGCTGGTGTAAAATTATTCGCCAGCATTAATGCTTTAATATATGCCAGAAAGGCTTCCTCTTCATCTTTTAATTCCTGCAGTAATAAATTGACATTCCGATTGAATTTCTGTTTATTATCTACCTGGGAGTTCATATAACCGTAATGATAAATCTTTAAATCTAAAAACCCTACCCGGTCCTGTTCATAGGCAGAGGTAAGATTCAGCCACTCATGAACCTTGTTTTCAAAACGGAAACCCATGTGGTTCCTGAAAAGCCTGGGTTGGCCTATTTGCACCACCTGATCATGGTCAATTTTCTCACCATAGAAGTTAATAATCGGGATAGAGAGTGCGTCATAATCATCAAAGAGCGACCCTTGGTTTATTTGATTTCTGTTTTCTGCTACTTCTTCATCTGCATCCAGCCACAAGATCCAATCCCGGGTAACTTTATCCAGTCCAAAGTTACGGGCTGCAGCAAAGTCGTTGTTCCACTGGTAAGAGAAAACCTGGGCATTACAGGATTGGCAAATTTCTATGGTTTTGTCTGTTGACCCCGTATCGACAATGATTATTTCATCCACTAAATTAATAACGCTGTCCAGGCATCTTTTTATACAATCTTCCTCGTCCTTTACGATCATGGCCAGGGATAGGTTCTTTTGGTTTTGATTCACCAGGGCACCTCCTAATTAGCTTGGTCAGTAGTAAGATTTATTTTTGCACCAGGATTAAGCGGTCGATTAAATTGAACCACCATATGTCGGGATTATAAATGGTATTGATCGGGCATATCTTACCGCCCAGTTGCATAAATTTTGCTTCCCACCATTCCCGGGGTTTAATATTTATGTGGGTAGGGTCAATGTCATCCGGCTCATGCCTGGTTACAACATATACCAGAACCAGGTGGCTGGAAACGCGTAATAACTCGGCACAGGTCCGGTCAGCAGATTCTTCGGGTATATGTTCCAATACATCCAAAATTGTAACCAGGTCAAACTCGCTGCTCCGATAGGGCAAATCCGAAGCTACCCCCAGCTTTACCCGGTCGATAACTGTTTCCGGTGCTTTTGATACCGCATACTCGGAAGCATCAATACCGTAGGCATCAACTCCCCGCTCATAAAGAGCTTTAACCAGAAAACCCTTGGCGCATCCTACATCTAATGATTTAGCCGGAGCAAATTGTTTAATGATGTGCGCTGCTGTTTTTTCTACTTCTCCGCCAATTCGTTCCCAGGAATAATCCAGATAGTTGCTTTTCCCTGAATGGCAACCCCGGTCAAAATAGTCCTGGTCATAAAAAGACAGGTCAGAGTAGTCGGTCACTATTTAACATCTCCTTTACTCTATCAGCATTAATAGAAGTCAAGTGGTTAACCTTTTGTTAGCCTCCGTAGCCCTCGAAGAACTTGGCTTATCTCATATTATTAATGCTGAGGCTGAAAAACTTCAGGCTACCCTGGGAACTCTTCCCGGTTTATCTATAACTGCAAACTCCATTTCAGGCTTGCTTTCAGTAAACCGCGAAGTACGGCGTATGATGCAAACAGTTATAAAAAAACAGATGATCCTCCAGTTTAAACTTGAAGATATCCTGGATATACCCCCCACTCCCTCCCCTCCACCGATATTTGTTGATCTGGGTTCCGCATGGGCGGTAGGAATTGAATACGGAACCGGAAATGCCCAATATATAACTTTAGATCCTCCCGAAATAGAATTAACCGTTATCCTCGGGTTAGGAAATACTAAAATTCCTGTAGGAACAGTAAATCTTCTCCGTCAGGATAGTAACTTATTGGTAACCTACACAACCGACTTTCCTTATGTAATGAACCAGGTACAGCTATATGTCGGTGATGTTATTCCGCCCAGCAGCGCACCGGGAAGTTTTCCATATAAATATACTCCTGGCAGCTATTTTACGACCCATACCTTTATTGTTGATGTAAGTGGTATTCCCGGAACGATTTATGTGGCTGCTCATGCTCACATTCTTATACAGGAATAATTGACAAGATAACTAACCCCGCCGGGTTTTATTCCGGCGGGGTTGCTGTTTGTTATGGATGATGCAGGTTTATTTATTTAGGATAAGTAACAATTACTTCTTTGTTGGCATCGTTCCATTCCGCATTACAGTCCAGGTTGTCGGCAATAAATCTTAGCGGCAGCATGGTTCTGCCCGGAGGGATTACAACCGGCATTACTTTTGTATTGTTAGGGTCAATTAGCACTTTAGTACCGTTTACGGTGGCGGTGTTGTTGTTAATCCATAGTTCTATGGTTTTACTGGCAGTTTTTATAGATACTTTGCGTTCAGCTTCATTCCATAGTACCTGTGCCCCCAGAGGGTCGGCTACATAGCGTACCGGCAACAGGGTACGGCCTTCCCTGATTATGGGGGCAACCTCCATAGGTTGGTTGATATCATTTTATAAGTATTTGCTTTAATTTTCCCGGCGGAAGCTCAGCATGTCATAATAGCGTAGCGGAGGCCTTTAGCACTACGTTATTTCTTTGGAAATAGCTTCACGATTTTTACAGGATATAAAAAGAGGAGGCGTAGAAATAAAGAAGAAGTATTGAATATAGTTTGATACTAATAATTTTGGCATAGGGAGGCGCTTTTATGTCATTAAAAGATAATCATGCTGATCTCCGCTTGGAGGATTTGAGTCAGGAGCAACTGGCTCGTTTCATTATGGATATGTCACATCGTCAGGCAATTCATCATACCCTGTGGTTTCGGGAGGTTGAACATCAATTGGGTATGAAGCGGGCTCTGGATATGCTGGAGGAGGTAAATGATAAGTTTCACCGCATAGAAGTGGAGCGGCTGGGCAAGGCACTGGGTTTTGAAGTACAGGACGGTATACCTGCCCCCCTGCTGGATTTGCCTCGCGAGAAGTTAATTGAGCTGACCGGGGAGTTAGGCAAGAATTGGCTGGCCATGGACGGCATCTGGTTTCAAGCCGTTGAGCAGGCTTACGGCATGAATGATGCTAAACGCTGCAATGATTCCTGCTGGAATCGCTTTTCCCAGGTGGAAGCACGCATGATAAAGAGTTTTCTGGGTTTATCGGAGCAGGCCGGTCTGGAAGGGTTAAAGCAGGCACTGGATTTTCGTATGTACTCCCGGATTAATAAGCAGTCGATAATAGAGGAGAGTCCAACCAGTATCGTTTTCCAAATGAATGATTGTCGCGTACAGTCAGCCCGTCAACGCAAGGGCCTGGCGGATTATCCGTGCAAGTCGGCCGGGTTGGTCGAGTACAGCCGTTTTGCCTGGGAGATAGATGAACGCATTCAAACTGAATGTGTAGGTTGTCCTCCGGATGAACATCCGCCGGAATGGTTTTGCGCCTGGCGGTTTACGATACCACAGGAGTAAAGTTTTTTAACTGCAATGCGGAGGCTAAAAAGCCTCCGCTACGGTTTTGGTTTTATTAACATATAACAAAATGAATGTTAATTGGCATAGTAGTTAATCAGGCAGCCCTGCAGAATTATTTCCCGTTCATCTTCAGTAAGGTTTTTTAAATACAGTTCCAGATTCCTGACGCCCTTATCGCCTATAATTTGGGCTTCAATTATTTCGGAGCCATTTTTCACTTTTTCCCTTATATCTGGAATAAATATAAGGTCTCCGACTGCAAACTCCTCCCCGCTATTTTTCATGGTAAAGGGCAGCATGCCCCAGTTTATCAGGTTGCTGCGGTAGCGTTTGGTGGCGTATTCAACCGCTATGTTGGCCCATCCTCCCAGCACTTTCTGGCTGGAAGCCGCCTGTTCTCTGGCTGATCCGTCACCCGGTTTTACTGCATATACCACACTGCCGATTCCAGTAGTGGAAAGTATATCGGTATAGTCTTTAAATGCTTTAGTATTCTCTATAACCTGCGTTAATGTTTGCCGCAGTTCATCTGACATCGCTGCTTTTTCCCCGTTGTCACTTATTATCTGCCGCCGTTCTTGCTCCAGCCGGTCAATAGCCTTGGCCCGGCCAACATATCCCGGGTCTTTTCTGGACAGCGTAAATTCCGCCAGTTTCAACGGATTGGAACGGTAGGAGGAGGTTTCTCCCGAAGGTATCAGTTCATCAGTAGTTGTAACCGGATCAGTAATCACACTGGCCACTTTTAATAACAGGTTTTGGGGCAGAGCAATCATCTCCGGCCAGTCAGCAATATTGGGCCCAAATTTTAATTCGTCCCGCCGGGAGGATTTTTCAAATCCCTCGTATACCCGTTTGGAGTATATTTCCTGGTTAAAGGTATAGGCAGCGGATGGTGTTTTCATTACCATATCAGTCGCCGGAGTAAGGTAGCCGCCGTTTAGTACGGTAGCGGCTATAGAACGGGCATCCATAAGCGCAACGGAAGAAATCTGTCCATCGCCCGGTTTGGAGCCTTCCCGGTTGGGGAAGTTCCTGGTAGTATGACGAATACTGAGGGCCCCGTTGGCTGGAACATCGCCTGCACCAAAACAAGGTCCGCAAAAAGCAGTTTTAATCGTAATTCCTGCTGACATTAAGCTGGCCGCCGAACCGTTTTTAATCAGTTCCAGGTAAATAGGCTGACTGGCCGGATATACACTGAAGGCCAGTTCTCCATTACCAATAGAACGGGTTTCTGCCATGCAGGCGATTTCATACAGGTTTTCAAAGCTGCCGCCAGCACAGCCGGCAACAATACCCTGATCAACTTTCAATCTGCCGTTTACCAGTTTGTTGGTCAGGTTAAATTTAATTTCCGGGTCGTCGATTTGTTTTTGTCCTTCTATTTCCACAGCTCTTAATATGTCCGCTGCATTGGCGTTTAGTTCTGCTATGGTGTATACATTGCTGGGGTGGAAAGGCAGTGCAATCATAGGTTCGATTTCATCCAGGTTAACTATGACCGCACCATCATAATAAGCAACTTTGCCGGGATTTAATTCCCGGTATGCTTCCGGTCGCCCATGAGTCTGATAGTATGCTTTTACTTTTTCATCTGTTGTCCAGATGGAGCTTAAACAGGTGGTTTCAGTAGTCATTACATCTATGCCGTTTCTAAAGTCCACCGATAAATCGTTGACTCCCGGTCCGACGAATTCCATAACTTTATTGTTTACAAAGTTGTTTTTAAATACTGCGCCTATAATAGCCAGGGCTATATCCTGCGGACCGACTCCCGGCCGGGGCTTGCCTTCCAGATATACAGCAATAATTTCCGGGGTGGCCAGATCATAGGTTTTTTGCAACAGTTGTTTAACCAGTTCGGGTCCGCCTTCACCAATTCCCATAGTACCCAGAGCTCCATAGCGGGTATGGCTGTCAGAGCCCAGTATCATATGACCGCAGGCAGTCATCATTTCCCGCATGTATTGATGTATTACTCCCAGATGAGCCGGTACATATATGCCTCCATATTTCCGGGCGGCAGACAGTCCAAAGACATGATCATCTTCATTGATGGTGCCACCCACTGCACACAGACTATTATGGCAGTTGGTCAAAACATAGGGTACCGGAAACTCTTTTAGTCCACTGGCCCGGGCGGTCTGAACTATTCCCACATAAGTTATATCATGAGATGCCAGTGCGTCAAAACGAATACTGAGTCTGCCCACATCCGGGTTAGTGTTGTGTTGTGAGATAATTTTACCGGCTATGGTGTTCTTCCTGGCATCTTCCTTATCAATCTGCTCCCATTCTACCAACTCCTGGTCTTTTTTCCGGCTTAAATAGTTAACCGTCTGGTTTTCCTGAACTTCAACCAGGGTTTGTCCGTTTAACAAATATACTCCATTAGGTATTAAGCGCAGCAATTTGGCACCTCCATAATAAAATTGCCTGGTTAAAGACAATTATTTGAAATAAGTCCTATGGTGGGCGGGGAGGGTTTCGAACCTACAACTTCTACCGAAGGTAAACGCCCATTTAATTATGGTTAGTTAGAACAGGTTTAAACCAGTATTCTCGGGTTCTTTATTTTTTGTTTAGAGTTGGTAGTATTTTGTTATATTCTGATATATTTTTGTTGGCAATTTTAAAATCTCAAAATTAAAACTATACGTGACTATATTAACATACTAATTGTTGTTTATATATAGTAATTCCGTGTCCAAAATTTTTAATCTACAAAACGATAATCCAATACATACTATTAATCCATAATTGCCCTTTTTATTTAAACTCAACCACTTGTGAGGGAGGAAGCTAGGATAAAGAAACTCGATAAATCTAATAAATAACGAGATATCCTGTAATTAATTTATAATATAACTTAGCCATATTATAAATCAGGGAAATACTGGAGGAATATAGAAGCTTGAAATCGAATATTGAAAATAATTATTTTATGTTTTAGCTAAAAACCATTAAAGTTAATTTTGGCCAATTGAAAGACATAATCAATATTACCGGAATAGTTATAAAAGTAAACCCTTGAGAAAACATCTTTTTTGAACCGAAACTTAGTACGTGTGATAAGGGAGACCTTAACTATAAGGAGTAAGTCAATGGATTCAATTAAAAAGTATTTATTATTAGTGGAAGAGCAACCACTACTATTTAAACAAAATGATAAATTAAAACTTGTATTTGATATAGAACTTCTTTATGAATATTCACAACTATATAAAACCCAGCTTGGGATTGTTTACGAAGCTCAAAATTTTCTTCTTTGTGTCGATCTGGTTACAAATGAACAAAATATTATCTTTCCTTATCCACGACTAATAAGTAAAAATGCTACTAATGGTATTGTCATTATACCGAAGGTAAATGAAAAATATGCTTTACTCAGGCAATTTCGTCATGCAACGAGAAGCCTCGAGCTTGAATTTCCAAGGGGAAATTCGGATATAGGTCTTTTCCCCTCTGATAATGCCAAAAAAGAATTATATGAAGAAATTGGTGCCGTTGCTATGCAACTAGAATATTTAGGTGCTATTACTGTTGATTCAGCACTTCGCAACGGTACAGTTGATCTTTTTTTTGCTGAAATAGACCAGATTAGAAATCTTCAGTCAGAGGAAGGTATTATAGGCATAGAACTACTTTCGTCTTCAGAGTTGATGTCCTACATCGAAATAGGAAATATTCGAGATTGCTTTTCAATTTGTGCGTGGTATAAGTATTTGTTACGTTCAAAGGAGGCTTAATCGTGTATTGTGATTTGCTTGATACCGTAAAAACCGTTGATAATATAAATATAGCAATTGCAGAAGGCACTATGATGGAGTCATTGCTTAAAGGAAAACATCTGGTGCTTTCAATGTCACAAGCTATTGATTCAAATGTAATCCTTACGTTAATTAAAGATAATATGAACAATAATAATCCCTTTCTGCAAGCTGTTGAAAAGGGATATATACGAATTGCTAATCCTGGCTTTGACTCAATACGGGATTATTTTTTAAAGACCCTTTCAAGAGGAGAAGAAAACCCAAACAATCAATTTATTTTTTCAAGTATGCCTTTTATCGAAGAGCATTATAATAAGGATTGGCAACAGAAAATTTATGAAGCAATGATTAAACAGTTTGTGAATGGTGCATCTTTTTGTGAAATACAAATAGAAAAAGGTCATAAGCAGATAATCGAAAATAATGTATCTGCAATTATGCGTCTGGACGCTGTAACTAAAAAGGACGAGAACACATATAAACAAAGCTATATACGATATAAACCTTCCCTAGTAAGTTTTAAACCACTTCTACACAAACGAGCTAGTAGTTATTTAGAAGAAGTCAGAAAAGATAAAAATGACAGAGAGAAAATCGAAAAGAAAACCCTAACTGATCTTCTTAGTACTATTTGCACCGAATCCGCGTCAAAAGATACTTTATCTAATTACAGGTCTTACTACTACAGACTCCTTAGAGAAAGAGATAATGATTACGACCCAAGAATGATTGGCGAAATCATTCAACTAATAGATCAATGCTACAACCTACATTATGCAGAGCAGATTCCTGACCCTGAAGAAGCGCTCATTAGTGTTCCGGATATATATCCAAATTTAGCTGACTTTACTAGCAGACACAAAAACCTAACATCGAATAATATCAAAATAATAGCTGATGCTGGTAGTCCAGCAGATTTCCTTTCATGGCCTTTGCTCATAGAGGTCATTAGCGAAGTAGATGAAATTATTCAAAATAAGGGTTACACAAGAGAGGAAGCAATACGTGAGTGCATTAAGAATCCCTGGATTCGTTTCACAAAAGACGGTCTTGCATATTTGGCAATAACAGTAGGACTTACCGCGGCATCCTTTTTTATTCCGCCAATAGCTATGAAAGTTACGGAATTTGGCACTGGTATATTTTTAAACATCATATCTGATGAGGTTAATAATCATTTACATAAGCCTTCATCGCTATCAGAGATTAAAAGGGACATAAAGGCAAGCAACAAAAAAAGGCGGTTGCTCGAATACGCTCTAGGCAATGAAAGCGAAACGGTGAAAAAATGATTGAAAAAATAATTAAAATAGTAAAATCTGAGGGAAAGAATATCATGACTGTCCGCTTGGACACAGAAGATATATCAGTAAAATCTTCGAGACGGGATTTTGTTACTGCTTATGATTTATCTGTACAAGAGTCTCTTATTGGCAAACTGGACGAAATCTTGCCGGGTACCGGCTTCTTATGCGAGGAATCAGATTTTTGTCGCAAAAGTAACAATGGATTCTATTTCATTATAGATCCTATTGATGGTACCGCTAACTTCATCAGAGGCATTAATTATAATTGTATCTCGGTTGCCCTAAAGTTTTATGAAAGCATAATATTAGGAATCGTTTATAACCCTCACACAGACGAGCTTTTTATGGCAGAAAAAGGAAAGGGGGCTTATTTAAATGGGGAAAATATTATGACCAGCAACCTTTCTCTTTGTGATGGTTTAGTAATATTCGGTACTTCAATTTATAACGACACTGTAACTCACGATACTTTTAGTTTGGCAGAAATTCTATATAAATCTTGTTTAGATATTCGACGTTTTGGTTCTGCCGCTCTTGATATATGTATGGTGGCATGTGGTAAAGCAGAGCTTTTTTACGAGTTATCGCTTTCAGTATGGGACTATGCAGCGGCTTCTTTAATACTTAACGAGGCAGGTGGCCGAATAACTACAATTAATGGCAACGATTTAAACTTTTCTCATGGTTCATCCGTTTTAGCTGGTGGAGTAGTAGCATATAACGACTTTCAGAAAATTAATCCTTTTACTAAGTAAGGTTATGTATTTACAATCTGGATGTTTAGCAATAATAAAAACCCCCTACTGTGCACGCCTTTTTATATAAACGTAGCAACCGTTATGAAATATAAATCAATTTACCGATAGGGGATGCTTTAGCCGTATTTAAAATAAGGAGCTGTTTACTATGATCATTCGCAACGATTTTGGGGAAATTGTTCAGCTGCTTGTTAATATAGAGGTCGAAGGCCGGACTGTTTATAATATGGCTCTATATTATGCAGATGGCCTTTTGATCGATACCGGGCCTTTGAGTCAACGTCAGGAATTAAAACCCTTCCTGGATAACCTGGAAGTAGATTTAGTAGTAAATACCCATCATCATGAAGATCATATTGGCAATAATCCTCTTTTTGAAGAACAAGGTATCCCGATATTGGCACATACGGCCGCAGTTCCGCTGATTAATGATACTTCACTATGGACGCCGCAATTATTGTATTATCAATGCTTTTTATTTGACCCGCCGCCCTCATCAAAGTGTCAGCCTGCAGGTGATTACATAGATGGACGCAAATATCGGTTCCATGTCATTCACACACCCGGGCATTCCATGGATCATATCTCTCTTTTTGAGGAACAAAATGGATGGCTTTTTACCGGTGATCTGTTCCGCTCGGTGAAGGTTACACATCTCAGAAAAAATGAAGACTATGATGTTACCATGGCTTCCCTGGAAAATTTAATGAACTATGATTTTAATACTATATTCTGCTCTGGCGGGAAAATATATGAAGCCGGCAGGGATAAGCTGCATGAAAAAATCGAATGGAGCAAAAACCTGCAGGCAACTGCATTGCAATTAAGTAAAGCAGGTTTGGATGATAACACTATTCGTGACCAGTTGCTCGGAGCGGAAAACTTAATGGGACAGTTCACCGAAGGTGATTATACCAAACTGAATATGATCAAAGCAGTACTAAATAGTGGATTTACAGCCGGGGAAAAAGAAGACTAACAAAGATGATTAGTATAAACCAGGCTTTTACCCTTGGTCCAGGTAAAGAAACAGCGGGGGCTTCAAACCCCCGATTTACCCTCAACATATAGTGGCCGTAACAGATCCTGCCTGGAATTGGATAGGTTATCTTATGTGCTTAGATATCGAAGGAATAGAAAAACAGCATCCCAGGGGTTTAGACTAAGACCTTTTCCCCTGGAGCAGACACGCAAAGCCGTCAACAAATCGGATATATGCTGTATTGATTGAGCATATGCATAGTGAAGAATAAGGGCAGTATCCCCCTATTAGAGATACTGCCCTTTAATTTTAGCAAGAAGCCACTTTTTCAGGCAATCTTTCTAATTTAGTAATTACAGTAACATCTAGTGCATCAAGAACCCTCTGTGCCTTTTCCACTGAGATTCCATGATACTCATTTTTTTCGTCCTTGGATATCTGCGCTAGTGAGACATTAAGTCTATTTGCCAACTCACTTTGAGAAATCCCTAATGCAATTCGTAATCCTATTAAGTACCGTCCTAATCCAACAAAATTTTCTAATGCTCCAAAATCAAACCGTTTAATCCTTTCATAATACTCCACTTCCTCCTTAAGTTGTTCATGAAATGCCATACTGGGCTCCATTGCCCTGTGTACTTCTTCTGCCGAAAGTCCCATTTCCTGTAAAGCTACTTTTTGTTTTGCCATAAATTCTAAATCGTCATTTAGTCTTTCAACCATTACCTTGTATTCGCTTTCGGTCCTAATCATTGAAACTACCCCCTTTCTTTCATGATTTAACTATCTTGATAATCCCCTTTGGTTCAAAAGTATGTCGTTCAATTCTAAACGCTGCAGGGAACTGAAGTTGGTTACCAAACCGGTCAACTATACCTGATGGTTGATTGAAATGTGGGTACAACTCAACTCGGTATTTGTGCCACATAGGAAGCTGTCTTTTAGTATAACCTTTATAAGGTCGTCTACTATTGGGATCCCATGTCCAAACTTTGTCAGGTTCCAAAAGGTTAAGTTTCCTTTGTAAACTGCCATTTGCTAATTCCTTTACATCGCATACGAAATAACCGTCAATGTCATTGGGGTGTAATTTGCGTTGCACAAAAGACCCGTTTATATAAATATTATTGATTCCGACAGCAAAGAGCTGTTTAACCATAATTTCCAGGTTATCTACAAGTTTTTCCCGCCAAGCTGTATCCCATTGCGGTTCATCATCCGGACCTAAAACAACAATAGAGTTTCTTATTTCATCAAAGGTCATTTCATAATCACCGGGATTTAACAAACCTTTATCATTAAACGAAAGAATCAATTTTATCCCCCCCAATATTGTAAGACGCCACCTTAACCTGTATGTTAATGTTAACATACAGGTTAACATTTTGTAAATCATATAATACTTAAGCTATATCGCTTTCCCGATTATCCTAAATTCCCCAAATTGCCCTAAACACAATTGTATTCCAGCCTTATTTTTGACAAAACCTATGCCTAATGGTTGAGGCTTTCAGCGTTAATCATTAGCACTTTCCAGTAATTATTTCCATCTATTATTTAATAATACTGAACATTTGGACGTTAACGCCCTATCTTTTATGATAACTAATACTGTTGGCCAAAATGTTATTAAGTTAAAATGTATGAATGGATTTAAAAGAAACACTGTTCCAGGTTAGTTGTTAGGAAGAATTTAGATATAATTTTGTAATAATGGTGGGCATTTTTATGGGCAGCGCATTTTCTGAATTTTCTGCTCTTGCTCACAAAAAATACAGGGGCTATAAACCCCCGCTAGTACTTTACTCTTATGGTGGGCGCGGAGGGTTTCGAACCCACGACTTCTACCGTGTGAAGGTAGCACTCTCCCGCTGAGTTACGCGCCCACATTTATTAACAGATTAATTATAACAGGTTTCACTGTTGCAGTGTATTATTCGGTCAGGAAGATATGAGGCAATGCTTCATCAATATTATTAATCGGTATGATTTCTACTCCGTCCCTGCGCAGGGGGTTGTTAACCAGGTTATCGGACGGGATAATAATTCTTCGTACTCCTGACCGGCAGGCCCCAATAGTTTTTTCATGCAGAGCACCGATAGGTTTAACCCGCCCCTGTATGGACAGTTCGCCAGTGATGGCAATGTCCTGATAAATAGGTATTTGCCTGATAGCACTGAGGATTACCAGATAAATGGCTGCCCCGGCAGAAGGGCCATCTACATTGGCTCCTCCGATTATATTGATATGAATGTCATAGTTTTTCAGGTTTTCTCCGGTTTCTTTGCGTAATACTGATGCAGCATTAAAGACCGAATCCCGCGCCATTGAACCGGCAGTATCATTAAAGCGAATAGTACCTTCTCCGGGTTTTTCAGCCGGAAAGGCAATCGCTTCTATTTCTATTAACCCGCCCTGATAACCCCAGGCCCCTAAACCAAATATTTTTCCTATGGCGGCTTTTTCTCCTACAGCAATTTTTAACGGCGGAGTAATACGGGCATGCAGAATAGCTTCACGCACATGGCTGCAGGTTACGGTTACCGGTATTTGTTGCTGCGGTTCGTTTAAAGCCAATGCATAAGCGTCTACTAATAGTTTATTAGCACTGCGGCCTTCGGTTATATATTGGCCAATTAGTTCTTCCACCCCTGGTTCAATGTTGATTTGCAGTTTGCCTGCCGATAGTTTTACTATTTCAGTTATCTGTTCGGGAGACAGGGGGTCAAAGAATATTTCCATGCAGCGGGAACGTAAGGCCGGACTTATTTCGGCCGGGCTGCGGGTGGTTGCACCAATAAGTACAAAATCAGCCGGAATACCCTGTTCAAATATCTGTTTAATGTAACGGGGAATGCGCTCGTCATGGGAGTCATAGTAGGAGGATTCAAAATAAACCCGTTTGTCCTCTAGTACTTTCAGCAGTTTGTTCTGCAGCAGCGGATCCATTTCCCCAATTTCATCGATAAACAGTATTCCCCCATGTGCTTCGGAAACCAGACCGGGTTTCGGTTCGGGAATACCATCTTCTGCTAATTCCTTGCGGGCCCCCTGATATATGGGGTCGTGTACTGATCCCAGTAAGGGATTGGTCGATTCACGCGGGTCCCAGCGCAGGGTAGTGCCATTTACTTCAATGAAGGGTGCATCTTCACGAAAAGGATTCTGCTCGCGTCCTTTTACCATTTCCAGTGCCAGGCGTGCACAGGTAGTTTTACCTACCCCAGGAGGGCCATATAGAATAATGTGCTGGGGGAAAGGCGTATTGAGTTTGGAAAGCAAAGATTTTTTAGCTGATAACTGACCAATTATTTCCTCCAATTTGGACGGTCTCAGTATTTCCAGCGCTGAGTAACTGAGGCTGGTGTTTTCCATCTTCTCCAGTTTGCCATATTTTTTAAGGGTTTGGGCATTTTCCGGACTGGGCTGGTTTTCTTTTAATACTTCCAGCTTGATATCACGCAGATAATCATTATATTTATCATTCATTTTCTGCTGGATGCGCTGGTGAATCTCTTCTTCTATTGCTTGCCGGGCCAGCAGTTCAGCTACTTTTTCTTCCATGCCCAGCAGCATGGCATCATAATCCTGTTCCGGTTCAATGCTCATAATCGTTGGATCCTGCTTTAGCAGTCTGTGTAAAGCCAGCAGCCGTTCTTCAATTTGTTCTGAACTCATCAGATCAATTGCGTCCAGCTGGCTGGCTTTTAATATTAGTCCCTGAGTGCCGTATAATCGGTCCAGGCTCTTATAAATTGATTCGATTCTCCAATGAAGCTGTGTTGTTTTATCTCGTTCCGGCCTTTTTGAGTTTTTGACCTCATATTGCACAATATATCCCCCTAAGTCTAATCTGCGGCTTTTACTATCACCACTATTTCAGCCTGAAGGAGAGGATAAACTTTAATTTTTACTTGGTATTCACCTAAATGTTTGATGGGTTCACCCAGGTCAATTTTCTTCTTATCAATATTTATCTTATGCTGTTCTTTCAAACTTTGAGCCACTTCTTTGGCAGTAACCGCACCAAACAGCTTGTCTCCTCCGCCAGTTTTAGCTTTAATATGGATAGTTTTCCCTTCCAACTGTTGCTGCAGTTGGAGTGCATCTGCTTTTTCCTTTTCTTTAAGTTTGCTCTGGCGCAGAGTCTGCTCTTCTACCTCCTTGATTCTGGTTTTGGTAGCTTCTTCTGCTAACCCTTTGGGAATGAGGAAATTACGCGCATAGCCATCGGAAACTTCCTTTATTTCCCCAACCTTGCCTTTTCCTTTTACTTCCTGCAAAAATATTACCTTCATCTATTAATCCTCCTTTTGCCTGTATGAGCCGATAATTTCAGCAATCATAGCAACTGTTCACCGCTAAAAAAGAATGTTGCTGATACCGGGATGCTGCGGGATGACTAATACGATGTTTTATCCACGCCAGTTGTCCAGGTGTTATTCCTGATTATAAGGTTTCTTTTTTAGACGGTTACTTTGATGCTTTTGGCTCGATTATTCAGCCATTTCAGGGTGAAAAATATTGTAATTGCTGTCTGAATATACCTGTTTGCGCTTACTTTTGCAGATATTTTTGTAAATCTGAGAGATCCCCATACCATTGCTCTACTTTATGGGATTCATTAATTTTCAGGGTTAATTTGGCTTTGATGGTAGCATCAATCAGCTGAAAGCTTACTCCTACCCGACGACCAAGTATGTAAGCTACAATAATGATGGCTGCCAATGCATCAGCTACAGCATCATTTCCCGTTTTGAGCAGTGCCTTAAACAACCCGCCTACCGAGTCTACCAGTTCGGCCTTTAACCATTCTATGGTTTTTAGATTCTTAGCCACATCTATTTCCCGACCTCGTCCTGCCAAAGAACCCACCCCCTTGTTTTTAAGGTTTCTTCGTAAAGGGATTATTTTCCTTCCCGGTTGTCCTCCAGTATGAATTAAGTAAAGCATTTGCTATCCCCGACACGATTTGCTGGCGAGATATAATTGAAAGTTTATTCGCGGATCGGCGAAGATGCCAGGGATGATGTAAAAAATGAAGCCCCCGCAGGGGCTTGCAAATTTATATTATTCGGATGTGTAGGGCAGCAGGGCCATAACCCTTGCCCGTTTAATTGCTGAGGTCAGCTGTCTCTGATGATGAGCACAGTTTCCGGTAATACGACGAGGCAGTATTTTGCCTCTCTCGGTAACATATCTTCTCAGCTTCGGTATCTCCTTATAATTGATACTTTCTACTTTATCAGCACAGAAGTTACATTGGCGTCTTTTTTTACGCCTTTCCTTCTTGATCAATTTCAGTTCCTCCTTTTCTAAAAGGGTACCTCCTCGTTATTGTCTTCGTTGCTGTCAACAAAGTCAACCTTGTCGAGATCGGTTTCACGACCTAAATTATCCCATGCATCTCCCGGGTCATTACTCCTGGCTGAACCCGTTTCCCGACCGGCACCTGCATTTCCACCTTTATCCAAAAAGCGCACATCGTCGGCAACTACTTCAACTGCTTTACGCTTTTGACCATCTTGTCCCTCATACGAGCGGATTTGTAAACGGCCTTCCACAGCAGCCAATCTGCCCTTGCCCAGATAGTTGGCACAGTTTTCTGCCAGACCACGCCAGGCAACTATATCAATGAAATCGGTTTCATCCCGATTAAATTTACGATTAATTGCCAGCGTAAATTTAGCTACCGCCACTCCATTGGGCGTATACCGCAGTTCCGGATCTTTTGTCAGGCGACCAATTAAGATAACTCTGTTCAACAAGGCTTAACCCCCCCTTATAAACCTTTAGTCCTCATCTTGACGAACAATCATATGGCGCAGAAAACGGTCGGATATTTTAATAACCCGGTCCAGTTCCTGAACTGTAGCCGGAATACCCTTGAAGTTCCATAAATAGTAAACGCCTTCCGTATAGTCTTCGATGCTATAGGCAAGGCGTTTCTTACCCCAGCCATTGACTTCCTCCACAAACTCGCCACCGAAATCTGCTATGATTTTCTGCAGTCTTTCTTTGGTTTCAGCAACGGTTTCCTCTTCCAGGTCTGGCTTAAGGATAAACATTATTTCATAATCGCGCACAGTTACACCTCCTCCCTATGGACTAACCCAAAAAGGGCCGGCTCCGCCCAAAGTCGGAGCAGGGATACACTTGATTATAACCTGATCAGGTACAAGTAATCAAGGTTTATGCTAAAGTATTCCTTTTATCAACAAACTTTTTAACTCTGAGAGCGGTTTTTCTATGATGTACGTTTCATTAAAAAGTGCCTTGAGAACTGCTGACTCCTGTTTAGTATTATTTTTAATGCTGATTATACAGAATTGTTGATTCTCCGGCATACCGCGAACGGTAACCAGATCCCCCGGACTAAACTGCAACGGTTTTACCAGTTTAAGATACATAGCTAATCCCACCTTTTTGAAGGTTGGCTTTTTTCCATATTATGTTGCATCCAGCCCAGATGTGATTTAATGCTGGTCTTTTTCCACTTTTACCAGACGGCGTTCAAATTCCATACGGGGTAACATAACCAGACGTTTGCATCCCTGGCATTTGATTTTTATGTCAGCCCCCATACGAACAACCTGCCATAAATAGCTGCCGCAGGGATGCTGCTTTTTCATACGGACTATATCTCCCAATTCAAATTGTTTTCTTTCCACTTTTCTCCCTACCTGCTATAATTTTATGCTTTAACCTTAATAGCCGGCTTCCCCGGTTCGGTAACCTCTCCAACCAATATCACCGGTATACCGTTTTCCGTCCAGGCATTTTTCAATTGGTCAGCCCGGGTTGGATCAACAGCTACCAGAAGTCCCCCGGCTGTTTCCGGGGAGCACAACAGGTCTCTGATTACCGGATTCAAATCCTTTGCAAACTGAATTCTGTCACCCAGGTAATCCCGATTGGTATATGCGCCACCTGGAATCAGTCCCATACTGGCATATTCCAAAACATCCGTCATAAACTTTATTTCCTGGCTGAATACCTGTACACTGACCTCACTGGCAGAGGCCATTTCATACAGATGTCCCAATAACCCAAAGCCGGTAACATCAGTGGCGGCATGTACGCCAACTTCAACCATAATCTGAGCTGCTTTCCGGTTTAAGGTTGTCATCCAGGTTGTTGCTTCGTCATAGGCCTCAGCGCTTGCCATTTCAGCTTTGATAGTGGTAGCAATTATTCCGTTGCCCAAGGGTTTGCTTAAATAGAGCAAATCGCCGGGCTGGGCCCCTTTATTGGCGGTTATTTTATCCGGATGTACCAATCCGGTTAATGCCAGACCGTATTTAGGTTCCAGGTCGTCAACTGTATGTCCGCCTGCCAGCAAAGCCCCTGCTTCCACAATTTTACTAAGGCCTCCGGCCAGTATCTGTTTCAATATCTGCAGATCTTCACATTGGGGAAAAGCAACAATGTTCATGGCCAGCAAAGGAACTCCTCCCATGGCATAAACATCATTTATGGCATTTACCGCTGCTATCTGTCCGAAAACAAATGGATCATCCACCATGGGAGTAAAGAAATCCAGGGTCTGAATAATGGCTGTATCCTGGTTTAAACGATACACACCGGCATCATCCCTGTTTTCGGTACCCACCAGCAAATCAGGGTGGGTGGGAAATTGAAAATCTTTTAAAATTTCTTCCAGGGCCCCCGGGCCCATTTTAGCTGCTCAACCGGCAGCACGGACCATTTGTGTCAGGCGAATCTGTTCCAATCTTCCCACCCCCCTGTTTATTCTTTAGAATGAAAATTCCTGCAGAAAAGCCCGATAAGCTTTATAGCTCATATATAAATCTGCTTTGCTGGTTACTTCAAAAGGTGAGTGCATTCCCAGTACCGCCGGGCCACAATCCACAACTTCCATACCATATCGGGCCAGGTACTGGGCAACGGTTCCACCGCCCCCTATATCAATCTTGCCCAGTTCGCCTACCTGCCAGATAACTTCATGCCGGGCAAATAGTTGGCGTAACCTGGCTAAATATTCGGGATTGGCATCATTGGAGTCATATTTACCCCGGGAACCCGTGTATTTGGTTAATACTACCCCGTGGGACAGAAAACTGTTATTCATTTTTTCAAATACTTCCGGATAATTGGGGTCTATGGCAGCATTAACATCAGCAGATAAAGCCGAACTGTTGGCCAGACACTGGCGAACCTTATAATAGTCAGCTTGTCCGAAACCATGCATCAAATCAGTAATCAGGTTTTCCAACAGTAACGATTGCAAGCCAGTGTTACCCGTGCTGCCTATTTCCTCTTTGTCAGCAAAAAAGCACATGGCCGTGCGTTTAACTGAGCCTGTCTGTAAAATGGCCTGCAGAGAAGTAAAGGCACATACCCGGTCATCCTGTCCATATGCACCGGTCATGCTGCGATCCAGACCGACATCTCTGGCAGGGAGTGCGGGAACCAATTCCAACTCAGCACTGGTAAAATCATCTTCATCAATGTCGTATTTTTCCTGCAACAGTTTAAGCACATATTCTTTAACCGGATTTTTGGCATCCTGGTCATCTTCCGGTCGGCTGCCTGTCAAAGCATTCATATTTTCACCTTTGATTGCCTCGGACATCTTTTTCTCCATTTGATCTTTGGCCAGGTGGGGCAGCAAGTCAGCAATGGTAAATACCGGATCGTCAGGGTTCTCTCCTATGGTAATCTTAATAGTTGTCCCATCCGGTTTTATAAAAATACCATGTAAAGCCAGCGGTATAGCCAGCCATTGATATTTTTTTATACCGCCATAATAGTGAGTTTTAAGAAAAGCCAGTTCATCGCTTTCAAACAGCGGACGGGGCTTCAGGTCCAGACGCGGGGCATCAATATGAGAAACTACCATATTTATCCCCTGTTCCAAAGGGTCCGTACCGACAATTATCAGGGCACCTATTTTACCTTTTTGTTCGATAAATAATTTTTGTCCCGGCTGAATCGGCTGGGAACTATCCCAACGAATGAAGCCATTTTTCATTGCTATATCACCTATATAGTTGATGGTTTCCCGTACGGTTTTTGACCTGTTTAAAAAATCAACATATTGATTACCCAGATTATAGGCCGCTGTGGTTTCTTCTTCATTCATGCGTATCCATGCGTTATTATTCTTTGCCTGATTATTTTCCTTCATAAAAATCAGCCTCCTTTATAGTAAATAGATTCCCGATATATTTCTTTATCTATGCACGCAGGCCAAACAGGGTTTTTCCCCAATTAAATACTTCCAATAACCCGGAAGCCAGAATAGAGTTATCAATGTAGCCGGTTAAAATAAGGGCAAATTCAGTTCCATTATCAGCAGCCGTGTAAATAAGCGGATATAAAAATCCCAATATCAATACCAGAATTAGAATATTTCGGCCTGCCGCTACCAGACTTCCCAGTATCGCATTCAAGCTGCCAAATCCCCCGGTAGAGATCAGGTTATCCAAAGTACCTATAAGCAGTTTTAACAGCTTGTTGCCCGTGAATAAAATTAGTAAAAATGTTATTATAGCTAATAAGCGATGCGCAAAAAATTTAGCAGGTGTAACCAATACCCCGTCTAAAGTTGACCAACCGCCTCCCACCGGCATGGTGGTATCAAAGAACGGTAAGTTATGTATAAAAAACTGTTCCAGAGCCGTTCTGACCGCCAAAGTATCTTCCAATAACTGACTAACATCACCGGTAAATATAATTGCAAGTAACAATGCCGTGAGCAGAGCTACGAATTCACCCAATACGATTACCAACCCATGACGCATACCAGATATAATACTGAAAATAATTATTGCTGCAATAACAATATCCAGTCCATTAAATGGCATAACCTCACCCTTTTAATTGATATTTTAAATAAAATTATATCATATCAATAAGTATCGATTAATATAAATCCGGATTGCATAGACCTATGTTTAAAGAAAGGTTTTAATGCTTAATCCTATCGTCACATTCCGCTTGTATTTGATATGTTTTTAGTGTATATGGATAATAGAGTTATATTGTATTCATATTTTTAAAAAGAGGTGCACAGGTGTCTGAATTTGAACAATTGGCTAATATTGCTACAGTAACAACTTATATAAAGGACTTCGGTATAATGGCACCGGTAGTTGCCTTTGGCCTGTTTGTTGTGCAAGCTGCCCTGCCGGTTTTCCCTTATGTTATTTTAGCCGCCGCCGGAGGAATTCTTTTTGGTTTTAAAATAGGCTTTTTCCTCTCCTGGTCGGGAGCCTTGTTTGGCGCCTGTCTGGCTTATTGGATTTGCAGAAAATTAGGATTTGAATGGGCTCAGCAGAAATTAAATAAGTGGTTTGGCTATGATGTGGAACGCACTAATGCCGGTATTGCCTTTTGGACTATCGTTATTGCCCGGGTCATTCCGGTAGTACCTACTCCCTTAATTAATGTAGCTGCAGCAGTAGGCGGAGTTTCTTTCTGGAATTTCTTTTTTTCATCAGCAATCGGCAAAATTCCTTCCGCGGTATTATATACCGGGTTAGGCCTGGCCTTGTTTAAAACCCAGGACATAAAACTGGCTCTAATAATCATAGGTGTAATATTAACCCTGGTAGCCCTTGGACGTTATTATGCCAAAGATTTCCTGTCCGGTCGTTCGGGGGTATAATTATATTTAGGTTATTAATGATAATCGAGAGGCGATATTTTGCCTTGACTGACAGATAACTTCTGGAACAAATAATAGGCAAGTTGGATAATCTGGAAACCGGACAGGTAAGTCTTATTGACGGGCAAAAGATCCTCGCAGACCGACAGGAAAAACTTGAAATAAGACAGGAATGGCTTGAAGCAGGACAAAAGAAACTTCAGAAAGATGTTTCTCTGATAAAGCGGTTACTTTTTTAGTAATGCCATATAACTCTGATTGGAGGGATATATTATTATTATTTCACATGTAAGATTGAGAAATTGGCGAAATTTTAGGGAAGTAAATGTAGACCTGGCTCAACGAGTAATTGTAGTTGGTCCTAATGCGTCAGGAAAATCAAATTTTTTAGACGTTTTTAGATTTATTCATGATGTTGCAAAGCAAGAGGGTGGCGGTTTACAGAAGGCTATTTCTCAACGCGGAGGCGTTTCTAAAATCCGCTGTCTTGCAGCACGCAACCTGCCTGAGATTAAAATTGAAATTCATTTATCGGAATCAATTGATAGTGAGCCTAAATGGAAATATATATTGGAAATTGTACAGCAATCCAGGGGACATCGAAGAGCGCGGGTTAATAAAGAAGAAGTCTATTTAAACGGAAAACAGATACTGAAAAGACCCGATGCTAATGATAAAAAAGATGACTTACGTCTTACACAAACCCATTTAGAACAGATTAATGCGAATGCAGCTTTTCGGGAAATTGCTGATTTTTTTGATTCAATTTCTTATCTCCATTTGGTGCCGCAATTACTTAGGAATCCAGAGTCTTTCCCTGGGCCTGCTATTCCAGAGGATCCTTATGGTCGTAGCTTTTTAGAGAAGGTTGCTAGAACAAGTGAGAATACTCGTAAAACGAGACTTAAAAAAATTGAATCTGCGTTAAGGATAGCAGTACCACAACTCCAACAACTCACAGATACAAAAGACGAAGCAGGGGTTCCGCATCTCGAGGCAGTTTATAGTCATTGGAGGCCTCGTGCCGGCAAACAACAAGAGGATCAATTTTCTGACGGTACATTACGACTTATTGGACTATTATGGTCTTTACTCGAAAGCGACTCTTTGTTGTTATTAGAAGAACCGGAGCTTTCATTAAACGGTAGTATAGTTTCGCAACTGCCATCTGTATTTAGCAAAGTTAGAAGTAGAAAGAAACGTCAGTTAATACTAAGTACGCATAGTGTGGACCTATTATCCGATAAAGGAATTGGAGGCGAAGAAATACTATTATTAACTCCAAGTTCTGAAGGTACTACAGTTACTGTCTCTTCCTCAATAGAGGAGGTAAGGCTGTTATTGGAAAATGGCGTAAGTCCTGCTGATGCTATTTTATCCCGAATACATCCAAATAACATCGAAGAACTGAGTCTGTTTTAATGAGTATTAAAAAAAAACAAATCATAAATATTAATATAATATTTGAAGATATTTTAAGTGAAGCTGTAATTAGGAAAATAATAGCTCAATCGGGTTGTTCCTTTCAGATTGCTGGTTCTATTAATGGACGCGGAAATGGTTTTATAAAAAGAAATATCAATGGCTTTAATAAGGCGGCCCAAGGCATGCCCTATTTTGTATTAACCGACTGTGACAGATATAACTGCGCAATAGCTCTTATTAAAGATTATCTACCCGATAAGATTCATCCGAATATGCTATTTAGAGTCGCTGTAAATGAGGTGGAGTCTTGGTTGTTAGCAGATCGAGAGGGGTTAGCAGAATATCTGGGTATAAACATTAATCTTATACCTATTGATGTCGAAAGCTTGTCAGATCCAAAACAGTCTTTAATAAATTTGGCAAACAAATCACGAAAAAAGGATCTACGAATAGGTATTGTTCCAAGAAGTAACAGCACGGCTGTTCAAGGGCCTAATTATAACGATTGTTTGATCCCTTTTGTTAAATATTCCTGGAGTTTAGAAAATGCATGCAAGAATTCTGAGAGCTTATTAAGAGCATTGAATTCATTATTGCGCTTCAATAACCAGATTGATTAAAAATACTGAATTAGCATCTATACAATATCAAGCATTTATATTGAGATTTTACCCATTAAGGCCCTTTGGTGTAACTATTCGTATAAAATGGCAATCATCCTGCAAAAATTCCATTACATATAATTGGCTTTTTTGATACTGATCCAGCGGGATAGCAAGGTTAATGTGTGCGGGATACGCAACAGCGGAGTTTATAAAAAGTTGATAGGTGGTCAATTTTCAAGAGAGTATGTGGTTAAGGCTAATGCCATAAATGCGGAAGGGAAACCGAATAACGATTGGGTACGTGCCCGGTTGAGAGTTGGTGTTGCTCAGGGCGGAGTCCTGGTGCAGAATAACCATGCATCCCAACCAGGACATAAAAACAACCTGTTGCCGATAAAAATGGCAGCAGGTTGTTGTATCTCCTTTAAATCCCCAATATATATGGCGGAGGCGTGTGCGAATCGAACACACCAGCGGCAGGATCACTACCGCACGACTGGATTTGAAGTCCAGGCGGCCCACCAGGACCGATCCGCCTCCTCATCTTGCGCTTTGCGTATATGAGTATATATCCCCAAAGTCTCCTTGTCAATCTATCCCGGCCTAAAGGTAAACATTGCTCTTATTTCTCAATACTGGGAGAGACTATTACCGAATCAATTTCATAACCGTGTTTTTTTATATCCTCAACTATGGCCTCGCAATCAAGGGTTTCCACTCTTAAAATGGCTTTGTATTTATCTTTCTTTTCATCATAGTAAACTACGGTATTTAGCAGACTAATGCCTTTGCTGGAAATAATTCCAATCAGATCAACCAGGGTTCCCGGCCGGTCCATTATATAAACATCTATACGACTATGAGGTTTTTTCACGCCCAGTATGTCTATAAATGCATCAAATATATCGGTTTCAGTTACTATTCCCACCAGTTTCCCATCGTCAACCACCGGCAAGCCACTGATGACATTATGACGCATAATGCGGGCCGCAGTTTCGATATAACTGTCTGAGGAAATAGTCAGTACTTCCTGTTTTTTTGGCAATATGTCCTTTATTTTGGTTTTTGCCAGGAGGTAGTTTAATTCATGAATGCTCAGCGATGTTGCGGAAGACGGCGCTGCCCGGTTTAAGTCAGTCAGGGTTACTATTCCCACCAATTTATCCTTTTCCATTACCGGCAGCCGACGAATTTTGTTTTCTTTCATAATACGAAAGGCTTCCGTCAGACTGCTGTCCATTTGCACGACCATAACATTTGTGCTCATACGATCTTTTACCTTCATGGTTAAAACCCCCTTTGTCAGTGTATCCTTTATCCGCCAAGATAAGCGTTTTTCACATCTTCACTGTGCATCAGTTCTCTGGCATTGCCCTGCAGGACTATTTCTCCCGTTTCTATTACATAAGCATAGTCGGCAATTGACAATGCCATATTGGCATTTTGCTCAACCAGCAAAATAGTGGTCCCTCGGCTATTTATATCCTTGATAATTTCAAATATTTCCTTGACCAGCAGCGGGGCCAAACCCATCGAAGGCTCGTCCATGAGTAACAGCTCCGGTCTGGCCATCAGGGCTCGTCCGATAGCCAGCATTTGTTGCTCTCCTCCACTCAAGGTTCCTGCCATTTGCCGGCTTCTTTCCTTTAGTCGGGGAAAGCGTGTAAATACAGTTTCCATATCATTATTTATTTCCGATTTTTTCTTGCGCAGATAAGCTCCCATTTCCAGGTTTTCCTGTACGCTCATGGAGGCAAATACCCTTCTTCCTTCCGGCACCTGGGAAATACCCAGTCCCACAATTTTTTCAGGTGGAACTTTAGTAATTTCTTCACCTTTAAAATACAGGCTGCCGGATCTGGGTCGTAGTAGTCCGGATATTGTTTTTAAGGTGGTTGTCTTGCCTGCACCGTTAGCTCCAATCAAAGTAACTATAGAGCCCTGTTCAACATTAATGGATAACTTCTTTAAGGCATGTATGGCCCCATAGTATACATCTATATCTTTTACTTCGAGCATTTTTTATTCAACCTCCTCTCCCAGGTACGCTTCTATTACCCTCTTGTTACTGCGAATTTCCTGCGGGGTACCTTCGGCTATTATCTGGCCATAGTCCAATACATACAGCCGTTCACAAACCCCCATAACCAGCGACATATCATGCTCAATAAGTAAAATGGTTAAGTTAAATTTGTCTCTGATGAGCCGAATTAACTCCATTAGTTCCTGGGTTTCCTGCGGATTCATTCCGGCTGCCGGTTCATCCAGTATTAACAGCTGGGGACTGGTAGCCAGGGCCCGCACAATTTCCAAACGCCGTTGCTCTCCGTATGGCAGGTTTTTAGCCAGTTCGTCCTTTTTCTTATCCAATCTAAAAATTTCCAGATATTTCATGGTCTCCTGCTCTAACTGGTCTTCTCCTTTGAAAAACCGGGGGGTTCTTAAAATTGCACTTAGGAGGCCATAGGGCACATCTTTATGAGCTGCTATTTTAACATTGTCCAGAACAGTAAGATCATTAAACAGGCGGATATTTTGAAAGGTTCTGGCTACCCCCTGTTCACATATGGTATAGGGTGCCAAACCAACCAGATCACGACCTTTAAATATAATGCTGCCCTGGTCAGGTTTATATACTCCGGTAATCAGATTGAAAACGGTGGTCTTGCCTGCACCATTGGGACCTATTAATCCCACCAGTTCATCCTGTTCCATGTGGAAATTAAAGTCCAATACAGCGCTGAGACCACCAAATGATTTATATAAATTGCTTATTTTCATCAGACTCATTTTCTTCCACTCCAAATCCTGCCAAAAGTCTTTAGGCTCAGTTCTTTGTTGCCCATTAATCCCTGGGGACGATAAATCATAACGATGATTAATATCAGGGCGTATAAAACCATTCTGATTGCCGGAAATGATTGCAGTGCTGCCGTTAAAGCAGTTATAAATATGGCAGCTATTATAGCCCCGGTTGTGCTGCCCAGTCCTCCTAAAACTACCATTACCAGTATGTCAAAAGACTTCAGGAAGTTGAAGGTTTCCGGTTTAATAATATAGAAGTAATGTGCATACATAGCACCAGCCAGTCCGGCAAACATCGCCCCGATAACAAAGGCCAGTACTTTGTATTTGGTAGTATTAATCCCCATCAGTTCTGAAGCTATTTCATCTTCGCGGATTGATATTATGGCTCGGCCATAACTGGAATTAATCAGATTAACTACTACCAGAATAGTTAATACGGTAGCTCCAAACAGCCACGGCCAAGTGGTCAGCTTGGTAATCCCCAATATTCCGGCCGGTCCGTTAACATAATCAATGTTTTGCAGGGTTACGCGGATTATTTCACCAAAAGCCAGCGTAGCAATAGCCAGATAATCACCTTTTAGTCTTAATGTAGGTACGCCAATAATAAATCCGGCTAATCCAGCGGCTATGCAGGCCATCAACAGACCTGCTATAAAAGGGTAATCCCACATATTTGTTACTATTACTGATGCATAAGCACCCACTGCCATAAAACCCGCATGTCCCAGTGATAGCTGCCCGGTAAAACCATTAATTAAGCTCAAGCTCACTGCGAGAATAACATTGATACACATAGAGGTAAGGTTAATTTGATAATACTGATTCAGCAAGCCCGCAGTGATAAGGTATTGCACCAGTGAAAATAATGCGGTCAGTACAATCACTTCTGTAGCAAATTTTATCAATTTCTTGTTTTTCTGCATATTTATCACCTACACTTTTTCGCCGGTATCTTTGCCAAAAATACCGCTGGGCTTAATTAGAAGAATCAGAATTAATACACCAAATGCAACTGCATCACGATAAAGGCTGTTGCCGTAACCACTGACCATGGTTTCCAGCAGCCCCATTACAAATCCCCCCACCATAGCACCGGGGATTATACCAATTCCACCCAGTACCGCTGCCACAAATGCTTTTAGTCCCGGAATAATTCCCATCAGCGGATTTACCGTATTATAATAAACACCTACCATTACGCCTGCCGCGGCCGCTAATGCCGAGCCGATAGCAAAGGTAATGGAAATGGTTTTGTCAACGCTAATACCCATGAGAACTGCCGCTTCCTGATCCAGCGATACAGCCCGCATGGCTTTTCCGGTTTTGGTCCATTTAATGATATATTGTAAAATCAACATAAGAACAACTGCGGAAACAAAAACAAAGAGGTCTTTATTTAAAATAGAAAGTCCGGCAATATCATAAGCCTTTATAGGAAAGGCTGAATCGGGAAAGACCTTCTGTGAAGGTCCGATTAAAAAGATAGTTACATATTCCAGAAACAGAGATACTCCAATAGCGGTAATAAGTGCAGCAATACGAGTCGCGTTACGCAAAGGCCGATAAGCTATTTTTTCAATTAGAACGCCCAGAATCGCACAGGTTAACATGGCTACTAACATAGCGATCAGAATGTTGGTTCCGAACAGAGTTAGCGAAAAATAACCCACAAACGCACCTACCATCATGATGTCGCCGTGAGCAAAATTTATTAGTTTTATAATGCCATAGACCATAGTATAACCAAGCGCAATTAATGCATAAATTGCACCCAGGGATAATCCATTGACGATTTGTTGTATAAGTTCCAGCAATGTTGCCACATCCCCCTAATGTTTAAAGAGGAAAGAGAGGGGGGTTCCCTCCCTTTCCATGAAACAGTTACTATGGTTGAATACGGGTATTCATAACTTGTTTGCCATCTTTGAATTCGATTATAACCCCGGCTTTAACCGGATTATGTTGTTCATCAATACTCATTTTACCGGTAATACCTTCAAAGTCCTTTATATTAGCCAGGGCAGCAGCCAGTTTGCCCGGATCAGCTTCTCCGGCATCTTTCAGTCCCTGTGCCATAATTTGAACCGCATCATAACCTAACGCCGCAAATGCATCCGGATCTTTCTTGTATTTGGCTTTGTATGCTTCAACAAATTTTACTATTTTAGGATCCTTGTCCTGGGAAGAATAATGGTTGGTAAAGAAAGTATTGTTTAATGCCTGGTTACCGGCAACACTTACCATATCCGGAGAATCCCAGCCGTCACCGCCGCCCATAGGCGCAGTAATTCCCAGTTCACGAGCCTGTTTAATCAGTGGAGCAACTTCCTGGTAATAACCGGGTACATAAATAAAATCAGGATTTAAGCCTTTAATTTTGGTCAATGCGGCTCTAAAGTCACGATCATCTTTAACAAATCCTTCTTTAGCTACAATGGTTCCGCCTTTTTCTTTAAAGGTTTTTTCAAAGTATTCAGCCAGCCCTTTGGCATAATCACTGGAGTTATCGCCATAGATAACTGCTTTTTTGGCCTTCAGATTATCAGCAGCAAATTGAGCCATCAGAGTTCCCTGAAACGGGTCGATAAAGCAAACCCGGAAAATATATTCTCTGGTGGCACCGGTTTTATCATCAACGGTTACATTGGATGCAGTTGCAGCAGGAGCAATCAGAGGAATCTTGTTTTCCATCATAACCGGAGTACTGCCGGCTACATCTCCGCTGGTAAGCGGTCCGATTTGTGCCACGATGTTCTGGCCTACCAGGGCTGCACTGACACTCATGGCTTCATCAGCAACCGACTTGCAATCTCTTTCAATAGGATTAATCTTCATGTCCAGTACGCCACCGGCAGCATTGATTTCTTCAATTGCCAATATGGCTCCATCTCTGGCGTTACTTCCATAGCTGGCCACGCCACCTGACAACTCAACATTTACTCCCACATTAATCATTCCGGCCTTATCTCCAGCCTTGTCACCGGTATCCTGAGCCCCTCCGCCGCAACCGGCTACAATGCTGAACATAAACAGCATAAGTACCAGCATCGCTACCTTTCTACTCGTCCTCATCCATCTTATCCTCCTTTTTTGTTTTCTAAACCTTCACAACCGTTAGCCGGTTACGAAAATTTAATTACGCTCCCACAAAAGTTAAAAATTATTCCTTCTGGCAGAGTTAATAGAAATGCTTCGCTCTCGAAATATTGTACTACTTTACTGCCATTTGAGCACCCCCGACCTTAAATGTTTTTTATTATCACTTTTTGTCTAAGGCTGCTTTAATTTGTCTAAAAACACTTGTCCTTCTATTCTTTCCCCGAAGGCTAATTACCTGCTAATCAGTTCTTAATTCTTATATCTCCTACCCGACGGGTGAAACGCACCTTATCGTAATATTCTATCAAAGGTACCGTATATTTACGAGAGGTGTTAAACAAGTCTCTGGTTGTAGCCAGACTTAATTCTTTTTCCCGGCTAAAATATTCTGTCAGCAAAGATTTACCGGTTTCAATTGCCTGGGCCGTAAAATAAATGTCGCCGCTTGATTTAACTATTTCACCGCTAGTTAAAAGATAGGAAAGTATTTCTGTAAAGAGGGTTTCATCTACCCCTATTCGGTCCCGTATTTCTTCTACGCCCGGAGGAGAAAATAAGTTCCCGTTCATCTCTTCCATAATCCGGAGGATGATTTGCTGTTCTTTTTCTCCGGGAGAGGATTCATGTGTACTCAGTGCTACCAGGTTATTACGATTAACCAGCAGCTCTTTATTCTCCAGAACACTTAGTATGGCATTAAAAATTTTGCTATTTAGATGAGGAAATAATCGACTGCGCAAATCTTCTTTTGAGTAACCGCTTCGCAATGGATAGCGCTGATGATAAGCTTTTAGCGTATCCTCAAGATTCTGATAAATAGCATTTATTCCGCGGGCACTGATATATTCTCCGGTTTGCAATTTCAGTATTTTTTCATCTTCCTGCAGCTGATCCAATTCGCTGCCAACTTGTTCCCCGGTTGCCCCGGTAGCTTTGATTAATCCGTTTAGAGAAACAACCTGCTGGGGATGAGCTTCCATTTCCTGCAACACTATATCGTATAAACTACCTTCTTCTTTAGTAGCTAATTGCTCCAGAATGTCTTCACGAAAACGCTTTTGCCTGGGCGCATTAGCATCAATTACCGTACCGCCGCCAATAGTTGTTACCGGTGAGTAATAGCGAATTACAAAAGGATCTCCTTTATAACCTACAATAGGTTTTTCCAAAATTATTTGAGCGTAAGTTTCTTCGCCGGGGAGCAGTTCATCCCTATCCAACAAGGCCACGCGGCCCATAGCTTCTTCCGTTCCCAGATGAAAACGGATACGATTCCAGTTTTTTAATTGCCGGACCGACGATTTTAATAGCCGCAAACGACAATCAACCCGATAAGAGGGAAGCAGAAACCCGCTGGTAGCTAATAAATCCCCACGATTTATTTCCGCAACATCAATCCCCTGTAAATTAACGGCTACTCGCTGGCCTGCATAGGCCGTATTTACTTTATCACCGTGAACCTGCAGAGTTCGGACTTTAACCGGTTTTTGTGCCGGCATTAACTCCAGGGTTTCGCCTACATTTATTTGTCCGGACCACAGGGTTCCGGTTACCACCGTACCAAAACCGGAGATAGTAAATACCCGGTCAATCGGTAGCCGGGCATGTCCAAAGGCTGGTTTCTCCTGGACCTCCGCTGCCAATCTTTCCAGTTCTTCCAGTAATTGAGGAAGCCCTTCACCCGATACTGCTGACAGCGGAATAATGGCAGCATCATTTAAAATGCTGCCTTTTAAGTATTGCTGTATTTCATCTTCGACCAGCATTAGCCATTCTTCATCGACCAAATCTTTTTTAGTTAATGCTACTACTCCTTTTTTAACCCCCAGCAGTTCTATAATATCCATATGTTCACGCGTCTGTGGCATTATTCCTTCGTCAGCAGCAATGGTTAATATTACTATATCTATACCAAAGGCCCCTGCCAGCATATGGCGAATAAAGCGTTCATGCCCTGGCATATCAACAATAGCCGCTTTTTGTCCGTTGGGCAGCATAAAGGGGGCAAATCCCAGTTCAATTGAAATACCGCGTTGTTTCTCCTCTTTTAAGCGGTCAGTTTCAATGCCGGTAAGCGCTTTTACCAGAGTAGTCTTGCCATGGTCGATATGCCCTGCTGTACCTATGATAAGTCTTTTCAAGCTTTTGCCCCTTTCCTGGTTTTATAGCACCTGCTGAATTAACCGAATGATTTGTTCGTCTTCACCATCCTGAAGGGTTCTGACGCTGATCAGCATTTTATCTTCCTGCCGGCGTGTAAGCAGAGCAGGTCTGGTTAATCGCAACCTTGCAGCTGTCTGTTCCAGAGTTATTCCCTGAAATTTGATGGCTACTCCCCATCCAGGTATACGATAAGTAGGGTAAGCACCTCCCCCTACCATATCCTCAAGTTCCTGGATTTCAATGGATTCAACATTTGCATGATCTCCTAACTGGTCATAGGCCAGCTTATATAGCTTTTGTGCCTTATAAAATAATTCCTGTGTTGGCTGGCATAACATCCTTAACACCGGAATGTTGATTGCCGGGTGCCCGCTCAAGTATTCCAACAGGGTGCCTTCCAGAGCAGCAATAGTCAGTTTGTCCACCCGTAATGCCCGAGTCAGCTGGTTTTTCTTCATAGCTTCTATTACGGTCGTTTTTCCTAAAATTATTCCCGCCTGCGGTCCCCCCAGCAGCTTGTCCCCGCTAAAGGTTATAATATCCGCTCCGCTTTTGACACACTCCTGTACGGTAGGTTCCTCTTTTAAGCCCCATTGCCCCATGGGATATAGAATTCCACTGCCTAAATCCTGCATAACCGGCAGGGAATACTTGTTTCCCAACTCGACTAATTCTGGTAAAGCGACCTCCTCAGTAAAGCCTTCTATTTTATAGTTGGAAGTATGGGCCGCAAAAAGCAGCGCCGTATTTTCATTAATGGCCTGTTCGTAATCGCTCCTGTAAGTCTTATTGGTTGTGCCTACTTCTTTTAAAATGGCACCGCTAAGTTTCATTACTTCAGGAATCCTGAAGGCTCCTCCGATTTCCACCAGTTGTCCCCGTGATACAATCGCCTCTCTGCCGGCAGACAAAGTATTTAGACCCAGCATTACTGCAGCAGCATTATTATTTACTATCAGAGCAGCTTCTGCGCCGGTGATTTCTTTTAAAAGTTGTTCCACATGTATATATCGGGAACCGCGTTCTCCAGTTGTCAAATCCATTTCCAGGTTGTTATAATGAGCTGCCATTTCCATCATATATTCTATCGCCCGATTGGACAGTACTGCCCGCCCCAGATTGGTATGCAGTACTACACCAGTCGCATTAATTACCGTTTGTAAAGTTCCCCGGGTAGATTTAAGGATTTCCCCATTAAAAACATCCCATATCCGAATATTAATAGCCTCTTTTTCCAGTACAGTTTCTGATTTGCGTAATTCTTCCCGCACTATTCCGGTTGCCCTGCGCAGCATATAGACAATAAACTCATGGTTAAAATCCTTCTCCAGACTACGAACTTCATCCTGTAATAGCAGTTCGTCAATAGAGGGTATCTTTCTTAAGCTACTCACCTGCTTACCTCCTTCGGGCAAGGTATAACTGTTCTATATTATATAATATCTCCTGAACAATGTCTTTTCCCTCTTTAAACAGTAACGATATCATTAATATGATGCCCAATAAACCAAATAATGGATATACTGTTCCTACTAATTGAGAAAAACTCAGCATGGCAAGTGGCAAGGCTAAAGTCATGCATAAAATCAGACATAGCTGATATCGTATTTTTATAAAATGAGCAATCCGCTGCGTAAAACCATAGGCGTTAGCTATAGCCGTAGTTATTATTCCTATCCATAAAACCAGGGTATATACACTTTTGGCCAAGGGTGATATCTGTCCCGATATATATAACATCGGAACTTGATAATGAATAACCGTTGGCATAAAACGAGTAAGCGCCATATAATTTAAAATGACTAATACTCCCAGGATCATACCACCCCATATGGCCCCAATAATTCCATCCCGACGGCTGGTTACAGTCTGGTATTCTGTTAATACTACCATAGCCAGCGTAAAATTATATGCCACATATAATATCGCGGACAACACCCATCTGACCTGGCCTGCAGGAACTACAAATGCGGTATAGCTAACCGCTTCCTTATGAGGCATTCCCCAGCATAAATAAACCGAAATTATAAGTAATAGAATTATTTTTATTGGTACCAATATATTATAGGAGGCTATTAATCCCTTTTTGCCAATAAACAATAGTACCATTACTACCGTGTAGCTTATAAACACTCCTAACCCTTTAGGTAAATATAGATGCTCATAAAATACCGCTCCACTTGCTGATAGCATTGTACTTATTCCCAGAAATAGAAATAGTGCCAACAATATATCGAAAATGATGCCTACTTTTTTCCCCATCCAGGTTTGCAGCAGATTTTGATAATTCGATTTTTTATGTCGATGGGCCCCGGATAGCAATACCCCTCCCAACAACGCAAATAGCACGCCGGCTAATATACAGCCTTTTAAACCTGACCCTCCATATATAACAAAAAACTGAACTATTTCCTGCCCGGAAGCGAAGCCGGCGCCAATTATTGCACCCAGATATCCGCTTACCAGCATAAGTCTAGCCTTGCCAGGTAACATTTGCTCTTCTCCTCATATCTTTTTATTGATAAATATTCCTGCCTTGAAGGAAATAACCGCATAATTTGTATGCCAATTGTTAAGAATTATAGAAATACCTGTCAGGAGGCGTTGTAGTGCAAATTCCCGGTTGCAGAAATACTGATGATAATTCCATTCATTATGAAGAAAGTACCTGTATTTCGTTTATATCTACACAAGTACACCGGCTGATGCAGGAGATGAATAAAGACTATACTCGACCACTGGTTTTTATGCCTATAGGGACAGACCGGGCAACTGGTGATTGTCTGGGGCCTTTGACAGGAACTCGTTTGAAGGGACTGCATAGTGGTGCTCTGGTATATGGATGTTTGGAGAAACCAACTCATGCGGTAAATCTCCCTGATATATTACAATATATAAATATGCGCCATAATAATGCCTTAATAATTGCGATTGATGCTTGTCTGGGTAATGCCAGTCGCGTAGGTTACATTAATGTTAAACCAGGAAAACTAAAACCCGGCAGTGCTCTGAATAAGAGTCTGCCTGAGGTTGGGGATTTTTATATTTCCGGGGTAGTTAATGTAGGCGGGTTTTTGGAACAGCAGGTATTACAAAACACGCGATTGCATGTAGTTTATAGTATGGCCGACATCATTGCCCGCAGTCTTTATTTGGCTTTAATTCGATTTGAACATCAGGTTGGGATGCAAAGCAGGGTTAGTATTAATTAATTCTGATTACGGTTAAACATCTCAATTATTTCGCGATCTTCCACCGCACTGTAATCTTTATAAAATTGACTGACTGCGTAGAAATGATTGGGAACGATCAGCGTTACAATCCGGGTGACTTCCTGCTCCAGAAATTGAAACGCGCTTTCACTGCATACAGGAGTAGCAATAATAATACTGGCAACTCCATTGCGCTTCAGGTAATCCAGCGCAGCTTTTATTGTAAACCCGGTGGCAATGCCGTCATCAACCAGTAAGACCTGACGATCTTTTAAGTCTATGGAAGAACGATTACCGCGTAACAAAGCATAACGACGCCGTAATTCTTTAATGGTATCATTGGTTAATTGCCTCATGATATCATGATCCATATTAGCCAACCGATTAGCCATGTGGTGATGAACCAATACTTCGCCATCCAAAGACACTGCACCAAGCGCATAATCAGGCAAACTAGGCGAACCAATTTTTTTAGCCATAATGATATCAAGCGGGCAGTCAAAATGTTGGGCGATAACTTCCGCCGTTATTACACCGCCTCGTGGAATAGCCAGTACCAAATCAAAATTCGCCTGTTCTTCCATGAGTTTCTGTGCCAGTAAATAACCAGCTTCTCGCCGATTTCTGAACAAAATCTCGCCCCCCCTGATTAACTTTTCTTTAATGTCATGGTTTTATCCAATTCGGGTTTATCTTTATCCCTTAACATTTTGGATGTACCATCCAAGTATCCACCCTCTTCAATAGTCAATAGATTACAGGTTAAATCCCCATACATTTTTCCGGTCGCCGTTATTTCTAAGCGGCCAAGTGCAGCAGCATTTCCCTCTATTTTTCCGGCTACCATCAAGTTAGTCACCTTAACCTCGCCTTTTATATATCCCTTCTCCCCAACGATCAGATCACCTTTGATTTGTATTCTGCCTTCCACTTTCCCATCCAACCGTATCGAGCTTTGCGAGGTTATATCTCCCTTTATCTCCATGCCTTCGGATATGATACTCTCAAGATTTGAATATTCCCTGGTTTTCTTTCTCAATCAAATATCTCCTTTACTATTCTATCTATCCGGTAAATAAATCAGGGGGTCAACCGGATCATCGCCCTTCAAAACGGTAAAGTGCAAATGTGGTCCAGTACTGCGCCCGGAAGTGCCCATTCTGGCAATTGGCTGTCCTTTTTTTACCCGTTCACCTTCTTCTGCCAGCAAACAGGAGTTATGTGCGTATTTAGTAATCAATCCTTCGCCATGATCAATGACAACTGTTCTGCCATAGACCGGCTTCCATCCGGCAAAAACTACGCGTCCATCCCCGGCAGCTACCACTTCAGTACCTGAATAGTTTGCAATATCTATCCCATCATGAAACCCTTCACTTCTCCCCCCAAACGGAGATTTCCTCCATCCGAAAGTCGAGCTTATCTCCCCTTCACAGGGCCATCTGTTGGGTAATCGACGGAAATATTTTTGATCATTCTTTACTCTGGCGATTAACTCGTCCAACTCTTTATCGGCAGAGTTTATTGAGTTCTTAATATTTTGGCTGCGTTCCAGAGCATTAGTTCTTTCATGAATTGAATAAACCTGTTCACCGCCTTTGCCCCCCCGCGAAGGTTGCACTGATTGCCGAGATTCTGCACTTATTCCCATTAATCTCTTTATTTCTGCCTGTTTATTCGCCAGGTCTTTTTGTTGTGCTTCCAAAGATTCTATTTCTTCATTCAATTGTCTTATGGTTTCGGCCTGGGAATGATTATCCTGTTTAATCGCCTGTACCCTGCGTATATCGTTAAATCCACTGGCATAAAGTCCAAAAATTAGTGCTGAAAATAGAACAAAAGCTGCCACTCCGCCTATTAATATTTTGGCTTTTGATGGTGAGAATGTCATTCTTCTGGGGTTTTTGGTTCCCTGGGGAATTATCATTACCGTATATCCGTTAACCGGTCGCGGTGTTTTTATTTTTCTACGGAATTTCATCGATATCCTCTCTGCTATATATTTTCTGCCGCTGCCAGGGAAAATGTTTCACGTGAAACATTTTCCTGCCGGTCTTACCAGTTTATAGTTTAATGCCCATAAGCTCCAGTAATCGCTCCAGGTCATCACCGTTGAAGTAATTAATTTCTATCTTACCCCCCGCACCACTGGTTATAATTTTTGTACGAGTTGCCAGGTGCTTTTCCAATAGATTCTCCAATTCAGAAATCTCAACTGATTTAACTGCTCTCTTTTTGCTTTTAGCTTTTTTATTCTTAACCGTTTTCTCCGTCTCTCGTACAGTCATTTTCCCGGCAATTATATCCCGCCCGGCTTTTAGCTGTTCCTGCTCATTTGATAATCCCAAAAGCGCTCTGGCATGACCGGCACTAATCATGCCCTGCTCAATATAGTCCAGTATCTCCGCAGGCAACCTCAATATCCTAATAGTATTGGCTATATGAGCACGACTTTTACCTACCCGCGAGGCCAATTTCTCCTGAGTATATCCGAATCTGTCTATCATTTTCCGATAAGCCTGCGCTTCCTCCAGCACAGTCAAATCATCTCTTTGAATGTTTTCAATTAATGAATATTCTGCCGCTTCCTCATCATTAATATCTTTAATTAATACCGGCAGCGTCTCCAGGCCAGCCTGCTGAGCTGCACGCCAGCGTCTTTCGCCGGCAATAATCTCATATTCCTGGTTTTTTACTCGTACCAGTAATGGTTGCAGCACGCCATGTTCACGAATAGAATCAGAAAGTTCTTTTAATGACTCCTGGTCAAAAACTTTGCGTGGCTGTTCCTCGCGCGGCACAATCTCAGCAATCGGCACCTCATTTATTGTTTCCTGCTCATAACTGTTGGCGCTGGCGGCGAACAATGCATCCAGACCTCTTCCCAGACCTCTTTCCGGTTTAGGCACGTCGAATCACCTCCTGAGCAAGCTCGGCATATACCTGAGCTCCTTTTGAACGCGAATCATAAGTCATTATAGGCTTACCATGACTGGGGGCTTCACTTAGACGAATGTTGCGCGGAATTATGGTTTGGTAGACTTCCTTTTTAAAATGCTTTTTGACTTCATCTACTACCTGAATAGATAGGTTGGTGCGTCCGTCAAACATAGTAAAAACAATACCTTCTACTTTAATAGTCGTATTCATTCTTCTACGCACCAGTTGAATGGTGTCCATCAGCTGACTTAATCCTTCCAAAGCATAGTATTCACATTGCAGAGGTATTAAAACCGATTTGCATGCCACCAATGCATTAAGAGTTAGAATACCCAGTGACGGTGGACAATCAATAAATATATAATCATAATAGTTTTCTATTGATTGCAAGCCCCTTTTTAATACACTTTCCCGGTTTTGATAAGCGGCCAGTTCAACTTCTGCCCCGGCCAGCTGAATAGTGGAAGGTAGTAAGTGCAGATTTTTAACCCGGGTGCTGGTTATAATTTTTTGTGGTTCAATATCGTCCACCAGTAAATTATAAACACAATATTTAAGCTTCTGGCGGTTTATTCCCAATCCGCTGGTTGCATTGCCTTGTGGATCGATATCCACCAGCAACACCCTGTATCCTGCCATGGCTATGTATGCCCCCAGATTAATAGCCGTGGTGGTTTTACCCACTCCGCCCTTCTGATTGGCTATAGCTATCAGCTTTGCCATTTGATTATTTCCACCTTTCACTAACTTGATTAAGCTATTTCTATTATCCATGGTTTAAATCCTGCTGCAAAAGCTATGTTTACAAATTAAGCTATTATTTTGCAGAAATATGGGCTGGATTCTACAAAAATAAAATCCCGAATCACCTTACAGAATCTTCTGAATTTCGATGAATATAGATTATTTTATCAATATCCCTTGTTTGATTGGTATGGTTTCTCTATAATGGAAGTATTATGGTATGGGGCGTTGCAATATTCAAGTGCATGTAACCCCTTCCCTTCTAATTGTTTGATGTTTTAGTCTTAGCAGCAGTTATAGTTTATTATAGTTGCTAAAACGGGGGTGGTTCTAAGCAGGTTAAAACATATAAATTCCATTAGAAATAAAAGGAGGGTCAGATTTAATGGGATATCTCTTTGCTACTCAAGAGCAAATGGATAGGCTGGTTGATTTTAAAGGCGCCCGTGAATTCCACCTTGCTAAGGATCGTCGTAAACGGGATAAGCGTATGTCCTTAACAGAAGCAATCGGCCAGTTTGTTCAGGATGGTGATATTTTTGCCGAAACCGGTTTTTCTTATGTAAGAAGTCCAATTCAGGCTTATTTTGAAATGCTTCGTCAGAAGAAAAAAAATATGATTGGCATTGGCTCCCCTATGTCAAATTGTTCATATATGATGTCTTTTAATATGCTTGCCGGTATACATCTTTCTTATATTGGCGTTGAAATGCGCGGTAACGATAAGAATTTTGCCCGGGCAATCAGAACCAAACAATCAGAAATACTTTCCATCTGGAGCCACGGAACTATGGCCCTTGGTTTCAAAGCCGCTCAATTGGGAGCCCCCTTTATTGCCTCCAAACAGCTCCTCGGCACAGATATGCTGAAAAAAAACCCTTATGTTGAAGTAATAGATAGCCCGGTGGGAACGGATAAATCACCAGTGGCTATAATTCCGGCTCTGTTTCCTGATGTATGTATAATCCATGTTCAGCAGGCTGACCGTTACGGTAACGCTGTTATTGAAGGGCCGGCTCTTAATGATATCGCGCTTTCAGCTGCCTGCCGCAAAGTAATTCTTACCGCTGAAAGAGTTGTGCCGGAAATGACTATTCGTAATAACAGCAACGCTGTCATACCTTTCTGGTATGTCGATGCAGTTGTTGACTTGCCTTATGGTGCCTTGCCAGGATGCTGTCCCGGACATTATTACTGGTCACGGGAATGGTGGGAATGGCTGATTCGTATTATTACCCCCAAAGAAGAGCATGTTCAACCATACTTTGATCATTGGGTATTTTCAACTAAAGACCAATATGACTTTATAGAAAAACTGGGTGGCATCCGTTTTATTGATACCGCACGTCAACAGATGCAGGCTGCTCAATATACTATCGACGATTCACTGGTAAACTTTGATTACCAGGAAGTTATCCCCAAATGGGATTAAGGAAGGAGGTATCTTAATGAGTAATATAGCACCGGCTAACCCCCTGGAGATGCTGGCTTATAATATCTCCCGCCTTATTAACGATGGGGAAATTGTTTATGTAGGTACTGGCCTTCCCATGGTAGGCGGTATGCTGGCCAAGAAAACCCACGCCCAAAATATCACTATGGTTTATGAGAGCGGTGGACAAGATCCTATAGAGGGTGACATGCCCTGGTCAGTAGGTTGTCCTTTTACTTTCCGTAAATCTCCCATGTCCATGGAAATGGCCCTGTCATTTGGCCAATGTGCCATCGGTTATGTGGATATCGCCTTCCAGGGCGGAGCCCAGATAGATATGTATGGCAATGTTAATACTTCCGTTATTGGCAGTTATGAGAACTTGAAGTCCATCTTGCCCGGTAGTGGCGGTGGAAATGATATCGGTTCCTTAACTGAGCAGTCTGTACTGGTTGGTCTTCAGACCCCGGATCGCTTTCCGGAAAAAGTCGACTTTATAACTACTCCCGGTTACCTGGATGGTGGAGATACCAGAGCCAAAGCCGGTCTGCTGGGTGGACCGACTGCAGTAGTTACACAGGTCGGAGTTTATGATTTTGATCCAGTTTCTAAACGGATGAGAATCAAGGCTCTCAATCCGGGAATGACTGTGGAAATAGCTCAGGCTTGCACCGGTTTTGAATTACTGGTTCCTGATAAGGTAGAATTTGTGGAAGCCCCTTCTGACGAAGTATTAACCATCCTTCGTAATAATGTTGATCCCCGTCGGGTCTTTACCAAAATGCCGGGAACCTAAACCCTGACATTTAAAAGACTTTAGAAGCAGGTAATATATTGAAGTGCACCCCAAATGCCGGACAAATAGTTCTATATTTGAGGTGCGCTTCATTTTTCATGCTTCTTTTTTCATAATTATCGCATATTAATTTCGGGCTGTTTTCAGGTTTTCCTGCCGTCTTTTGATTATGCGTATCACCAATTCAAATTGATCTTCGCGATCAATTTCGCTGACCGTCATATCAATACCTGTTTGTCTGGCTCGTTTTACCGTTTCCTTAATAGTATTGATAAATATCCTGGCATCGCGGATAATCATGGAAACATTCTGTCCTTGTTCTTTTTCCTGCTTTTTCGCGGGGATACTGTGTTGACAGAGACTGGCAACCATTTCCTCGGTTTCCCTGACGGTGAGTTCTTTTTCATATATTTCCCGCAATACCGTCATTTGCAATTCAGTTGAGTTCAGCTTTAGCAGTGCCCGGGCATGTCTTTCTGTAATAATATCCGGTGAAATCAAAGACTGGACTGGTTCAGGCAGTTTCAACAATCTAATTTTATTGGCAATGGAAGGCTGACTCCGGCCAATCTTTCTCGCTAACTCATCCTGGGTTAAACCAAATTCATGAAGCAGCACATTATATGCATTTGCTTCCTCCAGATAACTTAGTTCCCGACGCTGCAAGTTCTCTATCAGAGAAACTGCTGCGGCTTTTTCATCATTCATATCCTGTATAATGGCCGGAATAGTTTCATACCTTAATAATTTGCAGGCACGATAACGCCTTTCACCAGCTATAATCTGATAATCTTCTTTCGTCTGGCGGACTATAATTGGCTGGATTATACCATAAGCTTCAATTGATTGAGCTAATTCCTGCAAATCACTTTCACTAAACTGACAACGCGGTTGATAAGGCCCGGGCTTAATTTTTTCCAACGCTATGTTACAAACTTTCACCTCTGCATTTCGTCCCAGGAGCTTTTCCAGGCTTTTGATTACCAAGTATTCCACCTCCTATAATGGCCGTTTTGCAGGGATTCCAACTCGACGCGGATATATGGCCGGAGTAGATTGATTCTTTCTAATTAATACTATGGCACGGTCCCGTTCTCCGATCAGATTATAATGAAATACTTCTTCCACTTCACTTTGCAAAACGGTTAAGGCTGTCCGGGCAGTTTCGATTTCTGCCGCATAATTTTTACCTTTCCATAAAGCCAGGCAGCCACCTGTTTTAAGTAAAGGAATACCATACTCCAATAAAACCTGCATGGGAGCCACCGCTCTGGCAGTACAGATATCGAATCTTTCACGGAAATTACCGTCCTGTCCCAATTCCTCTACACGATGGTTAATAACGACCGTGTTTTTCAGCCCAATTTCCTGAACCACCCGGGAAAGGAAGGTTGATTTCTTCTTATCGGATTCTACCAGAGTAAAACTGGCCTCCGGATAATGTATAGCCAGGATTAGTCCGGGGAAACCTGCACCGCTGCCAATATCAATTAGTTTTTGTCTGTTTATATTCAGGTAGTTTTTTATCACCAGACTATCCTGAATATGCATGTCCAGTTCAGAATCAATGCTTTTGCGGCTCACCAGATTTTGTCGGGTATTTTCCTCGATTAACAAATCCCTGTATCTATTTACATTATATTCCATGCGCGTCTCTTATTTCCTTCTTTGTTTTTCCAAATATATTAATAAAATATTTATATCGGCAGGATTAACCCCGGCAATTCTCGACGCCTGGCCTACAGATACCGGTAACCGGGTAGTCAATTTGTGCAATGCTTCATTGGAAAGTCCAAATATATCTTTATAATTTATATCCTGGGGGATAATTTTACTTTCCAGTTTTTCAAATTTGTTAACCTGCTCTTGCTGTTTGACAATATATCCTTCATATTTAGTCTGGATTTCCAGTTGTTCCAATATATCCGCATCCTGCTCATCAATAAATCCCTGCTCTATAAATGCTTCCATGCTCATTTCCGGGCGGCGTAATAATTCCCATAAAGAGATACGATCCCTTAATGGGGCGCTTTCATGAGCTGTTAAAAATCCTGCTATTTTTTTGTCCGCCTGAGTAAAGGTGGTGTTTTTCATTAATTGTTTCTGCTTTTCCAGACAGGTTACTTTGTTCTGGAATATTTCCCAGCGGTAATCGTTAACCAGGCCTATCTGACGGCCTTTTTCCGTCAGTCGTAAATCAGCATTATCCTGACGCAACAGCAGCCGGTATTCTGCCCGCGAGGTAAGCAACCGGTAGGGTTCATCAATTTCTTTGGTAACCAGGTCATCAATTAATACCCCTATATAGGCATCACTGCGTTTAAGTATGAGCGGTTCTTTTTCCTGCACCATAAGAGCCGCATTAATCCCGGCGATTAACCCTTGAGCCGCTGCTTCCTCATATCCGGAAGTGCCATTTATCTGACCGGCGGTAAATAAACCTTCTACCGTATTAGTTTCCAGAGTGGGTTTTAATTGAGCCGGGTCTAAATAATCATATTCAATCGCATAGCCGGTACGAATCATACGGACATTTTCCAGTCCGGGAATAGATTTTAACACCTGTATCTGGACATCTTCCGGTAAGCTGGTATTCAGGCCCTGAACATACATTTCATCAGTACCTCGTCCTTCCGGTTCCACAAACAACTGATGAGCATCCTTGTGAGCAAATCTTACTACCTTATCCTCAAATGAAGGACAGTAACGGGGCCCTTTACCCTTAATAACTCCGGTAAACATAGGTGCGCGGTCCAGATTATCCATTACAATTCTATGCGTCAGCGGTGTACTGTAGGTTAGCCAGCAGGATAACTGCTCTCTTCTTATACGGGGGCTTATATAAGAAAACCTGTGCGGATTTTCATCTCCAGGCTGTTCAATCATTTTTGAAAAGTCGACACTCTTTTGACTGATACGCGGTGGGGTCCCGGTTTTAAATCTGCCCAGCTCAAAACCCAGGTCATGTAAACAGTCAGATAGTTTTACGGCTGGAAACTGATTACCCGGCCCGCCATCATATATTACCTCTCCTACAATAATGCGTCCTTTCAGATAGGTTCCCGAGGTTATTATTACTGCCCGGCATTTAAAATGAGCTCCGGTTTTGGTTATGATGCCGGTAACTTTTCCTGCCCGGGTTTCTATTTGTTCTACTTCCGCCATGAGTATGTTCAAACCAGGCTGATTAACCAGGGTCTTTAACATTTCTTCATGATATTCATGTTTATCAGCCTGGGCACGCAAGCTCTGAACGGCCGGTCCTTTCCCAGTATTTATCGTCCTTATTTGCAGGTTGGCCTTGTCAATATTTACCCCCATTTCACCCCCCAAAGCATCCATCTCTCTTACCAATTGAGCTTTTGCCGGCCCGCCAATTGAGGGATTACAGGGCATGGAAGCAATAAACTCCATGCTTAAGGTTATTAACAGGGTGTTGCAACCCATACGGGCACCGGCCAGGGCTGCTTCACAACCGGCATGACCGCCACCAATTACAATTATGTCATAGCTTCCCGCCTCGTATATCACCGGTCATCCTCCCATTTAAGATTTATCCTGTATAGTGTCTATTTACCAATACAGAATTCACTGAATATGCGATCCAGAACTTCTTCCTTTAAGTTCTTTCCGCTTATTTCTCCAAGCGATTCCAGAGCCCCCCATATATCAACGCCTAAACAATCCAGGGGTACAGAGTTTAAGTTATACCGGGCATCCAGCAGGTGCTGGCGGGCTTTTTCCATAATTGCTAACTGACGCAGGTTAAGCATTATTTCCATATCCTGTCCGCTCAGGTTTTCAGATAACACCATAGCTTCTATACTGTTTTCCAATTCCTGCAGTCCAATATCTTCTTTTACTGATCCCTTTATAACTTTTACTCCCGGAAAATATTGCTGCAATTCCATCTCGCTGATATTTTTTTCTTCCAGATCTTCCTTATTTACCAGAATAATAACCGGAGAACTTTCAATGCTGTGAAATATAACCAAATCTTCTTCAGTAATTCCGGACTCAAAATCAACCAGAAATATAACCAGATCTGCTTCGCTGATAACTTCCCGGGAACGATCTACTCCGATGCGTTCGACCAGATCATGGGTAGTTCGAATTCCCGCGGTATCCATAAGTTTGACTGGTATGCCCTTTATATTGAGGTAATCCTCAATTACGTCTCTGGTAGTACCCGGAATATCAGTTACGATAGCTTTTTCTTTGCGTAATAATGCATTGAGTAAACTGGATTTGCCTACATTGGGTTTTCCGCAGATAACCACCCGGATTCCCTCGCGGTATACCTCGGCCCTCTTTCCGGCAGCTATTATTTGCTCTATTTGCTGAATAATTTCAGCCAATTGTTCTTCCAAAGCCTGGTAATCCGGTTCCCCGACATCATCAGGGAAGTCCAGGCTTGCTTCTACCAACGCATTAATATGAATCAATTGATCTTCCAGCCGGTCTGTCTGACGGCTGTTATATCCATTTAATTGTCGCAGGGCCAGTCTTCTGGCTTGATCTGATTTTGCTCTTATCAGCTCTATAACCGCCTCCGCCTGACTGATATCCAGGCGGCCGTTTAAGTAAGCCCGTCTGGTAAACTCACCTGGTTCCGCCAGCCTTATCTTCAGTCCCATTATGCGGCGTAGAATTTGCCTGGCAGGCAGGGTTCCGCCATGACAGTTTATCTCAACCACATCTTCAGTTGTATAGCTATGCGGACTGCGCATAATGCTCACCAGGACTTCATCAATTAATTCATCCTGTTCATCAGTTATCCATCCCAGCGTCAATGTATGACTGGAACACTCGTCCAACCGAATTTGCTCCCGATATGGTTTAAATATCTTTTGAACCTTGGCTATTACATGCCTGCCGCTGAGACGGATAATAGCAATGCCGCCTTCGCCTGGTGGTGTGGCTATGGCTGCAATATCATCATATTGCATGTTTTCACTATCCTTAAATATAAGTTGTTTAATGTTATCTTACCAAAATACCAGTATATATACACTGCATCCCATAAGATGCTCATTAAAAAAGGCCCTTGCGGGCCCTTTTTGTATCTATTTTTTTAAGGATATTACTACTTTACGATTTGGTTCATCCCCCATTGAGTAAGTAGTAACCTGGGGGTCTCCCTGCAGAGCAGTATGAACTATCCTTCTTTCCTGGGAGCTCATCGGGCGCATAACTACATTTTTCCTGGTGCTTTTAACTTTATCAGAAAGTCGCACCGCCAAGGCTTCCAGCGATTCTTCCCGCTTACGACGATAATCTTCTACATCCAGTATTACACGAATCTTTTCTTCCCGGCCCCGGTTTAATATCAGGCCAACCATGAATTGCAGTGAGTTTAAGGTTTCCCCTTTGCGTCCAATCAATAAACCCATATCCTGGCCTACGATGTTTATTCGTATCCGGCCGTTATCCATTTCCACCTGATTAATTTGATAATCGATTTTCATGAGTTTTAACAGTTTCTCCAATACCTGGCGGGCTTCATTTTCTGGTTGAATCCGGGGAGTTACTCTTACTACCGCCGGCTTTTTACCCACAATTCCAAGTAGTCCTTTAGTAGGTTCTTCAATGATTTCGATGGTTACATCTTCGATTTTACAATCCAACTCTTCAAGGGCCGATTTGATAGCTTCATCAACGCTTTTTCCCTTTTTTTCGATTGTTTGAGCCTCCATTTTTTTTCTTTCCTCCTTTGTCCCGCCCTGTTTCCTGTTTCGGGGTGGTGACCGGCATAGTCGATTTAACAACCTGTTTCGTTTCTTCTACTGCTTCTGCTCTGATCCCTGTTCCCGTATCAGGCTGAAGTAATTTGCTACTGCGATTAACATATAATTGCTGAGCGATACCCAGAATGTTAAACATTACCCAGTACAATGGCAATCCTGCTGGCATGGTCCAGGCGATATATCCCAAAAACAACGGCATAATATATAACATTGATTTTTGCGTTGGATCGTTGGTATCAACCATCGAGATGCGCTGCTGTAAGTAAGTAGTAGCAGCAGCAAAAACAGCTAATAAATGATACGGATCCGGAGAGCCGATGTTGGGAATCCATAAAAATCTGGCATGCTCGACCACCCTGAAGTTGAAATTAAACAGCGATTGATAGAAGGCGATAAAGATGGGCATTTGAATTAATAAGGGTAAACACCCGCCAAAAGGATTAACCCCGTGCTCTTTGTACAATTCCATGACTTTGGTTTGCATAATCTGGGGGTCTTCTTTATATTTTTCCTGTATGTACTTCATTTTTGGCTGAAGTTCCTGCATGGCCCGCATGGATTTCATCTGCTTTTGAGTAAGCGGAAACATGATCAACTTAATGGCTATGGTCATTAAAATAATTGCCAGGCCATAATTTGGAACCCCCAGTGTACCGGTAAAATCATATAAAATTTGGATAATTTCTGCAAACCATTGTACAAATGAATGCCACAAATTAAACCCTGCTCACCTGACGGTCAGCAGGCTTCACCTCCTCATAATTGGGGAATCTCCGAGATTGTTGAACAAGTACTTTTTTACGTGTCATTCTGAGAACCTTAATTACACCCGCAGGGGCATCGGCAACATTAATTACACCCGACAGGGTGTATCGGTGGTACCCGTGAGGGTGTAGTCCCTTAGGGGGAATCTCGTTGGCTTAATCCCAGTAGTACGGCCTTTAAAAGATATCCTTCGTTGCCTGAAGCTTCTCAGGATGACATTTATGGCACTATTTCAGTGGTATCGAATCTCCCCGGGTCACTATTTACCTTTTAATATTACGGTACCGGGTCGTATCCTCCCGCATTGAAAGGATGACAACGCATAATTCTCCTGGCTGCCAACCAGCCCCCTTTGGTGATGCCATATTTTTCGATGGCCTCAATTGCATAATTGGAACAGGAAGGGTAGAAACGACAGGTAGCAGGTGTAAACCGGGATACTTTCTGGTAACCTCTGATTAACAGGATGGGAATACTTTTTACCATAAACCTGCCTTCTTTGTTATAATTTTAAAGTCTTTCTCCAGTAAATCACTTGTGACTTCACCAATATTATAACGAGCTACAATAATAATATTGAAGCCTTTTTTGTCGAGCTCATTTTTCCTAACAATTTCCCTTAATCTTCTCTTGACCTGATTACGGGTTACTGCTTTTCCAACCTTCTTGCTAGTTACAAACCCAAACCGATTTATCCCCTGGTTGTTTGGTTGATAAAAAAGAACCATGTATCTGCCTTGAATTCTTTTCCCACTTTTGTATATATTATTGTATTCTTTTCCAGCACTTATTCTAAATTCTCTGCTCAGCATGCAAAACCTTCTTCGGGGATAAAATAAAAGGCCGCTGGAACGACCTTACGCGGATAAATTTTTTCTTCCTTTTTTACGGCGCCCTGCCAGAATTGCCCGGCCGGCACTGGTTGACATCCGTTTGCGGAATCCGTGTTCTCTTTTTCTCTGCTTGTTTTTAGGTTGATAAGTTCTCTTCATTATATTATTGCCTCCTTAATTTTTCAGACACTTATACTTTTTTCAAATACCATATAATTATATGAAGGTAGATGCCCTCCTGTCAAGAATGTCTCTGTGAAGACACTCTTCTAATTAGCTTTTCTATCTGCTATTATTAATAATGATAACAAAAGTATAACCCGATTTATCGCGGCTGTTGTAAACATATGCGGTTTTTTCAATACAAGTTTTTCACATATTATCTTGTGGAAACATTTCTTTGTCCACAAATCAACAGGAGGATTCTTATGCTGAAAGCTCATGATTTTTCCGGAGCATGGAAAAAAGTTTTGCAGTTTATTCGTGATGAAATCGGGGATACCAGTTATGAAATCTGGTTTTCTCAGGTTAAATATGATACTATGCGCAACAATAAAGTTTTTATAAGCGTTCCCAATACCCTGACCCGGGAATGGATTGAGTCCCGTTATCTGGAGACCATGCAAAACCAAATGCGCAGTCTGACGGTACAAGATGTCTCCCTGGTGTTGACAACTGAACCGGTAACCGAAAAAGAAGGGAGTTTCCCTTCTTTAAATTCCAAGTATTCCTTTGACACTTTTGTGGTCGGTAATAGTAATCGTTTTGCTCATGCTGCCTCCTATGCGGTTGGAGAATCTCCTGCCCGTGCTTATAATCCGCTTTTTATTTATGGGGGAGTTGGTCTGGGGAAAACTCATCTTATGCAAGCTATCGGTCATCATATTTTGACCAGAAATAAGTCTGCCCTGGTGATGTATGTTTCTTCAGAACAGTTTACCAATGAACTAATCAGCTCGATTCGTGATGATAAAACAGCTGCTTTTCGTAATAAATATCGCAATATTGATGTGCTATTAATTGATGATATTCAATTCCTGGCTGGCAAGGAAAGAACCCAGGAAGAGTTTTTCCACACCTTTAACACCTTATATGAAGCCAATAAACAACTGGTCATTTCCAGTGACCGGCCACCCCGTAATATACCTACTTTAGAGGATCGGTTGCGCTCCCGCTTTGAATGGGGTTTGATTACCGACATACAGCCTCCTGATTTAGAAACCCGTATTGCTATCCTGCGAAAAAAAGCTCAGACCGATGGGTTAAATATTCCCTATGATATTTTAGATTATATTGCCAATTATATAGAATCAAATATTCGGGAATTGGAAGGTGCTTTAATCAGACTGGTTGCTTATGCTACTATTACTAATAAACCACTTAATATGGATACTGCTGCAGAAGCTCTAAAAGATATATTGCCGCCTCCAGGGCCTGCAAAAATAACTATAGAAATGATACAAAAAGAAGTTTGTTCCTATTATAATGTAGATAAAAATGAATTAATATCCAAAAAAAGACACAAACAAATTGTTGTACCCCGTCAAGTAGCTATGTTTTTATGTCGTTCTTTGACTGATGCTTCTTTTCCGCAGATAGGAGATCAGTTTGGAGGTCGTGATCATACTACCGTAATTCATTCGGTGGAAAAAATGGAACGGGAAATACAAACTGATTCGGAACTGGCTGCTATTATTGATATGTTTTATCAGAAGCTTGATTCTTTTCACTAATTTTATCTACGATTTATCAGCAGCTTTTTCCACTTAAACTTGTCCCATGTGACTTTTGGTTAACCGACTTTTCCACATATTCAATGTACCTACTACGATTACGACTATAATCTAATAAATAATAAATAAAAAAGCGGTTTTCCTGGAAGAAAAACAGAGGAGGTATTTTTTTGAAACTGACTATTGAGAAAAATGAATTATCGTCCCTTACCACCTTGGTGTACAGGGCGGCAGCAATTCGCGATACTATTCCGGTTTTAAGAGGACTTCTTATTGAAGCCAATCCGGAAAAGGGTCTTACTATGACTGCTACTGACATGGAGATAGGCATTCGTGCATCATCTGAACAATGTAATGTACATGAGTCCGGCAGTGTTTTGGTAAATGCCTATTATTTTGCTGATTTTATAAAATCATTACCTGACACTACTATAACGCTGGAACTTAATCAGGAATCTTCGCGTTTAAATGTTTTATATGGGCGTTCATCAGGTTTTATAAATACTTACCAACAGATGGAATATCCTAATCTGCCCATCGACGAGTTGAAAAAATATTTATCCATTCCTCAAAAATTATTAAGGGAAGCTCTGAAAAAAACGGTGTTTGCAGCTGCAGTTACCCATTTTCGTCAGGTTTTTACCGGGGTGTTGTTTGATATAAAAACCGATAAATTAAATATTGTGGCGTCTGATACTCACCGCCTGGCGTTTTATACTTATACGCTTGATCAGCCGGATATAGAACCACATAGTTTTATAATACCTACCCGGACCGTTAATGAGTTAAACCGGGTTCTGGAAGAATCTGATGAGATTATAAATATTGCTTTTACTGCAAACAATGTGGTTTTCTACAATGATGAACTCTTATTATTTTCACGATTAATTGAAGGACAGTATCCCAATTATGAACAGGTTATTCCATCAAGTTTTAATACCCGGTTATTATTTGATTCTGAAACCCTGATAAAAGTTTTGGAAAGATCCCGTACCATGCCGCTGGATGACAAATTAAAAATTCATAGCGTGCAATTAAATTTGCAGGAAACCGAAGTACAATTTAATACCCATTCAGAGGATATGGGTGAAATAGAAGATGTTATTGAGCAGGTCAAGGTGGATGGGGATTTTGATTTTCGTATTGCCTTTAATACCAATTATTTTTTGGATGCGGTCAAGTTATTTGCTTCAGAAAATAAATTTATTTCCATTGATTTATCCGGTTCACTGGGACCAAGTGTAATTAAAAATCCGGAACGCCAGGATTGCTTGTGTGTTTTGGTTCCGCTTCGCACTGGTCAATAAGGAGACGATTAACCAATTTGAAACTTTCAGGGCTACAGGTCAAAAATTTTAGAAACATTAAACACCTGGAATTATTACCTGACCAGGGGTTGACGGTGTTTTCCGGTGAGAATGCCCAGGGGAAAACAAATATTTTAGAATCAATATTTGTACTGGCCACGGGCAGTTCGTTTCGTACTAATACTGACCAGGACATGATTAATTATGACGCACAATCTTATGCCTTGAATTCCCGACACATTTTTAATCACCGTAAAATCGATCAAAATATTATATATAGTGCTATTCAGGGAAAAACCAGACTAATAAATGGTAAGCGGGCTAATCAGATTCATCCTGATCGTCTGAGAGTGGTGCTTTTTACTCCAGACGATTTATTTTTAATAAAAGGTTCTCCATCAAAAAGACGCCATTTTCTGGATTTTTTATTGAAGCAACTGAGTAACGAGTATTATTACTATTTGGAATCATATGTTAAAATCTTAAAAAAAAGGAATTTATTATTAAAAAAGGCTCAAGCTAATAGCAAGGCATTTACAATTACTAATGAAATGTTTATTGATAGTGCAGCCCAGGTCTTAATTAATCGCATAAATATGGTAAATTTACTGGATGATATAGCTGTTTCAATTCATGATACACTATCTGGAGGAGGAGAGTTGAAATTAAGGTACGCTCTTTCATTTCCTGTGGAGAGTGGTAAAATTAATCTGGATATTCTAAAAGAATCCATGGCAATTAGAATGAAACAGATTAGTGAGCAGGAAATAAAGCGTCAAACCTCGTTATTAGGTCCTCATCGGGATGATATAAATTTTTATCTGGAAAAAAGGCTGGCCAGGCAGTACGCTTCCCAGGGGCAGCAGAGAAATATTGCCGTAACCCTGAAATTAGCAGAAGTATTTGCTATAAAAAAGGTTGAGGGTTTTTATCCGGTAATGTTGCTGGATGAGGTTTTATCAGAGTTGGATGAGAAGAGACAGCTACGGCTGATGGAGTATCTTAATAACACTGGATTCCAAAGTTTTCTCACTACGGTTCGCAGTGACAAACTATTTGATAATGGGAGATCAGTTTATCTGGTTAACCAGGGTCAGTTATTAAGAAAGGAGTAGTTTTATGTATATTCACCTGGGCAACAATTATATAATTTCTGCCGGAGATATTATTGCCATTTTGAGTTTGGAGCCGCCGGTTGCCGATGAAGTCAAAGAAATTATTGAAATAGCCAAAATAGATAAAAAAATTACCAATGTAAGTGAAAAAGGGAAAGAAAAAACCCTGGTTATTTGCGATCAAGGACTCATATTTTCACCAATCTCTTCTACAACCCTGCAGAAGCGAGCTTTTAACTACCTGAAGGAGGTTTAGGATTGAACAGCTTAAATAATAATGGGTATGATGCATCTGATATACAGGTGTTGGAAGGTCTGGAAGCAGTTCGAAAGAGACCGGGTATGTATATAGGCACTACCGGCCCCAGGGGACTTCACCATCTGGTATTTGAAATAGTGGATAATAGTATAGATGAGGCAGTAGCAGGTTTCTGCGATTTGATCAGGGTCGCTGTAAACAACGATAACAGTATTACCGTTTATGATAATGGCCGGGGAATACCGGTTGACATTCATCCGCAAATGGGCAAACCGGCTTTGGAGGTAATTCTCACTACATTACATTCAGGAGGTAAGTTTGGTGGCAGCGGTTACACTATTTCCGGCGGCCTTCATGGAGTAGGTTTGTCTGTGGTAAGTGCACTTTCTGATTTAATGGAGATAACTGTATATCGTGACGGAAAGATTTATCGTCAGGATTATGGTAAAGGAAAACCATTAAGTAAATTGTATGAGGATGGCACCAGTAAAGAAAATGGTACCAGCATTCATTTTGTTCCAGACCCGGAGATTTTTGAGGAAACGGTGTTTGACAGTGAGATTATTATCAACCGCTTGAGAGAACTGGCCTTTTTAAATCAAGGTCTGCGGATAACCTTTACTGATCATCGCGTTGATGAACCAACCAGGGAATTTTTCTATAATGAGGGAATAAAGGCTTTTGTAACATATGTAAATAAAAGTAAAGATGTTCTAAATGATGAGCCGCTTTATTTTGAATGTAAAAAAGACGATGTGATTGTCAAAGTTGCTATCCAGTATAATAATGGCTATTCAGAAAATATTTATTCGTTTGCCAATAATATTCGTACCCAGGAGGGCGGAACCCACGAAGTTGGTTTTAAAAATGGCTTAACCAGGATAATTAATGATTACGCCAGAAAAAATGGTTTACTAAAAGACAGTGATGGTAATTTATCCGGAGAAGATATCCGCGAAGGCATGGCAGCAATTGTATCAGTTTTGGTTAAAGACCCTCAGTTTGAAGGACAGACCAAGACTAAGCTGGGAAATACCTATATCAGAGGAATTGTTGAGAGTGCGGTTTATGAAAATATGGAAGATTATCTTAATGAAAAGCCGCCTATCGCCCGAAGAATTCTGGAAAAAGCTATTTCCGCCCGCCGGGCCCGGGAAGCAGCTAAAAAGGCCCGTGAACTGACCAGGCGCAAGAGTGCACTGGAAACAACAACCCTGCCGGGAAAATTAGCCGATTGCAGTAATCGTAACCCGGCGGAGTGCGAACTGTTTATAGTCGAAGGAGATTCTGCAGGCGGCTCCGCAAAACAAGGGCGTGACAGGGCATATCAGGCCATTCTGCCCCTGCGGGGGAAAATCCTGAATGTGGAAAAAGCCCGCCTGGATAGAGTATTGTCCAACGAAGAGATACGAGCTCTTATTACCGCTATGGGTACGGGAATAGATGAAGATTTTGATATAAAAAAAGCCCGCTATCATCGCTTATTTATAATGACGGATGCTGATGTTGATGGTTCCCATATCAGAGTATTGCTGCTTACCTTTTTCTATCGCTATATGCGTCAGCTAATTGAAGAAGGATATGTTTATATAGCGCAGCCACCTCTATATGGACTTAAAAGGGGTAACGAGGTGCACTATTTTCATAATGAAGAAAAGATGAACCAGTTTATCCAGGAGTCCGGCAAAAAGTGGACCATTCAAAGATATAAAGGGTTAGGTGAAATGGATCCGGAGCAATTATGGGAAACCACCATGAACCCGGAAAATCGGCAAATTTTACAGGTAACAGTGGACGACGCCATCGCAGCCGACGAAGTATTTTCCGATCTGATGGGGGACAATGTTGAGCCACGCAAGGAGTTTATTCAGGCTAATGCGCAATTCGTAAAAAACCTGGATATTTAACGGGAGTGAAAAAAATTGTCAGAAAGTAATTTATTCGAAAACATCATACCGATTGATATTAAAAAAGAAGTAGAAAAGTCGTTCCTGGAGTATTCCATGAGCGTTATCGTATCCCGGGCAATACCAGATGTTCGGGATGGATTAAAGCCGGTTCATCGCCGAATATTATATGCCCTGCATGATATGGGCATGACCCATGATAAACCCCATAAAAAATCAGCCAATATTGTCGGGGAAGTAATGGGTAAATATCATCCTCATGGTGACAGTGCCATATATGAAACCATGGTAAAGATGGCTCAGCCATTTTCGATGCGCTATCCCATGATTGACGGACATGGAAACTTTGGTTCCGTTGATGGAGATTCAGCGGCAGCTATGAGGTATACTGAAAGCCGTATGTCACGCATTGCCGGTGAAATGCTGGTTGATATTGATAAAGATACGGTAGATTGGCGCCCCAACTATGATGATTCCCGTGAGGAACCCCAGGTGTTGCCATCCAGAATACCAAATCTGCTGGTCAACGGATCTGCTGGGATTGCGGTGGGGATGGCTACTAACATTCCTCCACATAACCTTGGAGAAATCATTGATGGTGCCATGTTGCTGATTGATAATCCGGAAACAGATTTGGATGCACTGATGAAAGTAATTCCCGGTCCGGACTTTCCTACTGCCGGGATTATAATGGGCACTAAAGGTATACGGCAGGCCTATGAAACTGGTCGCGGAGGCATAAAAATCCGGGCCCGGTACGTTATTGAGGAACGAAAGAATGGCCGAAATGCCATCATTATTAATGAATTACCTTATCAGGTTAATAAAGCCAAACTGGTGGAAAAAATTGCTGAATTGGTCAGAGATAAAAAAGTTGACGGCATATTGGATTTGCGCGACGAATCTGATCGTAGCGGGATCAGGGTCGTTATCGAGGTGCGCCGTGATGTTAATGTAAATGTAATTATTAACCGGCTGTTTAAGCATACCCAACTGGAAGACAGCTTTGGTATTAATATGCTGGCCCTCGTTAATGGACGACCGCAGACAATAGGATTAAAGCAGGCCCTGCAATATTTTATTGAACATCGTCAGGAAGTAGTAACCCGCAGAACCAGATATGACTTGCGTGTAGCCCGGGACCGCCTGCATATTGTGGAAGGCCTTAAAATTGCCCTGGATCATCTGGACGAAATTGTCTCCTTGATTCGTAACAGCAAGGATCGGGAAACCGCTCGCCGGGCTTTGATAGAGAGATATGATCTCAGTGAAATTCAGGCTAATGCTATTCTGGATATGCGTCTGGCTCAGTTGACCGGTCTGGAAAGAAATAAATTGGAAGAAGAATATCAGGAGCTGTTGGTTCGTATTGCTGACTACGAGGATATTCTGGCCAAACCGGAAAGAGTCCTGCAAATTATAAAACTGGATTTAAGTGAAATTCGTAAAAAATATGCGGACAGGCGACGCACTGAAATTAGTCATGAATCTTCTGATTACAATGAAGAGGACTTTATTGAAGATCATGAAGTTGTTATTACCCTGTCCAACCGGGGCTACATAAAACGTCTGCCCCTTGACACCTATAGAGCCCAGAAAAGAGGCGGGAAAGGGGTCAGCGGCACCTCCATCCGCGCCGAGGATTATTCCATCAGTGTAATCGTAACCAGTGTTTTGGCAACGGTGCTTTGTTTTACCAACCAGGGAAGGGTATTTTCGCTTAAGGCTTTCCAACTGCCGGAGGCATCAAGACAGGCCAAGGGATTACCTCTGATTAATTTCCTGGAACTGCGTCCGGATGAAAGAGTTACTACTCTGATTCCAGCCGGGGATTTCAATGATAAGCGATACCTGATGATGGTTACCCGTACGGGGACGATAAAAAAAGTGGCTTTATCAGCTTTTGAAAATATTCGTCGTAATGGTCTAATTGCCGTAAATCTAAAGCCGGAAGATGAACTGGTAGGAGTTATAAGAGTTAAAAAGAATGATAAGATACTGGTTAGTTCCTGTTGTGGCATGACCATAATGTTTGATGAAGACCAGGTTCGGCCCATGGGTAGAACTGCTACCGGTGTAAGAGCTATCCGTTTGCCAAATAATGCCTATGTAATTGGTATTGATAAATATCGCGAAGGTGCCCAGGCGCTGATTGTTACTGAAAACGGATATGGAAAAAGGGTAAACCTGACCGAATTCAAGCTGCAGAACCGTGGAGGCGTCGGAGTAAAGTCTATTGAACTTACCCGTAAAAATGGTAACATAGTAGGGTTTAAAGTTGTTTTCGAGGGCCAGGACTTGATGTTGCTAACCAGCGAAGGACAAATTATTCGTATTGAGGTAGAGGATGTATCTCTGCAAAAGCGATATTCCCGCGGGGTTCTGCTGATGAAACTGCCTGGAGATGACCGTATTGTAAGTCTTGCCAGGTTTGATGCCGAGAAAGAAGAAGAACAGGAAGAAGAACAAGAATAAGAACAACATGCCTGCCAGTACAACAGTCAAGCGGGTTAATATTCGAGGGGGTTCATACGAAAATGGCGGAAAAAGGTTCCTTAAAAGTAAAAACCGGACTGGCCCGGATGCTTAAAGGCGGGGTTATTATGGATGTAACTACTGCTGAACAGGCAAAAATTGCTGAAGCTGCCGGGGCATGTGCAGTAATGGCCCTGGAAAGGGTTCCGGCTGACATCAGAGCTGCCGGCGGTATAGCCCGTATGGCTGACCCGACTGTAATAATGCAGATTATGGAGGCAGTCACGATTCCAGTTATGGCCAAATGCAGGATTGGTCATTTTGTTGAAGCACAGGTTTTGCAATCATTGGGCATAGATTATATTGATGAAAGCGAAGTTTTAACTCCGGCCGATGATAAATATCATGTGAACAAAAACGATTTTATCGTACCTTTCGTATGTGGAGCCCGCAATCTGGGAGAAGCCCTGCGGCGCATTGGCGAAGGAGCTGCCATGATAAGAACCAAAGGTGAACCGGGTACAGGTAATGTTGTTGAAGCAGTGCGCCATATTCGTCAGGTAAATGATGAAATAAGATGGATCAGCAATCTGCCCAAGGATGAACTTATGAGCGCAGCCAAAGAGCTACAAGCCCCGTACGAGTTGGTTTTGCAGGTGGCAAAGCTGAAAAAACTGCCGGTGGTAAACTTTGCTGCCGGGGGAATAGCTACACCAGCGGACGCGGCTTTGATGATGCAATTGGGTTGTGATGGAATTTTTGTCGGCTCAGGAATCTTTAAATCCGGTGATCCGGCTAAAAGGGCGCAATCAATAGTAGCGGCTACCACCTATTATAACGATCCCCAGGTATTGGCTGAAGTATCCCGTGACCTGGGGGAACCGATGGTAGGAATAGATATCAGCACCATCCGGCCTGAAGAAAGGATGCAGGAGCGTGGCTGGTAAAACCACCGTTGGGGTGCTGGCTATGCAGGGTGCCTTTATTGAACATGAACAGGCTATTAAAGGTTGTGGAGCTAAAAGTCGTCAAGTTCGTCGAGCTCAGGACTTGCAGGAGATAGACGCGTTGATTATACCCGGAGGCGAAAGCACCACAATGGGGAGGCTCCTCACACAATTTAACCTGCTGGAAGAAATCAGATTTCAGGCTGAACAGGGTATGCCGATGTGGGGAACCTGCGCCGGCATGATACTAATGGCCAAAGAAATTGCAGACTCTGATCAAATGAGACTGGGGTTAATGAATATAGAAGTTAAACGCAATGCTTTCGGCCGTCAGGCAGAAAGTTTTGAGACCAGTCTGGCAATCGAAGGTATCGGTACAACCCGGGCAGTATTTATACGGGCACCTTATGTACAGAAAGTCTGGGGAAATGCTCAGGTGCTGGCCAGCTATGAAGATAAAATTGTTATGGTAAGGGAACATCATTTGTTAGCCACCGCTTTTCATCCGGAACTAACAGCTAAAAAGGATTTGCATGAATATTTTCTGCATGAATTATAAATAACTTGCCAGGTTGTTATTCCTGTAATATAATATATGCTAATCTAAAAATATCGAAAATTGATGAAGGGGAGTAGTAATTGCAATACCCTGATTAAGAGACCTGGTGGGGGTGCGAATCAGGCAGGGAGGCAACGAATCCGCCCTGGAGAGGGCTGTTATATAAGCAGTACCGGTGGTTCCGTTATAACTTTAAAGTGGATAGTTAGCCAATATCTATCAACCAGGGTGGCAACGCGGGAGTAACCTCTCGTCCCTAACCAGGGACGGGGGGTTTTAATATTTAAGGCTAAAAATAGCCAAGGAGGGTTTCATTAATGACAGGGGACCAATATTTGTTGCTTCCAGGCCCGACTCCCATACCGCAAAGAATAATTCGTGCTATGGGTAAATCTTTGATTAATCATCGCGGACCAGAATTCAGGGAACTATTACTGGGGGTTACAGAAGGGGTAAAACAAGTCTATCAGACCAATCAAAACTTACTGATTTATCCCTCATCCGGAAGCGGGGCACTGGAAGCAGCAGTAGTAAACTTCATTAGTCCGGGAGATAAAGTTCTGGCTGTATCTATAGGTGCATTTGGAGATCGCTTTGCTGCCATTGCGGAAAACTTTGGAGCCCGGGTAGAGAAGATGGACTTCCCCTGGGGGCAGGCGGCGGATGCGCAAGCTATTAAAACCCGCCTTGAAGAGGATAAAAATGGGGAAATAAAAGCGGTTTTAATTACGCATAATGAAACTTCAACCGGGGTATTTAATGATATAAAGACTATTCGTGAGGTGACAGTCAATCATCCGGCTTTGTTCATGGTAGACGCAGTCAGCAGCCTGGCCGCATTGGAGCTGAAAATGGATGAATGGAATCTGGATGTAGTGGTAAGCGGATCACAAAAAGCTTTTATGATACCGCCGGGATTAAGCTTTTTAGCTTTTAGTGACCGAGCTCTGGCTATTCACCGGCATAGTACCAACTGTCGTTTTTATTGGGATGTAACCGAGGGACTTAAATATCTGGAGAAGGGGCAAACTCATTTTACACCGCCGATTTCACTGTACTACGGTCTCAGAGAAGCCGTTAACATGATGCAGGAAGAAGGACTTGACCAAATAGTATCAAGGCATCGTCAATATCGGGATATGGTTCGCAGTTCCGTAAAAGCCATGGGTTTAAAACTGGTTGCTGCAGATGAATCAGCCTCAACGGCAGTAACATCTGTATATATCCCCGAAGCCGCAGGCGCAAATAGATTAAGGCAATATCTGTATGAACAGATGAACATTATTATAGCCGGCGGGCAGCAGCAAATGGATGATGTTATTATCCGTATCGGACATCTGGGTTATGTTAGAAACCTTGATTTACTTGCGGTTCTGGCTGCCTTGGAAATGGGACTTTTGAAAATGGGATATGAATTGGAAATGGGAGTTGGCGTTAATAAAGCGCAGGAATATCTAATGCAAAAGTTACCGGATAATCTGGAAAGGAGATAAAATAATGAATCATGGAAAAAAAGTTATTGTAACTGAAAGAATAGCTGAAGAAGGCCTGGCATTACTAAAAGCTGAATTGGAGGTTGATTTTCGGGATGGGATCTCCCGCGAAGAATTACTGGAAATAATCGACCGCTATGATGCCCTGATTGTACGCAGCGTAACCAAAGTAGATGAAGAGCTGATCAGCCGGGGTACCAATCTTAAAGTAGTTGGACGGGCTGGTAACGGGATAGATAATATTGATGTGGATGTATGTACCCGTCATGGGATTATAGTTGCCAATACACCTGATAGTAATACTATTTCCGCGGCAGAACAAACCATTGCCCTGTTGCTGGCCTCATCACGAAAAACTGCCTGGGCCAACAATTATCTAAAAGGGGGAACCTGGGACCGTAAACCGTTCCGGGGCGTGGAGTTATATGGGAAAACCGTTGGGATTGTAGGTTTGGGCAGAATAGGTTCCATGGTGGCTACGCGGTTAAAGGCTTTTAATATGAAAGTCATTGCCTATGACCCTTATATAGCTGATGAAAGATTCGAGAGATTCGAAACCGAGAAAAAAAATACCCTGGAAGAACTGGTCCGGGAATCCGATTTCATTACCGTACACACGCCCAAGACGGAAGAAACTTATCATATGATAAATGCCGAAATGTTTAAGCTGGCCAAAGACGGCGTTCGCGTGGTTAACTGTGCACGGGGCGGCATTATTGAAGAAGCTGCACTTCTGGATGCTTTAAGAACCAGCAAAGCTCACAGTGCCGGCCTGGATGTTTTTGAAAAAGAACCGGCCCTTAATAATCCTTTGTTCGAGTTTGATAATGTAGTAGTAACACCACATTTAGGCGCTGATACCTTTGAAGCCCAGCGTCGGGTAGGGGAAACTATTGCTGAGCAGGTAATACTGGCATTAAAAGGCGACATAGTACCCAATGTAATCAATCTGCCAACTTTGATGACCGATGAATTGGAATATTTACGTCCCTATATCGGACTGGCGGAAAAGATGGGTAACATCTATTATCAAATTGAAAAATCGCCGGTTACGCGTATAGAGTTGACTTATAGTGGTCCTATTACGCAAAATGAAACCGAAATGCTTACCGTTGCCTTTTTGAAAGGGCTGCTGGCACCGGTAATGATGGAAAATGTAAACTATGTTAATGCCCGTTTGATGGCCGGGGAACGGGGAATAAAAGTCTTTGAAACCAAACAGCCGCAGAGCAATAAACGCTATAAGAATTTAATTACTGTCAACCTGTTTGGCAAGGATTCGGAAAAGCAACTGGCCGGGACTTTGTCCAGGGCCCGCCAACCGCTATTGGTTGAAATTGACAGCTATGAAACCGAAACTAATTTAGAAGGCTATGTAATTATGGTAGAAAACATTGATAAGCCCGGAGTTATTGGCCCATTTGCCACTATGTTGGGTGACGGGGGGGTTAATATTGCCTCAATGAAAGTAGCCCGGCAGAAAAAAGGCGAGACAGCAGTAATGATGGTCAATGTTGATAACAAAGTTGAAGAATCAATCTTTGAACGACTCGAACAGGTGGATGGTATTATCAGCAGACCGAAATTGCTTAAATTCTAATTTGCCAGGCTAAATACATCAGGTAAATAATGGAGGACTAATTTTATGTTGGACGCCAGATTAATTCGTGCCAATCCGTCCGAAGTGGAAAAACAGCTGCAAAAACGCAACATTAAAGGCGCTTTAGACAAATACCTGTCACTTGATGAACAGCGAAGAAAATTTTTATTACGGGTAGAAGAACTAAAAAACTTTCGTAATACCAGCTCACAGGAAGTCGGCAAGATTAAAAAGCAGGGTGGCGATGCAGCTGATTTAATGGAAAAAGTCCGTCAGGTCGGGCAGGAGATAAAAGAACTGGATGATGAACTAAAAACGGTAGAAGCGGAAATGGAACAGATTCTGCTAAATATACCAAATCTGCCTCACCAATCGGTACCGGTAGGACCTGATGAAACTGCCAACCAGGAAATTAGTCGCTGGGGTAGTCCACATAAATTTGACTTTGAACCCCAGGCGCACTGGGATATCGGTCCAAACCTTGATATATTGGATTTTGAGCGGGCCGCGAAATTATCCGGAGCGCGTTTTACCGTATATAAAGGTGCCGGGGCAAGATTGGAAAGAGCAATAATAAACTTTTATCTGGACATGCATACCATGCAGCATGGATATCGGGAAATACTCCCTCCTTTCATGGTTACGGGTGATTGTATGATTGGAACCGGTCAATTGCCAAAGTTTGCCGATGACATGTTTAAAGTGGCCGGCAGGGAAATGTTTCTGATACCTACGGCGGAAGTGCCCTTAACCAACCTGTACCGGGAAGAAGTGCTGGAAGCAGCGCAACTGCCCATTTATGTTACCGCCTATACGCCCTGTTTCAGGGCAGAAGCCGGTTCACACGGGCGGGATACGCGTGGCGTTATCCGCCAGCACCAGTTTAACAAAGTGGAACTGGTGAAAATAGTCTCTCCGGAAAACTCCTATGAGGAGTTGGAAAAACTTACTGCTGATGCGGAAAAGGTGTTGCAATTGTTAAAACTGCCCTATCGCAAAGTGCTGTTAAGTACAGGTGATATGGGATTTTCCTCCGCCAAAACCTACGACCTGGAAGTATGGATGCCCAGCTACAATGAATACAAGGAAATATCCTCCTGTTCCAACTGTGAGGATTTTCAGGCCCGGCGGGCTAATATTCGCTATCGTCCGGCAGATGGAGGAAAACTGCAATATGTCCACACCCTGAACGGCTCCGGGGTAGCAATTGGCAGAACCGTGGCAGCTATTCTTGAAAACTATCAGCAGGAAGATGGATCAGTAATAATACCCGAAGTATTAAGACCCTATATGGGTGGAATAGATGTTATAAAAAAGGCCTAACCATGGGGACGGTTCGAGACTGTTGAAACCTCTTTTGCGTGTCATTCAGCACAAGCGAAGAATCTCGTTAGACTGTCGAAAGCCTCTTTTGCGTGTCATTCTGAACGATAGTGAAGAATCTAGCTAAAGACCGAATATTACGGATTTCCAAAAGAGATCCTTCGTCGCCTGCAGCTCCTCAGGATGATATTTATGGTACTTTTTCAGTGATAGGTTCTCCTGGCAGGGTCGCATTTACTTTGTCTATTTACTTAGTCTTGATAAGGGATCGGTTAAGGGTTAGTTTTATTGACAAGCAAGCTTAGGCTATGCTATACTTTCATTTGCATTGGGTGTGCAACGTATCCTCTCAGTGGAGGAGTGTCCGAGTGGTTTAAGGAGGCGGTCTTGAAAACCGTTGGGCTTCACGGCCCCGTGGGTTCGAATCCTACCTCCTCCGCCATACTAAAAACTGATTTTAAACACGGAGAGATGGCCGAGTTGGCTGAAGGCGCTCGCCTGCTAAGCGAGTAGACGGCTAATACCTGTCTCGAGGGTTCGAATCCCTCTCTCTCCGCCATTTATGTGGATGCAAAGCAAACT